>Ga0310691_10002740_pt1 | contig 22489 bp, 22 predicted proteins | sample 176DNAGHGlowgp2_FD_203887 | JGI IMG/M metagenome (GOLD analysis project Ga0310691, IMG submission 203887) | Sheep rumen microbial communities from Palmerston North, Manawatu-Wanganui, New Zealand - 1766 DNA GHGlow gp2 (v2) (version 2) | ecosystem: Host-associated > Mammals > Digestive system >...
TGTCTGAATGACAGAATAACAACAGACAGAAGCTTGATAACATTATCTGTGGGAAGAACAAGTATAAATGGTTTGATATTTTTATGGCAATCACTTCATTTAAGAATGTTGGTATTACGGCAATGGCTGCCTGTGTTCCAAGGCATGTCATTGATAACTATCACTACGACTTGGACATTTGGCCCGAAGAGGAAGTGAAAAAGGTTGTTGACAAGGTCGGTGTTTATGAACGACGTTTTGCTGATGAAAAAACATGTTCTTCCGACTTATGCTATGCTGCAGCAGAAAAATTGATTGCAGACAACAATATAGATAGAAAAGAGATAGACTTGTTAGTATTCCTCTCCCAAACCCCCGACTATCGAATGCCAGCAACATCGATTCTTCTACAAGACAGGTTGCGGCTTCCCATGTCAACTATGGCATTTGATATCAGTTTAGGTTGCTCTGGATTTATTAGCGCCCTCAACATTGTCTATGCCATGATGCAAAACAATGGATTCCAAAAAGCATTGTTGCTGAACGGAGAGACTCGTTCAAAAGTGTATAGTCGAAAAGACCGCAGAGAAGCTTTCATTTTCGGCGATGCAGGAGTCGCTGCCATCATCGAAAGAAATGAACAATTCGAAAGTAGTCATTTCTCCATCAACAGTGATGGTTCTCGCGGCAATCTCATCATGATTCCAGCTGGTGGATATAGGAACATGAGTTCTGTTTCAACATTGCAAGAAAGGGTCGTTGATGAATATGGCAATATCCGTAGTGACGAACAGGGGCACATGGATGGTGCAGATGTTTTCAATTTTGTGATAAAAGAAGTTCCAAAAGACATACGCCTACTCATGGAAAAAACGGGTGAAGACATTCACGACCTGGACTACTATGTTTTTCACCAAGCCAATGCCTTTATCAACAATTACATCGCAAAAAAGATGAAACTGGACAAGGAAAAGATTCCTTGGACCATTCAGAAATACGGAAACACTTCATCAGTTTCAATTCCATTGACCATTATCAGCGAATTGAAAGAGCAAATGAAAGGTAGAAAAAGACTGATGCTGAGCGCCTTTGGCGTTGGAATGGCATGGGCTACAGCTATCGTACCATTCTATAATTGCCACATAAGTGATATAGTAGAAATCTGAAATGGAAATTATAAAAAACACCATATTCAATTCAGCCACATACATTCTCTCCAATAGCATCACAAAAGAAGCATTGCTAATTGACTGTGGGGATATAGCCCCCATCGTGAACTATATAGACGAGCACCAACTGCAATTGAAAGGAGTCTTTTTAACCCATTCGCATTTCGACCATATTTACGGATTAAATGAATTGTCTCATCAGTATTCCCATTTTCCTATATATACATCACAACACGGAGCCGAAGGATTGAAGAATCCAAAACTGAATATGTCAAGGTATCACGAAGGCATACAAGACTTCATTTACGAAAATGAAAACATCGAAATTTTAGCAGAAGGGCAAAAGTTAAATATCGGTGAAGAAAACATACAAGTGATGGAAACACCAGGACACGACTGGAGTTGTTTGACATATCAGATTGGTAAGTACCTTTTTACTGGAGACTCATACATTCCAAAAGCAAAGCCTCAATTCAACTTTCCCAAAGGCAACAAACAATTATACTTTCTCTCTGAGGACAGAATTATCAATGTGGCAAAGACTGGAAATCTGACCATCATGCCAGGACACATCTGTTAGATAAACTCGACATACGCAAGCGAATCGTTCATGAAAAAAGTCATTGCAGTTAAACCATATCAACACCCCAACCATATCAACTTCAAGAACGGAGCGTTTGAGGCTTGGCTGAAATGCAATGGTAAGATTGCTAAGGAGCATTACCCCATCAGGATACTTCATTGGTTCGCATTCCATTATCAACTGCCACAATTCGCAAAGAATAAACATGAAGCAAGACTTCGATTTGTAGAACCTGTCAGTCTGAATTTCGATACTTTTCCAGATTACACTCACTTTGAAATCATACCTTTCATCTGGGATTGCTGGCCCATCTATTTTGAAAACACGTGCCAATGGTTCATAAAGAATTCAGTAAAAACAGCCATTTTCACGTCGTCACAAACAGCCAAACTCATGCAAGAGCGATTTCCCATGATGAACATTCTGTCCGTACCAGAAGGAATCGACTCAAAGCTTTATACCAAAGGACAGGAATTAAAAAACAGAAGTATTGATCTATTGGAATTTGGGCGAAAAAACAATAAGATATTTCAAGTTCAATTACCTCAAAACTATAATCATCTGAAGGGCGAAACTGGCAAACGCCTGTTCGAGACCAACGAAGAACTCTTTTCTGCACTTGCCGACACAAAACTAACGGTAGCTTTTCCTCGCTGCGACACGCAACCCGAAATTGCAGGAAATATCGAAACATTGACTCAACGCTATTGGGAATGTATGTTGTCACGCATTGTCATGATAGGTCGAGCTCCAAAGGAATTAGTAGATTTCATCGGGTACAATCCTGTCATCGACATCGACAAACAACACACAGAAGAACAAGTACTTCATATTCTCAACCACATTGAAGATTACCAACCGCTTGTTGATAAAAACTACGAAACCGCTCAAAGCAAAGCCGATTGGACTTTTCGAATGAAAGAGGTTATGAACTGGCTGAAAACAATCGGTTATACAATCTAAAAGAATGATACCCAAAATCATACATTATTGCTGGTTTGGACACAATCCTCTTCCACCCCTTGCTATCAAATGCATAGACTCTTGGAAAAAGTATCTCCCCGATTACGAAATCAAAGAATGGAACGAAGAAAACTTTGATGTAAATATCATTCCATACACACAAGAAGCATATCAAGCAAAAAAATATGCATTCGTAAGCGACTTTGCCCGTTTTTGGATTCTATACAATTATGGTGGATTATATTTTGACACAGATGTTGAAATCATCAGACCCATCGACGACATCATAGCAAAAGGTCCTTTCATGGGGTTTGAGCATGACGACAGTCTATCTGTTGCTCCTGGACTTGGTCTTGGAATGAATCAAGGCAATGAAATCATCGGTGAGCTGATAAAGATGTATTCACAGATGCATTTCCTAAAAAAAGATGGAACCATCGATTTAAGCACAACTATCGTGGGACACACTACCAACTTCTTCATCCAGCGGGGTCTTCAACATGTTCCTGGAATACAAACAATCGATAATATCAGCATCTACCCTGCTGAGTTTTTTTGTCCCATCAATATCATAACAGACAAATTGCATATTAGCGAGAACACCCGAACCATTCATCATTATGCTGCCACATGGCAAAACAAAGGCTATCGCTTCAAAAAATGGGTAAGACGTTTTATTCCAGAAAGTATTCTCGCATACATCAACAAAGTTAAGAACTAATTAAGACATGAATCAAATCAACAAGTTTTTTACTTGGCTTTGGATTTTATATATACCGACCTGCATCTTATTCTACAATAGATTGCCAGAAATCACCGACGAGGTCATGACGCTGGTGCTGGTCTATTTTGCATTTCAGAAAATGAATAAAGCCAGGGAATGCAAAAGAATCAAAGACGAACTGAAAGCCTATATTGGCATTATGATTTTTTACGTTCTTTATTCTATTATCATCAATTCCAATGTATTCTCAGGCATTTTCCAAGACTTGCTACAACAAATTCGCCCATATTTAGTCTTCTATAGCACTTACATGTTGGCTCCTAAGCTAAATGAGCAGCAACTCAATAAGATAACAAAAGTAGGTGTTTACGGACTGCTCATCTTCGTCGGACTAAATGGTGCAGGTGTTCAAACTACTTACGCAGGAGTCGAAACACCTATTGTTGCTCAGGCAAGTTTGTTGTGTGGTCTTTTATATTATATGAACCACAATATTGCTTCAAAACGCGCCACAAGAATTACCATCTTAATACTATCCATCGGATTGATTTCAGGAAAATCCAAATTCTTCGGAGAGTATGTCGTTGCACTTTACGTTATTTTCTTCTTAAGAAAAAAACTCGAACTCAACTCCTTACGAACTAATGCAATCCTCATTTTGCTTGTAACGTTTTCTATTATCGTGAGTTGGGAAAAATTCGAAGCATACTACATTAGCGGTTTCCAAACAGAATATACATCCGACATGGAAGCTCGTCCTGCATACTATAGAACCGCTGTGACGATTATTTTCAAAGACTATTTCCCGTTCGGTAGTGGATTGGCATCATTTGCCACAGCCACCTGTGCGAAATTCTATCCACAACTCTACTACAAGTACGGTCTGAACGAAATTTGGGGACTCCAGCCAAGCCAGCCCTGGTTCATCGCCGACGCTTTCTACCCGACATTGGCACAATTCGGCATCGTGGGTGTCTTCTTTTTCATCATTTTCTGGTATCGGCGCTACAAGGAAATCTACCGAATTTCCGAACTGAAATACTACAAGATAGCACTTCTCTGCATGTTTGCCATCTTCGTGGAAGCAACGGCTGACACATCCTATCTTTCAGGAAAAGGTATGGGCTATTTCATGCTCATGGCCATGTGTATGCGCCAAGAACTCTACTTCCGCGACAATCAGCGCAGGCTCAAGATGATGGAGGCTGAACAGCAAGCCTTAGCTGAAGCTGAAGCAAAAGAGAATGAGAAACAAGTAGAGGCACCAACAGCAACAGAAGCTTAACATGAAAATACTCGTCATCGACAATGTCAACTACACTGACTACCCGACAGGAGGAATCATGTCTTTCTACCGCAGTCTTCTGCCAGCATTCGGAAATGATTTGGAACTCGTTGGTATTTCCACCGACAACAACACCCCCACGGGCAAGTGGACCAAGAAAGAACTTTTTGGCATCAAATTCAACTACTTCTCCTTGGCACACATCACACCGAGTTCCAAGCGTCCGTTCATTCCTGAAAGAATCTCAAACTGCTTCCACCTCTATAAATATATTCACAAAATCCTCAAAGGGCACACCTTCGATGTCATCCTTACGCAAACACCCGAAACGGTCTATCTGATTCCGCAGAAATATCTTTCAAAAACCTGTTTCATTGTTCCTGGCATAGAAAATCCGCTTTCCATATCACGATACCCTTGGGCAAGAAAACTTACATGGCTTTACGACAAGTTCTTCTACATGCCCAAAACATCCAAAGTTCGTTGGCTCTTAGCAGCTGCCGACGATGATGCTCGGAAAAGATTAGCAGACAGAAGCAAAGGACTCATAAAAGTTGAGAACATCATCTCATTTCCTACTCGTTTCGATGGTGACATCTATTTTCCTGACAGAAAGGAACCAGCAAATAATCAAGCCAAGACCTTTGTCACCGTTGGCAGACTCGGTTGGTTCAAAGGATGGAAACTCATGATTGATGCCTTCTGCATTGTTCACAAGAAAATCGACAATTCCAACTTGATATTTATAGGAGACGGAGAAGACGAGCAAAAAATCCGCAACTACATCCATCAGCTCAACATGGACAATTGCATTGAGCTAAGAGGAAAGAAAAAGCCAAACGAAATCGCCTCATGCCTCAACAGCTCCGATGCTTTCATCATGGGTTCGTTCACCGAAGGATGGTCCACCACCCTTGTCGAAGCATGTGCCTGTGGCATTCCTTGTGTAGTCACAGATTTCAGTAGTGCAAGCACAATGGTTCACGATGGTAAAAATGGTTATGTGGTGAAAAGCAGAGATGAACACGAATTTGCTCAACGCATGTTGGATGTATTGAAACTCGACAGAGCAACGGTCATCGACTACGACCAGCAATTCGAAAGATATGCGCTCAGCCATCTGAAAGACGAACTTCTCAATATTCTTGAACAAAGATGAGCCTCTACAACACAATCCTATATAGCAACACTTTTGCCAAGTTCACATCCATCTATTACCGCTATTTCCAAGTGTCAAAACGGAAATTCGGCTATTTCTCAAAAACAGCAAGAGTGCGTTATCCCATCCGAATCAAAGGCATCGAGAATGTCTATATGTACGACAGAACCCACATCCTTTCTGGCGCACTCATTATTGCCGTTGGTGCCAAGTTCATCATGAAGAAGAATTCGGGAGCAGCTGAAGGATTGACTGTCGTTACAGAGAATCATCTTGTCGAACCAGGTGAGTGGTTCTTGGACAGAGGAAGCACCAACGACTTTATAGAAGCCGACGATGTGGTCATTGAAGAAGACGTATGGATTGCAGCCAACGTCACTCTCCTCAAAGGAGTAACGGTTGGTCGAGGAGCCATCGTCGGTGCAGGCTCCGTCTGTCGCAATTCCATTCCTCCCTACGCCATCGTCCTGGGCAATCCGGCAAAAGTCATCGGATTCAAATTCACACCCGAAGAAACCATTGCCCACGAAAAGGCACTCTATCCCGAAGAAGAAAGACTGCCTGCTGAAACCATTCAGAAGAACTACGACAAGTATTTCATTAACAGAATTAAAGACATCAAAAACTATTTAAAATAAAAGACATCTTATGAACTTAGAAGAATTTGTAAATAATTTTGCAGAACAATTCGATGACACCGACCCAAGTGAAATCCAGGCAAGCACAGCATTTCACGACCTCGAAGAGTGGAGTTCACTCACAGGCATGTCCGTCATTGCAATGGCTAAAACCATCTACGGCAAGTCGCTCACGGGTGCTGAACTTCGTTCCTGTGTCACCGTCGAAGACCTCTTCAACCTTTTAAGCTCCAAATAATGAGTTCTTTCAATCCCTTCACACTCGAAGGAAAAGTCATATTCGTCACGGGAGCATCTTCTGGCATCGGACGGCAGATTGCCATCAACTGCTCAAGAATGGGGGCATCTGTCATCCTGAATGGCAGAAACAAGGAAAGACTCCAAGACGTGCTGAGCGAACTGGACAACGGCAACCATCAAATAGCAGAAGGCGACATCACGCAGCAAGCCGACGTTGCGAACATCATGGACAGCTTGCCAAAACTCGATGGAATCGTTCATTGCGCAGGAATCGACTTCCGTAAGCCTGCCAAGTTCATGGAAGAAGAAGATGTCAGTTTCGTGATGGGAACCAACTTCTCGGCACCCATCCTCCTTCAGACCGAACTCCTCAAGCAAAAGAAAGTGAAAGCAGGAGCTTCCATCATCTTCCTTTCGTCAATGGCAGCCAATTCTCCAAGCATTGGACACGGACTCTATAGCGCATCCAAAGGAGCACTTCTCTCCTACGCCGATTGCCTGGCACTCGAACTGGCACCAAGAAAAATACGAGTGAATTGCATCTGTCCCGCTATGGTGTGGACCAAACTCATCTTGCAGGATGAAGTGACAGAAGAAGAATTGAGAAAAGATGAGCAGACCTATCCTCTCAAACGATATGGAACACCCGATGACATCGCCAATCTCGCCATCTATCTGCTGTCCGATGCTGCTTCTTGGGTGACAAGTTCTCACATCAACATCACTGGAGGAGCAAGATAATAAAGCAAAAAGTTAAATTTTAATTTTTCACTTTTCACTCTTCACTTTTCACTCTTCATGGCATACATCAAAGCAATATCATACTACCTTCCCGAACGCATCGTCACCAACGACCAACTCGTAGCGGAATTTCCAGAATGGAGTGTCGATAAAGTCGCAAAAAAAGTGGGAGTCAACAACCGACACATTGCCAGCGAACAGGAAACAGCTGGAGATTTAGCAGAAAAAGCAGCGCTCAAGCTGTTCCAAGAATACAATGTCTCTCCCTCCACCATCGACTTCATCCTGCTTTGCACCCAGAGTCCTGACTATTTTCTCCCATCCACGGCATGTGTGCTTCAGCACCGTTTGGGCATCCCCACTCATGCTGGTGCCCTGGATTTCAACTTAGGATGTTCAGGATGCGTGTATGGCATGGCTATGGCAAAGGGACTCATCGCGGCAGGCATTGCCAAAAACGTACTCCTGCTCACTGCCGAAACCTACAACAAGTACATTCATCCTTCCGACAAGAGCAACCGTTCCATCTTCGGCGATGGAGCAGCAGCCTGCCTCATCTCCACCGAAGGTTTTGCACAGATTGGAGAGTTTTCCTTAGGCACAGATGGTAGCGGAGCCGACAAACTGATTGTAGCAACAGGCGGCGCACGCCAACGAACGCAAACAGGCACTTCAAGTATCGACGAAGACGGACACACCCGATACGATGACTACCTCTACATGAACGGTAGCGGCATCTTCAACTTCACCCTCGACACCGTTCCACCCCTCATCAATGAACTGTTGGAGAAAAACCAAACGGTGCAAGACAGCATTGACTACTACGTCTTCCACCAAGCCAACCAATTCATGCTGAGCACCCTTAGGAAAGTTTGTCTGCTGCCAAAGGACAAATTCTACATCAACCTCGCTGAAACAGGAAACACCGTTTCATCCACCATCCTCATCGGATTGAAGGACTGCATCGACCAGCAAATCATCAAGCCTGGCTATCGAGTCATGATTGCAGGATTTGGTGTCGGACTGAGTTGGGGCGGAACAATTCTTCAGTTCTGAAAACACTGGAAAAACAGCTCTTCTGTGAACCACTTCATCCTCACACGATTCAACCTGCGTCTTCATTGGAACACCGACAAAGCAGGGCATGAAGTGCTGACAGACGAATGGTTGGCAGAGCGTTTCCGCCTGTTCGAAGCCTACTGTCTGCCCTCGGTTCTCGCACAGAAAAGCAAAAACTTCAAGTGGATTTGCCTCTTCGACAAAAACACACCCGATGCCTACAAAGAACGAATCTCTGACTACCAAAAACGCTGGGATGGTTTCCTCCCTTTCTTTCTGAACGAAGAAGAAACCAACAACTTTCCCCGCTACTTCCAAATGAAAGTGCTCGCACTTTCCGACCCCAACGATGAGGAACTTCTCACCACCTATCTCGACAACGACGATTGCCTGCGCAACGATTTCATCCTCAAGATTCAAGAAGCACCCAAACGCACGAAATTCAACACCATGTTCCTCTGCCGTTATGGAGTACAATACTACGAGGACCTCAACATCGCCGTGGAAGTTTCCTATCGCAACAATCACTATATGACCTATTACGAACGGCTGAATCCCCATCTGCTCACAGTGTGGGGATTCAGCCATTTTCATATATTCAAACGATATCCGTGGCTGAATATCGTGACAATTGAAAACAAAGCAAACCCCATTTGGATTGAAGTCATCCATCGCAGCAACATCGACAACGACGTGAAAATGACCTTCAACCAGCGACTCATTACAGACCACACTTATCTACGTCGATTTGGTATTGTGAAAGACTTGCTACCAACATCCGAGGCAAAAAAAATCTACCATTCCCAATTTGCATTCCGATTCCTGCAACAAAGCTGGAGAAGATTCAAAGACAAAATCCGATTGAAGTAGTTTCTTCTACTACACCAAACAAAAGAAAAATCCACACCGAGCAATGTTCAGACTAAGTCAAGCAAAACTGCTGGAGCAAAAATCCCAATTAGCCCAAATACCCGAAGGCAAGAAGCTTATCAACACCATCAATGCCTATTCCTACAACATGGCATTGAAAGACCCACTCTTCGCCGAAGCACTCAACAACGGCGACGCACTCATTCCCGATGGAGGCAGCATCGTATGGACATGCCGACTCATCAAGTCAGTTTCAACCCCCAAGGAGCGATGTGCTGGCTGGGACCTCTTCGTCTATGAGATGAACAAGCTCAACACCGAACAGAAAACACCTGTTGAGGGAAGAAAACGACCTCTTGTCATGTTCCTGGGCAGTTCTGAAAATGTGCTTTCCCTCATTCGGAAAAATGCAGCAACAGAATACCCCAATCTCGACATAGCCACCTATTCCCCACCCTACAAGCCCGAATTCTCCGACGAAGACAGCAAGGCGATGATTGAAGCCATCAACTCAGCCAACCCCGACCTTCTCTGGATAGGAATGACAGCACCCAAGCAGGAGAAGTGGACCTACAGCCATTGGAACGACATGAACATCCATTGTCATGTAGGCACCGTCGGAGCAGTGTTCGATTTCTTCGCAGGCACCGTCCGTCGCGCACCCGATTGGATGCAAGAAAACAACCTCGAATGGTTCTACCGCCTCGTCCAGCAGCCCAAGCGCATGTGGCGGCGCTATCTCATCGGCAACCTCGAATACATCTGGAACATCATCAAATACCGTTAGCCCCCAAAATTCCCATCCCGCCCATCATCCCCATTAAGCCCATTATCCCCATCCCTCCCCATGCTCCTTCTCACCCTCCTCATCCTCTTCCTCCTCATCTACTCCTCCTCCCTTGCACAAGCACAAGCAAAAGAAGGATTCTCAGCCCATGCCTTCAACCTGTCGAACACCCTCCCACTCCGTGGAGCCTTGGCTTTGGGCATCCTCTCCTTCCACACCTCCCTTCTCCTCCAACCCCAAACACCCATCCTCGCCAGCATCATACACGAAATACGCGGATGGTCCATCATGATTGTCGCAGGATTCTTCTTCCTCACAGGCTACGGACTCATCTCCTCCATCAAGACCAAAGGCAACGACTACCTGCACGGATTCCTCACCAAGCGAATCAAAAAACTCCTTCCTGCCTTCCTCATCACCAGCATCCTCATCGAGATAGAAAACTACGGCAAAGGCGATTTGACAACAGACACCCTACTTGCCGACCTCCTGCATGGTCCAGGTTACTCATGGTACGTCTATGCCATCGTCGTTTTCTACATACTATTCAAACTCATCTTCTCTCTATCCCACAACCAAAGCCCCAGTGCCATCACTTGGAAAATCTGGACATACACCATTGTCGTTCTCGCACTCATCCATGTCGTAGAGAACATCCTGCATTGGGCACCCCACTATTACGCCTCATCCTACGCCGTCATCCTCGGAATGTTCTATGCCCACTACGAACGCCACATCAAATCCCTCTACGAGCGTTCGCCTCTCACAACAGCATTCATCTTCACCTGCCTGATACTGCTTCTTTTTGCCATTCACGCAAAAAGCCAAACACCCTTTGCCTACCGATGCATCCAAAACCTACTGCCCATCGCATTGGTTTTCATCATCTATACAATCGGCAAGAAAACATATCCCGTTCTCAGTTTCCTCGGTAGCATTTCCTACGAAATATACCTCAGTCATGCACTCTTCGTAGGCATGTACGTCTTGATTGTAGAGCGGCTCGGCATCCACTGGAGCCTCTTCACACTCTTCGTACTCTTCGCATCCGTCACCACGGCATACATCATCCATCAACTTCAATCCACTACCTTCATCCGTTCATGCAAAAATTCTTCGACCTTCTGAAAATCGCTTTAGGAAACAAGACACGATTCGACCTTCCACCAAGCGAAGAGGAATGGCAAGACTTTCAGAAACTTGCCACCAAACAAGGACTCGCCGGCATTCTCTATAGCGGCATTGAACATCTGGATGAAGACCAACGACCACCCAAGAAACTCGAAATCAAATGGTCTGTCCTGGGGATGAAAGTCGAAGACAAATGCCGACACCAGAACAAGCGACTTGTCTCCATCGTCAACCGATTCCAAAACGACGGATTCCCTAACACCGTCATCAAAGGACAAGGCATCAGCACACTCTATCCTCAGCCACTCCGACGTCAACCAGGCGACATCGACCTTTGGTTAGATGGCGATAGAGACAAAATCATCGAATACGTCCGGAAATTCGTCACACCCAAGCAAATCGTCTATCACCACGTCGATTTCGACCCACTCAAGGACGTAGAAATGGAACTCCATTTCATGCCATCGTGGATGTACAACCCCATCACCAACCGCAAACTGCAACGCTGGTTCAAGGAACAAAAAGCAGAACAGTTTGCCAACACCGCCGAACTGCCCGAAGACGCAGGAACCATCCACACACCCACCCTCTATTTCAACGCAGTCTATATACTGCTCCACATCTACCGACACCTCTTCTACGAAGGCATCGGACTCAAGCAACTGCTCGACTACTACTACATCCTACTTCAACCCGCGATGCAGAACGAGCAGATGCGACAGAAAGTCATTGCCACCATCCGCATGTTAGGCATGACACGATTCTGCAAAGCCACACAATGGGTGCTGCAAGAAGTATTCGGACTACAAAACCAATACCTACTGATGCAGCCAAGCAAGAAAGACGGCGAGTTCCTGCTCAGTGAAATCATGATGGCAGGTAACTTAGGACACTACGACCCACGGATGCAGTTCAAGCAAGGAGACAGTCGCCTCGTTCAGTTCATGCGACGCGAGCAACGCTCCATCCGTTTCCTCTTCTACTATCCAAGCGAAATCTTCTGGCGTCCCCTCTTCATCATCTGGCACAACATCTGGCGAAAGTGCAAAGGCTACCTCTAAGCCACGCACCAAGCAACAACCATACATAGTCACAAAAACCACGTAACGGCTCATTTACATCAAGTAAGTGAGCCGTTTTTCTTTTCATTGGGGCTTAACAAACACAACGAGCCCTCGTTATCAAAACAGCGAGCCCTCGTCGTCGTTCAAACGAGCCCTCGCTTGAACCACAACGAAGGCTCATCCATTGAGTCAGTCCTCAAAGACATTTTTAACATAAAAAACATTTGTCATAAACTTTTCCTCGAAATATTTGGATGATTACAAAAAAGTGACTATATTTGCAAACTACAGGCAGGTAAATCCTAAAAAAAGAGTGATCAGTGTCATAAGTGTATTGGGAATACACCTCTTTTAGGGTCTGCCTTTTTTTATTGATATATGGCAGTAAATATATATTTGGATGAAAGTGGCGATTTGGGCTGGGTGCTCAATAAAACTTATCGTTATGGTGGCTCAAGTCGATATTTGACTATAGCCTATGTTGTATGCCCAAATGAAAAGAAACATTTATTAAAGCGTATTGTACGCAAGGTTTATACAAAAACTAAGACAGACCCTAAAACTGAATTGAAGGGAAGTGCTTTGAGTGTGGAAAATAAGAAATTCTTCGCAAGTAAGGTACGCGAATTAGTAAGTATGAATCCAGACATTAAAATCGGAGCCATAACAGTCAATAAAAGTAAGGTTCAGCAACATATAAGAGAAGATGCTAACAAACTTTATAACTACATGATTAGGTTAGCGATTCTTGATGTTATAAAACATGAACCGTTTGTAAATTTGATTCGTGACAATAAAACCGTAAAAGTAAAGTCAGGCAACAGTTTGATTGATTATTTGCAAACCACATTATGGTTTGAAATGAATTCTAAAACAAAGATTGTGGACATACCTTCTGACAGCAAGAGGGTTCAAAATCTCATCTTTATTGATTGGATGAATAATCTAATTTGGGGTAACTATGAAGATTGCAATTCAGAACCGTACCAAATACTAAGAAGTGTTATTGATTCCAAAAAATTATTCTTCTAAATCAGTCCAAGCAGAGTTATCGTTCATCTTCTCCTTCACTCCATTTCTCCGTAGAAATATATTTTCGTGAACATTTGTGTCCATTTGTTGACTCATAAAAAAATCTACTGAGGATTGGAGAATTGGAGTTTTTCATTGAGCATCTCCTTCTCTCCTTTTCTCCGTAGAGGTTTATTTTTCGAGTCAATTTGTGTCAAGAACAATTCTACTCATCCTTCCAGCTTATGCAAATCCATCTTGTTGATTTCGTCCAATCGCTGCTGATCCAGTTGACCTGAATCCCAAAGTTTATCCAGTTCTGCTTCCATCTTTTCTGAGTAGAACTTATACAGAACATTTTTCAGTTCTTCAAGAGCATGTTCCGTATTGCTCAATTCAAACATCTTCAACAAATGGATTTGTACAGGAGTAAAAACGGTTGCTTTCATCATAACTGCATAGTTTATATGTAAAGATACACCTTTTTTCAATAAGGGATGCAATTATTTAAAAAGATTTTTGATAAAATTTTCTACGGAGGATTGGAGGATTGGAGTTTTTCGTTGAGTATCTCCTTCATTCCTTTTCTCCATAGAGGTTTATTTTTCGCGAGTATTTGTGTGCATTTGTTGACTCAAAAAATTCTACGGAGAATTGGAGGATTGGAGAGGTGTTGTGTGTCTCCTTAAGTTCTTCACTCCAGAATTCCGTAGAGAAAAATGATGAGAGTCAACAAATACAAAAAAGCATAAAGAAATGGGGTGAAAAATCAAATCACATCCATCATGTCGAAGAACATGAGACGTGTATGCTCGTCATCTTCTTTCATTGTAAGCTCATTAAAACCATTCTTACGATAGAACTCAATGGCTGATAGATAAGCATCTACAGTGATGTATCGAAATGCGGATTGGTTTTGAATTGCATTAAGTCGTTCCTTTAACTTATCCATCAACCATGTGCCGACATTCTTTCCGCGATAATCCATAGAAACGGCAAAACGACCTATCTTGATGCAAGGATAACTGCGAAATTGCTTGCTGGCTGGAAATTTTGCCCTAATCTTCTTCCATCGACTACCCGTTATCTCACTGCGACTAATGCGGTCATTCAAAAGACAAAAGTAAGCCACAATACGTCCATCATCTTCAAGAATGAACGTATTAGCAATGCGCAACTCAGAAGCCTTCTTGGCATCATTGAACAAAAATTCGTTCAGATCGCTGTCGCCACAATCAAATGGAGTCAACACATAATCAGAAGTCAATGGAACCAGTTTCATAGGCTACCAACACCATTCTATGTGCTTATTGGCTTCTGCGACTGCTTTCTGAAACTTTCTACGAGATTCAGCCCGCTCTTCAGGAGTTTTGTTCTCAACTTTCAACCTTCTCCACTCGAAATTGAAAGCATCCTCACCCTTCAGAACAGGTGTTTCCTTAATCGGTCTTGCCATAATTATGTACTATTAGTAGATAAACAATGCAAAGATACTCCTTTTGTTCATATTTCGTGCATGAACAATGAACATTAACAGTCTTCAATATCAATTTTCTGTTTTTTCAAGAATCTTCAAATATGTTTTAGCCAACTTTTTTGCTTGTTACATCTTTTTATACGGAGGATTGTAGTTTTCGTTCATCGTCTCCTTCACTCCATTTCTCCGTAGAAATGTATTTTCGTGAACATTTGTGTCCATTTGTTGACTCATAAAAAAATTCTACGGAAGATTGGAGGATTGGAGTTTTTCATTGAGTATCTCCTTCTCTCCTTTTCTCCGTAGAGGTTTATTTTTTCGAGTTCATTTGTGTGCATTTGTTGACTCACCCTTTATGAAAAATGAACGGAGCGCAAGCGGGATGCCTGCGCTCCGAGGAGAGAGTATGAAGTCTGTTGACTTAACGTAAGGAGAAGGGATTACCAGATGGTGCCCCAGTCGCTGCCACGACCTTTGGTCTGAGAGTCGAAACCACCATCTTGGTCAGTGATAGCTTCAGGATTTGAGAAAGGACCTTCATTAGGGAACATACCTTCTTTGTCACCCCAAGAAGCGTTAGGCTTATAAATCTTGGTTTTTATCGACTCGCAAATCATGGAGGTAATCATCACAGGGTTCTCAACTTTGATTTCTGCGGGAATATATACTTTTTTCATCTTATTCATCTAATTTGAAATGGTTATTATCTTTCTTTCCTTTCCCTTTTATCTAACAATGAACTTTTTACCATTCTTGATGTAGATACCCTTCTCAAGACCGTCTGTGTTGTTGCCAACCATTTGTCCACTAAGGTTGAAAATCTTGTTCATGTACTCGGCAAGAATGGTCTGTTCAGCATCTGTCTTTTCGATAATATCGATAGCATCTGCATCGTGGTTGATTGGTTCATTGGTGAAGTTGATGAACATACTCTTCACACCGGTATCTCCAGTAGCAGGGACTTCTTTTTCAAGTTTATATTCCTCACAGAGATAGTTGTAATATGCACTACCAGTGTCGCCACCATAAAGTACTGAACCATCTGCTGCATAAATTGAGCGACTGTCGGTATAAGACCATTCGTAGGTTGGTGGGAGTACAACAGCTGTATTCTTTGTCCAGCGACCACCGGTTGTACGGCTGTTAGCACCTGTCTGACGGTAGAACTTAGGATAGGTCAACGATGGGTCTTGAGCCAAATAGAATGCCCACTGAGGAATCACAACAGGGCTAGCATTATTCACCACGCTGTTATTATCATAATTGTGACCGTATGCAACGAACGTGAATATTTTTCCGTCCGGACCTTGTCGCTCAACTTTAATCATTTTGGATGGTGCAGCATTCAAGTCTTCGTCAGTGAGATCTACACCTGTAATGGTGAATGATGTTTCAGCAGGAGTTCCATCAGCATTCTCAGCCTTGGAGTAAGGGTGAATCATGTAAGGATGATGTTTTACAACAGCTTTCACATCGGTTGTGAAGTTCAGAGTGTATGTTTCTTTTGCATCATCGACAGTAACACCCGTGAATTCTGCCAACTCATATTTTGCTCCGAAGGTAGATTGCAACTGCGCATCTGTCAAGTCGAAAGGAACACAGAATGTGTACCAGACATCCTTCTTCACATTCTCTATAGGCACTACGATGTCTGGCTTTTCAACACTGTATCCACCAACAAGCATGAAGTTCTTCCAACCAGAATAGTCCCTACCGTTTATCAAGTCGAAATGAACACCATCCTCACCTATTCCACCAGGATAAGCATATAAGTCACTAATGTCTGGCCATTTAGTTAAGCCGTGGTCATCAGCACCATCTTTCAATATACCACCATATCGTGCATTACGCTCAGGAACAGTGTAGTATTCACCATATACATCATCACTAGCGGTCTGAAGCACTTCATAATAGGTATTGTCTTGATTTGCCTGAACGTATGCTGCATCTACTATCTGGTATTCATCTCCATTCTTATATGCATAAGTCTTACTCTGCTTCAGAATAATTTTGGCAATTACTTCTGAGCTTACAGGTAAAACCTTTGTTACATCCAAAGTATAATAAGTTCCATTAAAGTTCACTGTGGATGTGGTTGATAGAGTATTATCTGAATTCTTTGTATAATAAGTACGTCCAGGTTTATATTCCATACCACAAACACTCACATAATTTGGCTCTGTTCCTGTCTGATAGTAATAATCACCAGAGAAATCATTGTCAGACCAAGAAGTGATAGCTGTATAATTATCTCCATTCTTAGTATAGTAAGTCTCGACGGTTGGATCCCATTCTGTAGCCTCGGTATAGGTGGTTACGGTTTTTGTTCCATCTTTGTAATAATATGTAGTATTGAATTGCAAAGATGTCTGCTCTATGTATGAACCAGCATAATCTTTATAATAATAAGTAGTTCCGCTATTGTATTCAGAGGTTAATGAATATACAGGGATTACAGCATTTTCATCATAATAATAATAAGTATTATAATAATCAAAAACCTGCAATCCATTTGGTATTTCCTTTATTGTATTATCTGAATAATCTTTATAATAATAAGTCGTTACATCACTAGACATTTGATATACCTGTGTGTTTCCAGCGTTATCGCTATACACAGTATAACCATTAAATCCAGGGTAGACTCTTTCATATTGAGAAGTGGAGTTGTTAAAAATATAATAAGCAGTATTACCACCCTTAAATTCTCTATTAGTATTAACATAGCCTCCTGTTTGTGTATCAGAAACATAATATAAAGATTGATTCAACTGTGGAGTAACAGTGTTAGTGGCACCATCTGATGCATAATATTCAGTTACACCAGATACAGGTTGAGATGTTCCAACATAATTATCAACCACAGATTCCACAGGACTATGATACTTTGTCTGACTAAATCTTAATGGAGACTCTGTATATGTTTCTCCATTTTTTGTATAATATTTAGTGACGAGAGTACCATCTACAGTTTGAGGTTGATGAATAGCAGTAAGGTTATAAGTTGGTTTAGTACCCTTCTGCTCGTAATATTGAGGAGCTGCATTAGCATCCCATTGAGTGCCGCACTTAATAAAAGGCGTCACATAATAGCCATCACTATTATAATATGCAGAAACACCAGAAACAGATTGGGTAGTTGGTGTCCATGCATCATCAGCTATAGTATAGTATGTTCCCTCTTCACTAAGATCATAGAACACACGCTTATAGTTACCATCCTCTATATAATAGAGCTTTTGATTTTCATCCACATCTTGGGCGGCTATATAAGCAGAAATTTCTGTAGGAGATGCAGCAGTTGAAGAATATTCAGCTTCTTGGGTTGCTTGTGGATAATGTAAGATTGCTGCACCCTTTTCTACTCCATACCCCCATGTGTCAACAGGATCAACAATAGATCTGGCAGCAGTATGTACATGCGTTTCTCCACCGCTCACGGTTGTTAAATCCACAATATCTCTATAGCCTTCATAGCCATAGGTGTATGATTCCGAAGTATATGTACCAGGTGCAGAACCGTGGTGACGATAAGCATCACCATCAAAAGCATCTGCTGCACACTCAGGGATGGTTGTAGTTCCAAGGACATAAATATCTGTGAGATTATGACTACCATAGAAAGCCTTAGAACCAATCTTCTGCACATTTGCAGGAATTGTCACGGATGTAAGACTAAGACACTGGCGAAAAGCATTGCTTTCAATCACCTCAAGTGAATTAGGAAGACGAATTGAAGTAATGTTTGTATAATGGAAACAACCCACATCTAATTTTGTAACACCCTCTGGAATAACAATTGTTGAAAGAGCCTTGCAGTCCGTAAAAGCATATTTACCCACTTCTGTCAATCCAACAGGAAGGTTAACCTCTGTAAGATTCTGATTGTTATAGAAACAGTCAGGGTTCATGTACTTTAAACCTTCATTGAAAGTAATGGAAGTAAGCGCAGTTTTATCATTATCACCACCATAGTGACCAAATGCCAAACCACCAATAGTTTCGATATTACCAGGAATGTTGTATGATTCAACAAGGTTACAATCATATAGAGCCTTATAAGGAATCAACTTTGTATTAGGATCTGTAGGAAACTCCACTGATTTAAGACTTCCACCATAAAGACGAATCAACTCCATGGCATTGTGCTTGTCAGTCCATGTTGTAGGATTAGAAGATGTTGTAAAGGAAAGACTATAATCTGTTTCCATATCATTACCATTCTTATCCTTATATATTGGGAACGAAGCACCACTCAAGTCAAGTTCTTCTATACTAACATTAGTGAAACCAGTCTGGCCAGTATTTTTCAAAAGCGAAAAGACACTTTCGTATGCAGGTTCAGCTGATGTGGAAGTAGAAAGCTGTATTGCATTCCCATTAGAATCCTTTTGGTATGTATATGTGCCGACAAGTGTATAATCAGTAATGTTATAATCACTCTTACCATTACGTCTATCAAATGCAATGACATGCTCCAAAGTTCCAGCTCCAGTTGGAGAAGCATAGCCCAAATACTGTCCTGTTGTAGGGTTGATTGCCTCAGCCTCAAGAACATTGGAAGGGAAATCAGAAGCAACAATACTCTCTGTATTGTCAGGTAGTATTAAATACTTCACTTTGGAGTTGTTCAGATTCGTGAGAATAGAAGTGTCAGTAAGAGGGTTCCCTTCGCCATCAACAAACGTGGCATCGGAAAAATCGAAATAGACATCATTAGTTACATTTGCATCAGAAGCAAATTTCGACAAAGCTTGTAAATCGGCAGCATTCATTGGACCACTAAACTTAAAATACGTGCCGTATTCCACATTATCGACCGTTGCGCTTGCACCACTTTCAATGTACGTGTAATTTGCTAAATCACCCGCAGCACTTAACTCCACAGAATACGTTGTGTGATTATAGGTAAATCCTTTTCCGTTACTGGTGTCCTTAGCAATTTGAGAAAAGGTAGCATCAGCCCACGCCCCGACCGAGACGCAGAGCAAAACGAGAAATGTGAGTAATTTCTTCATTCTCATAATTTAATTGATTTTAAAATAGTTAATAATTTTATGGTTTTATAATTCGAATCGGAAAAGATTTTAAAGAAATGGGGCGCGATTCGCATCGAACCCCATTCGTGGGGATGTTGCAAGCTATTGGACTAACTTGCTTATCCCCTCAGTTATCTAAGACATTTTTTTTCTGACTGGGTCTGCACATTCTGTGTGTGTATGAATGTGGAGAGTCGTTTAGCTTGTATTAGAACGAATGCTTAACTCTGTGTGGTGGCAACAAGCATTAAGCCGCCTCTATTTTTTCACGCTGCAAATTTAGGTGGCGAGATGCTAATAATATATTTGAAACTAAAAATGTGTCTTGATAACCTGCCAAAAGCATCTATGATTTTTGAAAATTATATTGATTTCTTGAAAAAAGATGCGAAAACTTAAAAAAATAGCGTTGTTTTACTTCATTTTTCTGTAATTTTGTCATGCAATCTTGCAAGAAGGCAAAGGCAGCCTTGGGTGGATTGCATGCCATTTCTGTTTCTCTTGCGGAACTGAATGGTGCTTGAACGTATGCTATTTCTCAAAACCATATTACTACTTCTTTTCCAATTCTTTGCAGTTGTCTCTCATGCTACGGAAACGAAGGATGCCAAGCAGTTTTTCAGGCTTGGCATGGAAGGTTATGGGCAGGGGAATTACTTGGACGCGCTGGAAAACTTCGGCAAAGCGTTTTCGGGGCAGGACGTGAAGCATCCTTCGCCCGAAAGTGAGAAATGCCCCTACTACATGGGTTGCATCGCCCAGATATATAATGATGATGTTTATGCCACGCGTTTCTACATGCTGGCGCTTGATGTTTGCAACAGGGACAGCTTGGAATTCCGTTGCAAGATTCTCTCGAACTTGATTACGGTGCAGGGACAAAGCGGAACGGTGGAAAAGGCAAGTGCCTACTACAAGGAGTACATGAAACTGAAGGAGCATCTGCACACGGCTGAGGACAGTTGCATGATGCTCTCCAACCAGGCTTACTTGGAGCTGGGTGCTGGAAACTATCGTAAGGCGCTGGAGTTTCTGAAGGCGGAACGCTTGTATGTGGGTTCTCAGCCGAGCGCTTCGCAAATTGAGGCGAGCATGGAGACGGACTTTGCCTACACGTACTTGATGCTGGGGGAGGCTGACAGCGCACTGATGTGCCTGAAGCGTTGCGAACGGCTTCTGAAGGAGGGTGTTCATGCGCCTTTCATCGAACTGCGCCTCTACAAGCTCATGTCGAATGTGTATCATGCGCTGGGAAACGAGCAGTTGTCGATGCAGTACATGAAGCGCCGATATGAGCTGGAGGACAGTGTTTTCAACGAGAAGGAATATACGGCTGTGATGAGTCGCGTGGTGCCGATGGTGGAGAATGCTTTTCAGGGTGTCTTACTGCAACGCCAACGGATGCATATCATCCATCTTGCTGCGATGGGCGGTGGTTGTGTTCTCTTGCTGGTCATCATCACGCTGTATTTCTATGTCAGTAGAAGAAGGAAGCGGAAGAAGGAGAAGATGGCTGCAATGGATGTGGAAACGATGCCTGTGGAACTGGTTGAGGAGGTATCGGAGCAGGAACAGGAAGAGAACTTGCCAACAAAGGAGGAAGTGACTGAGGATGTTTCGGAGGATGAAGCTGGCGGTGAAGCGGAGGTGGCTCAAGAAACGGAAGAGACGCAGGAAACGGAAGAGACGCTGGGGAACAGGTTGACGGTGGCGATTAGCGATGAGACTTACGAGTTGATTGCCCAGCGCATCGAGTCGGTGTTCAGCCAGTCGGAGCATGTCTGCAATCCGAAATTCGACTTGAACGAACTGGTGCGGCTCACGGGTTCTAACAGCCGTTACGTTTCGATGATTATCAACAGGAAATATGGCAAGAACTTCCGTATGTTGCTGAACGAACGACGCGTGGAATTGGCTTGCCAGAAGTTTGACGATGTGGAGCACTATGGAAATGTCACCATCCAGTCGATTGGCTACGAGGTAGGCTACAACTCCAGCACTAACTTCATTGAGGCTTTCAAGAAATCCAAAGGGATGACTCCTTACAAATACCAAAAATTACTCATCCGAAGGAGTACAAATAAAGAGGATATATAAAAATCTCTACGGAGAAAAGGAGGATGGGAGAAGGGTCAACGAAAAAAAATCCTAAGAAACATTGTAATAAGTTTATTTAGGAAAGAAATTAGAATAATTCGAATAATTTCTCCAAAAAATGTTTTTTGTTTAACGTGAATGACCATGAATTATTCGTGAATTAAACGTGGATTTATGTTTGACATTTAAAACAAACGCGAGTTCGATATAACAAAACATGTTCTTTTGTAGTGCCTCTACGAGTCAGAAATCTAACAAATCTATTCAAAATCTCTCAAAATCTCATTCATATTTGTAAGATTTGAGAAGATTTATGAGATTTCTCGCGAAGCGACTCCTTATACCGAACTGACGTTAAAACAAATAGAGATAAGAAAAGAAAAAAGGCATCCGTGGGGATGCCTTCAACCTAAAAATGTGTTTCACTACTGTGTGCCTCCTCTGTGCTTAGCCGAGGTAGGTCTTCAGCAATT
>Ga0310691_10002741_pt1 | contig 22483 bp, 18 predicted proteins | sample 176DNAGHGlowgp2_FD_203887 | JGI IMG/M metagenome (GOLD analysis project Ga0310691, IMG submission 203887) | Sheep rumen microbial communities from Palmerston North, Manawatu-Wanganui, New Zealand - 1766 DNA GHGlow gp2 (v2) (version 2) | ecosystem: Host-associated > Mammals > Digestive system >...
CGAAAATAGTGGATAGCCTCTATGCGTTGGATATCGAAGTGTCGGAGCCGTTCGTGGGCATGTTAAAGACGGATCCCCAGAACAACAATCCCCGCAGTTACTATTATCTGCGCATTGTCGGTGAGCCAGGCAACATTTACGCCGACTTGGTGACCGATTCATTGTCTGGAACGCCACTTAATGACCGGTTTTATGATTTTTCCAACAGGTGCAACCAAGAGGTAGGTGTTATCAACGCCTATTATTCGAAGATGGAAAAGATGATTTCTATGTCAAGCGAAGAGCGGCAGAAAATGGCACAGGAGAATCTTGACCGCACCACGCAGCTCTTTTTTATGATGAAAGACACTTATGCCGCAAACAAGTTGAATGCCATGGGCGCACTTGTCTTGGAGAATTATCTGGAATATGAGATGGAGGATTACGAGTCGGTGATGAAGTTGTTGGAAGGGGCGGCTCCAGTGGTGACTTCATACCAGCCTCTCAAGACGAAGCTGGTGGCAATGGAAAAGATTAGCCACACGGCTGCCGGAAAACCGTATATTGATTTGGATTTGACAGATTATAAAACAAAAAAACCGATCAAGTTGAGCAAGGTGATCAACGGCAAAGTCGCGCTTATTGACTTCTGGGCATCCTGGTGCGGACCGTGTCGTCGTGAGATTCCTAATATCAAGAAAATCCACGAGAAATACGGCAGCAAGGAGTTTGTGGTGGTCAGTCTCAATGTGTGGGACAAGCCCGACGCACAGGCAAAGGCCATCAAGGATTTGGGTATGACCTGGACGCAATTGACCGATGCCACACGCAATGCCACTGATACGTACGGCGTTGATGGCATTCCCCAGATACTTCTCATCGGAAAGGACGGGAAAATCATCGCCCGCGATTTGAGAGGGGAAGAAATTGAGAAGGCCGTTAAGACGGCGTTAGGTAAATAAAATATCATTGTAGGGACGCGATTTATCGCGTCCGAAATAGAAATAGTCAAAAGAAAATGAAAGTCGCCATATTAGGATACGGGAAAATGGGCCATATCGTGGAGAAAGTGCTGTTAGAACGGCGGCACGAAGTTGTGGCCGTCATCGATAACGAGGCGGACTGGCTGCGTCTTGACCGCGAATTCCGTTGTGCGGAGGTGGCCATCGACTTCTCCGAGCCGGGTGTCGCGGTGCCGAACATGCTCCGCGCATTCAAGGCACATGTCCCGATTGTGGTGGGCACCACGGGCTGGTTAGATCGCCTTGAAGAGGTGCGCCAGGCCTGTGCCGGACACGACGGACGTTTGGTTTATGGAGCCAACTTCAGCATTGGAGTCAATATTTTCTTCAAAGTGAACAAGCTGCTGGCCAAGCTGATGAACACGCAAGAACGATATGATGTTGCGGTGGAGGAAACTCACCATATCCACAAGAAAGATGCGCCGAGTGGCACTGCCATCCACCTTGCGAAGGATATTGTCAGCGAGGTCGATTCGCTGCAGGACTGGCGGTTGACTCCTTGTGACCATACGAATGTGGTGCCAATAACAGCCATCCGCGAGGGCGAAGTCCCCGGCACGCATAAGATCGTGTGGGAATCTCCCGAGGATACCATAGAAATCACCCATACCGCCCATGGTCGCGAAGGTTTCGCCCGTGGAGCCGTCCATGCCGCCGAATGGCTGGTGTTGCAACCCTCTGGCGTGTATCCGTTTGAGAAATGTTTAATTGATAATTGATAATTGATAATTGATAATTGATAATTGATAATGAGGGGGATAGGTACTTTCTGTATTTCTAATCACTGATCACTGATCACTATTCACTATATAGCGAATCCCCTGTCTCAATAACCAATAACCCATAACCAATAACCATTCAAAAAGATGTTCATATCAAAAACCGCATTAATAATCATCCTCATCATCTCCTTCCTCGGTTGGCAGGTCGGTATGTGGGGCATTTTCAAGAAAGCAGGGCTGAAACCGTGGCTGTCGCTGATTCCGTTCTACAACATCTGGTTGTGGATCAAAGTGGTCATCGGGCGGAAATGGTGGTGGATGCTGCTGTTTCTGATCCCGTATCTTGGAATTTTCATGTTTTTCTACATGATTTGGGAGACCATCCGTCAGTTCAACAAATACAGCTATTTGCCGTTGATTCTTGGCACGCTGTTCTTCCCGTTTTATCTGCCGTATCTGGGCTTTTCACCGAAAGAGCAGTATGTCACGCCGGAGAATCTGGAGCGTCCGAAGAAGACCTCTGCGCGTTCGTGGGGCGATGCATTGATTTTCGCTGTGGCCGCCGCTTACATCATCCGTTCGTGCTGGTTCGAGCTCTATACCATTCCGACCTCTTCTATGGAAAGCTCCCTGATGGTCGGTGATTTCCTTTCCGTAAGCAAAGTCGCATACGGTGTCCGTGTGCCGCAAACACCTTTGGCAATCCCGTTTATACACAACAAACTGCCTAAAACAGAGGTGAAATCCTATTCGGAGATCATCAAGTTGCCCTATATGCGTTCCAAGGCGTTGAAACCGATAAAACGCAACGATGTGGTGGTTTTCAACTATCCCGATGGTGATACGGTTGTAGTAGAAAGGCAGGCGGAAAGTTACTATGCTATCGTCCGTGAATACGAGGCGATGCTCAACCCGAATGCGAGCTTAGCGGAGAAAAACAACGTGTTTCGCAGGTACTCACCCGAATATATCCAGCAGTTGCGTATGAAATACCCTGGCGCGTATGTGCCCGGGAAGGGTAGGGAAGCGGTCTGGAACGAATACAAGGTGATTGCCCGTCCTGTCGATAAGCGCGAGAACTATGTGAAACGCTGCATCGGCACACCAGGTGACAAATTGCAAGTTATCGACAGACAGGTATATATAAACGGAGAAAAGGTCGTGAACCCAGATCGTATTCAATTTGCCTGTCTGATTTCCCATCCGACAGGTCTTCAGCTTTCCAAAAAAGAGCGCAAAAATCTGAATATCAATGAAGAGGATATGCAACAGGTGGATGTTAACCATTATTTGGTTATGTTGAACGAAGAGCAGCGGAACAGTATCAAGAAGAAAGGTTTCGATGTGCAGATTCTGGAGGAGGAAGAAGGTGTCTATAGTCCCGATATTTTCCCTCATGACAGCAACTACAAGTGGAACAAGGATTTCTTCGGTCCGTTGACGATTCCGCAAAAGGGTGTTACTGTACAGATTTCGCCCGAAAATATAGCCTTGTATGATAAAATCATCCACAATTACGAAGGTCATGACTTGCAGGTGAAAGACGGGAAGGTCCTCATTGACGGCCAGGTTGCCACCTCTTACACATTTGCGATGGACTATTATTTCATGATGGGTGACAACCGCCACAATTCCGCTGACTCCCGTTTCTGGGGTTTCGTGCCGGAGGACCATATTGTAGGCAAAGCCTCCATCGTCTGGCTCTCGCTTGACAAGTTCAAGACTTGGAGTGACAAAGGGAAAGTGAGATGGAAGAGAATGTTCAAGAAGATTCGGATGTAGTTAGTTAGTAGTTAGTGGTTCAGGGTCGTCGCCGGGAGGTGACGGCTCTTTTTTTTGTGTGTACTTCTGTGTTTTGACTACCAGAATGGTATATCAATTTTTACAATTATTTGTTAATAATAATCTGATTATCAATATGTTATAAAATTTTTATATTTTTGCGGGTCTATAAAAATGATAACCCTTGAAGACGAATAATACTGAAAGACATCAGGTTGACCTCACGACAGATGTGGTGGCGAGTTTCCCGAACGGCGGAGAAGTGGTGGTGTATAACGCCATAGATCGCACTACGGAGGACTTCCACCGCATTTTGAGCTGCGCGAAACATTTCGCCCAACAGGGCAAGCAGGTGGTGATGCCGCCGATGCTCAAGGTGCCTTACAAAAACCCGATTTACGACACGATATTCGGCACGTTGCGCGGAACCCCCTATTACGGTAAGTGTCCGGATTTGATCGTGGATGGTGTTTGGTACGAGCATGAAGGGTTTACAAAACCCAATCCGAAATCAAATTTCAGCAATATGTTGCGAAGAGGATTATCGCAATCTGACAGGATTATCATTGAAAAATGTGGGTTGTCAGATGGTTATATGAAGCGGAATCTCCTAGTTAGAATAAATGAAGGTCAAAACATAAAAGAGATGTGGGTGAAAGACGGGGAGGATTTACGAATAGTCTTTAAAGCAGAATAGCAGAGCTTTCGCCCTGCCACCTGAATCGTCGAATCCGCAGAATCGACAGTCAGAGATGACCTCTGACTCCGCTGCAAAGATACATTTTTTTTAATTCCCGCAAATTTTTTGAAAAATTTTTTCGGGGTGTGAATTATGAATCGGTTTACATAAATGCAAGGCGCAATTCGGTGTTTTTCGTGCCGTCGGCAAGAAATCCCAATAATCTCGCACAAGCGACGAAGGAGTGCTTCAGGTCATTTCATACAATAGCCGTGAAAAATGTTAGTACCTTTGTTAGTACCCACAAAAAAAGCACTCACAAACTTCTTTGTAAGTGCTTGATTTTTAGTGTGGGAACTACTAGATTCGAACTAGTGACCCCCTGCTTGTAAGGCAGGTGCTCTAAACCAACTGAGCTAAGCTCCCTGTCGGAAAGACGGTGCAAAAATACACTTTTTTTTGATATTCCGAGATTTATTTTTGTTTTGCGGTTGATGGTCCGGCATTTCCGTAATAGTCTAAGTTTAAGTCAATTGTCTATGTCAAAAAATCACACCGGCGGAAATTCCGATATATTGCGGCTTTTTGCCGTCCTTATTTCGGAAGAAATGTTGGAACGAGTATCGATAATCAACACCTATAGTGATGAATCCGAATTTCATATCAAATCCGGCCGTTAACAGTATCCAGTTTTTTTCAATGTTTTCTTTGCTGTATCCCAGTGTGTTTTCCGTAACTTTGAGCAAAGGTTGGTAGGAGACGCCTACTTGTGGCATGAAAGAGATTTTTTTAGTGATTCTCACATCGCCGACCACTTTGACTGGGATAACTAGGTAACGGTTTTCCACAAGATCGTCAGTAATACTGTCGTTCGGGAGTGTTACTCTGAACCTGTTTTTAAAGTACTGGTAACCAAATCCAATTTCACCGAAGACGTATTTTCCCGCTCGGAAATAACCGCCGAAATGCACCGTTCTTGTGCCGGTCAGATAATCCACATCGGAATAGTCATGAACTACCGGGAATTGCGTGCTGACTTTAAAACCAAGCTGATACCAATTCTCTTTTTGCGCACTGACAAGCGTTGCTGTCATCGCTAAAACCGTTATTATTATCCACTTTTTCATCGTGTCCTCATTTCATCGTTTATTCATCGTCCTTCTTCGCTTCTTCCTCTTCCATCGCTTTCGCCCGCTCGGTCTCCTTCGTGTTGAATTGGTTCATGGTGAGTTGCATCCCGACAGTTACGAAGGATTTTACGGCGCTCACGGCGCGTTCGATGCAGGGCTCCACGAGTTTGAGTTCCTCAGAGGAAAATCGCCCTAGCACATAATCAACCTGATAGCCTTGGGCGTAGTTTTTGCCGATACCGCAGCGCATACGCGGGATGTCTGTGCGCTCCAGGGTTTCGATAATGTCACCGATGCCATTATGGGTGCCGCCGCCGCCTTTCGGTTTAAGTTTGAAGATTCCCAACGGCAGGTCAATGTCGTCATAGATGACCAGGCAGTGGTCAACGGCTACGTTTTCTTCCGCAAGCCAGTATTTTACAGCCTTGCCGCTGAGATTCATATAGGTGGTGGGCATGATAATCACCAACTCGCGGCCCTTGAACGAGGCTCGGGCTACGTACGCCAAACGGTCACTCTTGAACTCCGCTTTGAAGGTTTTTGCCACAGCGTTGGCCACCTCAAAACCATAGTTGTGTCGAGTGCCGGCGTATTGTTGTTCGGCATTGCCCAACCCGACAATCAGGTATTTTTTCTCATTCTCCATCCGATTCCTCGCTTTCCTCTTCAGACATGTTTACAAAGAATGAGAAGTGCAGTTTCCCGTATCGGCGGTGGTCATAGAATTTTGGATGACCGGAAAAGTCATGTATCCCGGAATGCTCCATCACCAACCAGCCGTCGGGGAGCAGCAATTCATGTTCGAACACGTTGTCAATGATTTTTTCGATGTCGGGAAGGTCGTATGGCGGGTCTGCAAAGATGATGTTGAATTTCTGCCTGCAGGCTGCGGTGTAAGCGAAAGCGTCTTGTCGGATGACCGTCACTTGGTCGTTATATTGGAGCTGGTCAATGGTCTTCTGTATGAATTTAGTGCACAACAAGTTCTCGTCAACGGCCACCACCGACAAAGCGCCTCTCGAGGCGAATTCGTAGGTGATATTGCCGGTGCCGGAAAAGATGTCCAGCACTCTGACGTTGTCGAGATAGAAATAGTTGTTCAGGATGTTGAACAGGCTTTCCTTGCCCATGTCCATGGTCGGTCGCACCGGAAGATTGTTTGGTGCAACGATATGTCGGCCTCGGTTTTTCCCGCTGATAATTCTCATTCCTTAAATTATATTCGGGTTTAGTTTGTACGTTTTCAGAAGAGCGGTCAGTTTTTTGTCCTCTTCAGCAAAAAAATGGATATACAAAGAGGGGTTTTGCAGATGGAATTGCGTTACAATATTATATATGTAGTAAAGTGTGTCAGCGGGTTCCATTAGCTGAAAGCGGTTTGTCATAAGGATTTCGCCTTTATGGACGGCCATTATGTCTGTGAAGTTCGGGTTTCTGCCCACGAAAATGGCGTCTGTGGCTTCTTGTTGGCACAGAAAACGGTAGAAAAGGCTGGCTTCCGCCACTGTTTTGTACCGGAAAGGCAGTCTGCCGAGGGTGTCTTTCTCGTTTTTGGTGAGAAAATAGACAGCACGGTAGGCTCCGACCGTTTCCGAACACGTTTCTCCAAGACGAGATGTGTCAAACTGGAGGGAGAGGTATTCCGTGTCGCGGGTGGGGTCATAGATCTCTTCGGGGATCAGCATGGGGATATGGCGTGCTGATATCAGCGAGACTTCGTCGGAAGAGTTGAAAAACAAGGGTGCCTCGTTCGTGATCAGGGTGTTGTCGGAATAAGAGAACGCTACTGACTCCATCTTTTTCCCATTTACCTTAAAAAACGAAAATCCATCCGGCGCAATGCGAATGGATTTTCCGTAATATTGTTCTATAAAAGCTGTCATAAGCGATATTATTCCCAACTGCCGGCAGTGCTGGCTTCGGTTAAGGAGCCCATGTAGATGGCTTCGTACTGGGAGCGGTATTGGTCCTCTTCGGCGAGGTCGTTGTAGAAAATCTTGTTCCAGAGTTTGGTCAGCGGACCTGCATTTTCAGGGGTGATGGACTTGTCCATGTTGTAGAGCAGGTCGTCGAGGCTCACGTCAATGCGGTAAACGGGGATGGTGTAGGTCTTGCTGGAGAGGGAGTCGGTCTGGATCTCGTACTTTTTCTCCTTGTTGGAGAAGGGGATGTACTGGAAGTTCTTGAAGTTCTCTTTAGGGATTTTATGGTCGATGTCGAGAATCTTCTCCATGGCGGGGACTTCCACGATTTCCTTGTGGATCAAGCCCAATTTGAAGGCTTCGGCTTCGCTCATGGTGTCGGGGAAATTACCGACGTTCTTCTCGATCATCACAGTGCCGTTGTTGACGAAATCAACCAGTTTGTCAATGTCGTCGGCATACACCTTGTGCACGTTCTTGTAAACGGCCTGGGCACTGCGGATGGCCAGCAGGTTCTGCACGTTGGCTTCCTTGCGGAGCTGATAGACGGTTTTGAATTTTTCGGGGCGCATGATGCTGCGGGCGGCGAAAATGGCCAGAATCACCACGACAACCGCCAATAGGATAGAGATTAATCTTCTAACTTTCATACTGTTATATAACTTTATTGTTTATTCTCAATGAAAAATTTCACCTTGCAAAAGTAGTAAAAAAATGGGTTCGTTTTTATTTTTTGAAAAATATTTTCAAAAACAAATTGTGAATTAAAACAGAATACGGTGGATTCCGGAAGGGTATTGGGTTGTGATGAGTTCCTTAAGGTGTTGATAGTCAATCTTGTTTTCAACAAAATCAATATTTTCGGTGTCCACCAGCAGGATGGGGATTTGTTGGTTTTCACGGAAATAGGTCAGATATTTTTCCTGGATGTCAGTAAGATACTCTATGGTGATGTCTTTTTCAAAAGAACGGTTCCGTTTGGCAATCTGTTTCAGCAGCCGGTCGGGTTTGGTGTAGAGATAGAGGATAAGATCGGGTTTCGGCAGGAAGTCGGCGATGGTGTCGAACACTTTCTTGAAAAGCGAAAACTCGTCTTTGGAGAGGTTGTTTTTGGAAAAGAGCAGGCATTTGTCGATGAAATAGTCGCCGATGACGAAGTCGGTGAAGAGGTCGCGGGCGGTGAGCAGATTCTTGAGCTGCTGGTAACGGTCCATGAGGAAGGTCATCTCCACGGGGAAGGCATAGTGTTCCGGATCTTTGTAGAATTTCTCCAAGAAGGGGTTGTCGGCGAAACGTTCCAGGACGAGCTCGGCGTTCAGCTCAGAAGCGAGCATGGTCGCCAGCGTGGTCTTCCCCGCGCCGATACTACCTTCTACAACCACGTAATCATAAGGTATTTTCATTTTCCGTCAAATTTAGGTTCAATTCTTTTAGAGATGCGAGCACAAAGTCGCGTTCGGCGATGTGAGGATGCGGAAGCGTGAGGCGCTCGTCATGATACCGCATCCGGTCATAATCCAGAATGTCCAGGTCGATGGTGCGGGCATGGTAAACCGGTTTTCCGTTCTCGAGGTAGCTTTTCTGTGTCCTTCCAAGCCTTCGCTCGATAGATTGCAGGCCGTCCAAAAGCTCTAACGGCCCGAGCGAGGTCTCCATCACGACGATCTGGTTCAGAAACGGGTCTGAATCAAACCCCCATGACGGGGTTTCGATCACGGAAGACCGTCTCAAAATAGAGCCCAATTCCTTTTCAATAAGAAACCTTGCGGACTGGAGATAGAACTCGCGGTCGCCTTTGTTGCTGCCCAATCCGATTACGGCACGGTGCTGCATCTGTCCGTACAATAATGGCTTAGTTGTTGATGAAAAGCAGCGGATTTGCCGCCAAACCAGCAATCACACTCAACGATTGTGAATAATTGAGGATGTTGTTGATGATTCTTCTGGACGGTTTCTCTTTTTTGACGGTTTTCTTTATTTCAGGTGTAGAATATTTATTCATCGGCAGAAAATTTGTTTCTAATTTTTTCAATAAATGGTTAACGAGATGTCGCTAAAAATATTGTGCTTGATATTTGAAAAAAACATATTTTTGCGGACAAAATATAATTACGCATTGTAAATAAAAAAGATATGTATAATCAGGAACATGGACTTTATGTGGCGCATTGTGAAAACGGTGCGCTCAGTATTCAAGGGAAGATGGCCAACCGTCACGGCTTGATTGCCGGAGCCACGGGCACGGGCAAAACCGTCAGTCTGCAAGTGCTGGCTGAAACCTTCAGCCAGATCGGCGTGCCCTGCTTCATGGCCGACATGAAAGGCGACCTTTCGGGTATCAGCCAGGCGGGCAAGATGAGCGGTTTCATTGAAAAGCGTCTGCCGGAGTTCGGACTCGAAAATCCTGAGTTCCAGGCTTGTCCGGTTCGTTTCTACGACGTATTCGGCGAACAAGGACATCCGATCCGTGCCACCGTGTCGCAAATGGGCCCGCAGTTGCTCTCCCGTCTGCTGGGCCTGAACGAGACGCAGGACGGTGTGCTCAACATCGTGTTCCGCATCGCCGACGAACGCGGTCTGATGATCATCGACCTCAAAGACCTGCGGGCGATGCTGGAGTATGTCTCCAAGCACGCCAAGGAGTACACGATGAAGTACGGCAACGTCTCCACGGCATCCATCGGCGCCATCCAGCGGGCGTTGCTGCAGCTGGAGGCGCAAGGTGCGGACAAGTTCCTCGGCGAGCCGAGCTTCGACATCTACGACCTCATCCAGACGGAGAACGGCAAGGGTGTGATGAGTGTCCTGGCCGCCGACAAGCTGATGATGCAGCCCAAACTCTACAGCACCTTCCTGTTGTGGCTTCTTTCCGAGTTATATTCCACGCTCCCGGAAGTCGGCGACCTCGACAAACCGAAGCTTGTCTTTTTCTTCGACGAGGCGCACACGCTCTTTGAGGATACCTCCAAAGCACTGATAGACAAGATTGAACAGGTCATCCGTCTGATTCGAAGCAAGGGCGTAGGCATCTATTTCATCACTCAATATCCCACGGACATTCCAGACAACATTTTGGGTCAGTTGGGTAACCGCATCCAACATGCGTTGCGCGCCTATACGCCTAAGGATCAGAAGGCTGTGCGCGCCGCTGCCGATACTTTCCGGGCTAATCCGGCGTTCAAGACCGACGAGGCCATCATGAACTTGGAAACCGGTGAGGCGTTGGTCAGCTTCCTCGATGAGAAAGGTGCGCCGGGCATGGTGCAACGCGCGAAAATCCTGTTCCCGTTGTCACAAATCGGGGCTATCACCGAGGGACAGCGGATGGACATCATCAAGCAGAGCCGCGTTTATGGCAAATATGACACGCCCGTCGATAATGAGAGTGCTTTCGAGATTCTGATCAAAGAAGCAGAGGAGGCGCTTGCCGTGCAAGAGGCAGAAAAACAGGCAATAGAGGAGGCCAAGGAAGATAAGAAATCTTCCAAGAAGCAGGGGGTCATAGGCAAGGTGGTGAAGGCCATCATCACTGCCGTGACTGGCACGTTGGCTACAGCTGCGGGCACGGCCATCAGCAACAAGGTGACAGGTAAGAAGTCCAAATCGAAGACCTCCACGAAGGAAAAGGTCATCAAGAACACCACCTCCGCCGCCACGAGAACCATCACTCGCGAGATTTCACGGGACATTCTCGGGAACATCCTTAAATAGTTAGCAGTTAGCAGTTAAGCGCCGAATCGGAATAACTATTAACTATTAACTATTAACAGCTTCAATAACCAATAACCTATAACCAATAACCATTCAAAAAATGCAAAAAGTACTAGTCATATATACCGGCGGGACCATCGGCATGATGATGGACCCGGAAGACAAGGCTCTGAAGCCTTTTGAATTCAAGAATATACGGCAGCAGCTGCCTATGCTGGACCTCTTGGAGTGCGACATCACCTTCAAGAGCTTGCTGCCTCTCATCGACTCTTCGGACACCAACCCGCAGTTCTGGCTCCGGTTGGTGGACATGATAGAGACCGAATATCAGAACTATGACGGTTTTGTGGTGCTGCACGGCACCGACACGATGGCCTACACCTCCTCGGCGCTCAGCTTCCTGCTGGAGAATCTTGACAAGCCTGTCATCATCACCGGCTCCCAGCTGCCTTTGGGTGTGTTGCGCACCGACGGCCGTCGCAACATCCTCAACGCCATTGGTTTTGCCGCTGACCAAAAAGACGGAAGACCTATGCTGAACGAGGTGTGTCTCTTTTTCCAGACCGCCCTTTTCCGTGGCAACCGCATTTACAAGGACGATGCCGCCAGCTTCAACGCCTTTCACTCGCCAAACTACCCACATCTGGCAAATGTAGGCACCGAGATATCCTATAACGAGCACTGTCTGCTCCCCAGGAGCGTCCCCGGCACTTTCATTGCCCACCACAAGATGGACAACAACGTGGGACTCATCAAGCTCTTCCCAGGCATTAATCTTGCTACAATGGAGGCCATGCTGAACACGGAAGGTTTGCACGCTGTTGTGCTGGAGACCTTCGGCGTGGGCAATGCTCCGACATCTCCGGATTTCCTCAAGATTCTCAAGGATGCCATCGACCGGAACATTATCCTCGTCAATATCTCCCAATGCAAGGGCGGTGGCGGCGTGGAGATGCAACGCTACGCCACGGGCAAGCACCTTGCCGACATTGGTGTCACCTCCGGCAGCGACATGACCACCGAGGCGGCCCTTACCAAACTGATGTACCTCTTCGGCGAGGGTTATCCATTGGATACCATACGGAAATTGTTGAAAATGTCCCTGCGCGGGGAATTAACCGAGAATTACTAATGGAAATTGAAATCTGCTGCGGTTCTGTACAATCGGCGGCGAACGCGAAAGCCGGCGGCGCGGTGCGTGTTGAGTTATGTCAAGGGCTGATAGAGGGCGGCACGACGCCGTCCCCAGCCACCATTGAATATGCCGTGAAAGAGCTGGGACTGCAAGTGTTCGTCCTGGTACGTCCTCGCGGTGGCGACTTTTGCTACAACGAATTGGAAATCAAAACGATGGAGGAGGATGTGGAATTCTGCAAGAGAGCTGGCGTGGCCGGCATTGTGGTCGGGTTTCTGCATCCTGACGGAAGCATTGACACGGAACTGACCCGTCGTTTCGTGAAATTAGCCGCTCCGCTGCTGGTAACATTCCATCGCGCCTTCGACCGTTGTCCTGAACCTTTGAAAGCGTTGGAGCAGATTATCGACTGTGGTTGCGCACGTATCCTGACCTCAGGTTGCAAACCTACCGCTATGGAAGGTGCGGATATGCTGAAACAGCTTGTGCAACAAGCAAATGGACGCATCAAGATTCTTGCCGGCAGCGGTGTCACCCCTGAAAATGCAGCGGCGTTGCGGAAAAAAACCGGTGCTCCTGAGATTCACGGTTCTTGTAAAATCACCCGTCCCGACGGAGCTTGGGAGACAGATGCGGAACAGGTGAAAAAGCTGTTGGAAATGTTAATATAGCCGTTTCTTGAGGGTTTCCGATACGTTTTTCGCCACAGCTTGCCGACCGGTCTGCCGATAATGTTCTGTCGGGAAATCGCGGTCAAAGAAGTCGGCGTCACGAACGGCTCTGAGATTGTTCACCACAATCACCCCTTGCGATTCGTAGCGGTCAGTGACATATTTCACATTCTGTTCCAGAAGATAGAGCAGATCGGGGCCGCAGAGACTGTCGATCTGATCTACATTTTCCGCCAGGATATTGAATACAGGCTGCCATCCGCGTTTCTTGCACAATTTTACAATTTTGTCGAAATCTTTGATTCGGGGATTCTTATCGTCTAATGTGCAGGCGAAGTGTTTGATGTGGTGACAAGCCAGCGCTATGGAATCCATGGAGGGCTGAACCCCGTTGTAGAGGATACAATTGTAGCCCACCCCGTGATCCCATTCATTTGCGTTCCGATAGGGGAACGGGTGGGGGAGAACGAATGTCTGCCTCTTAAATCCTCTCTTGATGAGAGTGGAACGTTCTTTCTCTGTCCATATAGGATAAGCCTTGAATGCCAATAACATACGCTTATACAGCGCCGGTGCTTTTTTCAGCATGATCTGCTCTTTCCGCAGTGGTGTCTCCAAGTTGGAGTATATCCATTCAGAGGTGAAGGAACGCATGTTGACTGTCACGATGGCGGTTTTCACGTCGCTGTTCTTGGGGATATTTCGCAGAATGTCATAATAGATTCCGGCATGGCAAGCGCCTTTGCTGAGATTCCCCACATGATGTCCGGGAAGCGAATCTTCAATCATCATGCAAATGAAACGCTGGTCAGTGTCGGTTTCCGCGTATGAAAAGTTGGAAGATTCTCCGAGATACACGATGTCAATCCCTTTGTTTGCCCGCTGGGAAATCTCCATCAGTGTGGTGTTCTCGTCCATATCCTTCTTATACAGAGTGAAATAATAGATGATGTCCAACACTGCGAGTACTGCCAGAAGCACCAGCAGTCTGACAAGGAGTTTGTTGATTATATGTTTCGTTGTATCAGTCATTTAGAATTGGAAATAGATGAAAGGGATTTGCTCGACAGACGACAGGGCGATGATGGCGAAGAGCAAGAAGGTGTATATGCACCAACGGACTAACGTTTTCTGTTGCCCGCACCATACATCAAAGCGGCTTTTGCGGATGAGAATGTCCGCTATTATGAAGAGTATCAGCGCAATCCATGCTATTGGCGCGACTTGCAGCTGATTGTCCATGGTTCCGTTGTGGAACAGCGCGGTAAAGAGGTCGTGCAGGTTCCCGAAAGAGGTCGCCCGGAATACACTCCACAAAAGTGTTACAATCACAAATGTTTTGGCAACATTGCAGATGTTGATGATTGTTCGTCCGGTTTTGCCTTCGATTTTGTCGAAAAGATGGATATTGCGGAGACCGCGTTCCAGAATCAGTAATACGCCGTAGGTGAAGCCCCAGATCATAAAGGTCCAGTTCGCGCCGTGCCAGATTCCACATACCGTAAAGACTATCAGCGTGTTAAGTGCCCATCGCGGGATGGAGACGCGGTTGCCGCCGAGCGGGATGTAGAGGTAGTCGCGGAACCACGTGGACAGCGAAATATGCCATCGGCGCCAAAATTCCTGTATGCTTCCTGACAGATATGGCGTCTTGAAGTTGTCCATCAGCGTGAATCCCATGGTTAAGGCGCATCCGAGCGCGATGGTTGAGTAGCCGAAGAAGTCGCCGTAAATCTGGAACGAGTAGAACAGCATACCCAAAAGGATGTCGCCGCTGCTGTAAGCGAAAGGGTTTTCGTAGATTTTGTCCACGTAGGCCCCGAGGTTGTCGGCCACCACCATCTTCAGGAACAGTCCGAACAGGATGAGCCGCAGACCGTTGGCGATGTTGTCGTATTGCAGTTCCTTGTGCTCGTGGAGTTGTCGGAGCAGGTTTTGCGGCCGCTCAATGGGGCCGGTGACTAATTGGGGGTAGAACATCACGTAAAGGGCGTAGTAGCCGAAATGCCGCTCCGCCTTCTGATTGCCGCGATAGACCTCGATGACGTAGCTCAAGCTCTGGAAGGTGTGGAAGGAGAGCCCGATGGGCAGGGCGATGTCTAAGATTTTCTGCGGGTGCGACCATCCGAAATGCTGCGCGAGAGCCACGAGATTCGCACTGCAGAAGTTCAAGTATTTAAAGATGAAGAGCACTAAGCATGTGGATACGATGCTAATCACCAGACAGCTCTTTTTTCGGGGAATGTCATCTTTCCATTTCTCAATCAGGATGCCTGCAGAGTAGTCTATAAGTATGGTAATCAGTAAGATGAGAATGTATTTCGGAATGAACCACATATAAAAGAAGCAGCTGGCAGCCAATAACATGAGCCAGCGCCATTTCTGCGGCATCAAATAGAAGAGCAGCGTGACAATCGGGAAAAAGATCAGAAATTCTATCGAGTTGAAGAGCATTCTTATGGGGTTGAATTTGGGTGGCAAAGATACAATTTTAATGGTTATGGGTTATGGGTTATTGGTTATTGAAGACAAGTTTCAAGTTCAGATTAGGGAGAATGGCAAAAAGTGTATCTTTGCATTTGTTTTTTTTGATAAAATATATTATGATATGAATCGTAAAATATTCTTTTCGTTAATTCTTAATTTCTTGGTATTGACTGTTTTACCGATAAATAGTTTTGCGCAAAATGACTATTGGGCGGCGGTTCGGCAGGATTACCTGAACCGTTCGGACATCTCGCAGGAGGTGCGTGATCAGGTCGGAATGTATAACCTGAAGTCTGCGGAACAAAGTCGCAGCATCTACCGTTACCTCATGTTTTTGTACGCCTACATGCCGCAGAGCGACCTCGCAGACTATGATTTCAGTTTTTTCGAGCAGCAGGTGGCCACGGCTTTGGAAGCGCGGAGCACTTTTTCGTGGGGCAAAACCATTCCTGACGACATTTTTCGCCATTTCGTGGTGGTCTATCGCGTGAACAATGAGAATTTGGACACCGCGAGGTCGTATATTTTCCACCAATTGAAGAACCGTATCAAGAACATGAGCATGTACGATGCCGCGTTGGAGGTGAATCACTGGTGTCACGAATATGTTGACTATCAGCCAGCTGATGCGAGAACATCGGCGCCGCTGGCCACACTGAAGACCTCGCACGGGCGTTGCGGAGAGGAGAGTACTCTCACGGTGACGGCTCTTCGTGCCGTGGGCATCCCCGCCCGCCAGTGCTACACCCCTCGCTGGGCGCACTGCGACGACAACCACGCCTGGGTGGAGGTTTGGGTCGATGGCAAATGGTACTTCCTCGGTGCCTGCGAACCCGCGCCCGCCCTCAACATGGGCTGGTTCGCCAACGTCTCCACGCGCACGATGATGGTGCACACCAACGTCTTCGGTCGCTACGAAGGCCCCGAGGAGGTCAACAAGCGCACTCCGTACTACTCCTGCATCAACCTGCTCTCCAACTACGCCGACACCGCCACGGCCTACGTCACCGTGTATGACAAACGTCATCTGCCCGCCAAAAACGCCTCTGTGTGTTTCAAACTGTACAATTATGCAGAATATTATACCCTGGCAGAGGTGAAAACCGATGAAAACGGCCGTGCAAAACTCAACACAGGTCTCGGCGATCTGCTGATTTGGGCGAAACAAGGTGACGACTATGCCTACGCCCAGCTCGACCTGCGCAAGCAAGACCATTTGGTGCTGATTTTGAGCGATAAAGGGCCAAATCCGTGGATGTCGCCTGCTGACAATTTGGTTCAGCGGTTCGATATGGTTCCACCGATGGGCAAACCGTTGAACAACAATGTGAGCGCTACCGCGCAATTGGCTTGCGAGAAACGGATGGCCAAGGAGGACAAGATGCGCGAGGCCTACCGCAAGACTTTCCCCACCCAGGCGCAAACGGCAAAGTACAAGAACGAATACTTCACCGCTGAAGAGTTTTACGATGTGATTCACCGCAGCGAGGGCAACCATGTCGAAATCATTAAGTTCCTACAAAGCCATAGCAAAAAGGTGGATGGACTTTATCTGAAAGAGTTTGTCAAAGCATTGGCGGACAAAGATTTGCGCGATACAAAAGCGGAAACTTTGGAGAGCCAGCTCGTGACTTACAAGGCTGGTAAGTACCCTGTGGAGGGTTTCATCAAAGGTATCCTGCCCGCCCGCATCTCCAACGAACTGATTCGCGACTGGCGTCACGACCTGCGTGAGGCGTTTCTTAATATCTTTTCCGGTAATTCCACTCCGTCTGTTGAACAGCTTATAGACTGGACAAAACGTTACGTCACGGTGGATCCGCTTTGCAACTACTACAACTGCCCGATCAGCCCGATGGGAGTCTTCAAGACCCGCCGTTCTGACGAGCATTCCCGCGACATCTTCTTCGTGGCCGCCTGTCGCAGTCTCGACATCCCGTGTTATTTGGACAACGCTTCCAATAAAATCTATGTGTGGAATAACAATGAGTGGCAAGAGATTACGTTTGACGAGACTACTGCCACACCGAACGAGAAGCTGGTCACACTGACCTTGCACAATCCGAAGGGTTACACCTATTACATCCATTACACGTTGCAGCGTTTCGAAAACGGCGAGTATGTCTCCTACGATTTCGAAGGCGACCCCCGTGTGGAGGCCCGTGACATCGTTCTGAATCTTCCTCCGGGCAAATATTGTCTCTCTTCTGGCAACCGCTACAGCGACGGAGAGGTCCTGTCCGAGTTGCGTTTCTTCACTCTGAAAGAAAAGGATGAATATACCATCACCATCCCCGAATTGGTGCCGAGAACTAAGGTTTATGGTCAGCTTGATTTGAATGATTGTAAGCTGAATAACAAGACGTTATCGGATTTATTTGAAGAATCAGGTAAAGACAAGATGGTGCTTTGTTTTGTGGCTCCTGGAACTGAACCGACCAATCATTTGGCCAAAGAAATCGCAGCCAAGAAAGCCGATTATGAGGCTTGGGGCGGTAAGGTCATATTGGTCGCAAACAACAGCAGTTGGAAAAAAGAGAAGAACCAACCTGTCAACGTGGAGGTGGTATTGGCGAAGTTAGGCGACTTGTCGGCGGAGGTCATGTCCGCACTAAGGCGAGCCGTGAATGAAGGTACGCTGTCGCAATTCATGAATGAACGTCCAATCTGTCTTATCATTGACAATAACGGTTATATACTCTTTGTTTCCGAGGGCTACCACATCGGGTTAGGGGATTTGTTGTTGGATGGCGTGCGGTGAAAGACGATGAAAGACGATGAGGGGCGATGATGCGATAAAGAGATGATTTGAGCTGTAATCTGGTGGCAAAAGTGTTTTGAAAAAGTTTATTTTTGCCGCCCAAATTGAAAATAGATGAAAAGAGTTGTTTTTCCCCTTATCGCGCTTGCTGCATGTTTGGCTGTTCAGGCGCAGGACATTCGTGTCAATTACACGGGCAACAGACCCACAATCAATGATTTCGTTACCGCTGTGCTCTCGCAGGATGACCTTGGCGAGTCTTTGGACGATGTCAAAAATAATTGGGAACGATACCAGCAGGGTAAGCCGCTGGCAGAAGGTTCCGGTGCCTCGTTCACCGTGGATGTGAAGAATGGCTATGTCCGCTACGAGAAGCACTTAACGCAGAAAACGTATGGATATACGGAGTTTTGCTACTGGAATTGCCAGGACGCTCGTCACAAGTTAGTGTCTGTAAACAATGGCTTTTTTGCTGAAGGTCAGCCTATTACTACGCAGTTTTCGGGACTCACGTTCTATACTTTCGACAACCAGACCAAGACCATGACCGTGACTCCCGCCGAGGATTTGGGCGCGGGCATCCAAACGAGCGCCGTGGTGGGTTATGCGCTGCCACAGGCGGGAAAGGACATCATGGCTGTCATTTACGCCCCGCAAGGTGAGATTCAGATTCTGATGAAGTGGAACGGCGCGAAATTCGACCAGCAGATGCTGGGCGTTCCAGACGGCAATGTACAGGTGTCGGCGCCAGCATCAAAGACCACAGGAAGCTTCGGCGAAACGATACAGCGCAACGGCGAGGAGTGCATCCGCGTCTATACCGCAGAGCAGTTCCTCAATGCTATCGGTTCCTACCGTCACATTTTGGTGGCCAAGAATACGGAAATTAACCTCACACCGATACTCAACGACCAAAGTCTGTTCCGCACACGCTTCATGATGTGGATGCCGGATGCTTCGGGTGGCATTGGTGGCGACAGGGCCACGGTGGTCAGCGAAGAGGTGTTCGACGGTCGCCAGCTGACGATGGTGAACATGAAGCAGCTCGTCATAGAGGGCGAGGGTAACTCCCGCATAGTGGTGGAGCCGCGTTACGCGTTCTGTCTCAACTTTGTTGACTGTGAGCAGTGTACAGTGAGCAACCTCACCATCGGACATACTGCGGGCGGCTATTGCACGGGCGGGGTCGTCGGTGTTTCGCGGGGACGCAACAACATCGTGGTTGACTGCGACTTATACGGTTGCGGTGCATACGGTCTGCAGCTCAGCAGTACACAGAATTTTGCCCTTTACAGTTCAAAAATCCGCGATTGTACATACGGCATTATGACCTTGGATGGTTGCGAGGCGGCGCACTTCACGCACTGCGACTTTTACGGCAACAAGGAATATGCGCTCATCGAGTCTCACGGCAGCATCGGGACCGTGTTCGAGGATTGTCGCTTCTACGCCAACTGGGGTGACGCGGCGCTTTTCTCCTTCGACCGAGAGTTCATCCTGTTGGGTTGCGCCATCTATCACCCGACAGAGAACTTGGGCACGATGGATTTCTGCAGCCAGCCTTCCAAGAGCCAGCCGAACAGGTTCTATCCCAACCCCTACGACCAGGATTTGCAAGGTCGCGGCATAGGACCGGACAGTCCGGAGGCAGATGGAAAAGGGGAGTAGAAAGAAACGACAAGGTTGTACATTGATTATTGCTATTTTGTACAGAAGAATATGACATGGTAGATTTCACCGTCACAATATTGGGCTGCGGGAGCGCGAAGCCGACGTTGCGGCACCACACCTCCTCGCAGATCGTCAGCCACAGCGGCAAACTGTACATGATCGACTGCGGCGAGGGCACGCAGACGCAGTTCTTGCGGTACGGATTCCACCCTGGACAGTTGGAGCACATCTTCATCAGCCACGCCCACGGCGACCACTGCCTCGGACTGGTCGGACTGCTTTCGTCGCTGTCGCTCGACAAACGCACTACCGACATCAACCTCTACGTGCCCGCCGATTTCGTGGACATCCTCAAGGCGCAGATCGACTTTTTCGTCACCCACGCCGAATTCAACATCCGCATTCACCCGATTGACTGTCAGGAGCCGACGCTGATTTTCTCAGACCAGCACTTCGACGTGACGGCTTTCCCATTGGAACACCGTGTGCCGTGCTACGGGTTCCTCTTCCGCGAGAAGCAGGGCAGTCGGCACATCATCCCCGAGTGCATCCGGCAATACGCCATCCCGCGCACGGAGATCGAGCGGATCCGGGTTGGGGGAGACTTCACCGCCGCCGACGGCCGGGTGATTCCCAACGATGTGCTGACCACCCCGCCGGCCCCGGTGCGCAGCTACGCCTACCTCTCCGACACCCGTCCGGTGATGCAGTATTCGGACCTTTTGCGGGGTGTAAACCTGCTTTACCACGACGCCACCTACTGCGAAGGGGACGAGGAACTTGCCCGCAAGTACGACCATTCCACGGCGAGCCAGGCGGCAGAGTTCGCCAAAGCGTGCGGTGCGGGAAAGTTGCTGCTGGGACATTTCTCCTCGCGCTACAAAACAGAGGACTGCTTTCTGGAGTGCGCCACCCGCCATTTCCCTGACGTTATTTTGGCCGACGAGGGGGTGACGGTGAAAATGGATGAAAATTGTATTTTCGCGAATTAATTCAATCATTCTATGGCAAAATCAGGTAAATCATCCAAATACAGCGTCCTATGTGTTGCTGTGGCGCTGGACTGCACTGCCCGGCGGACCTAACTGTCTGCCTTTGTATTCGCAACGAAAAAGGAAAATCATTTCTTCTGGGAATCAGCCCGTAGGGCTGAAGGGCTCGGTAGTAGGGATGCGGCATCCGTTGCATTTTTTTCGCACGCCGTCAGGCGTGCGGGCATACGGTTGCGGATAAAGGATTAAGCGGGGGAGGTGATTGCTGATTGATAATTGGTTACGGGTGAGCTTGCGTTAGGGATTGAAGCGGAAATGATTCACCATTCCGCATGACGGATGGTGCGGATAACATGATTGCATGCCGTTGCCAGTCGGAGGTTCCGCTCAACGCTGCGCGTTGCGCGGAATGGTGAATCATTGTAGCGGAAAGCCCGACGGCGCGGCGGGGGAACAATGACGATCCGCGATTGTAGGGGCGAATGATTATTCGCCTCTACGGATGGGAAAATGGTTCGCCGCCGCGCCGGAACGCCCAAATTCAATTAAGAATGCATAATTATGAATGGAGAATATCCCGATTATCCACGTCTCAAAATCCCCCGCAGCATCTCCCGGTTCATCCACGCCAACACGCCCAAATAACCAATCAGAATCATCGTGTTGACCGCCAAACGTACCCCCATGCTTTCGATGCCGAAGAGTTTGTTGACACCGACGCTAAGACCGTAAACCGCCACCGCGAAGAAGAGGTAGAAAAGGATGCGCTTGAGGTCGTAATCCACGTGGTAGTACTTCTGACCGAGGAGGTAGGAAACCACCATCATGGAGAGGTAGCAGGCGAAGGTGGTCCATGCGGCACCCATGTAATCGAAACGCGGGATCAGCAGCCAGTTGAGCACCAGCGTGATAGCCGCGCCGAAGAGGGCGATGTAGGCCCCGAACTTGGTCTGTCCGGTGAGCTTGTACCAGATCGAGAGGTTGTAGAAGATGCCGAGGAAGAGGTTGGCCATCAGCAGGATGGGCACGATGGGCAGGCCCACACGGTAGGTCGCGCCCACGAAATATTGCACGAGGTCCATGTAGAGCATGATGCCGGTGAAGATGACGGAGCAGACCAGCACGAAGAGGGTCATCACCTCCGCGTATGTCTCTTTGGCGTCCTTGTCTTTGGCCTTGCGGAAGAAGAAAGGCTCGGCGGCGTATTTGAAGGCCTGGATGACGATAGTCATCAGGATGGAGATCTTGTAGCACGCGCTGTAGATGCCTACGGAGGCCTGCGGCTCGGCGGCGAGCGACAGCCGCTTGATGAGCACACGGTCCATGGTCTCGTTGACGATGCCGGCGAGACCGAAGATCAGCAGCGGGAAGGCGTAACGGAACATCTTCTTCCAAAGCTGCCAGTCGAAGACGAACTTCTGCTTGAGGATGCCCGGGAAGAGCATCAGCAGTGTGACGACGCTGGCCACGAGGTTGGCGATGAAGATGTAGCCGACCCCGATTTCCGGGTTGTAGATGGCGTTGACGAAGGCCGAGTCGGGGTTCTTGGTGAGCAGCCACGGGCAGAGCAGCAGGAAGAAGAGGTTAAGGAGCACGTTGACGAGGATGTTGGTGAGCTTCACCGCCGCGAAGCGCAGGGCCTTGTTGAGGAAGCGCAGGTGGGCGAAGAAGATGGAGGTGAGCGCATCCACGCCGATGATGACGGAGAACCAGCGCACGTACTCGGGGTGGGCGGGGTAGCGGAGCCAGTCGGCGATGGGCTGCGCGAAGACCGAGCAGAGCACGATGAAGAGGGTGGAGGTGACGAGCAGCGACCCCA
>Ga0310691_10002746_pt1 | contig 22432 bp, 15 predicted proteins | sample 176DNAGHGlowgp2_FD_203887 | JGI IMG/M metagenome (GOLD analysis project Ga0310691, IMG submission 203887) | Sheep rumen microbial communities from Palmerston North, Manawatu-Wanganui, New Zealand - 1766 DNA GHGlow gp2 (v2) (version 2) | ecosystem: Host-associated > Mammals > Digestive system >...
TTGCTTTTCTCTTGCGAGTCTTTTTATTGTCGCTCGTATGCCTTTTATTATCCTGAGCCTTATTTTTCTTTATGCCGCCGGCAGGATTCTTTTTATTTTGTTTATCAAAAGAAATTTTCCTTGGCGGAATAAGGCAGCCCGGAGCATAGCCTATAAGATCTTCCCGATGTTCTCTCAACAGAGCTTCCTTTACAAGCTCATAGTTTTCAGGCTTTTTAAACTGTATGAGAGCTCTCTGCATCGCCTTTTCATGCGGATCTCTGGCAACATACACCTTCTGCATCGTCAAAGGATCGATTCCTGTATAGTACATGCAGGTTGAGACTGTTCCCGGCGTTGGATAGAAATCCTGCACCTGCTCGGGATTTAGCCTGTGTTTACAAAGGTATTCCGCAAGAGCTATCGCATCTTTTAGTGTGCTGCCGGGATGCGACGACATAAGGTACGGAACGGCATACTGTTTAAGTCCAAGCTTCTCATTGGTCTTGTCAAACTTCTCGATGAACTTATCATATACCTTTACTTTGGGCTTACCCATAAGTGACAAAACATTATCAGAAATATGCTCAGGAGCTACTCGCAGCTGTCCGCTTATATGGTATTTGCAAAAGTCGCCCATATATTCAAGTGCCTTTTTGTCTGCCAAAAGGTAGTCGAATCTCATACCTGACCTTACGAATACCTTCTTGATTCCGGATATTTTCCTTAGCTTTTTAAGCAGGGCAAAATAATCGCTGTGGTCAACTTCCATGTTTGGACAAAGCTCTGGATACATGCACTTGCGGTTCTGGCACGCACCGTGCGTAAGCTGTTTTTTGCAGGCAGGCTTTCTGAACTGCGCAGTCGGACCACCTACATCATGGATATATCCCTTGAATTCCTTTTCTTCTTTAAAAATAAGAGCCTCTCTTATTATAGATTCATGACTTCTACTCTGGACGATCCTTCCCTGATTGAATGTGATCGCGCAGAAATTACACTCTCCAAAGCAGCCTCTGTTAGATGTGATCGAGTATTTGATCTCATCAAAAGCCGGTATTCCGCCGTCTTTGTCATACATTGGATGCCAGCGCCTTGTGTATTCTCTGTCATACACATCATCAAGCTCCTGGGTGGTAAGAGGCCTGGACGGCGGATTCTGAACTACAAAAAGCTTGTTATCGTAGGTCTCATATATTCTCTTAGCATTAAACGGGTCAGTGTTTTGGTACTGGATTCTGAAGCTTTCCGCATATTTTTCTTTATCTTCTTTTATTTCCTCAAAAGAAGGTAGTTTTATAGCGTCATATATGCTTTCTTCATCTCTTGTCTTAAAGACTGTTCCGTTTATATAGGTGATGTCCGATACGGCGATTCCTCCATCAAGTGCATCTGCTATCTCGACTATACTTATCTCACCCATGCCGTATGAAATAATATCTGCACCTGAGTCTAGGAGTATCGAACGCCTTACCTTATTCGACCAGTAATCGTAGTGTCCGAGTCTTCTAAGGCTTGCTTCTATTCCACCTATGATTATAGGCTCGTTTTTATACACCTTCCTTATCAGATTGCAATATACTATTACAGCATAGTCCGGTCTTTTGCCCATTACCCCGCCGGGACTGTATGCATCATTTTTTCTTCTTTTCCTGGCAACAGTATAGTGATTTACCATCGAATCCATATTTCCAGCTGAAACAAGGAATCCAAGCCTAGGCGTCCCAAGAGCGGTTATGCTTTTTTCATCTCTGAAATCAGGCTGACAAATAAGGCCCACGCTATAACCGTGAGCCTCTAGTGTTCTTACAATGATGGCGGCACCAAAGCTTGAGTGATCTACATACGCATCTCCGAGTACATAGACAAAATCAACCTGGTCTATCCCCATCTCTTCCATATCTTTTTTGCTAACAGGTGGAAAACCCTTTGCCATAAATATTATCTACTCCAGTATTACTTTTTTGCCTTGCTGGCTTTTTTCATATTTTCCTCATATCTGTTTTCTGTAAGGGAAATGTTTTCTCCCATCTTGTCAAGAAGCTTGATGGCATATACAAGCCTTGTACAAACAGTGAAGATATCCATAGCATTCCTAAGTTCTCCAAGTGAAGGGAATGTAGGAGCAATACGGATATTTGAATCCTTGGGATCCTTTCCGTAAGGATAGGTTGCACCTGCGTTTGTCATAGTAACGCCGGCTTTCTTAGCTCTGTCTACAATTGCTTTAGCGCAGCCTTCGGGTGCATCAAAACTTATGAAATAACCACCCTTTGGCTTAGTCCATTCACCGATTCCAAGAGGCGCAAGGTCTCTTTCAAGTATCTCAAGAGTTGCTTCAAACTTAGGACGAATGATGTCTGCATGCTTTCTCATGTGAGCCTTCATGCCTTCAATATCGCCAAAGAATCTTACATGACGGAGCTGGTTAACCTTGTCATGACCGATTGTCTGATTCTGAAGCTGAGCTGTGATATCTTCCATATTGTTAGGAGATGTTGCAAGTGCAGCAATACCACTTCCGGGGAAAGTGATCTTGGATGTTGAAGCAAATTTGTAAACAAGGTCGGGATTTCCGGCTTTTTTACATTCAGCAAGGATCTCAATAAGGTAATCCTGATCTTTATCATAGAGATGGTGGATTCCGTAAGCGTTATCCCAGAAAATTCTAAAGTCTTTTGCAGCAGGCTTAAGTCTTGCAAATCTTCTTACAGTTTCATCAGAGTATGAATAACCCTGAGGATTGGAGTACTTAGGAACGCACCAGATTCCCTTTATCGCTTCATCGGAAGAAACAAGCTTTTCAACCATGTCCATATCAGGTCCTTGTGGTGTCATGGGAACATTTATCATTTCTATTCCAAAATATTCTGTTATGGCAAAATGTCTGTCATATCCGGGAACAGGGCAAAGGAATTTCACCTTATCGAGCTTGCACCAGGGAGTATTACCCATTATTCCGTGTGTATATGCTCTTGATACTGTATCGTACATAACATTAAGTGAAGAATTGCCGTAGATAATAATATTCTCAGGCTTGTTCTCCATCATTGCGCCGATAAGTACTTTGGCTTCGTGAATACCGGTAAGGACACCGTAGTTACGGCAATCTGTTCCATCCTCGCAGGAAAGATCTGCATCTGAATTAAGTGCATCCATCATTCCCATTGAAAGATCAAGCTGTTCATGACACGGCTTTCCTCTTGCCATATTAAGCGTAAGGTCCATGTCCTGATACTTTTTGTACTGGGCCTTCAACTTAACGACTTCCTGCTCAAGTTCCTCTTTGCTCATCTCAAGATATTTTTTCATAGCACATCTCCTCTAAATTCAAAGTTGAAAGTATTATACCAAAATTAAATCAATTTGCACAGAAAAAGCACTATTCCACGTGAATAAATATACATGAAATAATGCTTTTGTTTTTTACTATCCTGCGCTATAGAAAACGCTGTGTCATTTAATGGGATCGATAAGGTCTCTGTACCACTTAAGAGCTGAAGTATACGCAGAATATACTTCATTCATATCGATCTCATTTAGTATCATAAGTCTTGATACTTCCTGCCATGAAGCATTTTCATATTCAAATAAGAAGTTCATTATAGGCCACAGCTCACCGGTTCTTCGAAGAAGTGCATCCTCGATCTTCTTGCTGACATGTACCAGTTTAAGTGACTGTTCCATTGTCTGATCAAGCATGACATCAAGAAGTGAAAACAATCCGGTAAGGAAAAGCTCTGCTGATAATCCCTTCATACCAAATACTTCTGCAAGATTTTCTGCAAATTTGGCTCTTACCATGGAAATTCTGGTGATCTCACTTGGTTTGTCAGCGCACAGTTCCTTTGTAACTGCTGTATTTATCCACTTCTTAAGTTCCTTCTGACCAAGCATTGCTGCAGCATGTCTTACAGATGTTATCTCAGAATTGATGGTCATGTGATTTACCATTTCAAGAAGCGAAATAACAAGAGCCGCATCTTTACCGATTACATCCGCAGCATCCTGCAGATCAAAATCAGGACTGTTGACTACATTTAAGAGTTCAATATATGTAACCTTTAAGGGTGTAACAGTTCTCTCAGACTCTTCTACCGGTACTCTGAAAAAGTTACCTTCGTACAGATCGTACGATCCGTCAGATGATAATCTTTCATAGTCTTCCTTGGAATCAACTCCAACTGCACATAGCTTGATTTCAGGAAAAGCTTTCTTAAAGAAGATCTTGGCGCTCCTTATATTTATCTTCCTGTGATCAAGAAGTATATAGTCACACATATTGAGGATGGATCTGTAGGATTCAAACTGATTGCCAGCCAGCTTTCTTATAGCTATCTTATATCCCTGTCCTCTAAGGTCCCAAAGCCTTGCAAGATACGGTTCTTCAGGTAATATCGAATTATCCAGAAGGAGAACGATTCTTTCCTTAGGAGCACTACACTGTTCTTCAATACCAGCGAATATCGAAATATTGTTTATCTCAACAAACACTTCTTTATCGCCTGATAATACATTTGTGCCAATACTGTCCACGATGTCAAGACCAACAATATTAACGACATTGTCAAGGAAACCGGTGCCCATGAGCTGAGGGTTCATGAGATGGTTCTCCCTCTGGGCAAAGACAGAATATGCACATACTTTCATTTCATCATCAAACAGTGGAATCAACGAAGCTAGCATTGCATTCTCCTTTCGACTATTTGCAAAATATCGAACTTAATTTTCTGATAATTCATTATACCATAATTGCAAAGAAAAAACAGCCATAAGGCTGTTTAAAAGTTTCCCCGGGATGCCGGTTCCGGTTATTTGACTCCTAGCTAACGCCAGGTGGGTTACCGCGGAGGTTACATCTGTCTTCCTCTCCCATAGCTGGTCTGCACATGTGCAGGGCCGAAGGCGTGGCATCCGATCCTCAATTAGGTGTCCCGTTTAAAGTAAATGTAGGTTCAAATTACACCGGAGTTGTCGAACATTCCAGGTCAGGTATAATGCCTGATATATAAACTGCATCTGCAGTTCTTATGCTTTTATTATAGAGCTAAACCGCGCTAAATCAATGCTTTTTATCAAAATTGTTTGTGAATTTTTCATTAATGTAGCTTAGATAGCTCTTGTTGCTTCTTTGAGCCATTCTTTTATCTCAGGTTCTTCTATAAGAGGTTCAATTCTCTTATAAACCTCTGCATGATAATCGTTGATGGCTTTTATATCCTTATCCTGAAGATACTGTTTATCTATCGCATCAAGGTCAAGAGGAACGTAAGTCAGCTGATCAAATCCAAGAAACTGTCCGTCTGAGTTCTTCACTTTCTCAACAACTTCGAGGATGTTCTCAATTCTGATTCCGTATTTGCCTTCAATATATACGCCGGGCTCGTCAGATACGATCATTCCCTTCTTTAAGGGTGCATCATCTTCTACAGAGCGTGACTTCCATCTTATGCTGTGAGGGCCTTCATGGACGTTGAGCATATATCCGATTCCGTGTCCTGTGCCGCACTTGTAATCAATTCCGATATTCCAAAGGGGTGCTCTGGCAAGAATATCAACATTTCTTCCGCTGCAGCCTTCAAGAAACCAGCCGTTTGCAAGTGAGAGCATGCCTACAGCTGTAAGTGTGTAGTGCTTTTTCTCATCATCAGATATGGGTCCAAGTACGATTGTTCTGGTGACATCTGTTGTACCACCCATATATGTTCCGCCTGAATCAACGAGAAGGAATCCTTCAGGTGCCAAAGCAGCGTTTGATTCTTCGGTAGCTTCATAGTGCATCATTGCTGCATTGTCTTTGTATGCGCTGATTGTAGGGAATGACAGCTCTATGAATCCGGGAAGCGCTCTTCTCATATCATCAAGGTGCATTGCAGCTGTATACTCATTGAGGTTTTCCGTCTTAACTGCTTTCTTAACCCAATAGATAAATTTAGTAAGAGCTGCAGAATCTCTTCTGTATACTTCTCTGATATTTGAAAGCTCGGTATCATTTTTGCAGGCTTTCATCATCTCTGTAGGATCTAAGATATTTTTAACATTAGCTCCTCTGCTCTTTGCATTATCACTTATAGTTCTGTATACGCTGTAGCTTACATTTCTCTCATCATAGAGTGTAAGTCCTTCATATTCATACTCATCGAGCCAGGAGATTATCTTGCTGTATTCAAAGAGCTCTATACCCTTTTCTTCAAAATATTTTCTGCTCTCATCTGTAAGTTCATCGAACTGAACAAACATCTTCACGCTTTTTTTTGTAATGAATAAATAGCTAAGAACAACAGGATTACATTCTACGTCATTACCTCTTATGTTTGTAAGCCAGCAAATGTCATCAAGTTTGCAAAGAAGGTATGAACCTGCCTCATTTTCATCCATGAATTTTCTGACGTCTGCAAGTTTTTCTTCAAAAGACTTGCCGCAAAGCTCATCTGACAAAACATATATAGGATTGCAGGGAAGCTTGGGTCTGTCTGTCCATACTTCCATAGCGAGGTCTTTGTCGTATTTTATCTTTACCTGTTTTTTCTTAAGCTTTTTCTCATAAGACATTCCTTCAGCGGCGGGTACTACTTTTCCGTCAAAACCAAGAACCTGTCCGCTTTCCATATTGGATAAAAGATATTCACTGATTGTAGGAACGCCCTCTTCACCCATCTTGTAAAGAGTTACACCGGTTCCCTTCATCTCTCTTTCAGCCTGGATGAAATATCTTCCGTCGGTCCACATTCCTGCCCAATCCTTGGCTACAACCAGTGTTCCGTTTGATCCTGTAAATCCGCAGAAGTACTCTCTTGCCTTGAAGAAATCAGCTGAGTACTCTGAATTATGATAGTCTGATGTCGGCATAAGATAATAGTCTATGCCGTTTGCTGTCATTTTTTCTCTTAAGGCAGAAAGTCTGTCTTTAATTACTTTGTTTTCCACTTTCTTATCTGTCCTCCATCTTTATGTATTCCCTGGTATCGCTGACTGCCTTGTATGCAGGACGAATGATCTTACTGTTGTTTGCAAGCTCTTCCATTCTGTGTGCGCTCCAGCCCACAATACGTGCGATAGCAAACATAGGTGTAAAGAGTTCTTCCGGAAGTTCAAGCATCTTATAAACAAATCCGGAATAGAAGTCGACGTTTATGCTTACGCCCTTGTACATCTTGCGCTCAGCGCTGATGACCTGTGGTGCAAGTCTCTCAACCATCTCATAGAGAGCAAGCTCTTTATCCATGCCCTTTTCTTTTGCAAGCTTGATCGTATACTCCTTCAAAAGAACAGCTCTTGGATCTGATTTGGAATATATAGCATGTCCCACACCATAGATAAGGCCTGCCTTGTCAAAGGCTTCCTTGTGAAGAAGCTTCTTAAGGTAATCTGAAACCTCTTCCTCATCTGTCCAGTCTGAGAGTTCTTTTTCCATCTGGTCAAACATGTGGATGACCTTTATGTTGGCCCCGCCGTGTCTTGGTCCTTTGAGGGATCCGATAGCGGCTGCTATAACAGAATATGTATCTGTCATAGAGGAGCTGACAACATGCGTTGTAAATGATGAGTTGTTACCACCACCATGCTCCATGTGAAGTATAAGGCATATATCAAGAAGCTTTGCCTCAAGTTCTGTATATTTGCTGTCAGGTCTTAAAAGGTAAAGAATGTGTTCTGCCGTTGACAATTCTGCCTTCGGCGGATGAATAAACAAACTTTTCCCTTCATGATAATGGTTATAAGCCTGATAGCCGTAAATTGCAAGCAGAGGAAACAAACTGATCATCTGCATGCACTGTCTAAGCACGTTTGGCATTGAAACATCATCAGCGTAATCATCATAAGAATACAGTGTCAGCACGCTTCTTGCGAGTGTATTCATCATATCTCTGCTTGGAGCCTTCATGATGATGTCCCTGACAAATCCCGTAGGAAGGGATCTGTAGAATCCAAGCTGTTCACTAAATTTATCGAGCTCTTGTCTATTCGGAAGGCTGCCGAACAAAAGCAGGTATGCTGCCTCCTCAAATCCAAACTTACCGGTTGTAGCTGTTCCGTGAACTATATCTCTTACATTGATTCCGCGGTAAAACAGTTCGCCATCATCGGGAACTGTCTCCCCATCTACTATCTTAGTCGCATTTATCGTAGAGATATTCGTAAGGCCTGTAAGTACACCCTTACCATTTAAATCTCTAAGTCCTCTTTTTACGTCGAATCTGGTAAAAAGCTCAGGATCAATTGCATCTGCCTTTTCAACTATCTGGGCAAGATCCATAAACGATGCATTATCTGAGTAAATGTTTTTTTCGTAAATATTCGTCATTTATGCTCCCTTCTTAGTTTAATTTTTTGATGCTAAAATAGGTTTCTTACAGCAATATTTGATAACCTGATATCATTTGAAAAGAAACTCTCTTACAGCATCTGCAAGTGCATCTTTTTCAACTACTTTGTCATGTCTTATCTTAGCATCTCTGATAGATGTTACCGCCTCAGGTATCTCAACACCTGAAACCTTACACAATCTGTCGGCGAGTACGAAATCATCTACGCTGTCATCACCCTGTGAAAGTGCTTCCATTACGCTTCTTGTGAATTTGTAAGGGCTTGCAGTAGATGCAATAACTGTTACTGTCTTGTCATTTGTATCCTTAACGTATTTGGAATATACACTTGATGCAACAGCAGTATGAGTATCAATAAGATATCCTGTGTTGTCAAAGAGGGTTCTGATAGCCTCCTTTGTTTCATCTTCTGTTGCATATCCTCCGTAGAAGCATGAAAGCTTCTCTCTCATTGCGGGAGTTATCTCATATTTTCCTTCCTCTGAGAGCTTTTTCATATATGCTGCATCTACTGAGGCGTCATCACCTGCAATGTGATAGATAAGTCTCTCAAGATTTGATGAAATAAGAATATCCATTGAGGGTGAGCTTGTAACTACAAAATCTCTGTTTCTGTCATAGGTTCCTGTTCCAAAGAAATCATATAAAACCTTGTTTGAGTTTGAAGCACAAATAAATGTTTTAATCGGAGTACCCATTTTACCTGCATAGTAAGCAGCAAGGATATTGCCGAAATTACCTGTCGGAACAACAACATTTATCTCATCACCTTCAGCGATCCTGCCCTCTTTTAAAAGTCTTGTATATGAATAAACATAGTAAACGATCTGAGGAACAAGTCTTCCGATATTTATTGAGTTTGCAGATGAAAATTGGAATCCTTTTTCATCAAGTTCCTTGGCAAATGCAGGATCTGTAAAGATTTTCTTTACTCCTGTCTGTGCGTCATCAAAGTTACCTTCAATTCCGACAACGCATGTGTTGTCGCCTTCCTGAGTGACCATCTGTCTCTCCTGGATTGGTGAAACGCCGTGCTTTGGATAGAACACAACGATCCTTGTGCCGGGAACATCTGCAAAGCCTGCAAGTGCAGCTTTTCCGGTATCTCCACTTGTAGCTGTAAGAATTACAATCTCATTTTTGATATTGTTTTTCTTAGCAGCGGTTGTCATTAGGTAAGGAAGAATTGACAGTGCCATATCTTTAAAGGCGATCGTTTTGCCGTGATAAAGCTCAAGATAGTATGCACCGCCTGCCTCGGTCATGGGAGCCATCTCCTCTGTATCAAATTTGGAGTCATAAGCATGGTCGATACAATAGCGGAGCTCTTCCTCTGTATAGTCTGAAAGAAGAAGCTTCATAACTTCGTAAGCAGTATCTTTGTAATCCATTTTGGAAATCTCTGAAAGACTCTTCTCAAGATGCGGAATATGGTCCGGTACAAACAGACCTCCATCAGCAGCAAGTCCCCTAAGAATTGCCTGTGAAGCAGTTACCTTTGTTTTGTCCCCTCTGGTACTAGAATATAAAATCTCAGCCACGCTTTTTTCCTCCATTAAATTTGTTATTATGCAGTTCATTATGATAAAATAATCAAAAGACGACTTTACACATGTGAGTCGATATAGATTGTTTTTTCAGAACATACTTTTTGATAAAAAATTATACCATAAAATGAATAATAATTACACGGGCTTTTTTTCAGAATATCAATGAGGGGGTAAACTGAAATGCAAAAAAAGACAACCGGTGTTTATGAAACTCATTTAAAAGATGGTAGCAAGTCTTTTCGCGCTTCCATCACCTACAAGGGTAAGCACATTGCCCTGGGTTCCTTTTCAACCGAAAGGAGCGCGAGCAGTGCTTATATTCAAGCCGGCAAAATACTTGAAAACAAGGACTGGACTTTAAAAAATTACAGGCAAAGTCAAAAGCTGAGCTTCGAAAAGTGTGTTGTTTTGGTCAATTACAGGGACAAAGGGCTTTATATTCCCAATCCGATCTACCTTGAAAAGAAGTTCTTTTTATACTATCTGTCTCCTACTCATTCGCTTATTTTCGATATTGATGACCTTTTTTACTATTCATCTCACAAGATAATGCAGAGGGGATCTCATCTTTTTGTTGCAGACTACGGCTCACAGATTAGTATTCTGAGCAGATACGGTATAAAAAGCTATGCTGTAGAAGGCAGAGACTTCAGGTTCAAAAACGGAAACCCAAATGATCTTCGCTATGAAAATATCGAAATCTTAAACCGTTATCACGGAGTCAGGCAGTATGCAGACAGAGGATTTCTTAAATATAAGGCAGTCATCCATGTTCGTGGGGATTTTATTGTAGGAAAATACAATACAGAAAACGAAGCTGCGATAGCTTATAACAAAGCTGCAGATACATTAAAGAAAAACGGCATAGACAAAAACTATATGCTCAATTATATAGAAGATCTGACCGCCTCTCAGTATGCTGATATATATATGACGATCAAGATTTCACCCAAAATATTAAAACTAAAACAGGACGCATGATCTGATGAGTATGACATCAATTAAAAAGACAATATTTTCAATACTGATCCTTGCTATTATCATGGCTGCAGCTCTTTGCGGCCATGAATTTATTTTGACTGAAAATACTGCGCTGTCAAAGACAGGCTTTTATTTTGATACGATTATCACCATTACTGCCTATACTTCCGATTTTGCAAAAAAAGGCGATCCTTTCCTTACGCGAAACGAATTGGCAAAAGAAAGAGCTGATGCTTTTCTTGACTCCTGCCTTGCGGAAGCATCGAAATACGAAAACATGCTCTCTAAAACAAAAGAAGGAAGTGATATCTACAATATAAATCATGCAAATGGAAAAGCTGTTTTGGTTTCTTCTGATACTGCATATTTATTAAAAAAATCCGTATATTATGCAGAGCTTTCAGGCGGAGTTTTCGACCCTACTATAGGTAGTGTTTCTGAGTTATGGGATTTTTCTACAGATACTGATAAAAAGATTCCGAATGACGCTGAAATAAAGGACGCTCTTCTCCATGTTGATTACAAAAATATAGAGTTTTCCGGATCAGATGATGATAGCTATTATGTTACGCTAACTGATCCCCTTTCAAAAATCGACCTTGGCGGAATCGCAAAGGGTTATATAGCTGATAAATTAAAAGAAAAATTCAAAGAAGAAAAAATCGGCTCAGGCATCATCAACCTGGGCGGAAACATTTTGCTCATCGGTTCAAAAAAAGGATCCGGAAACAAAGAAATGTCTGATGAAGATTTCGTTATAGGAATCCAGAAGCCCTTTGGAGAATCGGATGAAACATCTGCCCTTATCCATGTTTCAGATAAATCCATTGTTACAAGCGGCGTGTATGATAGGTATTTTAAAGCAGATGACAAAATATATCACCATATCCTCGATACCAAAACAGGATATCCTGTAGAATCAGATTCTTTGAGTGCTACCGTTGTTTCAGACTCATCAGTTGACGGAGATGCCCTCTCAACCATCATGTTATCTCTAGGCACTAAAAAGGGAATGGAACTTGCAAGCTCCATCCCCGAAATTCAGGTCTTATTTATAAAAGACAATTATGAAGTTGTAAATACAGATAACTTCCCTTTGAATTAATATCAAAGCATCAGATTCATATTATTTTTCTGATTCTCATCTTCCATCTGCTTTTTCTGCATCTGTGTACGATAAGCATCAAGTGTCTGGTTCTTACGAAGTTCTGTGATCTCCTGAGCGATATCCGTATCAGCTATGCTGCTCTCTGCACTGAGAAGATTCTCACGCGCGATTGAGTTGTAGCTTACGTTGTGCTCAAGTCCGTTTGTGACTGCACCTACCTGACCTCTTGCATCATTAACACTCTTAATTGCAGCATCAATTGAATTGACGTCACTAAGATCTACTTTATCAAGACCAAGTGCAGACATCTGTTGACTGCTAAGCTGTTGTCCAATACCCTTCATGAGCTGGGAGCTTGCATTCGCAATGTCACCCTTCTCACTTGCAGAAAGAGTTCCGTTCTGAGCATAAACCGCATTCTCTCTGATGTCCTGAAGATAATCATTGACTCCATCAAGAACGCCATCACGTATATTCATACGTGAGATGTTGTCGGAACCGTTTCTGATATAGGCTTTGGCAGTTCTTTGCTGAGTTTCCATCTTTTCCTTGATAGCAAGCTCAGCAGCGCCATCAGCAGCAGTAGGTATCTTGTTTCCGCCGGCTATCTTGCCATAGGATGAGTAGTTGCTGTAACTACTGTTACTAATACCACCTATCATAAGCGCTCCTTTCTTCCTCCATGAAACAAGGATAAATCCATTCTTGCGCCGCAGCCATCAATAAGTCCCCACTCATCCGGCTGCTCAGTATCAAAAAAAGATACTTAGGATCCTTCCTGTCCTCTGCCACAATGGGCAGAATAACCTATAGTTAATTAATACAATAACATTTTTACGCGATTTTGTAAACAGTATTATATTTGTGATTTTTATCAAAAATTAGAAGCTTCATTTAGTGACATTTCCTCAAACTGTCTTGAGAAGAGCTGATGGTAATATCCCTTCTTATTCTTCATAAGTTCCTTATGCGTTCCTCTCTCTATTATCTTGCCATCCTTTACAACAAGGATCATGTCTGCATCAACAACAGTTGAAAGTCTGTGTGCGATCATAAATGAAGTTCTTCCCTTGATCACAACTGATATTGCATCCTGAATCGCTTTTTCAGTAACAGTATCGATAGAAGAAGTCGCTTCATCAAGAACAAGGATTCTGGGATCTGCGAGTATAGCTCTTGCGAATGACAATAGCTGCTTTTCACCGGTTGAAAGCGCATCTCCGCCCTCTCCTACATCACTGTCAAGTCCGTCTGGCATTTTCTCTATGATCCCATCAGCTGATACAAGCTTTAAAGCATCCATTATCTGCTCATCTGTTGCATCAGGATTGCCGTATTTGAGGTTGTCTCTTACGCTTCCGGAAAACAGATGCGGAGTCTGGAGAACGTAGCCTATATTACTGTGAAGCCACAGCTGTGACCTTTCTCTTGCATCTTTTCCATCTATCAGGACCTGACCGCTTGTCGGCTCATAGAATCTGCAAACGAGATTTACAAGTGTTGATTTTCCCGCACCTGTTTCACCAACGATCGCAACATTTGTGCCCTGCGGAACCTTTAAGTTAAAATGCTCAAGAACATATTCTGTTCCATCAGGATAATGGAAAGATACGTCTTTAAATTCAACATCACCGATAAGCTTCTCCCAGTTTTCTTTCTTTGGATCAAAAGTGCCGCCGTATTTTTCTATAACTTCAACTGAGTCCGCAACATCTGAGGTTGTTTCCATAAGTCTGATAAATCTCTCAATATTTACCTGTATCGCAATAAGGTCAGAAATAGTCACAACTATGTTTTGTATTGGCTCAAGTATTCCAAGCGCATAAGATAGGAAAACAGAGAGCGTTCCTATTTCTATAACGCCATCCATAGTGATCTTGCCGCCCCTCCACAATATAAGAGCCAGTGCGCATGAAGAAAGCATCGTAACGGATGAAGTAAACAGCGCGGAAAAATGCGTAGCATTAACTGCATTTTTTCTGTAGTTCTCGGTGTCCTCTTCAAAATCCGAAGTGATCTTGTCTTCTACAACCAGTGTCTTTATTGCCTTGGCGCCTGTAATTCCCTCGTTGAAGTTACCTGTTATCTTGGAATTTAGTTCTCTTATATGTCTGTTAAGTACAATAAGGTGCTTTTGAAAATACATTACAAAAAAGGCCGCAATAGGAACCAGCATCAGCATATATAGAGCAAGTCTTATGTTTATTGCCATCATGACAGCAAAAACAAATATGATATAACTTCCATTCCAGATAATGTCCATCATGCGCCATGAGAACATCATGCCAATCTTACCGGTATCACTCATTACTCTTGCGTGAATATATCCTACGTTGTTCTGATTAAAGTATGAAAAAGAAAGCTCCTGCAAATGGTTAAAGGATGCATTTCTAAGGTCCTTGTCTACCGACATCTCGGTTTTTCCAACCAGATATGCACTCGTAAAGTCCATGATCAGCTTAGCGAGCAGCGTAAGGGCATATACAAGAGCGAAAATATGCATTCCCCTGGTCATACCTTTTGCGATGAAATTATTTATCGCATATCTGTTAAACAGAGGCACGAATGAATCTATCATACTTACCATTGCGCCAAGGATCATCATTGTGATGATCTGTTTTCTGTATGGTCTTACAAAAGGTAAGAGTTTCGGAATTCCAAGAAAGGGAAGCTTTGTCTGTTTATTGTTTGAATCATTTATGCTCATTCTTCTTCTCCTCCCTGAACCTGTATATCGTATATTTTTCTGTATAAACCGTTCTTTTCAAGCAGCTCTGCATGTGTACCGCTTTCAACCACTTTTCCATGACTTAATACAATTATGTTGTCAGCATGCATAAGTGTTGTGATTCTATGAGAAATAATGATGGTTGTTGAGTCCCCTGCATGCTTATTTAATTCTGCTCTTATCTTTGCATCGGTTTCCGTATCAACAGCAGACAGTGAATCGTCAAAGATCATAATCGGCGGATTGCTTACAAGCATCTGAGCAATTGCGGTTCTCTGCTTCTGACCGCCTGACAATGTAACGCCTCTCTCTCCAACAAAGGTCTCATATCCAGCATCAAAACTGTTTATGGTATCATCAAGTGAAGCCATCTTTGCAGCCCTTCTTATATCCTTCATCTCCGGATCCTTGCCGGCTATTCCGATGTTTTCGGAAAGGGTCCTGGAAAACAGGAATGGCTCCTGCAGAACAAGGCCTATATTTCTTCTTAAGTAAAATCTGTCAATTTCCTTTATATCAACATCACCGATCTTGATACTGCCGGCTTCATCAGGTAGTTCGTATAATCTATCAAGAAGATACATAAGTGTTGATTTTCCTGAACCTGTACCTCCAAGAATTCCCAGAGTGCTTCCTGCTTTTATCTTAAAGCTTACGTCCTTTAAGATAAGTGACGCATCTTCCTCATAGGAAAAGCTGACATTGCTGAAGGTAATATCTGATTTTAGGTCAGGACATTTAGGATTTTCTATATCCTTTTCAGGCTCTGAATTCATGATTTCCCTTAATCTGTCTACAGAGACGCCTGCTTTACTCATCTCTGAGATAACTCGACCAAGCATACGTACAGGCCACGAAATCATGGCATTGTACGAAACAAAAGCTATAAGCTCACCAACTGTCAGCTCTCCTCTTACACAAAATACTGATCCAAATATTACAACAAGCATTCCCTGCATGGACGAAATAAAGTCATTCGATGTCCAAAATGCTGATAAAAGCATCATCAGATGAATCCACATTCTGGTATAGTCTTTGTTTTTGCTTTCAAATCTGCTTCTTTCATAGGATTCACGTCCAAAGGCTCTTACTACTCGTACCCCCGTGAGGTTTTCCTGCGCTATAGCTGATAATTTTCCCTCCTCCTCATCTGCATGTCTGAAGGACTCCCCTATTTTGTTGTGAAAAAACAGGGAATACAGGACAAGAACAGGTATAAAGGCAGCGGAAATAAGTGTAAGCCCGGTATGTATCTGAAACATAAAATACATGCCAAGAACTATCATTATTGCTATCCTGAAAAGTGAAGTCAGCTGTTCCGACAAAAACACCTTTATGGTCTCAACATCAGAAGTGCATCTCTGGATTATGTCACCCGTGTGATGCTCACCATGCCAGGAAAAAGGTAGTTTTAAGATATGCTCAAAGAGTGTATCTCTCATCCTTTTTATAAGTTTCTCTGATGCCATCGAGTTAAAAAGCTTGTTCAGGTATCTAAAGAGGGCGCAGATAAGTGCAATAGCTATAACCACAGCAGCTATTACAAACAAATGGCCTCTAAGATATTCCTTTCCTCCTGTATGTGACACTATAAATTCCATATAGAATGGCATTTTCGAAGCAGTATCACCTATAAGGTAGTCCACTGTATACTGAATTATCTTGGGATTTATCATGTCAAGAAATGCAACCGCAAGCGAACATATTATTCCCATGACAAAGAGGAATATACTCCCCTTCATAAAAAACAGTACCATCGAGGAACGATTAGAAAATCTTGTGTTATTATTTTTAGTATTCAAAGCTATCATTCCTTTCTATCTTTCTATCTTATTTTATTTCAGTTGTTATTTGCCCCTGAGCAAATGGGATCCTTATTCTGTAGCAGTCCTTATCCCAGCTCTTTTTAAGTCTCTCATCTGTTATTTTTAAAGTTTCTATCTGTGTTTTGTATTCTGTTTCATCCAAATTCTGTGAACTATCAGTCTTTACGGTGATCGTTCCAAGATTTCCTACAGATAGTATGACTTCTCCTTTTTTCGCATCTTCAGTTGTTATTTGTGGTTTCTCATAAGTTATATAATTTAAATAACCCACGATATTTCCCTCATAATGATCATCTATCACTACTCTATCTTGATATAACTTAGCCTTTCTTCTATAGCTTTTTATATTGTGATCAGCAAATGCAGAAGCTATTTCCATATCAAGGGATTGTTCTTTTTCATTATAAATAACATTTGATGCTCTATATTTTTCTCCGGGAAGTTCCTCTATCTCGCCTTCATTACCTACAAATGATGGAACATTATGATATAGAGACCTCATAGTCCATATCTCATAGCGTCTCTCAGAAAAAGTCTTTGCTGTATACGTCTCAACACCCAGGTCGATCAAAAATGGTTTATTGTTTTTATACAAAGTGACAGATCCTACATCATTGTGATTATGGCTATCGTTGTTATCGCCTGCTTTTGCAGCAAGTACATAGGTTTCATTTCTGCTGACCATCAGTCCAACACTTTCATAATAAATATCAGACATTCCATTCTTATCAGCAGTCTCATATTCCATCATTTTCTTGTGGTTTTGGGCCTGCAATATTCGATACCATAAGTTATGTTCATCTTTTATAAGCTTTTCATCAAAGGTCTGTCTCCTGTAATCCTCTGCTACAAAGCTGCACAAAGAAACATCGCCGCATCTAAGTCCAAATAGAAATTCTCTTGCAGATCTGTTTCCCGCCTTTGCAGCACAGTCGGCAAAATTAATGTAGTATCCGTCTCCAACATAGATTTTTCTTATGTATGAAGCAATGTTCCTTATCTTTTCATCTGAAAATGCTGGTGTATAACGGCCGTAATTTAAATCATCAAGAAGCTCCATTACTCCGAACAGGCACAACCCTGCATGTGTATAATACTGAGCACCTTCATCACAGCATCCGTCTTCGCCGTAGGATTTAATGAAGTAATCAGTAGATATTACCGCCTGTTTTATCACACTCTCTTTTTCATCAGAAGATAAGAATTCTTCATTTCTTGTAAAGAAGGACAATAAAATATTCTGCGTTATCCATACAGTCCAGTTAATTGCCTCTGTTTCGTCGTCTCCCATCCACCAAAAATGTTCATTAAGATAAGGAATCAGAAGTCTTTCCCTTATTGATCTGTCGATCTGTTTTTCAATATCAGTATTTATTTTTTGGAGTACAGGTCTAAGAATAAACTCGCACAAACTAACTACAGCGCCTGTCTCAGCTGCAAACAGATCAATAACAGGTTCTATAATATCCGGTATGTTTTTCTGCTTGGCATCCCTTATATGTGAATTATGCGCCGGATGACACCAACTGCTCTCTTCCATGATCAGATAAATACCATCAAGGATATCGCTTACAAATTCGCCCTTATTCTGAACGCATTCAGCCATTGTAAGAGCCGATAATTTTATCCTTCTCATGAAGCATTTGTCTTCATAATTCACCCTGTTACCGTTTATGTATACCTCTCTGTAGTCAGATACAAGGATCTGTGACCAGGGCAATTCTTTCTGCCTTTTTCCCTCTTTTATCAGTTCTTCCTTAAGATCCGTAGGAAAGCTGTCCCAGAATTCTCTGTTATCTATTGAAGGTATATCAAGAATGTTTTTGTAATTATCTTTAATATTTTCCCCTATATGATCGATCAACATTTTTCTCACCCCATTTTTTATCTTTTAATTCCTATAATTGAAATTGGTGCACCACTTTTTGATAGTTTCTCCACTGCTTCAAACAGGTCATTGCACGCCTCTTTTGCATGGTACTTCCCGTCACTTTTTTTGAAGTACATATTGTGCGCAACAAAACCATCATCGCTCTTAGAGATGTTTACTGTATGAAGCTTGTTAAAAATATTCTTCTTATCCCAGTAAAATGTGACAATAAACGTGTCAAACTTATCCCCAAAGCTCCTTATCAAGTCTTTATTTCTGCTCGTTATATATTTTGCTTTGTACCCCCTCTTTTTAAAGAATCTGTAAGCATAAAAAGGAGATATCCCGAAGTCGCCTTTAAGTGCAAGACCCTTTTTCTCAAAGTCATCTATAATATTTAATATATTTCTGTCACTGTCTTTTAAATTAAGAAGTGCATTGTAAACAGCTATTATAGTGCATCCTGAGTACTCCATATTGGAATGTTTGCCCGATCCGAGTTTTACTTTGATCCACTCAGCCTGGTTTTCTATGTACTTATCTATGCAAAATATTCTACTGTCGATATTCTTGTCACCATTTTCCTGATAGTGTTCTTTCCTTAGTTTTTTGTTGACATGCCCTGTAAAAAAAGAAATCAGAGTAAACCCCCAAAAAATTATTTTATTTGGAATAAATAGTGGTGCGTATTTTATGAAAACTTTAGCATTTTTAATCATAATTCACCTATTTTTTGTAATGTTGATATTTACTTTTTATTATAGAAATGATATAATTTTAACAAATATGGGAGATTGTGTTATGAATATTACTGAGTTAACCCCCGGAACAGACATAACCATTTCTACTTTAATAGATAATATGCCTGTATCCTTAAAATCAAAAATTATATCAGTTATGGATGGTGCTGCACTTGTAAGTCCGCTAAAGTATCATGGAATTCCTATTCCTGCCTCAACTCATGGAACTGCAAGTGTCGTTATGTATGGCAACATCAAGAAAGACTTTAATCTGGAATCTGTTGTTCCATTCGAGAACTGGAATGATACCTATTACCTGATCAAAGGTTCTGAGGTTATAAATCAGGCTGACAACAACAGAAAAGCAGAACGTTATGTAGTCAATATTCTTGGTAAGGCTGTTATCAACCACAATCACACCACCAGCGCTATCGTTTATGATATGTCCATTAAAGGAATATCCCTTCTCCTTGGAAAGGGCGCTGTTGCCAATAAGGGCGATCATATCCAGCTGACATTTAAGCCAGAAGGATATCTTAAAAGCATAGATTTATCCCTTTGCGTGGCAAGATTGTTCAAAATTGGAACATTTGATGCTGTTGGCTGCAAAATCCAGTCTATAGACAGTACCATGATGGGTTATATCATAGACCTTAAAGAGCAAAAAGAAGAACAGAGAAAAATAAGATCGTCTTCAAACGTTATTGTCCATGATGAATCAGCATCATAATCAGAATATATATAAATGTAAACAAAAGGAGTTGTCATAAGACAACTCCTTTTATCATATTCATCATTAGCCTGCTGCGGCAACCACATCTTCTATGTCTTTTACTTCTGCGTTCTCAGAAACCGGAAGCTCATCTGTCTTCCTGGGAGCTCTCACTCCAAAGCTTCCTTCGTAGCGCTGCTCTTTCAAGATTTTGCGAATAGTCGCCAAATCTTTACTCATGTCCTCACGCCTCTTACATACAACGGTAGGAACACTACTGCTCCCCATCTCAACGATGTATCCGGCGTCATTAAGGATCTTCTGAATCTTCAGCTTATCTGTGGTGCGAATCTCTGCTGGTGTTCTCTCTTCTCTCCCCACTACAAACCTCCTATTAAATACAATTAGCAGTATTTGTGTTTAAGAAACTCTCTACCACAAAATATAGCACAATCCGGTTCTATTTGCAATAATGTGATTATTCTATATTATCAGCATGCCCCATAAATATGGGAGTTTTTGTCTCATTATCAATTATCATGTAAATAAATGGTCTGTCTAATATTACCTGTTTTACATCCGCTTTGCCGGGTCCTGCGCTATTTAAAACCATCCCCGTTACTGCGGCAGCTTTTGTCCCCTCTCTGTTTAATTCAATATGTGTCTTATGTAATATGCTATCAAGAGAAAACTTACCATTCTCTGTTAACATATTAGAGAAATCAGCATCACCTGTAAATACCCTATTTGCGCCCATTTTCCTAAAAGTATCGTATAATTCCATGCTGCAATCAAATGTAAATTCCGGAATTGAGAAAACGACTCTTGTATATTCACATTTTTTCATAGAATCAACTATTTCCTCTCCCGAAACGTTAGAGATAAAGTCCTGCATTTTGGTGCCTTCTTCGGGAAGAATAGCCGCAAATGAATACCTGTCTCCCTTATATGGATAGATAAACCCGCACCCTCCTGATACTTCAAAGTACTCTCCTGCTTTGCCATTTAGCATAGTCACAGTCTTAGAGCTTCCATCCTCCAAAGTAAACGTACCATTTTCATCTATATCTTCGTCTTCAAATACCTTATCCCATTTTCCCTCAAAAGACAGGGCATCAACCAATATCATGTTAGATAGTGAAGGAACTGAGTCTATTATCTTATCTATCATTCCATCCGTATTATCATAGACAAATTGATTTACGTCACTTAATGTCTCATCAGAAAACGGTTCATCGCATAGCTTTGCCCCATATAGATCTTCCATTTTGGTCTTGTAGGTATCTAAGAGAATATCGTCTCCGTTTACCCAGATTCCGTTTGCAAACTTAAGCTTATTATCAGGATCATCGTTTATTTCCATAAAAGACTTCATTGAAGCATTAAAAGAGTCTATGTCCTCTAAACCAAAAACGTTCATAAGTTCATCTTTTGTTTCGGACGCGGAACCGTTTAAAACCATTCCGCCGGCCATCATCACAGACAGAGGTGATACAAGGGCATTTTCACTATAATCATTTTTAAGAATAGAAATCGCCAGATTTCCTGCCTGTATAGAAACATCCTGCACCATAGCATTCTCCTTAGAATCTGTGTTTTCTGTTATATCTTCATAGCTGTCCTCGTTATCTTCCAAAGTTTCTGCTTCTTCGGAAGTATCCGTATTTACTTCGTCAATTTCAGACGCCGGAGCACTTCCTCCGCATCCCAAAATATTAACAGTAAGACCTGCCATAAGAGCCAAATTTAATAACTTATATATCAATCTGTTTTTCACGAAATCACTCCCTACAAGGCTTCCCTTTGCCTTCATAAAATCTTCAATACGTTTATACGATAATTTTTATTTTTGGTTAACAAAAGCCAAATTTATACTTTATAAACATAACAGTTTTTCTTTATAAAACCGCCATATTTTGTCAACAAATATATCATAACATATATATATCAGAGATGAAGAACATCTTCTGAACCCCAAAAAACTTTTTTCATACAACATGGCTGTATGACTCCCCATCATACAGCCACCTCCCAAAAAAATCAGCTGCCATGATGGCAGCTTTTCTTTATTTCTATCCCATTCCTATGAAAGTATTGCTTAAGCATATTATTTATTGATGGTATAAGCTTTTACAAAAAAGTCCTTATCCTTTTGTTTAACAAGATACTTTCCTGACTCATCGATTAAAAAGCAGTGTCCTGAGGCTTCATAATGCGTATGGATAGCACCCAGATCATGTTTCCATTCATCATAGTTAACTTCACCTGTCACATCCATAGCCTTTTCATAAATAAGCTTCTGAGGAGTGCCTGGCTTTATCAGTACAATAAATCTGTCCCCCTTATTAAGATCGATCGCTTCATCAAGCTTAAACGTATGGTATCCGCCTGTTAAAGCACCTATGGACATAGTAAGCTTAGGTTCTCCAAGCACCTGAAGGAGCAAATAATCATTGTCCGTATTTATATTCTTTGGAACAACATATATATCTAGCAGAAAATCAGAATTTGTTTTACTGATAAACATCCCTACTGCAGAAAGCTTCTCATCTCCTTGTGACTTGTAAAGAGCACCGTAAGATGCGCAGTTATCCTCATAGGCATATACTAC
>Ga0310691_10002748_pt1 | contig 22421 bp, 1 predicted proteins | sample 176DNAGHGlowgp2_FD_203887 | JGI IMG/M metagenome (GOLD analysis project Ga0310691, IMG submission 203887) | Sheep rumen microbial communities from Palmerston North, Manawatu-Wanganui, New Zealand - 1766 DNA GHGlow gp2 (v2) (version 2) | ecosystem: Host-associated > Mammals > Digestive system >...
AAAATAATTAATTAAATAGATAAAATATGTTTGGTTAAAAAAAGATTAGAGAATTAAATGGAGATTTGGATTGGAGCCAATCCCCATTTTAATATAACATGAACTTTATTTATTTATTTCATTAATTGTATTTTTTTTGTTTATTTATTTAATTTAGTTATTAACAGTATTATTTAATTTTCATTGTTTATTCAGCAGCAAATATATTCTGACAAAAAACTTCAACCTCTTTAAAATTTGTTGATGAGAAAAAGCAATTTTGGCTAGCAAATTGTCTTAAATTATCAAAATAATGGCCTTCTCCAAATCCAACTATGTTTATTAAATATTTTTCTTTAATCATTTCATCACAAATAGGTCGAAGCTTTGAAGTATCAGATATTCCATCAGTCAAAAATAGAATTCTTTTATTAGTAAAATTATTTTTATTATATATATATTTTTTTGCTTCTTGAAAGGCTATAGTAAAATTAGTTAATTCTCCTACTTGAGCTAAACCAATATCTTCTATATTTAATAATCTATATTTTCCATTTATCATTGCTTTAGCATAATCTCCAAATAAAATTACTACTCCTTCATTCTCTTGATTTACCTGCTGCTTTTTAATTATATTATTTGCCAAATTTATAAGAGATTCATAATTTCGTCTCATTGATCCAGAAACATCAAGTATTAAAATTGAATGCATATTACCATTTCCTAATTTAATCCATTTATCAAAACTTACATTATTTTCTACAGGTTTTTGAATTCCTGGAATTGCCCTTTCTATTCCTTCTCTTAAATTCAATAAAAATTCTTCTTTTCTTATTAGCCAACAAGCGATTGAAATTACAAGTCTTCCAGTTCCATCCTCTTTGAAATCATAAAAAGCAGATGTGAATCCTCCATGAACAACAATTGGGCCTCTAGAAATCTCGCCTTTTTTTATTTTTGGATCATAATATAGTATGAATGGCCTCTTTTTGCTTGGATCAGTTAAATAAGCAAAAGGAGTAAAAGGTGAATAATCTTCAGAATTATCAAAAGTTTCGGCATAAGATAAAGTAATTCCTTCACTAAATTTATTTAATCCTATTCTCAAGGATAATCTTTCAGCTTCTCCTGGGCTTTCAAGAAATTGTGTAGGAGTAAAAAATCCATATTCATTTTTTTGGGTGCCCTTTACATAAATAAAACGATCAAGTGGATTCGTATTATTATAATTTCCTTTCATTTGAAAATTAACTTTTCCTTCTTCTAATTTTAAGTATTCTGTTAAAAGAAGGTTTGCTTCTAAAACATATGGATAATTATCGCAAAATAAAAATAATGCTCCTCCATTTTTATTATATTCGGAAACAACTTCTAAGAATGTTGTTATCTTATTTGAATCTTTATCTTTAGCTTTTTGTGGAAGACTTCCATTTCCTCTACTACAAAAAATCCATGTCTCTGAATATGGGCAATTTCCATTTTCTAAGCTTAATAATTTTTCTATTGCTTCTCCATAACTGTATACTATATCATATTTAAATCCTTTTTTTCTTAGAGATTTTCCTGCATTTTCCTCAAATACTTCTGTAGTTATATTTTTATCATGCTTATCATCACCAAGATATAATATTACAACTAAAATTTTAAAATCATCAAATATATCATAATAAGGTTCATCTTCTGGATTTTTAATTCCCTTTACTAAATTATCCAAAACATTGGAATTTTCATTTTGTATCATATTCACAATATTAATTGGCTCATTATTAATACTTTCTTCCAATTTCTTATCGTTTGGTTTTTTTTCAAAAATTTCTTTTAACATTTTTTGTTTTTCTTCATTAATATTAATAAAGAACAAATTGGAATCTATTTTTGAATATGTTTCTTTTGAAAATACAAAACATGAAAGTAATGATTCTTGAATTGTTCTAATTGATGGAGAATAACAGCAATTTGGATATATATCTTTAAGACCATTTGGAAATGAGCCAACTCCTATAGTTATTAAATCAATTCCTTCATTTTCACATTTTTGTATTAAAGTTAATACTAATTCAATTTCATATTTATCTGATACAAATCCATCAGTAATTAAAAAAATTTTTTTATCTTCTCTTCTTTCTAATAATAATTGATATGCTGTATATATGCAACTTCCAGGGCAACAAGAAAGATTGACTTCATCGTTTATAATACTAATTATTTCATTTATTTTAGAAATATTTTGAAAAATAGAACATTTGGAATTAAAATCCACAATTTTAATTCCATCAATGGTGTTGATTATAACATCTATATATATTTCTTCATTATCTTCAACTGTTGATGGGGCTATTAATAAAAGTATTATTGTTGCTATAGAATGAGAATAATTGCATAATAAAAGGATTGATTGAGACAAATCAATTACAAAAGAGAGATTATATTTTTTTTTATTCTTTCCTCCTTGCTTTTCAAAAATATATGTATATGTGAATCCTGAACAAATCCACTTTTTAATTCCTTGTATTGAAAGACTTCCTCCAGATGTACATGGTATCTTTCCTGAAGCAATATTTGAAGGCATTATTTGCCTAAAGAGAGGAGTTAATAATGATCGAATAAATAAAATAATTTCTTCAATTGAATTATCATTTTTGCTATAAAATCTTGAAGATAATTTTTCTAATTCAGATTTTTTTGGAAAAGTAAAATTTTTTGGTAAATCAGTTAGGCAAAATTTTGATAAAGTTATCAGCGAAAAAGGTATATTTTGAGAAAAATATTTTTCTTCTTTTTTTTTTTCATTTATAATAATTTCTTTTAAATCTTCAATATTGCTATTATTTTGATTTTGAGCTATTATATTGTTATTAATTATTATTTCTCTAATATTTTTTTTATCACTTAATAATATTTCGTTATTTTTTATTAAGCCATCTAATATTGCAGTTATTAAAATTGAATAAATATGCTTAGCTTTTTCAGAATTTGAAATTATTTCTAGAGGTTCTAAAAATTCTTGGATAATTTGGGCTTGATCACTTGTTGGTATTTTTAATATATTTTCATATATTTCAGGATTTGCTTTAACAAATGGTTCATCAAAAACAGATTTTAAACCAAAAATAATTATTCTTTGTCCTAGATCATTCCAATTTAATTTTTTATCAACAACTTGGGCTGAAATTAGACTAGATATTAAAACTTGGCAGTAATTGTTATCATATTTTTTATAAAAAGAATTTTTTAAGATTTTTAAAGCATCAGCAGGAAAAGATTGAATTCTTTTTAGACATGCTAAAGAATCTCTTAATCTTGATAATTGAATTATTATATTATCAGATGAAAAATCATCTGATAGTAGCCAAACATTATCTCTTTCTCCAAAAACTGATATTCTTATTTTTACTCCATATTTACTTAGAGTTATTGATAATCCACAACTTATTAATAAAGATGCAATTCTCTGCTCTTCTGACATTGTCTGAGATATATCTACTAATATATCGATATAAGAATTGAATATTGATAAAGGTAATATCTCATTTTCATTGTAAACTAAAAGTCTTTTTCTTATTAGATTTGAAATAATATTTTGTAATAAAGAAGAAGAGTTTGAATATGCATTATAAAATTCTTTATTTGATATATTTAGTGAATCATCGAAATTTATTTTTAAATTTTTGCTATCTTTTATATGAGAAAATTTTTGATCCTTTTGAGTGACTATTTTCATTATATCTTTTAAAACTATTGTTGTAGAAATATTTTTATCTTTATATAATTTTCTTATATCATTTACTTCATATACTTCTTCTTTAAAATCTGTCAGATCATTTTTCAAGACATTTTTTTCTTTATTTTCTTTATTTTCTTTTTTATCAGCAATTTTTTGATTATTTATATCCCCAACAATTCCTTCTATTGCTATATTTTTTTTTTCTTCTTGAGAAAGTTCTTGAACTTTATTTATAATTGTGTATTTTTCACCATTTTCTTTAAAATTCAAATCTTTTTTACTTTCATAAATATCAATATCTAGTATTTGGGATGTATCAAGTTCAATCTCTGTTTTTTCCATTAAGTATTTATTATCAACAAATTTCTTATTGGTTATTGTACTTTTTCTTTTTTCATCATAAGGGCCAATTTCAAATTTATTATCAAATGGTAATTCACATTTTTTAATATTTTCAAAAGAATCATTTTTCACAAAATTATATTGTTGTTTATTTGTATGAAAATATGGGAATTTAGAAAGAAAATTTTCTAATTCTTCAAAATAATTATCTATTATTCCTCGGAATTTTGAATACATAATATTAGTAGTTTTTAGCCATTTTATATAATCATATATCATTTGAGAGCCTATAATACAAGTTTCAAATTCATTTTTATTTTCTTTTTTAGATAGAACAAAAGGTGTTTTCATTAAATATTTTTTACAATTTTCTAAAAATAATAGAAAATTAGATATATTAATTTTATTTCCTGATATATCATTATTTATATTTATTATTTCGGAATAGCATGACTTGACAAATTCATTACTTTCTTCCTCAATTTTATCTTCAACATTTATATCTTTTTCTCTTATTTGTTTCTCGAATTTTGAAAATTCATCATTTTCATTATAAATTGAGATTTTACCATTATAGTAAATTAAATCTTTATCTAAAATATTATCATCTTTTTTATCTTTATAATATAATTTATATTCTTCATCTAATAATTTAGTATTTTGATTTTCTTCATTTTCATCTATATATATTTCATTTAATATATTATTTTCAATATTTTCTTTATATTCATATTCTAATATTTCTCCGGGTGAAACACATAAACATGTAAAAGAAATTATATAACTTAATTTTTCCAAAAATATTTTTATATTTTCAATTTGGATATTAGTATTGAAAAATTTTTCTATTTTTCTTTTTGAATAACTATATATTATTAAGTAAATTTCTGATAAATATTTTTTAAATTTTTCTGCACTTTTAAATTTAAAAGAATATTTTATTAAGTATATTAAAATATTATTTATTGATTTCTTATCTTCTGAAATAATCAAATTTCTAATTGAATTTTCATCTTCTATATTTATTTCACTATCAATCAAATCTCCTATAGCTTTATTTATATTATTAATATTATTAGATAATATTTCCTTTTTAAATTTTTCCAAGCTTATTTTAAAACTTTTTCTTTGTTCCATGCCAAATAAAGTTTTGTAAGAGGAAAATTTATTTATTTTAAATGATAATGCTATTTCTAAAGCATTAAATTCATATAAGCCGAAATTATCGTTTGAAAAGCCATAAACTTTTGTTTTATTATTGGGCTCATTATATATATAAACATTCTTTTGCTCATCAATTATTTTATCATTTAAAATTAAGTAGGTTGAAAAATTAAATGTATCTTTTTGATAAATTTTTGCAATTTTCAGTTCAAAATTTTTATTGATGAAACATAATTTTAAATTTTTAGTATCAATTAAATCTCTCTCATAATTACAATAGCTAAATGAATCTTTCTTTATTATATTTGGATAATCTCTGTTTCCTATTATTATACTATTATCATTTATCTTCAATGTTGTATTATTGATAATATTAATGTTTTTAATCTCTAATTTTTTTGAGCTTCCGGCATCAATTTCATTTTTATTTAAATATATTTCTATATCAGATTTCTCATATTTCAAATTAATATTTATTTTATTATAAGTCATATTATATATATAAATACATTTTTTCATAGTTTTTGCAATTTTAATATTATTAATAGGAATCTGATTTTTATCATATATTATAAGTCCAAAATATCTAGGCTTTTTATAATCGACTTTAAAATGGAGTAGAACCGACGAATATAAGGATATATTCAATTCATAATTTATATTATCTGATTTTGATGTTACAGTTATTTTTCCTATATCTGGCCTATTATCTTTTTCAACATTTAATTTATTATAATTTTGGCTTCTTAATTCAACTCCTAAACTTTTAGGGCTATAATTTCCTGGGAAACAATATAATAATTTTAGAGATTTAATATAATGATTAATTGATATAATATCATTATTAAATGAAAATTTTTCATTTGGTAATGAAAATTTGATTATTAATGGAATAATATTTATAAAAGCAAAAACTATGCATTTATCACATTCTTTTTTATCTTCCAAAATAGATAATTCAAATTTTGATTCATAAAATCCTATATTTATATTTTTAATATTTAATTTGAAATTAATTATTAAATCTTGGTAAGCAGCTAAATCTCTATTGCTTTTATTTGATATTATAATACTATTATTAGTTTCTTGTTTGATTAAATAATTTAATTCTTTAAAGTAATTATTTTGAATTCTAATAGAGCCGATTTCTCTAAATTCGCTATTTAATATATATAATCCTAAATTAATTTTCATATATTTATTTAAAAAAACTGGCTTATTTCCTTTTAAAAATATATAATTTGAATTTTGTTTAAATTCAATATTATCTGAGTCCTGTATCTTAAAAATATTTTTTTTAATTGAATTTTTTTCAATTATAAATAAATTAAGATTGATAGTCTTTAATTTTGTAATAAAATTATACATGGTTTGCAATTTTTCTTCTTGTATATTATAATTATTGAAAGGATTATCTTCATATATTTGGAAATTAAAATAATGATAATTTTTTAGATTGTTATACATTTCAATAAATGAATTAAATTCGTTTTTTAAATTGTTGTATTGCTCATAATCATTTTTTTCAATATAATCATTCATTTTTATTGGATTAGTTTCTATAATTCTATTAATTTTATCTAAATTTGATATATCTTTATCTTTTATTTGGAATAGTTCTTGATATGCCTTGTTTAAACTATCTTTATATATGCTCCATTTATTATCATAATATGGTAGTGATATATTATTATTATATAATAAGTTTTTGAATTCCCTAGAATTTTTAAATTCATTTTTTATTTCTGGACTATTTTCCTTATACCATAATTTTTGAAAGAACCATTTATTTTCTTCATAATATTTGTGCAATGCATTTTCATATTTTTTAGATTGTTTTAAATTTTTTAAATCTCTTTTATATTTATTTAATTTATTATAATATTCTTGTAATTTTGAATCTATCTTTTTTATAGATTCGTTTTTGATTTTAGTTACTACATTAAGAAATTGGATTTTTTTATTTTTAAAATTTATATTATATTTTTTTATTGCCTCATTATATTTAAATTTATATCTTTCAACAAAAGAATATAAAAGATCTTTAAAAATATATATAATTTTTGCTTCTTCAAAATTTGGAGATTTTGATGATATAACAGAAATTATAAAATCTTGATAAGCATTAAATAAAATAGAAGAGACTTCTTGATTTAAATAATTATGTAATTTTTTATTTATAATCTCATTTATTGTTTCAATTATTAATATCATTGTTTTAGAAGGATAATCTTCATATAAATGAAAATTATAAAATTCCATTATTCTATATCCATATTCAAAAGTTTTATTAAGATTTTGAATATTATTAATTATACTATTTATAATAGATTTTTCATAAATTGTTGGAATTTTTCTACTTCCTTCGAAAGAGGCATATAAAGCTTTAGAGATAATTTTTTCTCCATCAAAATTATTATTTTCAAAATTTAAAATATTTTTATATTTATCTTTTATCAAAATCTTATTTGGATTTTTAATAGATTCATTCTTAAGGTCTTCAATAGGCAATAAAAGCCAATCAATATTAATATTATATTGAATATTTTCAAATTTATCAAAGAGAATTTTTATTTTTGATATAATATTTTCTATTTTCTTTTTATGCTCTTCATTTTTAATCCTTTTCAAAAACTCTTTTTCTAAATCATTAAAATATTGCTCTTTTGGTATATTTTCTTCTAAATTAATATTTCTTATATTTGTTGTTGGATTTAATTGTCCAAGAAAATAGCCATAATTTTCATCCCCATATCTAAAGCAATAAATAATATCTTCAAGTTTTAATTTTGGTAAATATATATATTCATTATCTCCAAATATTGCTCCTATATCATTTATATCCTGCTCTTTAATTAATAAAATATTATTTATATAATTATGGAAAGTATCTTCAAAGTTATTTTTAACTATATTACTAATTAAAAATGAATTTGACAAATGCATAAATAATTGAACAGTTTCTTGTGTTACATTTTGATTATTTTTACATTCTGAAAAAATAAGCTCTTTGTAAGCTGATAATAAACTCATATTGATTAAATTATCAAATTTAATTACTCTATTTAAAAATAGAGAATCATTATTTATATTTTTAAATTCATCTATTATAGAAAAAAGTTTTGAATATGTGTACAAAATATTTGCTTTTATTGATGCCTGTGGCTTCTTATTAATTAAAATTTGCGATATATTATTTTCTTCAAAATCTTCAATTTCTTTTGATTTTTTAATTTGTATTATATTTTTTTCTAAATTATTAATTTTATTTTCTATTTCTTTTGTATTGGCTTTTTGATTTATTAAATTTCTTATTTGAAGTATATCATTTTCTAAAAATGAGAATTTTTCGTCTCTTTTTATATATTGTTCTAATTTAATCAAACGCTTGTTAAGACTATCTATTTTATCATTAAATATATAATTCTCTTTACTTTTTTCTAGCATTTTAATTTTATCTTTAATAGAATCCCATAATTCTTTTTTATATTCTTTTAAATAATCTTTAATTCTTTCTATTGCTTCTAAGGCAATATCAACTTTAGTTTCAATATTTGATTTTTTAAATAAATCTAGTCCATCAGAAAATTTTATTTCATCCTTTTTTACTTCTTTTATTCCTTCTAATAATTTATAGCCTAGTTTAATTATATCTTTAAATTTATTATCAATCATTTTTTTATTTACTCTTAAAATATAATCAATTGCTAAATTAAATTCATTTAATTCAATAGGAATAATCTTTTGAAAATCATCATCATTATCATCATTAATATATTTTCTTATAAAAAAATTAAAAAACCAAAAAATTTGTAAAAGATTGTCTTCTTTATATAGCTCTTTTGGATAGTAATATGTAATATATTCTTCGTAGAATTCTTTTTTCATTTTTAATATATTTAAAAAATTACCTTTCATTTTAAAACCAAATTTTTCTTTTATTTTTTTAATATCTAATTTATCTATATCTTTTAAAGGTATTTTACATTTATTTGGAATTATAATTTCTTCATTTTCAATATCTATATTTATTTCATTGTCATAGAATAAAAGAATATCATATAATTTTTTAATTGAATTTTCATTAGATAATTTTAAATCAATTTTTCTTAATATTTTTCTTAAGCATTGATTTGATAACAATTTAAATATAATCATTTTTTCTTTTTTTTTATAAATTTCTTTATAATATTTATAATATATGCATATTATTGACAATTCTAAATCTACAAAACATACTTTTTTAGGAATTATATCCTCAAAATAATTAATCATATTTCTAAACCAATATAATGTATTGGCATAATCATTTGCCTTATTTTTTGGTATATCATATTGAATAAAATAATTTTCATTACTTTTCATATCTTTAATTTTAATTCCATTTAATTTTTCTTCATTAATTATTTCTAATGTATCCAAAATTTCTTTTAAATAAATTAAAAAATATAAATATTGATATAAAGCATCTTTTTCTTCTAAAAATTCTTGTAAAATTTTTATTACTTCTTCAATATCATTTTTATATTCCTCTATTTCATATAAAGTGAATAACTCTAGTTTTTCTAATAAGAATTTTCGAGGTATTTCTTGAATAATAATATCTTCTTTAATATCTTCTTCTATTTTATTACTTTTAAAGTTAGTTTTATATTGAAATATGTTTGTAATTTTATCATTGATTTTTTCTATAATTTTAGTATCTTCTTTATTCTTCTTATAAAATAAAGAAATTATATTTATTTCACACATACTTAAATAATATTCATGACTTCTTTTTACATTTCTTATAGGTGCTATTTCTATATCAGTTTTCTCTCTTAGCAATTCTTTGAAATAGTTAATGCATTTTTCTTTTTCATTACTTTTATAAGCTGAAAAAATGGAAAATTCAATAATTTGAGCTAATTTTTTGTCATCAATGGGTTGTTGTGATGAAATTAATTTAGATAAATTAACTAAGTTAACTGATGATAAAATATAATTTTTTAATATATAATTTGTTTGCTCTTCATTTTCTTTAAGCTTATAAAATGCATATCCAACATTTTTTGCTATTTCAATAATATTTTTATCAGCAATTCCAGTATTTATTAAACTATTTGAAATTAATTCAGCATAATCTTTAGGTTCTTTAAAAGGTTTTATTTTAATGCATAAACATCTAGATTTTATCGCTGGGGAAATATTTGAATCTTTTGATGAGGTGATAAATAACCTAAAATTAGGATGAATTTCAAAATCAGTTTCTTTGTTCTTTATTTTAGTTTTATCTTTAGTAAAAAATAAAGCAGGATCATTTTCATAAATCATTAAAGTCGGTTCTTCCTCTAATAATGACATTAATCCTTCGATTTCTTGAGGAGCAAAATTTATATCATCTAATAAAATCCAATCGCCTTCTTTCATTGCTTTTATTAAAACAGAGAGATTAAAAGTAAAATGAGTTTTTTTTATTCCTATAAGACTTTCTAATTGTTTTAAAATTATGTTATAATCTTTTTGTAAATTATCTGGAATATTCAAAAAATTTTCTCCTTTATTAAAATATTCTTGAATTTTAGCTATATCTAAATATTCACATATTACAATCAATTCTGTTATTTTAGGATATTTACTATTAATTAATTTATCTTTAAAATCTTTTAAAGATTTCTTTAAATCATTTATTTTTTTTTCATCTATTGTTAATTCTAATCTTCCCAAAATATCTGAAGATGTGGTTTCTGAATTAAATTGAATGACTTTCAATTTTGCGCCTATTATATTTGCAAGTTGTTCAATAACAAATGTCTTTCCTGTTCCAATATCTCCTGTTAATAGAATAGGCCTTTCCGCTAGAAGTCCAATCATTATTTTCATAATTGCTTCTTTTTGTGATATTGTAAATTGTGTTTTTATTTCATAATTTTTTGAATTTATTAATTTATATTTTACAAAATTACCAAAACATAAATATTTATTTTCTATTTTCAATTTTAAATCATTTAAAGAATTAGATATTACGTTTAATCCACTTTCTCTTCTAAAATTATCAATTTCTGATACTGGAACATTTGTGCACAATATCAAATCTAATAAATATTCTAAAGGGATGTCACCACATTTATCAACAAATTGCCCTAATTTAAGAATTTCTCTAAATGTATTTCCTCCATTTTCAGAATATTCATTAGAATATTTCTTTGAAATATTATAGCATTTAATAACTGACTTAAATTCTTCTTTATTATATAATCTATTTGTACCTTTTCTTATTATTTTATTTGCTAATAATTCAATTTCATTTGTTGTATAATTTGGTAATTTAAAAAAGTGGCATAAATTCAAAAATGAATTTGAAAGAGAGGTTCTTGAATTGGATAATTTTGCATCATTCATTGTAGCGATTACTCCAATATTTCCAATGGCTTCATATTTAACTCCATCAGGGGATATATAAGTTTTATTATTTTCTTCTTCATTCCCATCTTCATAAAAAATTGAAGACAAATAAGAATATAAATATTCTAATAATTCATCAGAAGATAAATTAATTTCATCTAAAATTAAACCTTGCTTATAATAATTTATGGAATTTTTACTATATTTCAAAATGGAAAGTAATCCTTGCTCTTTTCTTTGAGTAGAAACTTTTTCTTCATCAATTTTTGGTATTATTCTTGAAAATACATCTTCTATTGTTGTTGAAGGTGAAAAATTAATTCTTTTAAGATTTTCATCTTCAATATTTAAATAATTATAAATTGCTTTTGATATTGCCGTCTTTCCTCTTCCTGGAGGTCCTTCTAAAACTAAAATAGTTTTTGAGATTAAAGCTGTTATAATTGCATCAGCAATATCAACTGTTGATTTTGTCCATTTTATATTATTTATGGAATTAACATTAGGATATTCTGTTTCTGGAAATTCTAGCGTAATTCCACTATATTTTGAAGAAATATATTTTTTATCATTTACTTCATTAAATGTAAAAGGAATCTCTTCTAAATTTTCATTAAATTCAGAGGTTAATAATTTAAATAAATTCTCTGGTAAATAATCTTCCAAATAATCTTTTATAATATCTTGCCTTTGCCTAGAATCAAATCTATCAATAATACTTCTCAATCCTGAAATTCCAACAATATATTTATAATTTATAATATTATTATTATATAATACTGATTTATATTCTAATTTCTGTTGCTTTTCATATATATTTTTTGCTGATTTGCACCATCTTATAAACCTTAAAACTTCTATTTTTTCAATATTCTCTAATTTCTTCTTAAGGCAAATAATTTCTTCTTCTATTTTTTCATTTGCAACTATGCTCTTACAGATTATTTTATAATTTTGTTCTGGTTTTAATTCCATTGTTAAATAATTTTCATTATCATAATTTGGGCAGTTGATAATTGTACATCTTGAAAGAAAAGCTTCAGATAATCTTCCATGGAAAACATCTCTTGAAGTAAAAAACAGAGCAAAAGAGGGATTTAATGGAATACTCTTTTTATTTGATTTATATATTTTTTGAAATATTTTATCATCATTAAAAATTTCTTGATTATCTTCGGTTAAAATTAAATATTTAGGATTTTCTAAAACTGGATTTAATCTTTCTATAACTGAAGGTTCTGGATGTTCAATTCCTTTTAAAATTAATTTTTTACCAAATATATAATCATTTGGAACTATTCCTAAATTAAATGATGTAACAGTTTTTAATCCAATTTGATATTTATTCTTTTCAAACGATTTTTTTAAATTTTGAAGTTTTAATATAGACTCATAGATAAAATTTAAGCATTCATCATTCCTTATATTATTTTTTATAAGCTCTAATTTTTCTTTATAATCATCTTCTGATTTTAAATCGTTTGTTTCTAAATGATAATAAAATAGCCCTTTATCTATTAAATTTTTAATTTGTAATTCTAATTTTTCTTCATCATCCAATGAAGAAGACCCAATTAAATGTTCTACTTCAGTATTTTTTGTTAAATAAAAAGTATCAATAATTTTCTCCTTTTGATTTTTAAACTTCAGACTTAACCATTCATTTAAAAGATATTCTTTATAGCTTGTAGTTCCAGCAAGTAAAAGATTTTCTTCACCTGATGATTCGCTTTTTAATGAGCAGGACATTCTTATCCAAAAATAAGTTTGTAAAGCTACCTCAGGCAATTTTCCTTCAATCATATTTGTCTCTAAGGAAATTTTACCCTTTTTAATAAATGTTTTTTTTTCTTCCATATTTCCAATTTTGTTAATAGTCGATTCAAATTGAACTTTTGATTGAATAAAATCCATAATTTCATTGAAATTTTTATAATTCATTATTGAATCAAATCTTTCAACTAATTCTTTTAATTTTCTTCCTATTTTTAATTGTGGAATAATATATGATATTATTATATAAATAACTGGAATTCTTTTTAATCCAAATTCATTTATTGAATTATTTTCATCTAAGCAAAATCTCTTTATTCTCCCTAAAAGACATTTAATTCTTCTTAAAGAAAGCTTATATTGCACTATTGAGTTTAAAGATTCATCTATTTGCTTTATTTGTTCTGGAGATATTTTATATTGATCGAAAGAATCATTTGGTTGATATATTTCATTAAATTCTTTTATTAAAATTTCTTCTATAAGAGAAGTATTTGTTATTAAATTAGTACTATTTATTTCCACAATTTTCATTTCATCTGTAATAATTGAAGAAATTACATTTCTTCCTTTTTCTTTTGATGAATTTCCAGTTGCAATTAATAAAAAGCCAGGTGTAATATAAATAGGCTCTGGAACTCCTTTCAAGTAAATTTTATCATTTATATTTGCCTTTAAAATAGGCAATAAATTTATTAAAACATTTTCTGAGCATAAATTGAATTCATCCAATAGAATCGGTTCACCTTTTTTCATAGCAATAAGAAGAGGCCCATCAATGAAATGAAATTTGGAATCTTTAAAATTATAGTTTCCAACAAGATAATCAAATTTTAAATCTCTATGGCAATTAACTGATAAAATTGGGTCTCTATTTTGAAAAGTTCTATGAGCCCCATAATGCCTTGCTGCAAATGATTTTCCTGTACCAGGGAAACCTTGGAGAAAAACTGAAGTATTAGAAATATTGCATGAAATTAATGTCATTATCATTTTCCAAGAATCACTTTTTGAATCATTAAAAAAAAATTTATTTTTTTCTTCTTCTTTTGAATTTGTTAATATTTTTTCTTGTAAAATTTTATATATTTCCTCTTTAGCATTGAAATTAAAATCTATAAAATTATTACAATCTTTCATTGAAAAACCAAATTTATTGATTCTTTCATAAATTAAGAATAATTTTGTTATTTTGTTAATTAATTGCTTCAATAATTTTATATCAAATTTTTCCTTTTTTATAAAAACTTTAATTTCTTTTATTGTTTCATTTGAAATATTTTTAATATTATACCAATCAGGAATTTCTGTCTGATCATTATTTCCTTCATCTTCATCTTCATCACTAAAAGAATTACTTTCTGAAGGCTCATCATTGTTTTCATATTCTTCATTTAAATCTCTATTTTTATTTTTTTTAATATTTTCAAAAGATTCTTTTATTTGTCTATTTAATTTTTGTCCAATATTATCTATTATAATATCCATATTTTTATCATTAATTTCTAAATAATTATCTAAATATATTGCAACAAATCTATTCATTAAAGCTTTTGAAATTAAATAAGGATTCTCTTTATTTATAACCATTGTTCCTATTATTGCAAATCCTTTTTCAATTTGAATTGGACCCTCATTTTCCTTTTCAAGAACATTAAATGTAACATTATTATATTTTGCATTATCTTCAAGTAAAGGATTTAAGCATTCAATTACTTGGGGTTTTGAATAATTAATATTATCTAAAATGACAGAAATTCCTTTTCTAGCAGCTCTTAAAATAGGGCCATCATTCCATTTTATATAAGAAGATAAATTTTGTATTCCATCTTTATTCTTTATTTTAGGTTGATAACATCCTATTAAATCCTCAACAGAAGTTTCTGAACAACATAGTAAAAATTCATAATCCTTTTTATATATCGATGCTATTAATTTAGCAAGAGTAGTTAATCCACTCCCTTTCTCTCCAATTAATAATGGATGAAGCCCTTCTCTAATAGCAGTTATAGCTAAATAAACTGATTTTTTATATGATTCATTATAATATAAAAAATTTTCCTTTAATCCTTGTTCAATTTCTTCATCAACTTTTGTATCAATTTGAAAATTCCCTAATTTTTCCAAAATTTTATCGAAATCTTTTCTCTCATTTTGTGGAAATCTTGCAGTATAAGATATTTCCGCTGCATTTCTTGGTGGAATTGAATTTTTATTCAAATAACAACAATATTTTAAATTTCTTAAAGTAACAATTGGATCTATTGATTTTAAATTATTTTTCATTTCATCTGTCATTTTTTGATGTAATTCAATAAATGTGTCCACTTTATTTATATAATCTATCGATTTTTCATTATTTTTTTTTAATAATCTTATGAAAATTTCTTGGCATTCTTCCTTTTCCATTTCATCAAAATGTATTATAATAAATTTTGATAAAATATTTGATGTTAAGATATTTCTTTGTTTTTCATTAAATCCTTTAACTTCTCCATTCATTGTTAATATAACATTATATCCATCCATTTTTCTGAAGACTTTATTATTTACTATAAATTCATTTTTTGATATACTTCCTAAAATACAAGATAATATTTCTGGTTTAGCCAAATCACATTCATCTAAAATTAATGTTTTTCCTTCTGTATAAGCCAATAATAAAATTCCTGGAATAAAAGTTATTGAACTATCATCTTTTATAACATCTCTTCCTAGAAAATCTTCAGTTGTAGTATGCTCTGATAAAGCTGTTGAAAGGCATTCTCTTTTATTAATCTTGGATGCAACATTTGATAAAAAACTTTTACCCGCAGATGTAAATCCTTGAATTATCATAGGTATATTAGCCTGAATTCCAGATTCTAATTGAGATATTTTTTTTACTGTAGTATCAGTTAAAATGCATGCTATTTCTTTTGAATTATTTAATTTTTGATTTTGATTATAGTCTGATAATTTTTTTTTTATTTTTTCTTTCATTTCTTGTAATTTTGCATTTTCTTCAATAGATAAATTTCCTAGATTTTTACTAGTTTTATCAATTAAATCTATTTGATAATTTTCTGAATAAAGACTAATAGGAATATTTTTATCGCAACACAATAAACAATTTCTTTCACTTTTGAAATTTTCTTCTAAAATTTTTAATTTCTCTTCATTTTCATCATTTAAATGAACAAAATTAAAAATAATATTTGGTGCTATTTTTTTAAATTCCTTATCTTTGAATTTCATATTTTTATTCTTTTCTAAATAATCTGATATTTGATAAATTTCGCAATTTCTCTCTTTTAATATTATTATTAATTTTTCTGATAATTGATTAATTCCCACTTCCATAATTAAGTCAATTATTTCGTTGTACTTTAAAGACTTTGTGATTTCTTTTATACAAGATAAAGAAAAAATATTATCATCATCTTTTAAATTTAATTTATGAAGAAATTTTAAATAAGATATTTTATTAATTTCCTTTGGAACATTATAAATATTAAATGTCATAAATTCTGATTTTTCTTTTATTATTTCTAATTCAAATCTTTTTTCTTCATTATTATATTTTAAAAAATCATTTTCTAATATTTCTTTATTATCCATAATTTTATTATTCTCTATTTCTCTTATTCCAAAAAATATTTTACCTTTTTTTGATTTATAAAATGGAAATACAATATAATATTTGTTGTTTTCAAAATTTATTACTTTATAACCAGGCTTAGAAGGACCATTCACATCATAAATTTCCACATTTTTTGGAGCAGAAGCATATTTTATTTCTAAATGAATATAATTTAGACCATTTTTTCGTATTTTTTCTTTTGTAGAACAAATTCCATCGGGATAATATTTTGCATGCTCTTCTTCCCTCTTTAAATTTTCTAATCTTTCTTTTTCTAATCTTTCTCTTTCTAATCTTTCTTTTTCTTTTCTTTCTTTTTCTTTTTTTTCTCTCTCTTTTTTTTCTCTTTCTTTTCTAATTTGATCTTCTAACTCTTTTTCGGCTTTTTCTCTTTCTTTTTTCTTTTTTTCTAATTCTTCTTTTTCTTTTCTTTCTTTTTCTTTTCTTTCTTTTTCTTTTCTTTCTTTCTCTATTCTTTCTTTCTCTATTCTTTCTTTTTCTATTCTTTCTTTTTCTATTCTTTCTTTTTCTTCTTTTTCTTTTTCTATTCTTTCTTCTTCTAATCTTTTTTCTTCTTCCTCTTTTTTTTTTTTTAATTCTTCCTGTAATTCATTTTTTTTCTTTTGCTCTTCTTCCATTTTAATATTATTTAATTTTTCTCTTTCAATTGCTTCTTTTTCTAATTGTTTTTCTTCTTCTTTTCTCTTTTCTTCTTCTAATTTTTTTTTTTCCTCTTCTTCTATTCTTTCTTTTTCTTTTCTTTCTTTTTCTTGTTTTTTTTGATCTTCTCTCTCTTTTGTTCTTTTTTCTATTTCTGATAATTCTTTCATTATTTTTTCACATTCTTCTTTATTTTTATTCATTTTTTCTTGAAATTCATTTTGTTTTTCTTTTATTTTTTGTTCTTGCTTTTCTTTTTCTAATCTTTTTTCATCTTCTAATTTTTTTTCATTTTCTTTTCTTTCTTTTTCTAGTCTCTCATTTTCTTCTCTTTCTTTTTTTTCTTTTTCATATTCTTCATTTTTTTTCATTAATAATAAATCTTTTAATTTTTGAATTTCTAATTCTTGATTTTTAAATTGTTCTTCATACATTTTTTTTATTTTTTCATATTCCCCATTTTGCTTCTTTTTTTTCCTTTTTGTTTTATTATCTTCTTCTTCACTAGAACTACTTTCTTCTTTTTTATTTTTTTTATTTTTTTTTTTACTCTTTTTGTCATTATAAGAATCATAATCAGAATTTTCTTCTTCATCAGAATCATTCTTTCTCTTTTTACTTTTTCTATATAATTTTTCTTTTTCTTTTTCTTCCTTATATTTTTTTGATTTCGTTTCCCTTTTTTTGTTTCTATAATTTTCTTCACTTTCGCTATCTGATGAATATTTCCTTTTTTTATTTTCTTTTGAATCTTCTTCCGACTCCTCATATTCATCATTTTTCTTTTTTTTATATTTTGATATTTTGCTTTTTCTTCTTTTATCATCTTCGCTTTCATTTTCATCATTCTTTTGCTTTTTTTCTTTTTTTTTCTTTTTTTTCTTTTTTCTGTTATAATCCTCTTCATCTTCCTCGCTTTCTTTTTCTTCCTCATTTTCAATTTTTTCTTCCCTATCATCACTATCTGAATATTTTTCTTTATTTTTTCTTTTTTTTGTTTTTTTCTTTTCTTTAATTTCATCACAATCGCCATAATTTCCTTTTTTCTTCTTTTTGGCTTTTGATTGCTTTTCATCTTCTGAATCAATATCTTTTTTCTCATTTCGTTTTTCTTTTTTTTCTTTTCTCTTTGATTTCTCTTCATTTGATTCATCGATCTCCTCTTTTATTACTTTTTTTTTTGATTTTTTCGATTTTTCTTTTTCTTCATTTTCATTTTCCTCATTTTTATTTTTCTTTTTTTCCTTTTTTCTATTTTTCTCATTTTCTTCCTCATTATCATCACTTTCTTCTTCAATATCATCAGATTTTTTATGTTTTTTTTTGTTTTCATTTTTATTTTTTTCATCTCTTCCTTTATCCCTTTCTTTATTTTTTTCTTTATCTTCATTTTTTTCTTTTATATCTTTTTCTTTTTCTTCATTATCTTTTCTTTCTTTGTTCCCAACTTTTTCTTTATTTTCTTCTTTTTCATCTTTTGTTTTACTTTCTTCTTTTTTTCCATTTCCTTCTTCGCTTTCTTTTTTTTTTGTTTCATTTTCTCCTTTTCCATTTTTGATTTCTTTATCTTTCTTTACTTCTTTTTCTTCTTTCATTTCTTTATCTTCTTTTGAATTTTTGTTATCTTTTATTTCTTTTACTTCTTTTTCATTGTTTCTATCTTTTTCTTCTTTTACTTCTTTATCTTCTTTTTCGTTTTTTATTTCTTTATCTTCTTTTTCTTCTCTTAATTCTTTATCTTCTTTTTCTTCTCTTAATTCTTTATCTTCTTTTACATCTTTTACTTCTTTCTCTTCTTTTACTTCTTTTTCTTTTATTTTATTTTTTACATTTTTTTCCATATTTACTTCATTTTCAACTTCTTTTTCTATTTTTTCTTCATTTTTTTTTTCTCCTTCTTTTTCTTTTTCTCTTTTTTCACTATTTATTTCTATCTCTTCTTTATCTCCATTTTCATCTTTGACTTCTTTTTCTACTTTTGCTTTATTTTCTTCTTCTTTTTCTTTTTCACTTTTTTCTACTGTTACTTCTTTTTCTTTATCTTCATCTTTTATTCCTTTTTTTACCTTTACTTCATTTTTTTCTCCTTTTTTTACTTTTATTTCTTTTTCTTCTTTTATTTCTTTTTCTTCTTTTGCAATTTTTTCTTCTTCTTCTTTTGCATTTTTTTCTTTTTCTTTTTTTTCTTCTATTATTTCTTTTGAATTTTCCTTTTTTTCTTCTTTTTCTTCTTTGACTTCTATTATTTCTTTTTCATTTTCTTTTTCTTTTTCATTTTTTCCTTTTTCTTTTATTTCTTTTTCTTCTTTTATTTCTTTTTCTTCTTTTATTTCTTTTTCTTCTTTTATTTCTTTTTCTTCTTTTTCTTCTTTTTCTTTTATTTCTTCTTTTTCTTTGCCTTTTTCTTCTTTTTCTTTTTCTTCTTTTTCTTTTTCTTCTTTTTCTTCTTTTTCTTCTTTTTCTTTTTCTTCTTTTTCTTTTTCTTCTTTTTCTTCTTTTTCTTCTTTTTCTTCTTTTTCTTCTTTTTCTTTTTCTTTTGAATTTTCTTTTTTTTCTTCTATTATTTCTTTTGAATTTTCCTTTTTATCTTCTCTTTCTTCTTCTTTTTTTTCTTCTTTTTCTTCTTTTTCATTTTTTTCTTTTTCTTCTTTTTCTTCTTTTTCATTTTTTTCTTTTTCTTCTTCTTTTTCTTTTTCTTCTTCTTTTTCTTTTTCTTCTTTTTTTTCTTCTCTTTCTTCTTTTAGTTCTTTATCTTTTTCTCCTTTTTCTTCTTTTATTTCTTTATTATTTTTTAGCTTCAATTTTTGATTATTTTTTTCTAAATCTTTTTCTTTAAAAATTATTTCACCAAAATTACCTTTCTTTAGGTCGTTATTCTTTTCTTCTTTTTTATTATTTAGTTCTGTTATATCCTGATTTTTATCTTTTTTATTCTTTTCTTCTTCACATCCATTTGCATTTAAGTTTATATTTATATTTAATTTTTGTTCATCTTCATTTTTTATATTTTTTATTTCCTCAATTGTCTTATTTTTTTCTTCTATATTATTGTCTTTTATAATTTGATTTTCTTTTATTATTATCTCATTTTTAATTTCATTCTCTTTGTATTCATCTTTTTTTTCATTTTTCTCATCCACATTATTATTTTTATTTTCTTCATTTTCATTAATATTTTCTTTTTCTTTTTCTTCCTCTTTTCTTTGTTTATCCTTTTCCTTTTCTCTTTTAATTTTATTTGATTGATTTGACCCTAAATCTTCACTTTTTTCTTCTTCAATTTTTTCTCCATCCTCTTCATAATCTTTTTTCTTTTTTCTTTTGCTTTTTTTTTCTTTTTCTTTTTCTTCTTTTTCTTCCTTTTCTTCTTTTTCTTCTTTTTCTTCTTTTCTTTCTTTTTCATTTTTTTTTGATTTAGTTTTTTTTTTCTGTTTACTTTTATCTTCATTTTCTTCTGAATCATCATCATCTGATATTTTCTTTTTCCTTTTTAATTCCTTTGATTTTCTATTTTCTTCTTTTGATTCATCAGAATCAGTTTGCCTTTTATATGATTTAGATTTTGATTTTTTATATTTTTTATGCTTTTTATAACTTTCTTTCTCAGAATCTTCATCTTCTTCATTACTTTCATAATTTTTTTTTTTCTTAGATTTTTTCTTTTTGTTTCTTTTATATTCATCTATATCATCATCATCATTGTCTTCGCTTTCAGATTCATTTTTTATTTTATGTTTTTTTCTTTTCTTAGAATAAACTCTTTTTGCTTCTTTTTCTTCTTCATCATTTTCTTTATCATCATCATCATCTTCATCATAATATTTTGATTTTTTTTTTTTATATTTTTTCTTTTTATTATTTTCACTTTTTTCATCACTTGAATATTCGTCTTCTGATAATTTCTTTTTCTTTTTTATTTTTATATTTTTTTCTAATTCTTCACTTTCTTCTTCTTCTTCATCAGATTCTTTTATATTTTTAACGGACTTTTTTGATTTTTTATCTTTTTCTTTTTTCTTTTCTTTATTGTCATCATTTTTTAATTTTTTTTTTTCTTTTCTTTTTTTTGATTCTTCTGAACTTCCTCTTTTTTCTTCATCTTCTGAATCTTTATTTTTTTTGCTTGACTTTTTTGATGATTTTTCTTTATACTTTGATTTCTTCTTCTTCTTTTCTTGGTCATTTGAATATTCATCTTTTTCTTCATTTGATTCCTCTTCCTCTTCTTCTTCTTCCTCTTTTTGCCTTTTATCTTTCTTTCTTTTTCTTTTTTTTTCTTCTTCATTTCCATCTTTTAATTCTTTTCTTTTTTTAGGAGGTCCTGCTATTCTTATAATTGAATATAATTTTTTATTTTTTAAATCTTTTTCGATTTTATTTCTATAATCATTTTCAAAATTTTGATAACAAAAGAGTACTTTATTATCGTCCCCACCTTTTGGTAAACCAATTTCTTCTCTTCTCTTTTTTTTTCTTCTCCTTATTGTATGAATATTATGTACTGTAATTGGAAATGAAGGTTCTTGTAAACGAAGAGAAGAAGAAAAAGAAGGAAAAGCAATAACAGAATTTGAATAAATTTTTTTAGATTTTTGTTTATTTATGAATTGCCTTTTTATTTTTCCTTTCTCATTCTTGTTTTCCATTTTTTCCTTTTTTAATAAAATAAATAGAAATATTTTTAAAATAAAATAATAATTTATTTATTTCATTTATAATTATTAATCATTATATTAAATATACTTTTAAATTATTTTACATTTTTAAATGGGG
>Ga0310691_10002749_pt1 | contig 22420 bp, 23 predicted proteins | sample 176DNAGHGlowgp2_FD_203887 | JGI IMG/M metagenome (GOLD analysis project Ga0310691, IMG submission 203887) | Sheep rumen microbial communities from Palmerston North, Manawatu-Wanganui, New Zealand - 1766 DNA GHGlow gp2 (v2) (version 2) | ecosystem: Host-associated > Mammals > Digestive system >...
AAAGGAATGAGATACAGGCGTGTGTAAACTGGCAGTTCCGAACCAAGGATGCACGTATTAAATTATCATCACTCTACCCTGAGCTTTGATGCTCGGGGTGAAGATGATAAGTTTAAATATCAATGTGTCAATGCACTAGTATTAAAAAGAGCTATTGATATTCTCGGTGGATTAGTTGGTTGTATCTTTACGCTTTTACTAACTATATTTATTGGTCCGATGATATACTTCAAAGATCCGGGACCAATCTTCTTCACACAGGTACGTATCGGACGGAATGGAAAACCATTTAAGATTTATAAATTCCGGACCATGTACCAAGATGCTGAAGAGCGTAAGGCAGCGCTGATGGAACAGAATAAGATGCAGGGCTTAATGTTCAAGATGGATGATGACCCCAGAATTATTGGAAGCGAGAAGAAAGATAAGCAAGGCAAACCAAAAGGCATCGGCAATTTTTTGCGACGTTCAAGTATAGACGAATTCCCTCAGTTCCTAAACGTACTTATTGGGAACATGTCACTGGTAGGCTGGAGACCATGTACCAAGAACGAATGGGACCAGTACAACCTGGAACACCGCATCAGAGCAGGAATGAAGCCTGGGATTACAGGAATGTGGCAGGTGAGTGGTAGGAGTGAGATAACGGACTTTGATGAGGTAGTGAAGTTGGATCAGGAGTATATTGAAAACTGGAGTATAGCGTTAGATTTTAAGATTCTCATAAAGACATTTGGAGTCGTTGTTAGAGGCCAAGGGGCCGAATAAAGATGCATTGAATTGGGCGCGTGTTATGAATGATAATGTGTATCCATTTTGGCTTTATTAGGATTGTTTGAGAATGTAGAAATAGCCGATATTAAAGAATGCATTATTGAGAAAATAATAATAATTTGACTTATATTGTTTTATGAAAATGCACTTATATAAAGACTATTTATCTAAGTCAAGCGTTGGATATGTGCGTGTCGATTTGTAAAAAAAGAACGGAGAAGGTTTTAGATGAAAAAAATAATGTTGGTCTTTGGGACAAGACCTGAGGCCATTAAAATGTGTCCATTAGTTTTAGAGTTAAAGAAAAGGTCGAGTATTGAAACTATTGTTTGTGTAACAGCTCAGCATCGTCAGATGTTGGATCAAGTTCTTGAAACGTTTGGTGTAGTACCTGATTATGATTTGAATATTATGAAAGATCGGCAAACGTTGTTTGATATAACATCAGGAGTACTTGATGGGATTAAGAATGTGCTTGAAAAGGTTAAACCTGATGTTGTTCTCGTACATGGTGATACTTCCACGACATTTGTTACTGCATTGGCATGCTTTTACTTACAAATACCTGTAGGGCATGTTGAGGCGGGGTTGCGAACATACAATATCTATTCGCCTTATCCAGAGGAATTTAACCGACAGGGTGTTGGAATTATATCGAAGTATAATTTTGCACCGACACCTTTAAGTCGTGATAATCTTCTTCGTGAGGGCAAAAGGGCGGATTCTATCTTTGTAACCGGAAACACTGTTATTGATGCAATGCTTCATACGGTTAATCCGAGCTATAGACATTCAGAATTAGATTGGGTTGGAAAAGATAGACTTATTTTTATAACTGCTCATCGTCGCGAGAACATTGGGGAGCCAATGCATCATATGTTTAGAGCAATTAGGCGTGTTCTTGATGAACATGACGATATAAAAGCAATATATCCAATCCATATGAATCCTGTAGTAAGACAAGCAGCTAATGCTGAGCTTGGCGATTGTGACCGCATTCACATAATTGAACCCATTGAAGTGTTTGATTGTCATAACTTTGAGGCGAGATCTTTTCTTTGCCTTACGGATTCTGGGGGGATTCAAGAGGAGTGCCCTAGCTATGGCGTGCCAGTGCTAGTAATGCGTGATACAACAGAAAGGCCGGAGGGTGTAGAAGCAGGAACGCTGAAACTTGTTGGAACTGATGAGGAAACAATTTACCAATCTTTTACAGAATTGATTGAGAACAATGAATGTTATCAAAAGATGAGTCGCGCTTGCAATCCATATGGAGATGGCCATGCATGTGAAAGAATAGCGGATGTATTGGAGGGTAAAAGTATTAATCAATGGAGTCCGATTTTGGGGAAATAGTATATAGATGGCTGGATTGAGCAGATTGTATTTTACTTGGCTTGATTTGAAACAACAAATAGTAAAGGTGATATTAGAGAGATGAGTTCTACTTTGATTCTGGAGGGTGGATATAAAAGGTATAATTTTATTTCGTTTTTACGGGCATTTTCAATTACAACAATTGTACTTATGCATTTAATCCAATCGCATATTCCAAACGTTCCAACCTGGCTATATAAGGGTGCGTCGTTAGGGGGTACAGGGGTACATGCGTTCTTTTTTTGTTCTGGATTTGGTCTTTTCTTGTCATATAAGAACAAAAGAACTACTTTTTTTCAATTTGTGAGTAAAAGATTTTGGAAAATATACATTCCATACATTATTGTCATTCTGATCCTTTATTTTATTCCGTATATTGAGGTGGATGGGAACCGGTTAAGCGCACTATTAAGTCATGTGTTTCTATATAAAATGTTTGTTCCCGAATACTATAGCTCGTTTGGAGTGTTTTGGTTTATTTCGACAATTATTCAATTTTATTTGGTCTTTATCCCCTTGTGTAAGATAAAAGAGAAAATTGGAAACAAAGCTTTTTGTATAGTGTCAGTTTTGATTAGCGTTATTTGGTGGATTGTGACAGGTTTCAGTGGATTAGCTGAAGAACGTGTTATTGGTAGTTTTTTCTTTCAGTATTTATGGGAATTTGCGTTAGGTATGTTGATGGCAGATTACTTGCTTCGAGGCAAGAAAATTAAGATCAATAACTGGGTCTTATTAGTGGTTGCAGTGCTTGGTATTGCCATCGAAGGGGTGCTGGCTTCGTCTAATACAGTGTTAGGAAGGGTGTTTAATGATATTCCGGCACTTTTTGGTTATGGTGCACTGGCTTTGTTATTATATCAAATATCTTTTATTTACAAAGTGTTATATAGGTTGGAGTCTATATCTTATGAGTGGTATTTGGTTCATGGATTAGTATTTGTGAGTCTGTCGGAATTGTCAACTGCTCTTGATTTGGGGTTGAATAAATATGTAGTTGCCATTGTATTATTTGTCGTAAGTATTGTGACAGCATATGGATATCATTCACTGATAAGGTTTGTGCGAAACATGTATGGAAACAAAAAAAAGAAAAAGGAATGAGTGGGGGCATAAAATGGATAATTGGAATCCTGCAAAGCAAGAAAAAAGACTTGGTAACAATAAGAGAGTTGTTATTCTTGGAACTATTATAGATGTATTGTCTGCTAAAGATACGATTAAACTGGTTGAGAAGTATGTAAAATCAAAAGAACCTCTGCACTTGATGGGGGTTAATGCGGATAAGATTAACGAACTAAATCAGAATCCTAGATTGAAACAGATTGTTAATAGTTGTGGGATAATAAATGCTGATGGTATTTCTGTAGTAAAGGCAAGTAGATATTTAAATAAACCACTACCGGAAAGGGTGGCTGGTATTGACTTGATGCAAAACTTGGTCAGACTAAGTGAAAAAAGAGGATATTCGGTTTATCTTTTGGGTGCAAAGAAGGAGGTTGTTGAGAAAACAGCAGCTGTGCTAAGAAAAAAACATCCAAGATTGAACGTTGTGGGTATTCATGATGGATATTTTAGTGAGGAAGACTGGGGTGAAATATCAGCTGAATTGAAAAGGGTACAGCCGGATTTTGTTTTTGTAGGAATAACTAGTCCATTAAAGGAATATTTGATTGAATATTTCCAGAATGATGGGAATAAGTCTGTATTTATGGGAGTAGGCGGTAGCTTTGATGTTATTTCGGGAATTATACCGAGGGCACCTATATGGATGCAAAAAATGGGATTAGAATGGCTGTTTCGTGTTTTGCAAGAACCCAAGAGATTGTTTAAAAGGTACTTTGTTGGAAATTGGAAGTTTATTATTGCTGTAAGAAAGGAAAAAAGATGTTTATCAAAAAAGCAATTGGGGCATTGATATTGAATGTGGGCAACGTTTTACCTCATTATACGGCTGGCTATACATGGAGAATACCAAAGAAGATTAGACAATATGGTGCGAGTCTATTATTGGCTGATTGTGGAAAGAATATAGATATTGGGAGAAAAACCCGACTATCGACAAAGGCTAAAATTGGTAACAGATCAGGAATTGGTGATTATTGTTACCTCCAGGGTGAAGTGGTGATTGGGAGTGATGTGATGATGGCACCTGAAGTTGCACTAATAGCAATGAATCATAATATTGATAAAACTAATGTAACTATGAATAAACAAGGTAGCCGAGAAAGACGTATTGTGATCGGCGATGACTGTTGGCTTGGGTATAGATCAATTATTTGTGCAGGTGTGAATATTGGAAAAGGATCTGTGGTTGCAGCTGGTGCAGTTGTGACAAAGGATGTCCCTGAATATGCAATTGTTGCAGGGGTTCCAGCTAAGATAATAAGGTATAGGAAGTGATCAGAAATGAACGTGTTAATGGTGGGAGTGGGCCCTAAGCGTGTCGGTGGCATGTGGACTGTGGCGGAAGAATATATATCTAGTACTAAGTATAACAAATATGTTAATTTAAAATATGTTTCTACGTCGACAAATGGATCTATAATAATACGTGTAATATGTATGCTTGTTGGGTACATAAAGATTTTGTTTTTATTACATTTTTATCCCATTGATATAGTTCACGTGCATATGGCTGAAAAAGGGAGTACTTTTCGAAAAGGAAGAGTTGTAAAATGGGGGAAAAATAAAAATAAAAAAGTGATAATTCATTTACATGCCGGTCCATTTATGAATTGGTATGATACTCTATCGGATAGAAAAAAGAAAAAAATCTGTGGTATTTTTAGTTGCTCCGATAAGGTGTTTGTGCTTGGTGAGTATTGGAAAGAACAGCTCAAAAAAATAGTGCCAAAGAATAAATTGATCGTATTATATAATGGGATTAAACAAGAAGAAAAGAATAATTATTCTTTAAGTTCAAATAATATAGTCTATTTTGGAGTGATGAATCAGGCAAAAGGGACATATGATTTGATTAAGGCAATAAAGAAAATTGATGAGTTTTTGCCTTCATCAATGAAAGTTATTTTGTGTGGAAATGATTTGGAAGGCAAAGTGGAAAAGATGATAAGAAGCCTTGGGATCGAAAATAGGTTTATTTTGCCTGGGTGGGTGATAGGAAAAACAAAAGAAAGAATATATAGAAATGCGATGATCGATGTTCTGCCATCATATTTTGAAGGGTTAAGTATGACTATTTTGGAAGCGATGGCTAAAGGGATTCCGGTTGTGACGACGCATATATCTACGATGCCAGAGGTGATTGGAACAACAGAGGGATTGGTCGAACCTGGTGATGTTAATGGATTAGCAATGCGGATACTGTCATTAGTAAGGAATCCTGAAAAGCGTTTGGAATTAAGCCGGGATGAATTCGAACGAATCAATAGTATCTTTTCCGTAGATGTTTTTGTGACTAATACTTTGAAACAGTATAAGCGGGTTCTTGTTGGTGAATAATAGTCGGAGAGTTGTGCAATGAAACTAAAGATATCGTTAGCTAATATCAATAGAAGGATAGTGTTGTTTGCAATTTATAATGTAGTATATGCATTGTATATGGCTGGATTTCTTCCGAGAATTGCTAATTTGATATCATTAGGTGTGTTTTCGGCTGTATGTTGTATTGACATAATTGGAAAGAAGAGTTTTAAATTTGTTCATGAACTTAAAATAATACTATTTCCGATTTTGATCATGATTATAATCTCGTTTGTAAAACAGGTTTATTATGCGGATTATTCGATTCAAAGAATGGCAAATATCTTGTATTTGATTCTGCCGGCAATAGATGCTTTTGCAATAATTAATTCTTATAAAAATGAAAAAGAACTTGAAAACTATATCATGATAATGTTTGCAAGAATGGTTCTGCTTTTTGTGATTCAGAATTATGATAAAATTACTATTAATGCTTTACAAGCTATAACATTTAGTGATTCGGAGTCCTCTGTATTCGAATCCTCTATGGCACATGAACTTTTCTTCATGATTATTGTTTTTAAATATTTACAGCGCAATAAACTAGCAATACTAAGCGCGCTTCTGTGCATGCTTTGTTTCAAAAGACTGAGTTTTTTGCTGTCCATTGTTGTTCTGATATTTTATAAACGTATACCGCAAAATGTCGAGGTGAAAAAATGGATGGTTATCTTTGCAAAAGTATTTTTCATTATTTCACCATTATTTATTCTTTGGCTAATATCAGATACAGGATCATTATGGTTTTCGAACACTTTCGGGATAGATTTGAATGTGTTCTCTACAGGTAGAATGTTCTATATTAATTTGGTAAACCATAGAATGTCATATTGTGCAGGGTACGGTGCCACACATGAATTTTTAGCAAATGTTTTACGGGATAATTATGTTACTAGTATTCATTGTGATGTAGTTCGAATTGTATGGGAATGTACAGTGGTAAGCTTGGCTGTATATGTCAATAATGTGATTAACTTGGCAAGGAAGCATTATGTTACATTTATTATTATTGTTTATTGCCTGATTGAGTGTGTTGTTTCCCACTTCATGGAGGGGATGACTAGTTGGCTTTTGATTTATATTTTTATTCATATGGTTGATATACAATATAGGAAAAATAGGAGTATAGGAAAAGATGGAAATGGAAGAAACGAAAAAACTCAAACAAGCTATGCTTGATGTGTTATTTGAAGTGAAAAGAATCTGTGATAAATATAGAATTGACTATTTCCTGATAGGTGGAACATTAATTGGTGCGATACGTCATAACGGTTTTATTCCATGGGATGATGATATTGATATTGGAATGCTTAGGGCGGATTATCAAAGATTTATACGTGCATGTAAGAGGGATTTGGATTCTCGTTATAGACTCGTCCTTTGGAATAACGAAAAGGATAATCCCAATATTTATGCAAAGATCAAAATCAAGGGAACAACATATATCGAAAAAAGATCGCAAAATACAAAGCAGAGTAAGGAAATATTTATTGATATATTCCCATTTGATAACTCCCCTGATAACAAAAGAAAAGCAATTAAACATGGTAGGAAAATAGCTTTTTATAGAAGGCTTCTTGCCATGAAGTGTGGTGTCGATTTTAGTGATTCGACATCGTTTGTCAAATCTGTATTAAACCATTTTTTGAAAACTATTAGTTTTTTTTGCTCGAGAGAAAAGCTTTACTATAAAAACATTAGTCTTTGTAGATTGTATGAAAAATGCAATACACGATATGTTGTTAATGCTTGTGGGACGTACAATTATATGAAGGAACGAAATGCAAGAAAAATGTTTTGTGAGTTCACAGAGGTTCCATTTGAAAGTGGTATGTTTAAGACCATTAAAAGATATGATGAATATCTTGCACACATATATGGGGATTATATGGCATTGCCACCAGTCAGTGATAGGACAAGCAGACACGGATTGATAAAGATTGATTTTGGGGAGTATGTTCCAATGAGTAGCTTAACCACATGATAACAATATGTGTTGTAAATGATTTTTTTTTGGCGTTTGGCTATACAAAACGGAAGGGGATAATTAATGAAGGCGATAACAATTTCTATTGCAGCATATAATGTTGCAGAGTACCTTTCAACGTGCTTAGATTCATTTGTTGACGAAGAATGTGGATTGATGGATTCAATTGAAGTAATTGTGGTTAATGATGGTTCACATGATAATACAGCAGAAATCGCAAATAGATATGTGGAAAAATACCCAAATACTTTCAAACTGATAGATAAGGAAAATGGAGGGTATGGTTCTACAATTAATGCAAGCTTGAAGGCGGCAACTGGTAAGTATTTTAAGTTGGTTGATGGGGATGATTGGGTAAAAACGGAAGATTTTTATAAACTAGTCGCTGCATTAAAACTGACGGATGCCGATATGGTGATAAGCAATTATTGTTTTGTTGAGGATGGGAGCGGGAAGGAAAGTGTTCAAAAAAGAAATATAGGTTACGATGAGAAAGTGCATGATTTCAATGAATTAAGCGGTGAAGACGCTTTTGAAATGCATTATTTAGCGTTTAAAACAGAAATACTTCGTAGAAATCATATATTTATTACTGAGAATTGTTTTTATACAGATGTTGAATATATGTTGAAACCGATTCCTTATATAGAGTCCTATATTGCATTTGATTTGTGCGTTTATATGTATAGGATTGGTCGGGAAGGCCAGAGTGTTAGCATATCCAGTTGGCAGAAAAATATTAAAATGGCAATTAAGGTTACGTTCATTCTTGTTGATTATTATAATAAAGTACATGCACAATTGAACGATTATAAAAATGACTATATTTTTAATCGTATTTCGGGTACGGCTGAAGGAAAATATAGAATTTTTCTTTCGTTTTCTCCAAGCAGAAAAATGAAAAAATATGTTGTTAAATATGATAAAAAACTGTTTGAAATGAATGAGAATTTGTATCTTGCATGTGACAAAAACAGGTTTGTTCGTTTTCTGAGAAAAAGCGGATTTTTCTTGTATTATCCGATGGCTTGTATGTATCGGATACATCTAAAAATAACTAAACAAATCTAATACAAGGAGATTATGATGAATATTGCAATTGTAATAGCCGGTGGATCCGGTCATAGAATGGGACAGGACATTCCAAAACAGTTTATAAACGTATATGATAAGCCAGTTTTGATATATACACTGGAGAGTTTTCAAAAGCATCCATTAGTTGATGCTATTGAGGTTGTTTGTATTGATGGATGGCATGATGTCTTACGCGCTTATGCTAAACAGTTTCAAATAGATAAACTTAAATGGATCGTTTCTGGGGGCAACACTGGCCAGGAATCAATACGAAATGGTGTATATAATTTGGAAGACAAATGTGATGATGATGACATTGTTGTTATACATGATGGAATAAGACCGCTAGTGGATGAAACGGTATTAACAGATGTGATTATAAAAGCACAGAAATATGGAAATGCTGTTACATCGCTGCCATACAATGAACAAATTTTTGTTATTGATGATGAGATTAGTACAACCAAGTTTATTCCGAGAGAGAAGCTAAGACGCGTTTCAACTCCTCAAGCCTATAAACTTAAAAAACTGTCGTGGGGTTATCATTTTGCCTTTGAAAATGAAGTTGGGATCTATGGTTCATCATATACAAATACAATGATGGTTGAGCTTGGAGAACGTTTATATTTTGCTGCTGGGTCTGATAAAAATATAAAGCTAACCACGAAAGATGATTTAGAGTTGTTTAAGGCATACCTAAAGGCGGATAAGGATCAATGGTTAAAGTAAATGATAATGTTAATAGATTATATGGAGATAAGGGCTATTTGGCTGAGCTTGAGCATCTGTGTAAATTGAATTTACCATGGGAAAAACTTCAGGGAAAGAAAGTGATGCTCTCAGGGGCTACTGGACTAATAGGATCTTTTCTTGTGGATGTTTTATTGAGAAAAAATAAAGATGGACTAAACTGTAAGATTTATGCACTCGGGAGAAATAAACAAAAATCTATTATTCGTTTTTCACAATGGATTGATGACGAAATGTATGAGTTTGTTTCATATGACGTAAATGAGAGATTGGTCGATTCAGATTTTGATCAGATAGATTATATAATGCATCTTGCTTCGAACACACATCCTAAGCAATATTCTACTGATCCGATTGGAACGATAATGACGAATGTTATTGGAACTAAGAATCTATTAGATTTTGCTGTTTCCCATAATTCTAGGCGGTTTTTGTTTGCATCATCAAATGAGATATATGGGGAAAATCGAGGTGATGTTGAATTATTTAACGAGGATTATTGTGGTTATATTAACTGCAACACTCTACGCGCCGGTTATCCTGAGAGTAAACGATGTGGCGAGGCATTATGTCAAGCATATATTAATCAATACAAAATGGATGTTGTTATTTTACGTTTGACCCGTTCTTACGGACCGACTTTGCTTGGCGATGATTCTAAAGCATTAAGTCAGTTTATTAAAAAGGGAATTGCGGGTGAGGATATTGTTTTAAAATCCGATGGCTCTCAATTGTATAGTTATACTTATGTAGCTGATGCAGTGTCGGGTTTGCTGACTGTTTTGTTAAAGGGAGAAAATGGATCTGCATATAATGTGTCAAATGAAAAATATGATGTTTCATTGAAACAAGTGGCCGAAATGATTGCTAATTATCTAGGCGTGAAAGTTGTTTACGATGTGCCAGATGCAATCGAAGCGCGGGGGTATAGCGTTGCGACAAAAGCTCGGCTTGATTCTGAAAAACTAAGATTATTGGGGTGGATCCCGCAAAATGACTTAGCTACCGGCTTGAGGAAGACACTTGATATTTTGAAAAGGATTCAATTTGGAGGATGATATATGTTTATTAGAGATGCTTTAAAGAATAATAAGGTGACGGGTGTTCTCTATAAGGGATTAAAACAATTTAGAGACAATAAAAGAAAAAGAAAAAAATATAGATATCATGGTTCCTTTCAGGATAGATCAAAAGGGGCTGATAAACTTGTGATTATTCTGGCAGGGTATAAACCATTTTTATATGATTCTGTTTTTGGGAGAATCATTCAATTTGTGCCCAAAGACTATGATGTGTGCGTCGTGTCATCTGGCTTGTACTCTGAAAAACTTGATTGCATTTGTAAAGGCAATAACTGGTCTTATTTGAGTACAAAAGAAAACAATGTAGGGCTTGTTCAAAATGTTGCAGTATCTCTTCATAAACACGCAAAATATATATTTAAGCTTGACGAGGATATTTTTGTTACAAAAGGTTTTTTTGATACATTATATCAAGCTTTGATTCGAACAAAAAAGAGTGATTATAACCCTGGGTTTATTGCGCCACTGATTAATATTAATGGGTTTACTTATAGAGTAATACTCGATGAATATGGACTTGTAAAAGAATATGAGAATAGATTTGAAAAGAGTATAATTGCAGCTGGACAAGATAGAATGATTCAGAATAGTTCCGAGGTGGCAAAGTTTATGTGGGGCGATGGTGGAGTGGTACCTCATATTGATGAGTTGAATGATCATTTTATGAAAAAAGATAAGAAAGTAATACCTTGCCCGATTCGTTTTAGTATCGGCGCAATTCTTTTTGAGAGGTCTATGTTTAAGAAATTTGGAGGCTATTCAGTAAACTTGACGTATAATTCGCTTGGTAAAGATGAAGAGGAATTGTGTTCTTATTGTTTGCTTCAGTCGAGACCTGCAATGATTTGTTGTAACAGTGTGGTTGGACACTTTTCTTTTGGATCTCAAACAGAAGAAATGAAAGATTATTATAACAATAATCCTGACTCTTTTAAAATTGGGAGTGAGATATGCAATTAAAAAAAACAATTAAACGATTCCCGTTATTAAATCGTATACTGTATGATAGAGAGTTATACAAGTATTATCGGAATGAGTTTCAGAATATGACACAATCTAGGTTTGTACGTGAAAACATATATCATACGTCTGTTATTCGGAGTCAAAGAAGTAAGTACACTCAAGTAATTAAATTAATAAGAATGGTTGATTTTTGCCCGGTGAATGAGAATCAATTCTATTATTCTATTGATCCATTTAAAAAGATTGATAGAAACAAAATGATTCTTGATAACTATTCGATTGATTATTCGTGGGTTGTTTTTTCTTCTTTTGCGGAAACAGTTAAACTTATCCCGTCTACAGATGAAAAGTGTAGTGAAAAAACAGAATTGATAAATGAGTTGAAGAGATATGTGAGTAGGCTCTATAAGACTGTAAAACTTGATGGAGTATTTCTTGATTCAGTACAAGAAATTCAATCGATATTTTCACGTCCGGCTCGTCATTTCCACGAAGCTATTCAACGAATCTTATTTGTTAATCAGTGGCTATGGCAAACGGGCCATAAGCACAATGGATTTGGACATCTTGATTGGATACTTTATGAGTTATATAGAAAAGATATTGATACAGGATATATGACTCAAATCGATGCTCGTAATATGTTGGTTGATTTTTTTAAAGCGCTTCATCATAATTTTTGGTATAAAAGTACTATGCTCCTCGGCGATACTGGACAAATAATAATCCTTGGGGGGCTACAGATGGATGGCTCTTATAGATGTAATGAACTGACATATCTTTTTATTGATGTTTCTAGAGAACTAAGACTCCCGGATCCTAAAGTCCTTTTGCGTGTTAGTGAAAAAATGCCTGATGATTTATTGAGAATAGCTATTGAATGCATTGGAACAGGAATCGGAGCACCTTTCCTCTCGAATGATGATGTTGTGATTCAGTCGTTAATTCAATTTGGATATGAGTCTGAAGATGCGTATGGTTATGCAACCTCTGCTTGCTGGGAACCGCTAATTATAGGAAAAGCATGTGATCAAAATAACATACGGACGGTGAACTTTTGTGAACCTTTTGTTAAGTTTGTTGATTCAGAGTCGTTTGAAAATTGCAAAACCATTGAAGATGTTAAGAAAGGATATTATGTATTTTTAGATAAATATCTAGATGATTTTCTGACAGAGTACCTTGACAATATTGAGTTTGAGGAGGATCCTTTACTTACTATTTTCAATCCAAGGATACTTGAGTCAGGTAAGGATGTAACAAGAGGTGGTGCTCAATATGCTAATTTAGGATTAACTTCAGTAGGCATGTCTACCGTTGTGAATTCATTCCTTAATCTTGACCGTTTAGTGTTTGGAGAAAAACGATTTGCTTTGCATGAACTTAATCGAATAAGAAAAAATAATTATGAAGGCTACGATAATATTAGAAAAGTACTTAGTACAGAGGGACCGTTCTTTGGGAATGATTCGGATGATGTTGTTGATTTAACTAATGAAATTATGAATAGAGTATCTGTTGGGCTCGCAAAACACAGAACAAAACTTGGAGGGAAATACAAGTATGGGTTGAGTTCACCAAACTATATTGTAGATTCTATACATATGGGTGCTACATTTGATGGAAGAAAAAAAGGAGAACCATTTGGCGTTCATATTTCTGGTAAAAATGGTGTTTCTCCGACGGAATTGTTGTCATTTTCGTCTCGCCTTGATTATAAGGAAAATCGTATCAATGGAAATGTTGTTGATTTCATTATGAGCCCAGGCTTTATTCAGAATAATCTTGATAATGCGGTTATGCTGATTAAAGGAGGGATTAGAGAGGGGTTCTACCAGCTCCAAATCAATGTTGTTGATAGTAAGACTCTTATTGATGCACAGAAGAATCCTGATAAGTATCCCAACCTTGTGGTACGTGTATGGGGGTTTAGTGCTTATTTTAAGGATTTGCCAAAGGAATATCAGGACAATTTGATCAAAAGAGCTATTGATGCAGAATGCAAATCTGCTTAATATTGATATTTGAAATTGGACCATGGAAAAGAAAAGTATAAAGAAGAATTATATTTTTAATTTAATATACCAAATTCTGCTTCTTTTAACGCCGTTAATTACGACACCGTATCTCTCTCGGGTATTAGGCGCTGATGGTGTCGGTACAGTTAGTTTTGCTGAGTCAATTGTATCCTATTTCACGCTTTTTGCAACATTAGGTATTACTACATTCGGGCAGCGTGAAATATCATACGTCCAAGATAATAAGGAAAAGCGAACTAGTGTCTTCTGGGAAACGAAGCTTCTTCAGGTGATTACGAGCACTGGAGCCCTTGCTGTTTATGTTGGCTTTGCTCTATTCCAGCAAAATAGGATACTATATTTAATTCTATCTTTCAATATTATAGCTGTTCTTGTTGATGTTGTTTGGCTCTTTCAAGGAATGGAAGAATTTGGAAAGATTGTATTGAGAAATATTATATTTAAGATTATTAGTATTTCTTATATTTTTATTGCGGTCAAGACGAAGGACGATGTTAATAAATATGTTTTTGGGATTGCCTTTTTCTTATTTCTCAGTAATTTATCCTTATGGTTACGTGTGCCTGGCTTTGTTGCAAAACCGAATTGGAAGGAAATATCTCCTTTTAGAAATTTAAAAGTGGTCATTTCATTATTTGTTCCAACGATTGCCATTCAAATTTACACAGTATTGGATAAGACAATGATTGGTCTTATAACACAAAATGAGTTTGAAAATGGTTATTATGAACAAGCTATAAAAATCTCGAAAATTGTGATGACTGTTGTTACTTCGTTAGGAACAGTCATGATTCCACGGATTGGATATCATTTTGGCCGTGGAGAAACGGATAAGGTCAATTCTTTTATGTATCGAGGTTATCGTTTCGTTTGGTTTTTGGGAGTGCCACTTTGCTTTGGACTATTAGGAACTGCTTCAAACTTTGTTCCATGGTTCTTTGGTGATGGATATGAAAAGGTTGTACCGTTATTGGGAATACTTGGTTTCTTAATCCTTGCTATCGGAATAAACAATGTTACAGGAATGCAGTACTTGATTCCTACAAAACGACAGAATGTTTTTACAATAACTGTATTGATTGGCGCAGGAGTGAATTTTGTCTTGAATTTAATTCTTATTTCACTATTTCAATCAATTGGTGCGGCGATTGCTTCGGTTGCTGCAGAAACAACAATCGCGTTGATTCAGTTGTGGTTTGTTCGGAAGGAACTATCAATAAAAAGGATTTTTTGTTCGAGTTGGCACTATTTGATTTCAGGAATTGTTATGCTTTCATTGCTTACCATAGTAGGAAGATTATTTGACCCAAGTATAATGAATACAATTATTATGGTAGTTATTGGTGCGACAGTATATTTGATCATGCTCCTTTTGCTGCGGGATGATTTTTTAATTGATAATAGTAAAAGTATATTTTTAAAAATTATGCAGAAGATAAAGAGAGGATAAGACAATGTATGATTATTTGATAGTAGGTTCCGGACTCTACGGGTCCACAGTAGCAAGAGAATTGACGGATGCTGGAAAATCGGTCCTTGTAATTGATAGACGACCGAACATAGCAGGCAACGTATATACGGAGAAGATAGAAGGGATCAACGTTCATATATATGGGGCCCATATCTTCCACACAAATAATAAAGAGGTTTGGGATTATGTGAATAGGTTCTCTGTTTTCAACCGTTTTACAAACAGTCCTGTAGCAAACTATAAGGGCGAGTTGTACTCTTTACCTTTTAATATGTACACCTTTAACAAGATGTGGGGAGTAGTGACGCCGGAAGAGGCGGCAACTAAGATAGCTGAGCAGAGAGCAGCGGCAGGGGTAGAGAATCCACAGAATCTTGAAGAGCAGGCGATATCTTTAGTTGGCACAGATATATACGAGAAACTGGTTAAGGGTTATACACAGAAGCAATGGGGACGTCCGTGTGATCAACTCCCCGCTTTTATAATTAAAAGACTCCCTGTACGTCTTACTTTTGACAACAACTACTTCAATGCCCTGTATCAAGGTATTCCGATCGGTGGCTATACAAAGATGGTTGATAGAATGCTTGATGGTATTGAGGTGAAACTTTCTACAGACTACTTCGATGATCGTGAACATTGGAATAGCATGGCTGAAAAAGTGATTTATACTGGCCCCATTGATGCATACTTTGATTATAAGCTCGGTAATCTCGAGTATCGTTCCGTATGCTTCGAGACGGAGGTGCTAGACAAAACGAATTTCCAAGGTAATGCTGCTGTAAACTACACGGATGCAGATACTCCATGGACCCGAATTATTGAACACAAGTGGTTCGAGTTTGGAAAGGATGAAGAAGGGAACGACTTGCCAAAGACTGTGATCAGTCGCGAGTACAGCTCCGAATGGAAGCCGGGTGATGAACCGTATTATCCTGTGAATGATGAGAAGAATGGAAAACTGTATGCGGCATATAAGGAACTGGCTAAGAAAGAAGGCAAGGTTATCTTCGGCGGTCGCCTTGGAGAATATAAGTACTACGATATGGATCAGGTGATTGCTGTGGCTTTGGAAAAAGTAAAAGAAATCATAAAGTAAAGGATAAAAACAATATGCGTAAAACTCTTGTAATACTCGCGGCGGGCATTGGTTCCCGTTTTGGAGGTGAAATCAAACAATTGGAGCCTGTGGACGATCACGACCACATTATTATTGATTACAGCATACATGATGCAATTGCTGCTGGTTTCAACAAGATTGTCTTTATCATAAGACATGACATTGAAGATGATTTCAAAGCTGTTATAGGAAACAGGATTGAGAGGATTGTGACTGAGCTTGGAGTTGAAGTCATGTATGCTTTTCAAGAATTATCCAATGCTCCGGTAGTTGTTTCGGAAAGATCTAAACCATGGGGAACTGGTCATGCAGTTCTTGCGTGTGAAGGATTATTAAATGAACCGTTTGCTGTTATTAATGCTGATGACTATTATGGAAAAAATGGGTTTAAGGCGGCAGCGAATTTCCTGGGAAAAGGATATGCACTGGTTGGATATCAGCTGAAAGAATACACTTTCTGATAATGGTGGAGTAACAAGAGGAATATGCGTCGTTGATAATGGAATTCTTGTTGGTATTAATGAAACAAAGAATATCGTAAAGAAGGTAAATGGTGCAGAGGCAAATGGAAAAGAATTAGATGTTGATTCTCTTGTATCTATGAACTTTTGGTGTTATCCGGTAGAATTCATTGATGTGTTGAAAAATGGCTTTTCTGAGTTTCAGAATAGGATGACAGATCCATTGAAGGATGAATATTTACTTCCGATTATTGCAGATGAGATGTTGAAGGATGGCGTGAGATTCTCTGTTCTTACTACAGAAGACAAATGGTTCGGTGTTACATATAAGGAAGACAAACCGGCTGTAGTTGAAAGTATCAAAAGACTCATTGAGGATGGCACATATCGTTCAGATTTATACACGGATTTGATATAAATGCTTGACACGGAGGATCGCATGGCTCTACAATCATTTGACAGACGACAGACGACAGACGACAGACGACAGACGACAGACGACAGACGACAGACGACAGACGACAGGATAGTATCCTTCGATATCTGTAAGGGCGTCTGTATTATGATGGTAATCCTTGGACACCAGTTTGAGAAAAACGGCCTGAATACGCCGCTTCAGTTCATACAGACGTTTCACATGCCATTGTTCTTTATAATTGCCGGATTTTTGATCTCCGACAAGGCCGATTATAAACAATTTGTAGCAAAACGAGCCAAGAGATTGTTGAGTCCGTATATTATCAGTTGCCTTATTGCGACTGTACTATGTGTAGCAGCAACTTTTTTCAAAGATCATACCAATTCATCTGCATGGCAGGAAATGTTGAAATGGTTATGGATATCTGCATATGGAAGCGGTAGCGGGCATGGGAGTATGATTGGTACATTTGGTACAGGATCAGAAATTGGTATGATGTGGTACCTGCTAGCACTTTTCTGGAGCAGTATTGTTGTAAAAGTTGTGAGCAAGAATAAGATGGCTGGAATCATAGCTCTAATGATATCTACTATAGCCATCGGGACCACAATGATCTTTGGGTGGATTCCATTAAGCATTCAGAATGGCTTGGCTACAGTAATGTGGGTATGGCTTGGGTACTACATAAAAGAGAATAATCTGCTATCAGATATTATAAATTTCATCCGTTCACCATGGATAGTGATAGTATTAATTACATGGTTCCTTTCGGCAGTGTATGGATGTATTCATCTTTACGGAAATTATTATAAACTTGGAATTGTAGATGTGATTGGTGCTATAGCTGGATGCCTGATTATCTTTGGAGTATGCAATTTCCTTAGCAAGAAGAGTGTTTGGGTTAAGAAGATATTGTCATGGATTGGAATTAACAGCTTACTGATCTATTGCTTACATTTCTTAGAGAATAGTGTTTATCCGATTAGTAGTGTCATAAAAAAAGTGGCGACAGAACCGATAATTATCGCGTTGATCAGTTGGATTGGAATTGTCCTAATTACGTGCTTTGGGGCGTTTCTGCTGGGGAAGCTTAAAGTGGTCAAACGGATTTATGGTTAATTCGTGCATGATCACAAAACTGTGCACATCTACCATAATACCGACGATACAATTAGAAAAATGGTCATATCCATTGACAAAGGCATATTATCACTATAACAACTCCACCTTCAGTCTAACTGGGATGAGATACATCCAATGAGTTAAATTCAGTTTCATAATGACGGAAGTAGCAGGCAGACTAATGCGTAAGAAAGCACGTAAATATACGGGTGGTGAAGGAAACTTTGGATTGCTCACTACGTTCACGGCCTACTTTAATTGACTTCAATAGGGAGCGAAAGAGATTAAGGAATTAACATATGGGTGTTTTTATTAAATATGGTGAAGAGAAACATCTTAAGCAGATAGTTAATGGTTCTCTTCGGTTCTCTCCTTCTGAAACATACGTAAAGATGGAGGTAGAACAACATAATAAAGGACAGGGTGATATGCTTGACGGTAAATGGAAGATTCATGCCGTAAATTTTCGTATGGAGGATCCTGATAATGGTCGTGTAGTTTTTGAGGGGAAGAATTGCACTTTCACTGTTTCCATTCAAGATGTAAACTCCATGCCCGTTTTTTGTCTTTCATATTATGGGAATGAGTTCATCTCGGATGAATCGGGTAAGAAGAATATACAGCTCTCATCAGAGAAAATCGAGAAGATAAAAAAAGACTTTCCTAAAGCTACTCATGGATTGGTAATATTTAATCCGGATGTCTTTATAAAAGAAGTTGCCAGGGCTGAAGGACATGATATTATCAGTGATCACGTCCATTATTTCAATTTTGATATTAATGAAATCGGGATGGCATCCTTCTTATCTACAGGAGATGAAAAAGTGTTACCTCAAAGTGGAGGGCAGGTGTTTACCACAACCTATGACAAACGCTATCGCCACCTTCTTTGCAAAGATAATAACTTCAAAAATCAGGATGAATATCGTTTTATAATTGTGGATGAGTTGATTAAAGAACCAAAGAAATACAGATTTGAGTTCAAATCCGCATACAAGATAGTTCAAATAGATGAACTGTTGACGGGGGTCGAGGTGACCGCATGAGCCAAATCCTTCTTACCAACATCCAGCGTTTTAGTCTTCATGATGGTCCTGGTATTCGCACCACAGTATTCTTTAAGGGGTGCTCTTTGCGTTGCCCGTGGTGCAGTAATCCAGAAAATTTGATTCCTAAGATACAGGATTATATCAAAGATGGCTTGTCGGGAACCTACGGAAAACTATATTCTCCTGAAGAACTTACTAAAGAGTGTCTAAAGGACCTCGCATTCTACGGGGGGAAAATCACTGATCCCACGCTCTGGAACATAACAGATGTGGCTATGATAGAGCGTCTTCCCGGCGGTGTTACGTTCAGTGGTGGAGAAGCATTGTTGCAGATTGATGCTTTGGGACCGGTAGTTGCAACCCTCCACGAAAAACTGGTTCATATAGCAGTCGAAACCAGTTTGTTCGTCCCTACACAACTTCTTAATCTTGCCATCAATCATATTGATTTCTTCTATGTAGATATGAAGATCCTTAACGCTAACCGCTGTAAGGAAGTGGAAAAGGGGAATCTTGAGCTCTATCTTTCAAATCTTGACACGCTCCTATCATGGAAAAACTCGGAGGGAAAGAGAAAACCTGTTGTAATCCGAATCCCTGTGATTGGTTCATATACGGACACAGATGAGAATAGAAGAGCCGTGCATGATTTGTTGGAGAGATATCGTGAGTCGATACTCAAGATTGAACTTATCAAAGAGCATAATCTTGGAGCGCCAAAGTACAGTTCCCTGAACATGGAAAACGATTATCATGGAGTTGAAGATGGTTTGATGGAACGGTATAAGTATGAGTTGAGTGATATTGGGATTCTTACAGAAGTATGCATGATATAACCATTGCTGGACGTTATCATTAGGTGATAAAAAGAGGAGAAATATCATTTGTGGGGGGTTATTTGAATGTTTGCCAATCTCTTGAGGAGTATACTTGTTTAGAGGCACAAAGTAAGGAATAAGTCCTGTGTTCGAATGCTATAAGATTCTTGTTTTAGTTTATTGACGAGTGTGAAAGACATAACAACGATAGAAGATAACAGGATGATTTAGATAGCAGGTTGATTGAATAGATATAGAACGGTAACGGAGAATTATCTTGCATAAATAGAAAAACGAATAAAGACTGGTAGGAAGAGATTATCTATAGAAAGTACCGGAAGTGTGTTTATTGGTAAGTGATACTGGGGGCGTGAAAAATATGGTACCGTGTACCTTTAAGAAAACGTTACGAATGTTACAAAGATGTTGCAGCGCATAAACATGGGACCGTGTACCATTAAGAAGGTATTACGAATGTTACAAAATCGTTGCAAGACGATTGATTTGACGTTTACGAATGTTTTATTAGTGATTATAGAAAACTAATGCACAACTGTATAGATACTGTATGGGAAAGAAGTATTATCTGTAAGCATTTGTGTTTTCGGATGTTTAGAGGTTATTGTTTTATGATTGACAGTTGTATTTTGATGGAATACAGATACCCGGCTCTTGTTCGCCTGAATATTCATTGGATGATATATTGCTCTGATTTATTTGATAACCATGAGGTAAAGGAAAATGAAACTATTTCTTGATGAGAGCGGTAATACGGGAGCAAATTGGGTTGACCCACAACAACCTTTTTTTGTTTATGGTGGTTGGCTTTTTAAAGATGACCAGTGTCAAATTGCTATTGCTAAGATTAATGAATTATTTTCTTTTTCTAAGGCTCAAGAACTTAAATCAAAACACATATTGGAACGAAAAAGAAAGTATTTCTTCGAAATGACGGATTTCTTGCTTGAGGATTTAGGTGCCATTCCAATGTTTGTTATTGCTGATAAGAAGTACATGGTATCAGCAAAGATTATTGAGACTTTTTTTGACCCGGCTTATAACCCCAATATCAATGGCTCAATAGTACTGAATTCATTGCTAAAAAAGGCGTTAGCAGATTGTATCTATGAAGATGAATTACTTACTATTATATTTGCAGATGCATTAAAAGCAAGCAAGATTGATATATCGTTTATAAAGGATATCAGGAATAAACTTGTAAAGCATTTCATAAGTGAAGGACTTACAGAGGTTGGATCAACGCTTACAAATTTATCAGATGATAATCTTGATTTGATGGTTGATGAATTCCTTATCATATCTCAAAACTGGAGCAAAAAGAGCAATTTATCGTTAACGGCTCCTATCTTAATGCAATTGATAATAAATACGAGGCTTCTGGCATGATGGTGGGTACTATGCCCAGCCTCTGATGTAATTTACAATTGAAAAAACCACCTGCGTCCTTTAGAGTATTAGCGACCAAACCAAACTCGAAAAGGAGTACCCACAGATGGTTTCTGCTAATACATTATGCAAAAAGTTACTCAATGTCAAGAACGCTGTTGTAGAAGGCGCAGATTTTTATACGGATGCGGACGGAGTGAACCATATTCAGATTCATGCCCGTCCCAACCATTGGCATAAAGATGACTGCCCTTTCTGCCACAAACGTTGTCCCCGCTATGACAAGAAGAATCCACTACCGCGTATCTGGAGAGCCTTGGATTGGGGAGGTACTCTTGTTGAAGTGTCCTGTGATACGCATCGGATCCAGTGCCCTGAACATGGTATTGTTGTGGCTGATGTCCCCTGGGCATATCCTAACAGCGGGTTTACCAAGGACTTCGATCTTACCGTCGGCTGGCTTGCCATTTATCTCCCACGAAGCGTCGTCTCTGAGTATATGAGGATTGACTGGGAGACCGTCGGAAGGTGTGTGCACCGGACATTGAATGACATAGAACCGGAGCGCTCCCGCAGGCTTGATAATCTCATAAACATAGGCATCGATGAGACCAGCTACAAGAAGGGGCACAAGTACATCACTGTCATCGTCAACCACGATACGAACACGGTCGTCTGGGCTGCGCAAGGCCACGGAAAAACCGTACTCGAAGCATTTTATCGACAGCTCTCAGCGGAGCAACTTGCAAGCATTAAAGTCGTGACCGGGGATGGTGCCAAGTGGATCACTGAGTGCGTCAATGAGTTTACCCCAGACTGTGAGCGCTGCGTTGATCAGTTCCACGTTGTTCAGTGGGCGATGGATGCTCTTGATGAGGTTCGGCGTGAGGTCTGGAATGACGCCTATGCCGAAGTGAAACTGCTCAAAAAGAACAATCCTCGCAGACCTGGAAGGCCAAAGGAAAATGATCCTATAACTGCTAAAATCCGCGAAGCCAAAGCGAAAGCAGATGAAATCAAAA
>Ga0310691_10002750_pt1 | contig 22417 bp, 18 predicted proteins | sample 176DNAGHGlowgp2_FD_203887 | JGI IMG/M metagenome (GOLD analysis project Ga0310691, IMG submission 203887) | Sheep rumen microbial communities from Palmerston North, Manawatu-Wanganui, New Zealand - 1766 DNA GHGlow gp2 (v2) (version 2) | ecosystem: Host-associated > Mammals > Digestive system >...
ACAAGGGCGTAAGCGCCAGCTTCTGGACAAGCGACAGCTACGACGATTCCAGGGCTTACCTTGTCCGCATTACCGACTCCGGAATCGCCTACGAGCACTTCAACAAGAACATTTTCGCCTCTGTCCGCTGCATCAAGAAATAACTACACCCCTCCGGGGAGTTAGTTGTTATTTTTCAGGATGACACTTCTTGTGCCCCGCAGCCCTACTACCTAAAACCTACTACCTATCACCTAACACCTAGCCCCTAGATCCTAACCCCTATTCCCTAACTATGACCTGGCTTATCAATCTATTCACCCAGCCCTCGGTAGGGCAACAAGTTGTGGCGATCGCCCTCACGGCGGCACTCGGCCTCATGGTCGGAAAAATCAAGGTCAAGGGGATTAGCCTTGGCGGGGCGGGAGCCCTTTTCGTGGGAATATTGCTCGGGCACTTGGGGCTCCGCGTCGAAGGAGACGTGCTCCACTTTATCCAGGAATTCGGCCTTATCCTGTTCGTCTATACCATCGGCATGCAGGTGGGTCCCGGATTCATAGATTCCATACGTAGGCACGGGCTGGTGCTGAACATTCTGTCTGTAGGAATCGTACTGCTGGGCGTTATCGCGACCCTCTGCCTCTACTTCTTTACCAGCATGCACGACAACGTGCCCGTACTTATCGGCATGCTCTGCGGTGCCGTGACCAACACGCCCTCGCTGGGAGCCGCCAATTCCGCATTTGCCGCCGCCGGCGTAGATACATCCCTGACAGGAATCGGCTATGCGGTAGCCTACCCCTTCGGCGTCATCGGGATTATTCTCGTAATGCTGCTCGTGCGGCTCGTGTTCCGGCAGGACCCCGCCAAGGCGGCAACCGACTACGCCGACGAAATCGCCGCCACCAGCAAGGAAATCGAATCCTGCAGCCTTACGGTAGATAACCAGAACCTGTACGGAATCATGCTGAAAGAAATTCCCGACCTGATTTCTAGCGGTGTGGTGGTGACCCGCCTCTTGAGGGGCGAAAACATCTTTACCCCCAACGGAAAGACCGTCATCGAAAAAGGCGACAAGGTGCACATCGTAGGCATGCCCGAAGCCGTAGCCGCCATGGAAAAGATTATCGGCAAGCGTCTGGACACGCCCATCACCGCCATTCCCGCCAAGAATACGGAACCCATCCAGGTGAGGACCGTGCTCGTGACCAACAAGAAAATACTGGGCCGCACCATCGGATCCCTGGCTCTGGCGGAACGCTTTGGCGTGACCGTAAGTCGCGTGACCCGGAGCGGCTTCAAGTTTACGGGCCGACTGGATTTGCGCATCAAGTTTGCCGACAAGCTGAAAATCGTAGGCCCCGCCTCGGGGCTCGACATCGTCGCGAAAAAACTGGGCAACTCACTCACCGCCCTGGACCACCCCGAAATTCTGCCCGCGTTCCTGGGAATCTTCCTGGGAGTCATCGTAGGCAGCATCCCCTTCGCCATTCCTGGGATGCCCACCCCGCTGAAGCTTGGGCTTGCGGGCGGCCCGCTGATTGTGGCCATCCTGTTAAGCCGCAAACGCAAAATCGGACCGCTGAACTTTTTCATGGCCAACAGCGCAAACCTGATGCTCCGTGAGTTCGGCCTTACGCTTTTCCTGAGCTGCGTGGGCCTGAACGCAGGCATCAAATTCTTCGAAGTGCTCCTGAACGGCGACGGGCTCTACTACATGGGGCTTGCGGCCTTCATCACCTTCTTCCCACTTGCCATCATGGCAGTGGTGGGGCACCTGGTTTTCAAGGTGAACTACCTTTCGCTCTGCGGCGTGCTGGCAGGCGCCACCACGGACCCTCCGGCCCTGGCCTTTGCCAACAGCCAGGCGGACAGCGAGGCGGTGAACATCGGGTATGCGTCAGTCTATCCGCTGACCATGCTGCTCCGGATTTTAAGCGGACAGGTGCTGGCCATATTGTTGTTGCAGACGCTGTAGGTTAGCGCTCCAGTTCCATGATGTCGGCTTGCAGCGACAGGTCCGACGGATAGTATTTCTGCGCGATGTGGAGCAGGCGTAAAGCTTCTTCGTTATGCTTTTTCGCCATGGCATCGTAAGCCATATTCTTGAATCCAAAAATTGCCTCGGGGTTGCCCTTCTTGGCGGCAAGCTCATAGGCGTATTCCGCACGGTCAAGGAATTTTGAATCGTAGGCAAGATTCCCTAAAAAGATGGCGGCGTCCGAAAAATCCGGCTTGATTTGCAGGATGTTGGTGAGAATATCCATGGCCACAAAGGGCTTGTTGTCTTCGGCCAGAACGTCGGCCAACTTATACATGACATTCACATCGTCGGGCCGCACGCCCAGGGCTTCGCGATAATGTCCCGCACTCTGTTCGTACTGCTTGTTCAAGCGGAAAACATCTCCCAAGTAAACCAGAAAATCCACTTCTTCAGGATGGGCCGTATACCCCTTGCGGACAATTTCAACGGCACGGTCAAAATCGTCCATAGCGATGTTTGCCTCTGAAAGCTGGTAGACCACACTCAGGTCATCGGGGTCCAGCTGGTAAGCCTTTTCCACAGAACGGAGCGCCCCCACCTTGTCGCCCACCTTGCTGTAGGCCTCGCCCAGGTAGAGCCAGCCCGAAATGTTGGCCGGTTCAAGTTTCAATGCCCGATGGTAAGCCGCGATGCATTCCGGATACTGTTTCAGGCGGAAATACACGCTCGCCATATTGAACAGCGCCGGCGAAAAAGCCCCGTTAGAAAAGTCTACCGCCTTGCGGTAAGCGGCAGCCGCCTCAGGGTACTTGTTCATCTGGTAATAACTGTTGGCGATGTTGAAGCTGGTGGCCGTAGGATCGGCACCACGTTCTTCGGCCTTGTGGTACAAAATGATGGCCTGGCTGAACTTTCCACTGCGGTAAAGGGCGTTGGCGCGCTCCATCAGGTCGTAAGAGGACTGGGCCGCAAAGGCGAAGGCAACGGAAAGCAAAATGAATAACGGATAACGCATTGCTCTAGTCCCTAAACTTCACCTCAAAAGGCTGTTCCATACCGCAGAACGCCACCGCCTTGCCGTCTTTTTCGGCAGGGGCAAAAGTCATGCGTCCAAGAGCCTCGCGACCGGCGGCAGCAAGCCCGGACCCTGCCGGAGATTCTTCGATTACGCGGATATCATAAACGCGACCGCCCACATCTACGCAGAAGCTCAACCGTAAGGACGCATCGATTTCCCGGTCCCTAATCTGGGGCGGCACCTGGAAATTGGGCATGGCCCGGCTTTCGGGCTTTTTATCTACATCGCCCTTTTCGCTGGACATGGCGCCGCCACGAAAATCCGCTACAAGTTCCTCGTTGATGGCGGCACCTGCCGTACCCGAAGCTACCCCGAGATTCATGGCGAGCCTAGGCCCTGCTTTGGGCGTACGTGACGTGGTCCTCTGGCGTTCCGGCTTGCGGGCAGGCTTTTTCTTTTCCACCTTCTTTTCCATCTCTTCCACTTTCTTGACGGACACCTCGGTCTTGGTGTACTTTTTTTCGTGGAAGATTTTTCCAGTAAGGAACATGTTGGCAAGAGTCACGGAAAATACCAGCAGCAGGCTACAAAGAACCGCTGCCAAGAGAAGCACCGAACGCTTGAATATTTTCCTTAAAAACTTACGCATCACACATTACACACTTCACACTACACACGGTTTTTATTCTGCTTGTGCCGCAATGGAAACCTTCTTGACCCCCGCCAAATTGCACATATCTATCACCTGCACAAGCACGCCTGTTTCTGCCTCTTTATCGGCAATGACAACCGCTTCTCTGTCCGGATTTTTTGACAGGGACTGCTTCAAAACATCTTGCAAGCTAGCCAAGTCCACCTGACGTTCGTTCATGTGGATAGTCCCTTCGCGGGTAATGGCAATGAGTAGGTTTTCTTTTTCTAGCTGGCTTGCCGTCTGGGCCTGAGGCTTGGTCACGTCCACGCCGGTTTCGCGGGTAAAGGACGACGTCACCACAAAGAAGATAAGCAAGATGAACACAATGTCCATCAGGGGGCCCATCTCGATGCCCATATCCTTTTTCTTTCTGCTCGGCAAGTTGAATTCCATAACTACCCTACAAAATAATTATCAATAATCGTAGCCCCAAGCTGAAGTTCCTGGGTCAAAATTTCAACACGTTCATCTAGACGCTGTTTCAGCAAAGTCAAGGGAAAAGCCACCAAAAGCCCGCTCTGAGTAGAAATTAGGGCTTCCGAAATTCCATCGGCCATCAGCACGGGATTTTGGTTTCCGTACAGAGTGATCACCTCGAAGGTGGAAACCATGCCGGTCACTGTTCCCAAAAGTCCAAGTAGCGGAGCGGCAGCAGCCATCACCGCCACAATATGGCTTCCCTTTTCCATGTAACGTATAGTCCCCAGCAGCCGCACCTGCATCACATCGCGAAATCCTTCGGGATTCTTTTGCGCCTGCTCAATAGCAAAGCGAAGTTCCCGAGACAAGATTCCACGCCTTTTTTTCAGCCGGTTTACCGCCACTTCTGCGCCGGCAGCCTGGCCATTATCGCCGTTCAGGTCTTGACGCAGATTCTTGATGACACGCTGAAGATCCTGCTTAAAAAAATCAGACCCTATACGGAACCAGCTAGAGAACAGGTAGTAGAATCCAATGGTCCCCACGAGCAAAATAGGGAGCATCACCACACCACCGGCCTGGTAGGTGCTTTTCAAGGATTCGATAAATACGTAGAAGGAGTTGCTCATTTCAAATTGTCATGCCCGCGCAGGCGGGCATCTACTTAATTTTGTTCCCTATCAAAAATCCTGTTCAAGAGGGCCATGCTCTGCATGTAGAGTTCGCCAGTCACCTTCTCAATCTTTTCGCTCAAGAGCCCATGGATAATCATCACGGGAATGGCAATGACAAGGCCCGTTTCCGTAGTGACTAGAGCTTCAGAAATACCGCCAGCAAGCACGCGGGCATCGTTAGTACCCACCTCGGTAATGACGGTGAACAAAGTGATAATACCTGTCACCGTTCCCAAAAGTCCAAGAAGGGGAGCGATAGTACCCATAGCAGCCAAAAGCCCCATACGGCGTTCCAATTTTGGCTGCTCACGAAGCAAAGCTTCTTGCAGGGATCGTTCCGCCGCTTCGCGGGTATCGTTTGCCTTGTTGAGCACTGCAAAGAGCACCATAGAAAGGCTGGTTCCACGCTGCAGGCACAAATTAGCGGCTTCTTCATAACGTTCCCCATGAACCAGCATATTCAACCGCTTCATGAAACGCTTGCCCAAATGCCCGCGGTACATAAGCACAACAAAACGTTCGGCAGCAAGGAGCAGTGCGAAGAAAGCCACCAGGAAAAGCGGGTACATCACGATACCGCCCTTCTTGAACCATTCCGCAAATTGGGCCTTGATAGATTCGTCACCCTTGTTGCTGATGGAATTCTTGATAGCTTTGTTCTGGAGCACATCCATAGGCACATCTACCTGAACCGTCTTTGACTTAGAAAGTCCGGAATAGGCCGTGTTGATTGCCGTACGGATAGATTCCGCCATGTCGGGCGGAAGCGTAGCGTTCCATTCGTAACGCTTGCCCTGCAAAGCACCCGTCCGGAGGAGCGCCTGGATTTCGCCGTTGTCTGTTGCCGCCTCGCCAAGGAACACCGTTCCAAGACGCATACGATATACGTTCACATCCACGCGGCTCCCAATCTGAGACTTTTCAGTACCGAAGGACTGGGTATAGGTCATCTCGTGACGGAACAGCAAGTCGCTCAGGTAGCTTCTCATGGCAGGCAAGGTGTTGGGCTTTTTCTTGGCCATCTCGCGCTGGGCCTTGTTCAGGGTAAGCATGCGCTCCCCCATGCCCACAGGATAATCTCCGGCCACATCGTCCAAGGACTTGTCGATGGAAAGACGCACCTGGGTATTGAAGGCCTCGAAAGCATCTTCTTCGGCCTTGGCACCGTCTTCGGCTTCGGTGGTAAGATCCTTGCTGGTCTGGACTTCTTCGCTTACGCGGCCCAGATCCGTCGAAAGCTTTGAATACCGGCCGTCCAGCTCGCGGGTTTCTACCTGATGTTCTTCGGTCAGCTGGGACTCAGCGTAACGCTTGCTCCAGTGGGCCGCCTCCAACTTTTCGAGGGAGTCGGCCTTCTGCAAACGGATGCGGGAAAGGCTTTCGATTTCACGCTGGAGGTTCTGGATTTCTACCTGCTTCAGGGAATCCTGAATGCGGGCCTGTTCTTCGGCATCCTTCTTTTTGGCGGCCCAAGAGAGGTTTGGCATAATAAACAACAGGAATAGAGCCATCATTGTTCTTGACAGCCATTCCGAATTCCGAATTCCGAATTCCGAATTCATCTTTCGCCTCCTACCACAGACAAGGTTACAGGCATGGCGATAATCTGAGGCGGTTTCTTGGCGAGCTTCACATCGATAGCGTAGCGGATAATTTCACGTTCCCACAGTTCAAGGTTCTCGTTCCATTCGTAGGTGATCTTACCCTTCTGGGCGGTGCGTATCAGGTTCCCGTACATGGTGCCGTTTTCGTCGCTATAAACCATCCACTGGTTCCCGATTCTCAAAATCTGAGCATTGATCAGTTCACCGTTCTTGCGGGTAAGAGGAGCATTCACAATGGCCACCTCGTCGCCGAACTTAATTTCTTGTTGGATAACAGCCTTCAAGCGCGAGAAACTTTCTTCTTCGGTAGCGCTCCCGCTTTCAATGTCACGAGCAAGGGAGCGGACTCGTTCCAGCCTAGCATCCCGTTCCCAAGGTACCGTCTGGGCCACCTGGCGTTCCAACTGTTTGCATATAGAAAGCATGGCCGAATGTAAAGCCTTGCGCTTCGCGGCCACATTGTCGTTACGGTTCTTGGCCCGGGCCTGTTTCTGCCGTTCTTCTTGCAGCTGGGCGGCCACACCCCGGATCTTGATGTTCAGGCTGTCGATTTCGGCGCGGCGGCGTTCCGAATCAGCACTGTAACGGCTCTGCAGCGTCTTGTAGCGGGCATCATCTGCCTTGAGCAGGGAATCCGTCACCGCGATCTGACGTGTCAACTTCTGGATTTCGGAATTCAGTTTTTCCTTTTCCTGCTTCAGGTTTCGAATTTCCGAATCATAATCGGCAAGAGCAAGCCCCGAAAACAGCATTATCAAAAGCGCAATCGGTAAAAATTTTATCCTTTTCATAGCCATTAAACACTCAAACCCACGAAAAATGTCACTCAACATACGTTTTTTCATTTACAACACTCATTTTTTACACCAGAAGGCGCAATAGGCCTGCGTCCTGGCTGCAAAACGTTCCTTTTTCAGCAAATCAGCCACTTCGTCCTTGCTGTACCAAGCGGCATCGATTTCTTCACGCTCGGAATCGCTAGGCTGAATTGTGCCGTTAGCCGTTCCCACCACAACCACATTCAGCTCGTTGGCAAAACCAATGGCGGAATAACTTTCTTTCCAGACATCCTCGATGTTGATGAGGGTGAGTCCAGTCTCTTCGCGCAGTTCACGAACAGCGGCCTGTTCCACCGTTTCGCCTTCGTCGATCAGACCTGCCGGGAAATTCACCACCTTCTCGCCTACCGCCATGCGGAATTCCTTGCAAAGCAAAATGTGTTCCCTGGATTCGTCGTGCATGACCAAAACCACGGCGTTGTTCTTGTGGTGGCGAAGTTCGTCAATGTCTTTGACGTTTGGTTCTCGGCTAATCATCTCGTAGGTGATGGCCTTGCCACTTTCAGTTTCATAATGAATGTCGTAGCGGGTAATGAACTTTCCGGAATGGATTTTTTCGATACTCTTGAACTTCATGCCATCACACTCCTTGGATGGTCTCGTAGAAAAGACAGTCGTGGTTACACTTTCCCTCGAAGGCCCCATCGCAAATAGTCATTTTGCTCAACATCTGGGACTCGTCATCGTTGCGGGAAACCCTCTTGCGCACATAGCCCACGCTCTCAAAGTTGGCCTCTTTGCCCTTCCTGATGGCGGCGCAGGTATTTATCCACACCACATTGCTGTCGTCATGAGCGCACAAGTCAAAGGACCTGCGGAAATCGTAAGAACCCGTTGAGAACGAAGGCACCACAATCAGGGTCAGCTTGAAACAACGCATGAGCTGTTCCAAATACTTGGTGGTCAAAAAATCCTTACATATAAGGATAGCAAGCCTGCCAATTCCCTGGAAGTGGAAAATGTTGATGACCAGGTTGGCAAAAATACCTTCCAGGCGGCCAGAGCCTTCTCTTTCAGAGCGGAAGGGGTTCTGCTTACCCTGCTTGCAAATCACGTTGCCAAACTTGTCCAAGATGGTAACGCTATTGTGGTTGTTTTCCCAGAAAGAGGGCAGAATAATCAGGGAGGGAATATTCTTTGTTTCCTCAGCAGAAAGAGCCTTCAACTTACCCGAAACATAATCCACCATTTCCGGGTTACCCAACATTTCGGGAAACACCACAATGTCGGCACGGTTATCGGCGGCGGTAGTAATCTTTTTCCAGATGAGTTCGTTGCTCTTGCTGAAATCCGATTCCGTATAACGGATCTTGAAATACTGGATGTTTTCGTGGTCGTAGGGAACGGCCTCAAACTGCTTTTCAAGCCTTAAGGGGGTTGCCGCAATTTTCAGCCGCCTGGTCTTGGCAAACTCCGTAAAGAGGTTCCGCTTCAAGAATATGTGCTTGTCAATCAACTCTCCCAAAATGGTATTTTCCATCAGGAGCATATTGAACAAGAAATTGTCCATGCGGTTGTAACTATGAGACATGCGGTGGGTACGTTCCCACACGCAGGAACAGCGGGGCAAAAGCCCTATTCCCGTAGTTTCGCGGTTGCCGTTCAGCACCACAGAAAAATCGTCTTCTTCGAACTCCTTGATTTTGGCCACCAACATGGTTTCCAAACTTTCATCAAGAATCTGAATTAGGCCTGCAACGCCAAAAAAATCCTTTTCGACTTTTAGCCATTCTGACAATTTCTCAAGCCTGGCAAAAAAATCCTCCGTCAAATCCTGAGGCTCAATCTGGCGGATTTTGTAGCGGGAAGGCCCAAGAGGGGTTTCTTGAAAAAGCTCCCCTACCTCAGCCTGCACGATTGCGGCGGTACGGTCTTTTTCGGCAGGAGATACGCAACTGAACTTGACAAAAAAATCTTCCGTACAAGAGCGGATAACAAAGGAACAAAGATCCGCCACATTGTCATAGATATTCTGCATAAGCCCCTACCGGAATAGCGTACGGCCTAGTCTTCCAAGAAATACTGTACGTTGGTGACTACACGAACCTTCTTGACAAAGGGTGTGTTTTCGTCACGGTCTTCGATAGAGAATAGCCCCTGGGTGGCCGTCTTGATTTTACCCAGCTTGCTCTTGGAATCCTTGGCAAACTTTTCGGCAGCAGCACGGGCGTCCTTGTTGGCCTCTTCAATCATCTCGGGCTTGATGGCATTCAGGCCGTTAAAGCTGTAGATCTTGCGGTAACGGAAATCCCCTTCGCTAAAGGCGATTCCCTGTTTCAGCAGTTCACCCTGCTTTTCCATCAGTTCGCGAATCTTGCCCACGTTTGCAGAAGCCACAGTCACCGACATGGTCACCACGTAACGGAAGGGTCGCTGTTCGCTAGTATACAGTTCGCTCTGGGTATCCGTAATGTCGGGAGACGCCTTGGTGATTTCTTCTTTGGCCACCCCATTATCCTGGAGGAACTTTTCCAGGGCTAAAGTCTTGGCCTGAACTGTTTCGTACAAGGCAGAAAGGTCGTTGCCCACTTCCTTGAACACGATTGGCCAAATTACGTAATCGGCCGGTACTTCCCTTTCGGCAAGGCCTCGCACGAACACCACGCGGTCACGGTCCTTCACGTGGATCATGGCACAATAGAGGAATGCTCCAAGCCCGAGAATGGCTACAGCCAAAACAACAGCTTCTTTGAGTCTAGATTGCATAGTAGGCCCCCAAAAGATACGGGTTTACTTTATCAAAGGTACAAAAATGAGCGGCTCTACTTGCGTGGCGTTATGATAAAGTACAGCAAAATAGGCTGTTTTCTACAAATAATCAAAATAGTTTATCATTTTGATGGAAATTATATATTTGACTTTATGAATTATAGAGAGTAAACTCACCGGCGGACAGGTCGCCTTATTCGACCTTGCACGGCCTAGGTATACGCCCCGTAGTGAACAAGGCGGCGGCTGGGACCTGGTGTAGGCCATTCACCAGTTCTTGCAAATCGCAGGCTTGTCCTGCTTACAGATAACCTCAACCTCCCTCGCCAAGACGGGGGATTTTTGTTCTTCTATATAGTAGCGGCTCACCAGGGCACTGCGGCACTGTTCGTAGGTATCCAGTTGCCAGTTGCGGTCGGCACACCACAGCCACAGATATTCCTTGCAGTCGTTCTTGTCGGGGCTTTCCATGCACCGCTCCTTAAGCCCGGAGCAGTCCGCAATCTTGTTGCTCTTGAAGTTGCTGGCCACGCAGTAGCGCTTAAGGCCATCAGAGTAGGCCACAGTCTTATCTCCGGAATTAATGGTATCCGGCAGGAACACGGACCAGCTAGTGGTATCGAGCATCATGGCTGCCTTGACCTGGGAAGCGTAGCAAGTTTCCATGCCGTAATGGGGAACGGAATCGGCGTAATACCTGTAGGCCGAAGCGTTGGCCGACTGCAGGTCGTCCCATTTCTCGATACCGGCGCAGAACACATCCTGATAAAGCCTACAGGCCTTGGAATCCCAGCCGTCGGAATTGTCGCCGCTCTTGTCGGTGCAGTTTCTGTAAGCCACGTGCCTAAGGGAGACGCCGTCCCCTTCTACAAAGATATTGACCCGAGTCTTGGCTATGCCCGTAAATACGCCCATGCCGTTTTCGATGTTGGATTCCGGAATGATTCGTGAATCTTCTTGAGATGCCTTCACCTTGTCTACATAATCGATATAGGCACTGTCCGTAGAATAGAAGTCCATATAGAATTCACCCAGAGGTAGCATCATGCCCGTGCCGTAAAGCGTATCTAGCATGTGTATACCCGCAATGGAGGAGTTTTCGGAATAGCCGCCCTTCACCGTATTTTCCAGAGGGTCATGTACCGAGATTCCCCGGTAACCCATGGAGTCTTTTTTCGCGAATCCCTTGAACATGTTGTTGAGCGTAGTGTTCAGAGGCTCATCGTCGTCAATGTTATAAGTCAATAGAATCAGCACACCGCCAATAGACTTGTCGTAATCCAGGGCCACCTTGAAAAACTCCATGTCCATAGGAAATTCCAGGTACTTCACCCGCATAGGCGTGGTGTCGTTTTCGTCTTTGTAACCCTTGTACTCGCTCCACTTGTAGCTACCGTCTTGCTGAGGCATGTTGACGCCCTTGACCTTGACCGGCTTGGGGACTTTTGCCTCTGCCGTGTAGGTGGTCTTGGCCGAATGCCCCGCGCTGTCCCATTCAAAGTAGGCGTTCATGGTGTAGGATTCCCCAGAAATTCCTTCGAGGGTTCCTTCGAAGCAGTTGGGCCTAGCCGATGTGGGAACGAGGGCGAGCGTGGTGTCCACCGTATTGCCCTGATTGTCGAAACGGCCCTTCACTGTAACGCGGGCGCTGTCATAGAAGGCGAAAGTCGGAGAAGCGGTTTCGTCTAGCTCATAGACCTTCGAGAAACAAATGTTGGTGCTGCCCTTGGCCTGTACGTAGCCATAGGTGTAAATGCCAGTGTAGATTTCACGCTCATTTGGGTAGTATTCCCAAGGCCCGTGGAAATCACCGCAGGCTGTCAGAACAAACAGTACACAAGCAACTACCAGATGGCGGGTCAAGCCCGCCATGACGCACGACCAACTAGAAATAGTACTCATAGCTCAGCATAATCGGTAAAAAGGGAAACTGCGTAATAGAGGTCTTTTCTGGCGGGTTCTTGCTAGTATCGTAGAAGGTATAGAACATGTTCTCGTGGTCGGTCAGGTTGATGATGGTCCAGCTGAAATTCCACTTGTCTTCGCGACCGATGTCGATCAGCTTCACATCTATTCTGAAATAGTCCGTCTGACGACCCGCATTGCGGCTGCCCGGCAGCACCACGATGTCGTCATCATATTGCTGGTTCCCTAGTTCTTCGCCGTAGTAGTAGCCCTTGTATTCGCTAATGGGCATGCCCGCCGAATACTTGAGCATCACGGAACTGCGGAAATAGCGGCCCTTGACCTTGTGTTTCCAAAGGGCATCTTCGTCACCCTTCCAGTTGATGCCCAAATCCATCTTGACCGCGTAAGGCTGGTGCCAGCTGGGGAAATAGGCCTTGGTGCCGTCGTTGCTGCGCATGACGCTAATACTTTGGCTCCAGTTGATACCGCCAAACAGCCAGCCCTTATCCTTGCGGAGGGAAAGCTCGTAACCAAAGGAATAAGCTTCGGCGGTGCCGAAATAGTCCGCAATCACGAACTCGTCGGATTCTTCCTCGTCGGTGCTGTCCATCTGGGTCACGAAGGTGTTCAGGTTGTTCTGAGTCTTGTAATAGACGCCCACGGTAGCATCGTAATCATCGAAAATTTCACGCTGGGTGTACTCTATGGCGGCAAGCCACGACGAAGCGGGCTTGATATGCGTGCCCTTGGTGGTGGTGGTGGCCGGGTAGTAGAATTCGTTCAGAGTTTCCTGGTCGGTATAGATGATGGAATTCAGGTATTGCAGGTAATAGCCGCCGTATAGTTCAAGAGTCTTGGTACGGTCCAGATTGATGGTCAAAGATGTACGGGGTTCTACGCCGAAATGTTCCGCCGCCGTCTGGTAATTGAAACGAAGGCCATACTGTAGCAACAAATCAGGAGTCAACTTCCAGGCGTCTTGCAGGTAGCCCACATGATGGAAAGGCTTTTGGATATCTGCAATGGTCATGGTAGAGAGTTTTTCCTGGTAGCGTTCGTAGTAGTATTCCAGTTCGTAGCCGAAAGTAATGGTATGGTTGCTTATGCCACGGTAGTTCAACCACTGCTTGCCCGCAAAACTGTAGAGGAACATCTCGATAGACATGAGGTCGCCAATTTTCATAGTCTGGTAAAATTCGCTGTAAGCCAGGGTGGCGTTGTAATCCCAGTCGCCATTGAAACGATGGTAGAAGTTGATGGGAACAGCCACGTTTCCCCAGTCCATATAGAGCGGGTCAAAACTCAAGCGGTCCTTGCCCACGTAGAAACTGAACTTCATGCGGGTATCGTCGGTAAAGTTATAGACGAAGGTTCCCTGCAGGTCAGTAAACTCGTAATCTAGATCCAAATCCAGAAGGCCGATGAACCTACAAAAATCCAGCATGTAGCCGATGTAGGTGGTACGCCCAGCCACTACCCAGCGGGCAGGGCCCTGATGGCCTTCGGTATGGAGCTGGGCGGCGAAAGTGCTTATCTTGATGCTGGACTTGCTGAACCATTCATCGACGGTATCTTGGCCGCCGGCACGGCCGTCCATCTTGAGTACCGAACTCAGGCGGTTGCCGTACTGCGCCGGGAAACCGCTCTTGTAGAATTTCACATCGTCAATGCCTTCTACTAGGAAGGTACTGAACAGCCCGAAAAAATGGACCGGAGAGTAGACGACGGCGTTGTCGAACAAGAATAGATTCTGGTCCGCGGCGCCGCCTCGAACGTAAATCTTGGAACTGAAATCGGAACTGGCGACCACTCCCGGGAGAGCCTGGATGCTCTTGATGACGTCGGCCTCGGCAAGGCTGGGCATGCGCTTGATGGACTTGGCCGACACCACGGACTCACCCGGGCTGCGCTTGGGGCGGCGCCGCAACTGCACCACCACCTTCTTGAGCTCCGTGACCTTGGCATTGTCGCCCCCGGCAAGAAGCTCGTCTACGTTGACGTCTCCGGAGTCGGGGCGTTGCGGGGTAGCCCCGCTCGAAGGGGTAGCGGATGAATCGGCTAGATTCCGGCTCGGTGGCCGGAATGACGACGAGTCAGGAGCGAGGGGAAGGCTTTCCCCTTCACCCGTAACAAAAGCCTCGCCCAAGGTCTGAGAAAAAGCGCCTTCCGCACCGATGTACTTAAGCTCGTAGCATTTTTCCTTTTCGGCGCCAGCCGTGTCGGAATTGGTAACGCAGATATTCCAGAGGGTGTCTTCGGGGAGAATCACGCTGAAAGGCGTGCCCACGGTGGTCTGGAGCGCCTCGCCGGATTCGAGAATTTCAACGTTGAGCTTTTCGCCGGGGGCAAAGGAGGAATCCTGCACTACGCCGTTGAAGACGATTCCCTGAACCTTGGCAGAATCTGCGGTAGTGTCGCCCGGCTCCTGCGCAAGGGCAAGAGAGGCCGCCATGAGCGTCAACAAGAAAAATATGTAGGAACAGACCTTCAACAAAAAATTCCCGAATTTCAGACAAAAATAGCAAATAGGCGAACCTATTTGCCATTATAACACCTGACGGGGTTAAAAGTGTTACTTTTATTAATCTTCATCGTTCCAGACATACTTGAACTTGAATTTCAGGCCTCCACGAGGTTCATGGCCACAGGTACCGCTGCAGGCATCACTTCCCGAGTAGGACACGCCCTTGCTTCCAAAGTTGAACTTGGACTCGATCCAGTCATTCTTGGGAGCATCGCCACTCTTGCTTGTAGCAACGCCGGCCACCTTATTCAACGACTGGGCGATCTTTTCGTAGGGCCATTCGACGGTCTGCGAATTGGTTCCGACACCCTGACCGCGCACGCTCAAGTACAGAGTGAGCCCATCATGTCCAATATCGTAGGTGTACTTGGCCTGATCCATCGATACCGCATTGTCGTCTTTGCTTATCTTGGAATCGGACTTGCTTTCGTAATGGATCGTGTTTCCCTTACTCACGCTGCCGCCCCTGCAGAAGTAATACTTGTATTCATGCAGATTACGGTCTCCGTTCTTGAACAAGCCCTTCAGTTCATGGTCCACGCGGGCTTCACCAGCCTTATACTGGTATTCGGTTCCGTGACCCACATTCTGGATTGTTATCTTGACACGCCCAACGGCACGGGTCTTTGCCTCGGAGCCTTCGGAGAATACATACTGCTTTCCGTCCCAGGCATAGGCGAACACGCGATAGGTGTAGTAGGGGCTTCCTCCACCCACCTTGTCGGTAAAGAACTTGTCGCTCCGCCCGTTCAAGGCAACCACGGTCATGCCATTACCCCAGTTGTCCCCGACTTTTGGCTGCACCGTAGTGGGTTTCTTGACGTAGGATTCCAGGATCTTATTATTCGGCTGAACCTTCGGATCGTCTTTCGTTGAGCCTTTACCGAAAAGGTTGGCTATTGCGTTTATACTGCTGGTAAAGGCTTTTCCAATTGCATTCACATCATCGTCAATCTTGTCGTACTCCGCCCGCACCACGACATATCCTAAGATGCGAGTATCCAGAGAATCGGGAATATAATTCACAATGATGCTATTACGGTCCGCATTGCGTCCCAAAATCATTTCCTGTGGAGTGTTGAGACTCGACGGAATATTCAGGTAATAAGCGGCCTTGTTCCCATTTTCTGCGGTCACCACCACCTTCACCTCGGCCGTTTCAAACGGAACCAGCTTATCCACGGTAAACTTGAAATTCTTGGCTTCGGCGTTTTTTCCAGAACCTTTCACTCCGATTGGCGTAACAGGAACCTGGACCCCGTTCTTGAATACCACCACGCCGTCCTCGGCATTTACCGGATCAACTGTAGAAAGTTTCACCGCAACCTGGGCACCGTAAACATCCTTTGTCGTAATCAGCGAATCCCCATTGACAGCACATTTTGCCCCGGTCTTCTTGCATTCCTTCCGGAATTCGATGTCCTGTTTATGCGATTCATCAATAAAATTCCAGGTATTGACAACCGAAATCGATGAGATTGGGCGGGCCACAGGATTTTCGTCTTCACCGTCATTGACTCCATCCCCATCGGTATCCTTCAAGGTCGGGTCTGTCACAAAAGGTCCCTTTCCGTTTTTGGTCCAACCATTGATTTCATCAAAATCACTGATTCCGTCGCCGTCAGTGTCCTTCATGTCGTCACGGGTGCCCAGGAGTTTTTCCATGCTGGCAGGAACGCCGTCGTGATCCCGGTCTTCGTTGTAGATGAACTGAACCACATCGCCGGCACCCACCACAATGGAATCAAGGTTGAAGTTACCGATTGCTACGGAGTAGATATTTGTCCGCTCCGGTGTAGCAGCCTTGTTCACAGCAACAAACCATACAGCAGTATCTCCTTTCATTATGTTGTTTTCCACACCGTCCAGCATAACCAGGCCAAAACCCTTATCCTTCCCGATCATCACGGTATCCTGTTCATAGTCCATCTGGAGAATGTCCAGAAGTTCCGACAGGTAAACTGGAGCACGGAGGGTTCTCTTGTTATTTGCGTTCCTGTTGACTTTGAAATTTGTAGAGACCCGGTAGTCCAAGAAGCGAGTTCTCGGATCAGCATAATACGCCCCCTTGTCGAAGGTCACTCGGGCCGTTGTCCCAGACACCTTCGTGTAAGCCTCCGTAAAGTCCGTAGTCATCCCGGTTCTGCTCCTATCCAAGGTAATCTTGTAAGCACTGGCCGAAAGGAAAATGGCGCCCGGATTGAAGATAAAACTATTCAAGGCATCCAAAGAAATTCCGCTCTTCCAAAACTTCAGTTCCTTGGATTCTCCCGGAGCCAGAGTGATACGGGTCCACTTATCTTCGCCGTAGCCATCGCCTACGGCAAGTTCCGCTATGATCTTGATGTCACCAGAGAGGGTGTAGGTGCTAGCAGCCAGAATCAAGTTCTCAATGCTATACGCCACCTTACCCGTGTTGGTGATACGCGCCTGCATGCTGAGGGTACCCCCAGAAATAGACTCGCCCTCGGACATGGCATCGGCAACGGCCTTGTTGTAGTTCTGGGTAATGGCCTTAGACTGATTTTCAGTCAGGGTATGGCCCTCACTCTCGGTATAACTACCGTTATAACCCCAATTCACCACGAACTGCCCGCTATTGCTGGCGTAACCCGCAGAAAAACCAATGTTCCAGGCGTTCATCAAGGCGGCGCTTTCCGTTTCGCTGAAGCTGATGCTTTGGGTATTCTTCACCGATTCCCCTTCGGAAATGGTGACAGTCTTCGTGGTGTTGGAACTGGTGGTGCGGTTCAGCGTTATGCTGGGGGTCATGGTCATGGTGACTTCCAGCTTGGGAAGATCCGCCACGTTGGGGTTCCAAACCGTGGGATTTTCGGGATTGAAGAGTTCGAAGAGTTCCTCGCCATCTTCAAAACCGTCGCCATCGGTATCCTTGGCATAGGGATTGGTCTTGAACTTGAAGATTTCATCGTAATCCGGAATGCCGTCCTCGTCGCTGTCTAGCGTAGGATCTATCTCGGCAGTCTCCACCGATTTTACATCGGAAAGATTGAAGGAATAGGCCCCCTTCAATGCGGTACTGGTCACGTTCAGGTTCAGCTTCTCGTTATCGCCAAAACGGGAATCAAAGGTCATGCCCTTGACATTTTTCAGCCCAATCGGCTTGAACGCCTTGAGGCCGTAACCCTGGATATTCAAGGTATCCTCCCCCACATAGTGCGTCTTGGGAAAGGTAATGGAATCGAGGCCCACAAGGCCAGCGGTATATACGGAGTCTTCTCCGATTTGAATATTCGCGAGACCTGCCAGTGCACAAGGAGCAACAAACATGGTGGTCAGCGCAGCTGCTGTAAAGTATTTCGTAAACATGATAAGCTCCTTTACTTGGCGTTAACCGTCAGATTCTGTTGAATGGTCTTGCCGCCAAATACCAGCTTGACGACGTAGCTGCCTCTATTGAGTTTTTTGTTACGGACAGGGATAACGGTGGAACCCTTTGAGAGGTACACATCGCCATTGACCACCGTTGAACCGATGGCGTCCATCATGACAAAGCGCGCATCACCGCCCTGTTCAGAGAAAAACTCCAGCGCCTGTTTGTCGGCATCGAAGTTTACCTTCACGGGTTGTTCCGTCTTTACCGGGGCGACAACCTTCCTGTCAACCTTTGGAGTGGCCGGGCGGGATTTTACGTAGGGATTGTCCTCTTCTTCGGTAAGGTTGGGCTCCGGCTCACGCGTATCGGGAAGAACATAAGAACTGTCCTCCTGGTTCGCGTCGAAAGTCATGTTCTGCACCGATTCCACTAGAAATTCGTGGATGGTCCCGTCGTTCATGGTCACACGGATGACACGGGGAGCATTTTGGTTACCTGCAGCAACTGCCAGGGATGCTCCCATAAGGCAAGCCAGGAATACGACTGACAACTTTTTCATGATGAACTCCTTTGTTAAGGTTTCACTTTTTTTCTTTTAACTTTTCCAATATACTCTCCCGAATTGATATTGTCAAATGAATAATTTATTTGTTTTTAATCAATTATTTTTATATATGGGTAAAAAAGAGCGCATTTCCCCATTATCTCTTGTCAAAGTTTGTTATTTCTCCGCAATGGCTTTCTTGCGCTTCTGCTTTAACTTTTTAGCGCTAACCTTGGGAGTGGGGAGGTTTTCCGGCATTGTTCCACCGAGTTCGGCGATTGTCTGGCGGACTTTCTTGCCTACGGCAAAATGGGTTTCGTTCGCCAATTCCTTACCCCTGATGTTTTCACGACGGAGTTTGTCATCCGTCTGCGTGATACGGAACAGGTTTGCAGCAAGCTCCGTAGCGCCCATGTGATCCAATATCTGCTGGTTCTTCTTGAGTCCTTTGCATTTGTGGATATCCTTCATTCCCAAGCCGTTATAAAGGCCTTGGTAACCACGGTTTTGGAATACTGCGTAATCCACGGGCGTTTCAACACCAGCCGCCTTTGCGGAACTGGCAAGGAACTTGTTACGAATCGTAACTTCATCGCGAATGGCCAAGCGTTTTTCATCTTCTGAAAGTTGCGCTACTGTATCCGAAATTTCCTTTTGCCTAGTTTTAACGGCAAAATACGTTTGCCCGAGAGCAATCACTTCTTTACGGGGATCGCCGTTCATTACAATCAAGTAACAAGCATAACGGGAAAGCTTGATGTCGGCGATTTCGCGCTTGGCTCCTTTGGCAAGATTTATCATTTTGCCGACGTCGGCAAAATGATCCCCGACAATTAATCCACTAGCCTCGCAAGCCGTTTTAGCCCTTTCAATTGATTCCTGAAAGCGCCGCCATAGGGCCTCCTGTGTTTGTTGTTTCTACTAGGAACGCCCTTGCAATACGGCAAAGTCAAATAAAACAAAGGCGCATCATTCCTTTCTACGGAATGACGCGCTGAGGGTTAATGTACCTAATATCTAAAAAGTTGGCACAAATGCGTAAGGCGAGAGTCGCAGACATGCTTGCATGGATATGACCGAGCCTAGCATTTGGCGCTTGCGCCAGAGGGGGAAGAAAATTTTACAAAGTCAATTAAGGAATCTTGAACTGCAGGATTTCTTCGGCAGTCAATTCATCAATTTCCTTTCCAACACGCTCGGCATATCGCCCTAATTCTAGCAAGTTCAACTTGCCTTTAGGAGGATTTTTATAGGGGTCTGGAGGAGCCAAGTACTCTTCCATGGAATCCGCCAAAATAACAGCGGGCTTTCTAATTCCACTCATAGGTATAGACCTCCAGAAGTTTTTGCGATGCCACTCTATTAAAAGCAAATTGATATGGATGCATAGCACCCAAATAAGTCGCTCCTAGAACTTCAATATAGTGATTTAACAGCTCTTTGTTAAGGGCAAAACCGTGAATAAACCCATCATACCCCCATGCAATAGATCGGTCAGCAGCTATAGCAAATAGATGACCACCAACACCGACGAATTTTTGCTTACCAAAAGCATGTTTGTTATTTTGCGGAGCAGTACAAACCCAATGAATATATGCCGCTTTTACATCCACATCATTTCTCACTCCGACAAGCCCTTGAATTTCATTATTTTCCTTCAAAGCAAGGGCAAAGACCTCAACCTCTTTGGGAATTTTGATCCAATTAATTTCCCACCCATTCTTTTCGTTGAATTTTTTCAGGAAAGATCTACTTTCAATCCTGAATACCACCGTTTCCTTGATTTCCCCAGTTTCAGTATCCTTGAGGCAGGGGACAATTTCGTCGAGCCAAATGCCGACGCCACCAGCGTTTACGCCATTCTTCATCTTTCACTCCTCTCCGCCTACAAGCATAAAAAGGCGGGGCTTTACTAGTTGTCATTGCGAGCAGAGCGAAGCAATCTCTCGCCCACGCTTTGCGTACTCATTTGAGCACTAACAAATATAAATTACCGGGTGGCGATTGTCAAGAGGTTTTGACAAATTATTTTCATAAAATTTGCGGACGAAAATTTCGACCGCAAACACCCCTACCTCGCAGTTGCCCTCACCATCGTTCTCGCAGCATTAATCACGCGTTCCACAAGGAAGTTCTGGAATTCCTGGTTTTCTAGGAATATGCGGAAGAGTTCCGAACGGGCGGCCATGTTCTTGACGATAATTTGTTGCAAGGCGTCGCCGCCTTCGATTTGCACGGTCGATTCATCGGCATGCAAAACGGCGTTGGCGAAGCTTTCATTTTCGGCAAGTTCCTTGGGCAGTTCGTCAATATCCTTCTTTACTTTATCGGGATATTCCCAGTCCACACCGCCATACCGCTGGTTGAATTCTTCCAGAATGTCGCTCAGCTTGACAAGGTCCGGTTCTTTTTTGCCAGCGGCTCCATTACCCGTCGGCACGGGCGCAATTTCGGCATTCTCGTTTTCAAGGGAAATTTTGCCGCTTCCTGTTCCACAATTCGCAACTGGTCAAAGTCAATAGATTCCAAAAGACCTTCGGTAAAGTCTTCACGTTTCAATTTTGGCAATTTCGTCACGAGGTACTTGTAGAACGTCCAACGTTTTTCCCAATCCTCACTACCGAACGGCATAATGGCGGCAAGGAAGGTGTAGATGCGCACGAAATTCTTCATGGCGCTCTTGCAGGCAATCTGCTGTTCTTCTTGCAAGTCATTCTTGAATCGTTCCACGCACGTATCAATAATCGGGTCCAGTTCTTCGCGCGGAGCAGAACCCAGATATTTTCTGCAATACAAATCAATTTCGGCTTGCGTGTAGATGTTGAATTCATCTAGTTCAAAAATCAGGTCATTCAGTTTATTCGGATCAGTCTCGCCAGCAAGCGTCGTCATCTTGTAATAGCGCTGGAACGATTCCTTGACATCTTCGGGGTCGTTCGCGAAATCGAGAATGAACGTATCCTTCTTTTTGGGATGGCAACGGTTCAATCGACTAAGCGTCTGCACGGCCTTGATATCGAGCAAGCCCTTATCGACATACATCGTATGCAGCAGTGGTTCGTCGTAACCGGTCTGGAACTTGTCTGCAACAACGAGAATGCGGTACGGGTCCACCTTCATGTTCTTTTCGATATCGGCAGACGGGAACTTGTTGATGCTCGACTCGGTTTCTTCCTTGCCGTGATACATCTTTTTCCCGCTGAACGCAATGACAGCCTTGTACGGGCTACGCATATCTTGCAACTGCTTCGAAATGGCGTAATAGTAATCAATCGCCCTTTCAATTCCGGCAGTCACCACCATGGCACGGGCCTGTCCACCCACCTTGTTCTTGTTGATGACGTTATTGATAAAGTGGTTTACAATGATGGCGGCCTTTTTCTCGACCGTTTCGGGGCGACTTTCCACATACCAGCGGATTTTCTTTTGCGCCTGGTCGCGGTCAAATTCTGGATTTTCCTTTCGTTTGCGGACGATTTCTGATTCAACAACCTTGTAGTAACTCTGGTACGGCGTATAGTTTTTCAGCACATCCAGGATAAAGCCTTCCTGAATGGCCTGGCGCATGGTGTAATTGTGGTGCGGTTCGAATTTCGGTTTTCCATCGGGCTGCGGAATCTTTTTTCCGAACATTTCGAGAGTCTTGTTCTTGGGAGTCGCGGTAAAGGCGTAGTAATTTGCGTTCTTTACCATCTTGCGGCCTTCGATGGTCTTGTTCAAGATGTCTTCGAAATCTTCCTCGTTCTCGACATCGACACCGGCAATCGCCATGTTCATTTTAGCCGAAAGCGAGCCACTCTGGCTACTATGCGCCTCATCGATGATGATTGCAAAACGGCGGTCAGCAAGAGCCGTTCCGATTTCCTTGAGAATAAACGGGAACTTGTGAACAATCGTGATGATAATCCGCTTGCCCGCAGTGAGTTCCTTGCGAAGCGTTTCCGAAGAATCCGCCCAGCCGACAATATTGCCGAGCTGGTTATAGGCATTGATGTTGTTGCGGATTTGCTTGTCGAGGTTCACACGGTCGGTCACGACGATGATGGAATCCATCAGCTTTTCCGTTCCGCGCAGTTGCTGGGCCAGCATAAAGGCAAGCCACGTAATCGTATTCGACTTACCCGAGCCCGCGCTATGCTGAATCAGGAACTTTTGCCCCAGTTCATGCGACTTGGTTTCTTGT
>Ga0310691_10002752_pt1 | contig 22416 bp, 18 predicted proteins | sample 176DNAGHGlowgp2_FD_203887 | JGI IMG/M metagenome (GOLD analysis project Ga0310691, IMG submission 203887) | Sheep rumen microbial communities from Palmerston North, Manawatu-Wanganui, New Zealand - 1766 DNA GHGlow gp2 (v2) (version 2) | ecosystem: Host-associated > Mammals > Digestive system >...
TAGAAAATCCATCAAGCCGATGAAAAGAATTCCTTTCTCGTTGCGCCACGGTTTAATGTTGCCATTAACAACGACTATCTTTTTGAAAGAGTCGTTTATATTGACAAGAGACTGCAACTCCTGCTCTCCTTTTTCCTTGTTTAGGATTGCTAATGCCGACTGTATATAATAGCGCTGGCTTGCATGATTGACAACGAAGTCCACCTCAAGGCGTATTCTTTCTTGTTTGCCATCATCCGTTCGCTTTCTTATCTCTAACTGCCCGACATCAACTTGATAGCCCCTCATACAAAGTTCATTGTAAATCACATTCTCCATGATGTGGTTCTCTTCCTGCTGTCGGAAGTTTAGCAGCGCGTTTCGGATACCCAAATCCTCAAAATAGTACTTCGACAGCGTTCCTATATACTTTCTTCCTTTTACATCATAACGTTCTGCTTTCCTTATTATAAAAGCGTCTTGAAGATAGGATAAATACTTATCAATAGTCTGGCTTGTGATGTTTGAGTTCTCTACACTCCTGAAGGTGTTAGCAATCTTAGTGGGATTGCTGGGAGAGCCAATTGAAGATGCCATGATGTTGACCAGTTCACGCAGTTCCTTGTCATTCTTAATCTTGTATCTCTCCAGGATGTCTGCCATATATACAGTCTGAAACAGTTTCCGCAGATAGTCTGCCCTCTCTGCATCAGTTGCAAAGGACAGCACCAGCGGAAGGCCGCCAAAGGTAAAATAGTCTTTCCAGGCATCACTCTTATCTCCGCCTACAGCGGAATAGTATTCTGAGAAAGTCAAGGGATAAATCCTTATCTGATGGTCGCGCCCCCTGAATTCTGTTGCAATATCAGTTGAGAGGAAATGGGAGTTGCTGCCTGTCACATACACATCAGCATTCTTAATATGCAGCAGGCTGTTGAGTACATCAACAAACTCATCAACTTTCTGAACTTCATCAAGAATGACATAATATAGTTGACGATCAACTATCCGCGATTTCACATAAGCAAGCAAGACATCGGGATTTCTCAACTCTATATTGGTCCTATCCTCAAGTTCCACCTCTATAATATGATTCTCATCAACTCCTTCTGAAAGCAGATGGTTATGGAACAATGTCGTCAACAAGTAAGACTTGCCGCACCTGCGAGGTCCGGTTATGACTTTAATAAACCCGTTTTGCCGTGCATTAATCAGCTTGTGCAGATATACGTCCCTTTTTATTTCCATATTGCAATGAACTTATGGCACGTGTGCCAATTTTTCAGTGCAAATATAGCTATTATTTCTGAATTCGCAAAATCTTTTAGCTAAAAAAATGGCACAAGTGACGATTTTTCAGTCTAATCTTACAATATAAGACATCCCCCCTCATCGTGAACCTGTGCATTTTTTACACAAGTTTCTAAACCATAAAACATCAGCGAGACAAACAAATAATTATTGTTTATCTCGCTGGCATTCAATGCGTTAAGTTCAAACGAGATGTTCAATACTCATCCTCGTTGAAGAAGAAAAATTGATACTACCAAAATCTTTTATTCTTGGAAAGTACAAGAAACTTTATCTTAAAATAATATATTTGTATATTCCTGTTTTATTATTACATAATTTTTTTATTAGTATTGGCTTTTATGACCCAAACATTATATATCATGGTGTTTATGTCGTGCAGTGGGATGTTTGGTATTATTTTAAGAAAATATTATTAGCTTTGTTATTTTGTGGAAAAGAACCTCTTTTGGATGCTATGTGGTTTGTATATGTTCTATTCTTGGCATTGTGTGGGTTGTCTCTTTTGAGTTATTTTGCGAAGAAAATATGTCGTGATAAGATTAATTATTTAAGTCTTAGATTTTTTGTTTTATTATTGTTGGTAACAGTTTCATGCATTCTTACAAAAGTATATGATATTACTATTTTTAGAATTAGTTGCACTATAACAGGTATGTGGCTAATTTATTTAGGTATGTTATTGAGACATTATAAAAAGATTACTTTTGATAACTCACAAATTGCCATGGTTTCAGCTTTGATAGCATGGGGGGCTGCCATAACCAATGGAGGATTAATTTTGGTTGATAATATTTATAACGATGTTATTTCACTGTCTATAACATCATGTGCATGTTTATATGTAATATGTTTTATTTCAAGAACTATTAGTGGAAATGTAATTGGTAAGGTCTTGAAAGAAATAGGTAAGGAGTCCTTTGTTATTATGGCTTTTCATCTAATTGCCTTTAAGGCATTAACTCTTATTCTTTTCATATTTGGTATAGATGAAAGGTTAGGACTTACATATCCAAATGTTGGTGATAGTTCTTTATTATTATTATATACTATTATTGGTATATTTTTACCACTTTTATTTGTTAAAATGGTACGGTATATTCCATCAACTATTCGACAAATAATAAAAAGTAAATGCTAAATGTTATTTTATTTGAATCGTTGAGTCCATTTTATTTCTGAAATCTATCAGATATTTATCCTTTAAATGTAAATGATCACTAAAGTAGCTATCATTGATGAAGCATATATTATTTAAATAGGACTCAATATCATTAGAATAATTCTGTCCTTTAATCTCGTTGATATTAAAAGAATTGATCGTTTCCTGCCAATATTCTGAAATAAATGGGGGAATTAAATGCAAATTAAAGCTGTATTTTCTACTTAAAGAGATTATTTTCTCAAGGTATTCTTGAGATATGGGAGAGAAAAAAGTATAATCACGCTTTTCTGCCGTTAGTTCTGGTGACCAATCTGACGTGAGAATAATAGGATTTTGGCAGATGTAATAAAATGGTATTTTATGTATTTGTTTGAATACATTTTCTGTCATTAGAGGCTTATACTCTTCATTATAGAAAGGCTTGAGGAAATAGTGATAGGTGTATATTTGATCAAGGTTATCCCAAAAACCTAATGGGCTATATATCATATATACATCTTCAGGATGATTTCCTGCCTTTAGATAATTATTTAATAAAAAGAAATGTCCAACTATTCCAATAGCTTGATTGCATGTTAAAGAATAGATGGAAGATGTTGTGTCGGTTTCAGTATTATATAGTTGGTTTGCTGTACTATCACCGATGATGAGTTTTTTAATCTTAGTCTTTTCTTTACTTTTTTTAATGGAAGTATAGACTTCATGCCCGTGTACTTCTTGCATATATTTATCGTTCGAAAGCATGTACGATGACTTTACTATATAGTATGTTCCGATAGGTATGCAGAATAGAACTAATTTGCAGATATATAATGATAGTTTATTCATATTAATTCTCAGAATTGAAAATAGATAAAAGAATTAGATAGACCTTGATATAAGACGATAGCCATGACTATAGCATAATAAACAAACCACCTAACTACACGATGTTTCAAGAAATAACTATTGGTGAACTGTAAAGGATGCTCTTCTTTACGCTTTACCCATTCAACAATTATCAGTATAGCTAGAAACAGATATGTAATAGGTCTTATATATGTATTGACGGACGTATCGAGAGTAGATATATTGCTAATTATGTAACGAAGAAAATTAAATGCTTCTGAAAGAGAGGGGGCCTTAAAAATAATTAGTCCAAAGGCCACCATGAGATATGTCAAAAGCATTTTTGAGATGTCTTTCACTTTTGGAAGACCATAATCGTTCGCTTTGAGTTTCTTTTTTTTGCCAAATGTACCAGATAAGATTAGGGGGATGTATAATAGTCCATGATATAACCCAAAAACTGCAAAAGTCCAATTTGCTCCATGCCAGAGTCCAATTAAAATGAAATTTAATAGGATTGCAAGAATTATTCCTAGGTTTTGAAGATTTCTAAATGCAATGTTTAATGGTGAAAAGACATAGTCAGTTAACCAATTTGTCAAAGACATATGCCAATTACGCCAGTACTCGGCAATATTTCTTGAAATAAATGGATGGTTGAAATTTTGAGTGACTTTGAATCCTAGAATCTTACCTATGCCAATGGCCATATTTGAATATCCATCAAAGTCTGCATACATCTGAAGAGGATATAATAGAGATATGGCAATCAGTGTTATTGAGTTAACATTTGCTGGGGCTTGCCACACGTTATCAATACAAGAAGCGAAATTGTCAGCAATGCACATTTTGGTAAACATTCCCCATAGAACTTGTCTACTTCCGTCTGTAGCAAGGGAATAATCAAAAGCGTGTCTGATTTTGAGTTGAGGTATAAATTTGTTAGGTCTATCTATAGGTCCAGATAAAATAGTAGGGAAAAAGGCAATATATGTTCCGAATTCAAGAAAACTTTTACAGTCGTCAATGTGTTCTCGATGAATCTCTATAATATAGCTTATTAGTTTGAAAGTGAAGAAGCTAACACCTATTGGGAGTACAATATTAAGCGTTGTCCAACTTACATTAAACCCAATTGCGTTTAGCAGTTGAGCAAATGAATCTGCAAAGAAATTTAGGTACTTAAAGTATAAGAGGATACAAATGCCAAGTAAAACTCCAAATGTTGTTATGTGAGAGGCGGTTTTGTAGTGTCCTCTCACCATCTCATTCTTGAGCCATAGGCCGATTCCATAGAATACAATTGTAGCTCCTAGAAGGAGTGGAATCATTCTCCAGTCTGCGAAACCATAGAAAAAGTAACTGACTAAAAACAGCCAGATATTTTGGAATTTAGGATACTTTCTGTTGATTGGCAGATAGTATACAATAAATACCACTACGAAAAACAGCAGAAAGTTTATTGAATTAACAACCATTATTTATTTCAATTTCTCTTCCATAGAATTAACCATTTCACCAACATTGGCCCATTTCATGATTTCTAATGAGGTGAATTTGATCTTGAAGGCCTTTTCAATTGCAACGATAAGCTGGATATGACTCAAAGAATCCCATTCTTCGATATCATCAGCAGAGGTCTCCTCTTTCAATTCGCACTCGTCCAAATCCAGGACGTCAATAAAAATCTCATTTAATTTCTCAAAAATAATTTTTCTTTCCATAATAATCATTTATTTTATGTTCACTAATTCTATAAAACCTATCTCGCTATTCCAAAAATAACAAATCTTACGATTGCCAAATGCTGGAGCTTCAACAGGTCTGAAAAGAGCAGTCCAATTTTTAGCAACTAATTCATTATATTCTGCATCTATATCATTAACTTCATAGCAAATATGATAAGGAGTCACTCCTCTTTTTGTTAGCATCTTCTGCATTGTCTTATTCTTTTCATATGGTTCTACTAATTCAATATCGACTTCACCCTCTTTATGAAGAAAGCATATTCTTGTTTGTTGAATATCATCATTTACGATATTGTCTGAAGAGTAGCCAAGAATTCCAAAGGCTTTGCTGGTTTGAGAAATATCACCAGTGAGATAACCTATATGATCTATTTTGTACTTCATACTTCTTTAGCTTCAATAAAACATTCTTTAGACATATATTTATCTAAATCTAACACATACTGAGCGGTCGTTTTTCCTTCAATTTTTGAGAAACCAAGGCTTGTGTAGTGATTCTCCACCATTTTGTTCTTTGGCGTTGGCAGATATTCTCCAATTATCTTTTTATATCCAGCAGTTTTAGCTCGCTCAACCATGGTGTTAAGAGTAAAGTTTTCCATACCGCGTTTCAAGACACGACAACTCATAAACCATGTGTCAACAAAGAGTGACTCTTCATCCCACTTCTTCATGATGATGACAGCAATCAGGCCATTATCACCAAACTTATCTTCAAGTGTGAAACTTAGGTCGATTACATCTGGATTATCAGCCATTGCTGTAATATCAGCTTCTGTATAGCGTATGGTCCTAAGGTTGAACTGGTTGCTACGCTGAGAGAGTTGAGCAACACGAGGTGTGTTAAACTTGGTGAAACCGCTAACAGTAGAAATCATGTTAAGTGACTTTAAGAAGTCTGCTTCATTAGTAAAGGTTTTACTCAGCGAAACACGTTTTGCTTCTACCTGATATTGCTTTGTTCTATCTTTGTCAGCATTGCTATAGCTAGCAGTTTCGAAGAGGTTGAGAGAATAAAGATACTCAAGATAATCTCCAGGATCTTCTGGTAATTCTGGTACAGTGATACCAGGAATGTTCTCTCGAACTATATTGCGTTCGAAGGGGTTGTCATCCAGAAAAACCATCGAATCAAATCCAATGTTAAGAATGCTCTGGATGGTACGGATGTTGTCCACCTTTGTTTCCCAATTTGCTCGGAATACTGCTATATCATCTAGTTTTAAAATCATGTCAGGATGCTTTTCAAACGGCTCTTTGGCTGTCTCTTCATTGTTTTTAGATGCTACACAAATAATAATGCCCCGCTGCTTCAGTTTCTTTACCCACATTTGGAACTCGGTAAATGCTTTGCCTATGCCTAGCCCATGACCAAGTTGAATTCCTTCAAGACCGTCGTCACCAACAACTCCCCCCCAAACAGTATTGTCAAGGTCAAGTATCAGACATTTCTTGAACTGGCCTTTAATGGCACAGACAATATCCATCACCCTTGATGCTACATAGGGCAATGCATCAACACTTAATACCATTTCTGTGCTCACATAAACATTGGCGGCAAACATCATATCGCGACCTAATTTATTTTGAAGTCCAGCAATGTCACATATAAAAAGGTTGGGGAACTGCTGAGCCAGATTCATCAGTTCAAAGTTTAGTTTACGAACCTGATAGCTTAGAGATGATATTACTTTATTGGCATAGCTACCAAAAACTGTGTCCTCAATCTCTGGGTAATTAAAATAGATGATTTCCTTATTGGAAAGATTCTGGTTCCCACAAATGGATGTTATAAAGGTGAGTCTGTCATCAGCAAGAGATGCCTGTCGTTCTACAGGTAACAGACTGTGATGTTCGCCTAACTTGTGAGTTGATTGGAACAACACAATTATGTCTGCATCAAATTCAAAGAGTTCACTGGTCGGATCCATGAACTGGCGCTCTACCTGATTATACTCTGCCTCAAAGAGAATGATGTTGAGACCTCGCTCCACTCCCATGCCTTTAAGGGCAGTAGCCAAGAATTGAGTCGCAGTATCCCCCACAAGTGCCATCTTGATTGAGGGTAGATCAGAATGATCTATTTTTATATTCTTCTTTAAATCTTTAAATGATATCATGTTGTAGTCACTTGTGAATAATGATTTTGAAAATTAATTTAATAAAAAGAATGAGGAACTTCCTGGATTTATTGTCCTCGCAGATACTAAAAAGACGATAAAGAGAAACTTTATCAAGTTTGGCTAATGTTGTATAGTCTTCATAAACTCCATAGGGAAGGAATTCGTGAAGATATTGATTGATTTCTTTTCGATTATTTTCCCTTTGTTGTTCGGATAATCCCCCTTCTTCTCGTCTGCAAACGATGTTCGGGATGAACTGGACTTGTTTTTTTTCTTTGACAATTTTTTCAGTAAAGAATATCCAATCGGATACCAATCTGTGGCTTTCATCATATAGTGAATCATTAAATAACTCTCGTTTGATAAAGGAGCTTTGATGGTCTAAAGTCGCAACGAAGAAATGTATCATGGTCGTGCGGGGTGGCTGAATGGAAGCATGACCTTGGTGGGTCTTAGTATTGTAATGATAGTCTTTTCCTACAATGAAATCTGAATTATAATGGTAGTTTGATACTTTTTCAAGAATGTCATTTGCGTAAAAACAATCCCCAGAGTTCATAAAATTCAAGTATTCGCCTGTTGCTTTTCTGATACCTTTATTCATGCCTTGGTAGATACCACCATCAGGTTCTGATACCCAATAGTCGATCTGTGCATCATATTTCTTTAGAATTTCAACACTTCCATCAGTTGATCCCCCATCAATGATAATGAATTCAAAGTCACGAAAGGTCTGATGAATTACGCTCTCAATGGTTTTGCGTAATCCTTCTTTATTATTGTAGTTGACAGTGATAATAGAGTATTTCATTGCTTCTTGAAGATTTTAATTCTTGATAAGCTGTCTTTTGCTCCTTTTGCAAAGAGAAAAGTGGCACTAAGGTCGATAGAGAGGAAAATGGCCATTCCAATTGCTGCATAGATAGCCCATGTCCAAATACTGTGATAGGGATTAATTGGAACATGTTGAATTGCATAGGTCGCAAGCGCAAATGAAATAAATGAGATGCCATAGTTTCGTAAAACTCCCTTCCAATATATGGAAACAGACTCTTTAAAGCCAGAGGTAAATAGATAATAGGGCTTCCATAAAACCACAATAGCGAGCAGACTGACAATCTTACCGAGTAGAATACCAATAATGCCCCATTTTAAACCAGCAATGATGGTAATTGATATATTGATAATCAGTTCTGTCCATGCCGACCATACGTCAGCATAGAGACCATGGGCATAATTAAAACTATCTACTGAATTGCGAGAATTTGTGATGTAGATATAAATAATTAGTAATATCAGAATTCTGCGATCCATGATGTATTCAGGACCTAGCCAATGGGCGATAAAAGGTTCGATAAATGTGTAAAGTGAGAAGCTAAGGATAGCTGCAATAGTATGTTGAATGGTTGTAAATTCCCAAAATACTTTCATCATGTTTTGTTTATTGCCTTCTGCAACCAAGTTACCAACACTGGCGCCGACACTACCTGTGATGGCAGAAAACAATGAGATCAATTTTGAAATGATAATCATATAGTTACCATAGTAGGCAACCATTTTTAGTGACACAAAAAGGAAAATAAATAATTCATCACTTTTGACCAATACAAAGTCCTTAATCTTATGAATAAATACTTGCTTGGTCTTAGCGATAATCTCTGGATATTGTTTCAATAATGTTTTGCCTTTTCTTTTGTTCACATTCAACCAAGGGTATTCTTTGTTGATTTTCCAATTCAAAATGAGACAGCATAGAATACTAAAGAGAAATTCAATGCTTACCCAGACATATAGATTTCTAAAGGTATATGCCAAAAATATCTGTAAGATGATAATAAGTATATTTGCAGACTGAAAATAAATGGCTACAAGATAGTTCTTTTGATCAGCTGAAAGTAAGATTTGTCGGTAATTAATAAAATAACCTATGAGAGATGAACCTAAAAATGAATAATAGGAAAAGTAGATGATGCCTAGGTCTAATTCTGCTTTTGCAAAAATAAGTGGAAAGAAGAGACTGATAAGGATACCACCTCCCAAAATAATGTAACCAATCCAATTATACAGATAACCTAACAGAGAAAGAATGTCTTGGATTTCCTGCCTGTTATTTGTTTGAAGTGGCTTAAAAAGGAAATAACCAATACATGCAGTTATGCCGAGTTCTGCAAGATTTAGATAACCTAGGATGTTTCCAAGCGTGCCTGTCAGACCAATAAACTCAGCCCCAAGGCAGTCAAGAAAAATTTTACGGGAGAAAAAGGCTAATGTAAGTGTTAAGAAGTAAAAAAAGATATTTACTTCTGCATTCAGTATACTTTTATGAACCCTTTCCCCCATCTATACATTATGTTCTGTGTGGATGAAATCTGTATTCTTGTGATCAATGTGTAAGATATTCTTAAACATACGAAGCACAAGTCCAGGAATCGCAAATACTTTGGCAAAGGAGCGAGTACGTAATTGTGATGGTAGGGCAATGAAAAGGGATATTCCCAATAATCCGAATAGGATCCACCATTTCTCGCACCACTCTGGAATCAGTATTGTCATAAATATAGAGATTCCTCCTAGAAGGACGATTAGAATAGAACGAGGGATGAGCGCTTGCTGAATAACTTTGTCGACAAAGTTGATGTTACCTTGAATAAGAGCCCTAGGAACTTTAGGTAATTGTGAAAGCAAACTTTGTACTTGAGCTGTCATCCAGCGCATACGCTGACGTTGAAAGTTGTCCTGATTGCTTACTTTCTCATCAAAAACATGAATTTCTGAAGCGTATTTGATGAATACTCCCTGATGAAGTAAAAGAGCCTCCATCTCTCGATCTTCACCGGCAGTGGTTAGCTTGAAGACATTTTCTTTAAAGAGTTCGTATTTGAAGCACATGCCAGAACCTATTAGGGCAGAAGACAGACCAAGACGATTATGAGCTTTGCGAAAAATAGTGTTGTTGATTTCTTCGCTGGCACCATCCAATACTGCTACATCGTTGTTTGCATTTTTTGCGCAGCGGTGGCATTGAATGGCATCGTAGACACTGCATAGTACATTTAATTGTGAGAGAAATTCGTGGCGAACCACATTGTCTGCATCCAGAATGACTACATTGTCATAATTGTTATTGACATTTTCAATCGCATATTGCATTGCTTTGGCCTTGGAACTTTTTTCAAAGGTTGGTTGGAGTAGGGTGATGGGCAACTTACTTAATTGTTTGTTGGTTTCTGGCTGCATGTGGTCAGAAATAACGATAACGTTGTATAAATCTTTGGGGTATTTTTGCAAAAGGAATTGTTTCACTGCATTGATAATTACCTTATCTTCTTTATAAGCAGGGTAGAGAATTAAGAATTTGTTTAAGCGATTGCTTAGGGCAGCTGCATGGATAGCAATGCGGTCTTCTTTTTCATAAAAAAGGGAGATGATTGCAAAGAATACAACATAAAATACTGATCCTGCCATGACGAACCAGAGGATGATCTCGAATATATGTATTATCTCCCAGATATTCATGAGTCTTATTGCTCTTTGTTTTTAAAGATTTTTTTTGCGAATTTAGTCTTTCCTAAGAACTTTATGTTAAATAAGGCCCAGAAACTAACGAGCGGTGAACGCAAAAAGGTTTTGTCCCACATTTCGTCGACCAAATAGTCCGGTGTAGCTAGGGCGAAAAAGAATAGACAGACAGCTCCTAAGAACCACCATTTGATGACCAAGGTGAAATAGATAAATGGCAACACAAGGCTCATAATCATAATAATGCCGACCATGACTGTTCTTGGAATCAACATCCATTGGATGATTTTGTCTGCCAAATCGCGTTGCTTATTAAAGATGGCACCTGGCAAATATTTAATACTGCGGAACAGATTCTTAACTTGTTTTACTGTCCAACGGCCATGTTGAAGATTGAGTTTTTCTGTTGTCCTCACTTTTTCGCCATATATGAGAATATTATGGAAATAATCGATGTAAATCTGATTGCGTAGCAACATGGATTCTAATTCTTTGACTTCTGCTGACGACTTTGTCCTCATAACATTGTCTTTGAACCATTTGAAATCAAATGCAGTGCCAGTTTCTGCCAATGAAGCAGATAACCCCAAATTGATGTGCCCTTTTCGGAAAATGGAATTGTTGATTTCTTCAAAAATTGCCCCCAAACGAGCTGCTGCAGTATCTCTATTCCTGGAAACAGTATGGGCCTGAATCGCTTTGGTGGCAGCGGATTCATAAGCATTATTCATTTGTGTTAGGAAATCCTGTTCTACAATATTATCTGCATCCATAATCATGGCAATATCGTAGATTTTGAATTCTGGCAGATTTAATATGGCATATTGGAGCGATTTTGCCTTTGAACTAACTTCGAAATTAGGTGTTAGTAGGGTGATGGGGTATTGCGCTAAGCGCATATTAGTGATTTCACTCTGATGATCAGAGATGACTGTTACATCGAAGAGACGCTGAGGATATGATTGCGCCAATATGGATAATATCGTCTGCTCGATGACATGATCCTGTTTATAGGCAGGAATCAAGATGATAAAGCGTCGTTTAATTTTAGCTTCATTAATATTGGTTGTTCTAGAAAAAAGAGAGGCAATAGAAAAAATGCCCAGATATAACACTGTCACTGCAACAATGATAAAGAAGAACCAGTCAACTATATATAATATGTCCCAAAAATCCAGTTTCATAACTTTAATTGATAATTCCTTTGATAACTGCACTGGTTAGGCGAGTATGTCCTTGTAGTGTATATTTGAGAATGTCACGCGTTGCTACAACAAGTATGAGATAACAATAGGACAAATATTTTGTAAATCCTGACCAATTGCGTTTTACAAGGAGAAGTCGATTACGAGTGATATAATAGGTTCGCAAGGGACTATTCTGTCCTGTACTTTGACTTTCTTTATGGTAGATGGTACTGGCGGGTTCATACCAAATCTTATAACCAGTACGGGTTATCATCATAGACCAATCTAATTCTTCGTAATAGAGGAAGTAGCATTCAGGCATTAATCCGACTTTATCAATCACCTCCCGTTTGAGCATCATAGCTGCACCATGAGCGTAGGGCGTTTGGTGAGGCGTATCATATTGCCCTTTGTCTTCTTCTCCAAAACCTATGGCCCGGTTACGAACCGTAATAGGAGAGAGTGGGGTATAGCCTGCAAATTGAATAGGGTTGTTTTCCCAGGCAAAACGTATCTTAGGGCAAACCATCCCAATTATTGGGGAAGATTCTAATCTTCTAATTAAAGATTTGGGATTGAATTTCTTGAAAATAGTATCGTTGTTGATGAGGTAAAGGTATTTGCCTTTTGCGGCTTTTATTCCTAAATTGTTGCCTCCTGCAAAGCCTAAGTTTTTGTCATTTCGAATGACCTTGATGTTAGGATATCGATCTTGAAGAATGCTAGCTTCGTTTTCTTTAGATCCATTGTCTACCACAATCACCTCCATGTCTTCATTGAAGGTGATGCTATCAATCAATGCGCATGTATCTTTTAGCCCATTATAATTGACTGTAATGATAGACAATTTACACTCTAGAGGCAAGTTTCTTCTCTAATTTTAATCGATTCTTCTCAGCTTGCTCAGCAAGTTGCTTGTTTTCAAACTCATTCCATGCTGGTTCTAAATAAGGTAAAATATATACAATGGAAATTCCGCCGTAGAATAATAAGCAATTAGGAAACTGCATTAATACTTGATTAGCATAACCTCCTAATTGGATGGCAATAAAGGCACAACAAAAGCCTGCACCGATACCGGCTAAGGACTTGTTTTTAAGTTTAAATAAAACAGTCCAACATGCTCCGCCAAGCATAATTAGCATGGTAATAATAAAAATCGTGATTCCTATAGGACCTGTTCTTAACCATATAAAAACATATTCAGAATCTGGTGGTATTGTCGCTAATTTTCTATATTTATTATTTGCAGGCACATTATCCATTCCCATGCCCAGACCGATTCCCCATGGCGCATCTTTAATATGTTTCTTCATGACTTCTTTATTCATGTCTCGTACGTTCATAGATGCGTCATTTTTGTTAAAGGCAGATCTCATACGCCGTATTTGTTGATTGCCTTGTCCTATGTTTGTAAATATTAGAATAAATGCAAAAAAAGCAAATACAATTGTAAAAGGAATAGCGATCTTAATGGATTTCGATAAAAAAACATAAACAATAAGTCCTCCAATCATGCAGAAAATGGCCGTTCTAGTACCAGACTGAAACATTCCCCAAATAACAGCAATAGCAACTAAAATAAAAAATATTTTTTCTTTCTTAGTTATTGAAGTTATACCGAAAATTATAAAAGCAGTTGCAGCAGCAGCAGCATTACAACCATAATTGGCGGCGTCACTAAACGTTGAGAAATATCTGATTAAGGTACCTGCTTGAAGAATGTGTGTAGCGCTAATTCTTCCCTGCAACCAACTGTTTTCTTCTATTGTGAATCCAAGATGTTGTTGCTTCCATGTCCAAAAGGCTGTGAAAAGAGATAAACTAGCCCATAATTTTAGATATTGTCTTAAAACCTGAGGAGAGTCAATATAAATAGAAAATACAAGAAATATGTATAGTAACTGAAATGCCATCATTCTTGCACCAGCATACCATGCATTTATATTAATACCCAAATTACATGTATCATTTAGTATTTCTATTGTACAGAATCCACACCAAATAATTAAAGCAAATAACATCAAATTAGCAGTCCTTTCGAAATGTGGCGTTTGTCTTGCATCTATAATAGCAATAGCTAATAATACAATCTGCAACATTTCATTTGGTAATGACATCGGAATCGGTAGAGCGGACGCAATATCTCTCATTTGTATGAAATAGTTTACAAAAAAGAGAAGCCAAAAACAAAACATACGCCATTTGAAAGCAAAATAAACGAATAGTATTAAAAATGGTACTAAACATATAATTGCAAAAGCGTTAAATCCACTCGTGATGAATTCATAGATAGCAAGCAAAAACAGGAGAAAGAGTAATATTACTCTTCCTCCGTTTTCGCGGGAATATGTTTTAAATGATTCTGTCATTTAGCATGGCTATTTTCAACAGCCGTCAGGCCCATTTGTGAGATGCGGTATACAAAGTTGTTAAACTTGGTATATGGTGGTAACTGACCGACAAACTCTTCAACTGCATAGCGCTGTGCCTCTGTGAGGTACATGAAGAGTGTATTTTGATCTTCTAACTGTGACTGCAGTTCCTTTAATGCTTTCTGGTCGACGTCCTTCCATGTGCGGTTGGCACGGGTGACCAACAAGTTGATAGTACCCATATTTAATAGTGCGGGAGGCACTGAGTTGTCATCCAAATTTGGATACTCGATAATAGCTATTTCATTTGGAAGGATATCTGGGCAAATGTCCTTGATGTCCTTGGCCATGATGAAACGGCTGTCTTCTGCCAAGTAGTCCTCATCGTAAGTGAGACGACGAACCTGAAGGCCGATCGAAATCCAATAATTTTCTAATTCCTGAGCAATATAGCTCTTACCATTACCGGCATCTGTGGAAATCAGGTTGAGAACGTTCTGCTGACCTTCCTTGAAATGGGGGAGGAGGGATTTGCTTAACTGACGCAATGCCATGTCGGCAATCGTTTTGTTGAAGCGCCGATAGCGGAGGGTACTCTCTTTGGGGAAACACCCCATAACTGGTACTTTGGTGATTCGCTCTGAACGCATGCGGTCACGCAAAGTACGATCCAACAATTCGATGATGAAGAAGTATAATGCTGTCAAAGCGAATGTCAGCAAGAATGCGCCAAGCAGGATCATCATACGATTTGTGGGTTGAGCATTCATCGGGAACATTGGTGGGTTTAACACACGCAATTTGGCTGTGGTCATCTGAAGGTTACGCTGGCGCAGACGAGCGGAATTTAAGGCCGACAGCATTTCCATGTAATTCCCCTCAATGAAAGAAATATGACGATCTTTGCGCGCCAATGTCGCGCCAATAGGAGCATAATATAAAATCTGTCGATCGATTTTCTCACGCATAATGTCCTGAGCACTCATTTCTGCTTTTGTCTTCTCTAATAGGAGTACTTGCTCTAACCATCTGTTTATCATATCGCCTGCTTTCACTCCAGTTTCTGTACTATATGAACCTGCCTCAATATCTCGAGTCAATTCTTTCATACGTGCGGTACGATCTTGGAGCATTTGTTCTGCTTTTGCCAATTCTAACTGAGATTCAACGTTGTTTTCTCCTCCCTCACTTGTCATCAGGCGAAGATTGGAAATGCGAGATTGAATTCTCGAAATGTCAGTAATTTGATCTGTAAAGTCACGATTAGCACGAATAATTTTTGCACGATCACCCAATTGCCGTTCAAGATAATCCATCAATGATTTAGCTGTTGTATAGTTCATTAGTTGATCGTTGTCAGACACTTGTTGGGCTCCATCCATACCTGATATAACTTTTGTCTGTTCACCATAGTTAATGATTCGCTTGGAAACATTGTAGCGAATGAGGTCATCTTCTGCACCAGTTAAAATCTTATAAAGACGGGCTACCTCACGCTCAAAGAATTTAATCACATCGTTAGTTTCTCCAAACCGTAACTGTTGGTATTGACGGGCGAACACTTCATTCAGAATGTCCAAGGTGTTATAAGTAATGCCGGCATCATTAGCAGAATAGGCAATATCTATAATGTCACTTCTTTCTAATTGCATGACTTTTAATCGGCTAGTTATATTATTGATTCCAAACCATGGATGATAATTTAATAACCCAAAAATAAAATTGTCTTGCGAAGGCTTTTCATAAGCTTTTAAATTGGCATACGTCGCTTGTTCACTGTTATGATTAATAAGTGCCTTGACATCTGCAGGAACCGTTGCACTTAACTGGCGGAAATGCTCTGATGAGATATAGTTGTTATCCTTGCTGGGATTGCCATACATCATACAACGCGCAAATAAACGGAGTGACACTTCGTGAATAGTGACATCTGTGGTCATCATCAACATCAAATTCGTGATGTTAGTTTGGGACTGACCACCAGCCGAACCGATTCCTCCTTCTAAATTATAACCAGTAATCATACCTGTATAAATGGTCGTATTGGCATCATAAACGCGTTCCATGTTTCGCGTCATAAACCATGCAACAATTAAAGCGATTAGTGGTAAAATGATTAAATACCAACGAATTTTGTATAGAAATCTCACAATATATCTGAACAAATCCATAGTCTTTTCTTTTTATTGTTAATACTTATTTCTTTGTTGCTTTTTTTGCTGCTTTTTGAGCTTTGGCCTCGGCTTTTTCTAAAGCTTTCAACTTTTTCTCTTCTTCATTGGCAGCTTTTTTAATACGCTTTTCAACTGCTTTGTTTTCTTTTGCCAATTGCTTTTCTGATTTTTGAATATTCTTATCCAAAGTAATCTCTGTTGTAGAATTAGTCAAGATGGGAGTATGGGTGATTATTTCTAAGGTCAAAATGTCTGTAATAATTTCGGCCTGCTTACTTTGATATGAATTAACTGCTCCATCTTCTCGAGATTTTGTGTATGCAAAATCTTCAATTGTCATGTTCCCATTGTGGAAATCTTCTAAATTTAATGCGCCTGCCCCCTGATACATAGCGGCATTTTCGCTAGCTGTCTTTAATATGATTAATCCTGTTGTAATTTTTGTATAAAGACTTGCAATTTGTAGTTTTAGTTGGTCATATTGGTAATCTTTGTTAAAAATAGCTTGGTCAACTTCCAATTTTTTCCTTTTGACAGCAGCACCCAAGTCTAGTATATCCTCAACAGGAACGGCCAAATTGACACCTACATTCCAATAGCTTTGCTCAGACCCTTGAAATTGCATCATCTGGAGCGTATAATAGCTGGATGAACTTTGTCCCCACATATCCGAAACACCATAACTATAGCTTGCATGGCCAGTAATGTATGAGAAAATATGCCTTTTTTGCTTGGCAACTTCTGCCTCCGCTATTTCCTGTGCCTTTTGTAAGGACATTACCTGGGGCGTAGACTTGGCATTTTCAAACAATACTGCGAGTGGCGGCAGATGGAACTCTGAGAAATTGATATTCATCTCCTTACTGGAGTCAAAGAATCCTGCTGCTATTCCACTGTCGTCGAACGACTGTGCGAACGAAACGCTGCTTACACCTGCTATGGCTGCGCAGAATAACAAACGTCTGAACCTGTTCATTTTTTTATAATTCTTGTTATACATTTCCTTTTTGAATCATTGAGGTTAAGGTACGGAAGATAATCTTCATGTCGAGCATGAAATTATACGTCTGTCCGTAGGTGATATCCAATTGCTTGCGCTCCTCAGCCGACATCATGCCGCCCTTGCCGCGTTCCTCGACTTGCCAGAGACCAGTGAGGCCGGCAGGTGCCATGAAACGGTCGATGCTGGCATCGGCTGTGAGTTTCTCTGCTTCGTAGAGTGGGAGAGGACGATTGCCGACAATCGACATGTCGCCCTTGAGAATATTGAAAAGCTGGGGAAGCTCGTCGATGCTGGTCTTACGGATGAACTTACCCACCTTAGTGACGCGGGGATCGTTCTCAATCTTGACGAATGCATTCTCGATTTCTTCCTGCTTCTCCTTGTTATAGTCGCTTTCTGCGACCACGAAATCATCGCCAACGAGCATCACCTCATCGTCGCTGATCATCATATCGGACTCCATGCCCATATCCATCATCATCATCTCAGCCTCAAGACCAAGGGGCGCTGTAATGATTGGCTTCTCGGTTTCTTCTCCGTCCTTATTCTGCTCAGCATATTGGTTACCGGCTTCTTTGGCGACTTCTTTCAGACGATCCTCGGCATCGACATACATCGAGCGGAACTTCAGAAAATCGAAGATGGTGTAGTTGGTCCCCACACGCTTAGACTTGAACAATATTGGACCCTTACTCTCCAGACGGATGGCAATGGCGGTAATAATAAAGACGGGGGAGAGGATGATGATGGCAAAGAATGAAACAACAATGTCAAACAGTCGCTTCCAAAGTGGAATCTTGAACTTCAAGATACGGTGCTTGGCGGTCTGCTCATCGAATAGCATGCCTTCACGATCAGAGATAAACTGAATCTTCTTATTCAGTTCTGTCACAGAGGCATCTACCGAAATGGTATCGTTGATACCGCATTTCTGATAGACTTTCCGATCTTCGTCGGTTAGCTCATGGGTGAGCAGGATGACATAGACATTCTTGCACTTCTTTTTCAGATAGGTGATGGCCGTAATGTCTTCATTACGGACGGTCTGTTCGTAGAAGAGGATGAAATGCTCATTGCGGACGTGGGAAACACAGACGGATGCTGCCTCCTTGTAGTCCTTGGCGAACTGGACAAGGCGCCCGGGGATGTATTTCAACCGCTCTTCGGTTTCTTTACTGTTACCTAAGTAAACTACACCTATCATATAATATACCTATTATATATATTAGGGAACGATCTTTTTGACTCGAATCTTCAACTCCATCGGGTTGAAGGGCTTGACGATGTAGTCTTCAGCACCGATCTCAAGCAGGCGGATACGCTCGCTGGTTGAGTCTTCACTGGACAACATGATGACAGGAATATGCTTGAACAACTCGTTCTGCTTGATCCACTCCAGAAAATCATCACCACGCATACCTGGCATTCGAATGTCAGAGATAATCAAGTCGGGAGTGTTTCCTGCCTGAAGCCATTTTACGCCTTGCAGACCGTCGGGCAGCCACTGCACGTCGTAATCGCTCATCAGATAAATGGAGAGCACCTTTGCGATGGTCTCTTTGTCGTCAAGTATTAGTATTTTCTTCTTCATATATGAATTATATTTTGTCGCTAAATAGCCATAATCTTGTGCAAAGGTAAAAAAAAAAATTAAATAGTGTTCAAAATTTCGTAAAAATTTTCTCTTTTTCGCTAAAAAAGTTGCTAATTTGAAAAAAAATGGGGAAATTTGCAGTAAAAACGTACTATAAATAGAAGCATTTAATCACTTATTATGGCAAATAGATATTTATTAGGTTTTGATGTCGGTAGCTCTTCAGTGAAGGCATCATTGGTTAACGCCGATAGCGGCAAGTGTGTGGCAACTGCTTTCTTCCCCGAAAAGGAGGCTCCAATCATGGCTGTGAAAGCCGGATGGGCTGAGCAGGATCCCCAGATGTGGTGGGATAATGCGAAGCTGAGCCTTCAGAAGATTATGAAGGAGGCTGGTGCTACCGGTGAGGAGATCAAGGCTATTGGTATTTCTTATCAGATGCACGGTCTGGTCTGTGTAGACAAGGATATGAAGGCTTTGCGCCCTTCGATTATCTGGTGTGACTCCCGTGCCGTTCCTTATGGTGAGAAGGCTTTCAAGGATCTGGGCGGTGACCTGTGTTTGAGTCATTTGTTGAATTCTCCCGGCAACTTCACAGCTGCTAAACTGGCTTGGGTGAAGGAGAATGAGCCTGAACTATACAGCAAAATATATAAAGTGATGCTGCCTGGTGACTATATCGCCATGCGACTGAGTGGTGTGGCCAATACCACCGTTAGTGGCCTCTCTGAAGGTATGTTCTGGGATTTCAAGAACAATCAGGTGGCCGACTTCCTGATGAAGTATTATGGTTTCGACAGCTCTTTGATTGCTGATATCGTTCCAACATTTGCGGAGCAGAGCGTGGTAAGCGCAGAGGCTGCTGCAGAATTGGGCCTGAAGGCTGGTACACCGATTACTTATAGGGGTGGTGACCAACCTAATAATGCCTTGTCATTGAATGTGCTGAACCCGGGAGAGATTGCCGCAACGGCAGGTACTTCGGGTGTCGTCTATGGTGTGTTGGGTGAGGTGAATTACGACAAACAGAGTCGTGTGAACACCTTTGCTCATGTAAATCATACTGCTGATCAGACGCGTTTGGGCGTGTTGCTTTGTATCAATGGTACTGGTATCTTGAATGCCTGGACGCATCGTAACATCACACCGGAGATCGGATATGCTGAGATGAACGACCTGGCTGCATCTGTGCCCATCGGTAGTGAGGGCGTGACCATCATCCCATTCGGCAACGGTGCTGAGCGCGTGTTGGAGAATAAGGAGATTGGTTGCTCCATCAATGGCCTCAACTTCAACAAGCATAATAAGGCTCACTTGGTTCGCGCTGCTCAGGAGGGTATCGTGTTCTCGTTCTGCTATGGTATGGAGATTATGCAGCAGATGGGTATGGATATTAAGAAGATTCATGCTGGTAAGGCGAATATGTTCCTGAGTCCGTTGTTCCGCGATACTTTGGCGGGCGTGAGTGGCGCTACCATCGAACTTTATGATACGGATGGTTCTGTAGGTGCTGCGAAAGGTGCTGGTATCGGTGCCGGTATCTATAAGAATGCTGACGAGGCTTTCGCTTCGTTGGAGAAGTTGCAGGTGATTGAGCCGGATGCTGCCCATCGTGCTGAGTATCAGGCTGCTTATACTGCTTGGAAGACAACATTGGAGAAAAATATCTAATCAAATATTCATTAATTTATCAACACAATTATGGCAAAAGAGTATTTTCCGTTTACTGGTAAGATTCCTTTCGAGGGAAAGGATAGTAAGAATGTAATGGCTTTCCATTATTACGAGCCTGAGAAGGTCGTGATGGGAAAGAAGATGAAGGACTGGCTGAAGTTCGCGATGGCTTGGTGGCATACACTGGGTGGTGCCAGTGCTGACCAGTTCGGTGGTCAGACACGCTCTTATGAGTGGGACAAGGCTGCTGATCCTGTTCAGCGTGCTAAGGATAAGATGGACGCTGGTTTCGAAATCATGGACAAACTGGGTATCGAGTATTTCTGTTTCCACGATATCGACCTCGTTGAGGAGGCTCCCACCATCGCTGAGTATGAGGAGCGCATGAAGGCTATCACCGATTATGCTCAGGAGAAGATGAAGCAGTTCCCGAAGATCAAGCTTCTGTGGGGTACCGCCAACGTGTTCGGTAACAAGCGTTATGCTAATGGTGCGTCTACCAATCCTGACTTCGACGTCGTGGCTCGCGCTATCGTTCAGATTAAGAACTCTATCGATGCTACCATCAAGCTCGGTGGTACCAACTATGTGTTCTGGGGTGGTCGTGAGGGCTATATGAGTCTGCTGAACACCGATCAGAAGCGTGAGAAGGAACACATGGCTACGATGCTGGGTATGGCTCGTGATTATGCCCGCAGCAAGGGTTTCAAGGGCACGTTCCTGATTGAGCCGAAGCCTATGGAGCCTTCGAAGCATCAGTATGATGTGGACACAGAGACAGTGATTGGTTTCCTGAAGGCACATGGCCTGGACAAGGACTTCAAGGTGAACATTGAGGTGAACCATGCTACATTGGCTGGCCATACCTTCGAGCACGAACTGGCTTGTGCTGTTGATGCTGGCATGCTGGGTTCTATCGATGCTAACCGTGGTGATGCTCAGAATGGCTGGGATACCGACCAGTTCCCCATCGATAACTTCGAACTGACTCAGGCGATGATGGAGATTATCCGCAATGGCGGTTTCAAGGATGGTGGTACCAACTTCGATGCCAAGATCCGTCGTAACTCTACCGACCTTGAGGATCTCTTCATTGCCCACATCAGTGGTATGGATGCGATGGCTCGTGCACTGATGAATGCGGCTGATATTCTGGAGAACTCTGAACTGCCCGCTATGAAGAAAGCTCGTTATGCTAGCTTCGACAGTGGTATCGGTAAGGATTTCGAGGATGGCAAGCTGACCTTCGAGCAGGTTTACGAATATGGTAAGAAAGTGGAAGAACCGAAGCAGACTTCCGGCAAACAGGAGAAGTACGAGACTATCGTTGCTTTGTATGCAAAGTAATGCAACAATATTTCAATAAAAAGGCCCGCTCTTGGCGGGCTTTTTTATTGGAGGCTTTGCTTATACCACTCAAATAATTTCTGAACACCGTCTTCAATCTCGACTTTATGCGTCCAGCCCAGGGAATGGAGTTTCGAGACATCTATCAGTTTTCTCATGGTACCATCGGGTTTGGAGGCGTCGAATTCGATAGTCCCTTCGAAACCGACGGCTTTTACAACTAGTTCTGAGAGTTCCCGAATCGTCAGTTCCTTTCCAGTTCCAACATTGATATGGCAGTTGCGGATTTCTCCCAACTTGGGAATGGCGCCTCCGCGTCCTGCGGAATGATTTCTGTCTACTGCACCATCGGTAGAGGCTCCGTAATGAACGGAAGAATATTTCTCAAT
>Ga0310691_10002753_pt1 | contig 22406 bp, 35 predicted proteins | sample 176DNAGHGlowgp2_FD_203887 | JGI IMG/M metagenome (GOLD analysis project Ga0310691, IMG submission 203887) | Sheep rumen microbial communities from Palmerston North, Manawatu-Wanganui, New Zealand - 1766 DNA GHGlow gp2 (v2) (version 2) | ecosystem: Host-associated > Mammals > Digestive system >...
GTGCCAATACTTGATGAAAACTTCATCTTACCTGACACTGTAGATGAACTTCTTGAATATGCTACTGATAAATCTCAGATTGACGGTGGTATGAGAGAGGGTGTGGTTATTAGAGATCATGAAGGTAAACAATCCTTTAAAGCAGTTTCTAATGAGTATTTACTCAAGTATCATGGCTAATTTATAGCTGCTAAATTAAATATAGAAGAATAATGCCCAGTTAGTTTACGACTGGGCTTATTTTGTATATAATAATAATGTAATTAATGGAGGTCATGATATGGCTAATAAAAAATATAAAACTGAAGATGTTATAGCGGTTGGTTATAAAGAAATATATAATTATGGCTATAAGAAGACTTCTGATATAAATATTAGGCCAGAGTCTACCACTAAGTATCAGGTATTAGATATGCTTGATAATGGTCCAGCCATTAAAGCTTCAGCTGAAGATGTAGCTGATTTTATGAAATGGGTAAACTCAAAAGACCCCATTACTGATTATGAATATAAAGCTAAAACAGCATGCACTTCTGAATCTTGCACAGCAAAAGATTTTAGTTATATACTTTCTTTCATAAGCGTTTATTTTAAGGAAATTGAAAGAAAGGCTGAGCAAGAAAAAAGGGCAGCTGAAGCAGCAGTCAGTGAATATGTTGGAGAAGTTGGACAAAAGGTTTATTTCAAAGTAGCTGATTACAGAGTCCTTTATTGGAAAGAACCTTATGCCTATAGCTCTGACTCTGTTGGTGTTTATAGGATAATAGATACTGATGGCCATATAATAATTTGGGCTACTGCTAATGAGTGGATCTGCAAAGATGCTGAGATAAAGGGAACTGTTAAAAAGCACCAGGAATATAAGGGTGAGAAACAAACAGTTATTACTAGGGGAACAATTCTTTACTCACCTGAGAAAGAAAAAGAAGAAGATGAAATGGCTAAATATGAAGAAGAAGATTCTTTTGGCCCATCTCTAAATGGATTTTATGATTATATAGATTAAGTTTACAACTAATATAATAAGTGGTATAATATCAGTGTAAATAAATATATTATTAATTGGAGGGACATAATATGATTAATTGCCAAGGATGCGAAAGACTTAGAGTTAACAACTATACTTGCAGACATTACTGCCAGGATACAGGATCTTTCTGTAAGATCCTCAGAACTAGCGACATTACTTCACCTATAGTTCCAGAAGATGGTCAGTGTCCAGGGTTTGTTAATCCATGGGATATAAGAGCTGGATTGGAAATTAGACCGGGAGTTAATGTTAGATAATGAAAATTAATAAATTTGTAGAAAGTACTAATTTAAAAAGTGAAAAGAAACTCAATCAATATTTACACAGTTGGTTCCAAGCCAACTGTGGTTTTGATTTGGAGTTTAAATTAGGCACAGACTTTGATTATAATTATGTTGAAGATTTAATTCACTATGCCTTTGTAGTTCCCAATGATCATGACAAAATGTTCTTTGATGTATGTAAAGAAATTGCTCCAGAGCTAGAACAGTGTGATAACTTCTTACTATCACTTTTCCATGAAGTAGGACATTACATAACACAAGAAGACTTTGATGATGATGTCTGGGATGACTATGATGCTAAATCAGATTGGGGTAATGATTATAATGGTTATTACCACCATCCAATAGAGTATGAAGCAACAAGAGCTGGTATTGAACTAATGATGGATAATGCAGATAAAATACCAGAAATGCTTAGAACAATACAAAAATATGGGAAGGAAATTTTAAATGAGCTCGGATATACAGAATTGGATTAAATTAGGACCAAGCTTTTTACATCCTTATATTTTTACATGTGAGTATTTATATATAGATAAGCCTAATTACCTGTTAGATACTATATTAGATGATTACCCAATTAGCTGGGCTAAGTTTAATAAGTATGAGGGAACTCACCCAGACTATCCTGATTTTAGAGTTTGTATGATTAAATGCTTTAGGTGGGAAGCAGCTCAATTAGAAAGTGCCTTTAGGAAATTAGACTGGAAGTTGACTTTGACTCAAGGTAAAAAATATACAGATTTTAAGGACTTTTTATTTAACGCTTTGAATGATGCCATCAATGCTGAGTAATTTTTGTTGCTAAATTAGATATATGGAGGTTCAAAAGTATGGATATAAACCGATGTATTTATTTAACTGAAGATAATGAGATTTCAGATTTTTATGAAAGGACATTTAACACAGAAGGACATACTCAATTAGAACTACACCCAAATGAATATATCTTTGTTGGCAATGAAGTTTATTGCTACCAAGATGAGTTCATTCGTAGGGTAAATTATGGAACCATTACAAGTGAATATGGTGGCACTATAAAGCCAAGAAATATAGAACAAGTAGCAGCTATAGATATGCTGCAAGATGATACAACTACAATAAAACTTATTACAGGAACTTGGGGCACAGGCAAAACAATGTTGATTGCAGCCCAAGCCATTGCAGATCTAGAAGAAAATAAATACGATAAGATAGTTTGAATTCGTAACAACGTACAAGTAAAAGATACAGATAATATAGGTGCTCTCCCTGGAGATGCTACTGATAAATTACTCCCTTATGTAGGACCATTAAGCGACCATGCCGGTGGTGATGAGGGAGTTATAAGGTTGATAGAACAAGGTAGATTAGAAGTTATGCCACTTGGATTCTTAAGGGGCAGAAGTATAAAGAATAGTATAATTATATGCAGTGAAGCTGAGAACTTAACTAGAGAACATTTACAATTGATCATAGCTCGTGTTGATGAAGGTTCTAACCTTTGGATAGATGCTGATTGTAGACAGAGAGATAGATTAGTCTTTGAAAAGTCAAAAGGTATTGAGACTATGATTGATAGGTTAAAAGACCAAAGGCTATTTAGTTGGGTCCATTTAATCAAGAGTGAGAGATCTGAAACAGCAGCACTAGCAGATTTGTTAAATTATTAAAATGGCTGATATAAAAACCCTAAGGGCTTTGAGACGTCAGTATCTCGAGAAGCTATTAGATACAATTAAATTAGAGTTTAGTGATAGTGGTTTTAATTTAACCTGGAGAACTCCTGACACTGGTTGGGCTGGCACTCATATGGGTTGGCTTCATGGAGATCCAATAAACGTTTCTGATACTTATGGCCAATTTAAGGAAAATCCAGGCTTTTCTATTGTTATAAGTGGCTATGCTCAAGATGATTGTTTAGCCGATTTTAATGTTAACCGCGATTTAAAAGTTATAGAAAAATTTGTGGTTGATATAATTGTAAACTTTTTTAATCAAGAGCCATATCCTATAGAAGGTAAAAGGATAGAACTTACAAACTGGTCCAATCATATATTTGATAGCACTGATATTCTAGTTGAGCCTGAATTTGTTAATCATTCTATAGGTGGTATAGGCCTAACAATTTCACTGAGAGAAAGACAATAAGCTATGGATAAGACCAGACAAATATTAGTAGATTATGCTCATAATTTAATGGATTATTGTGAGAAGTCTTTTGGTAAATATGGCATAACTCTAGATGAGATAAAATTAAAGAATTTATCTAGATATAATGTTAGTAGATATAGGTGGCTTGAAGATGAGAATAATGGGACTTATTTTGATTTTCAATTTTTAATAAAATTTGATGAGCCAGATATAACTCCACAGGATAGTAAAATATTTACTAATGCTTTAAAAGAAATATGTGATGACTTCTTTTATTATAATCCATATCCAATTAAAGGTAAACAAATTGAAAAAATTGATACCATAGAATGTGAGCCTTTTGGTGATAATAAGTGGAGCACTTCTAATGCGTGGTTTATATTTACTATAAGCTTGGTTGAATCTTATGCCGGTTTAGATACTTGGGGTAATAGCATAGAAGATGTAGCTAAAGGCCTGGGTAATTTTAAACCAACTGATACATATCTTGGTTCTGAAGGTTATAAATATAAAGTTAAAGTAAAGTTATCTGAGCCTGGTTATTTTAGAAAAAAACTATCATATACTGGAACATTTAAATACTGGGATAGGTTTAAAGATCTTCATATAAATCTAAGACACACTGGTAATATATTGGCCCTACAAGGTTTATATAAAGTAGCAGAATATATACCTAACCCGGATATTATATTAATTTGGAGTTACCGTAGTAGAGAATACCCAGAAGATGATTATCAAGCTTATTTAATACATAGAAAAGATTTTGATGTTATTTTACAAAAATGGCAGAACGTGATAACTAGAATAGATAAGGGGAAGTAATGGCGGATTTACGTATATTAAGACATCAATATATGGAAAAATTAAATGATGCCATTAAATTAGAACTTGAAGACTATCATTTTAATTTTACTTGAAAATCAGGGTGGCCACCTGGTTGGACTGATAGCATAGACGATCCAGTCGCAGTTGTTGATCCTATAGATCAAGATCCGTGACATTCACCTCTTACTTTAGTGACATTTTTAAAAGCATATCCAAATAATGGCTGCTTAGATGATTTTGATACTAAGGCAGATACGCCAATGTTTAAACAATTTATATTGGATATCGTTAGAAAATTTGTAAAAACAGAAAAATATCCTATAGAAGATAAAGAATTATGAATGGATCTCAGAACTGGCTTTTATGTTGATGTTAAATTTGATGATAATAAAAAAATTGACCATATTGAAATTACAATTAGACTTAAAGAAAAATAAGATATAAGTTTAAAAAATAAAATAAATAGTTTATAATAAATATGAATAATAATATAGGTTTATAGTAGTGAGGTAGATAAACTGACTGCTAAAATAAAATATAAAGGTATTTATTGAAGTTATAAGGATGTATAATATAATTAGAGGTAATTAGCTATGGAAAAAGACTTTGAACTTGATGACTTCGATGAATTAGAAATTCCAGACTATGGCACAATTTATGACAAGGTAAAGACCGAAGAATTCCATAAAAAAGAAGGGATTACAATTCAAGAAGAATGTGAGCCAATTGAAGAAAGTGAAGATGAAAAAGAAACCAGATTGGCTAATGAATTTATTAACAAAAAATACAAAAAGGCTTATGATTGTTATTGCTCACAGATAAGAGGCAGATACGGCTATCTTGATGAAGACAATTTACCTATAGATGAGCAGGCCTTGAATTATGCTAGTTGTAAATGTAATTTCGACTATGACATATTAAAGGACAAAATCTCTAAAGGTGAACGTGAGTTTATACCAACATGAAAATAGATTAAAAATGATTTAGTTATTATAAGGAGTTTAAGATGAAAGTATTAAAGGAAGGAATTCTTTTAGAAGACGAGATAGAAAAAGCTGCCGACGCTGTTGATGCAGAAGAAGTAATTCCCGTACCTGATGAACCTGATAAACAAGATTTAGGTATGATTTGAACTGAACTGGATAAATCATTAGCAGCAGCTCAAGAAGCAGTGGAAATTGCTAGCTACGATGATACACATCCAGATGGCGACTATCCAAACCTATTATTGATTGGTGGTGCTGGAATTGGTAAGACAGCTCAGATAAAGGAATGGGCAAAGAAAAGGGGCGTAAACCTGTTTATGCTTCAGGGATCTGCATTAGATGCTGCTGATATGGGCGGTCTTCCTATAGTTGATTCTAGCGATGAAACAGATAAAGATGGTAAGCCAAAGAAGGTACTTAGAGCTCAGAAGGTTGGAACTGGTATACTTGACCAGTTAGATAGACCTAATTCTGTTCTTTTCTTGGATGAGTTAAACAGAGCTAGACCTGATGTTAGAGCTGCATTGTTAACTTTGATATGCGACCACTTAGTTCAGGACTTTACAGCAGATGGTGGTATGAGACCATTTCCTAATTTCTTATTTACTGTAGCTGCAGTTAACCCATCAGGAAAGACTGGATATGATACTTATGAATTAGACCAGGCAGAAATGGGTAGATTTACAAGTAAAGAAGTTAAGGCAGAAAATGCTGTATGGCTTAGATATGCTTACAATGATTTTAAAGAAAAGGCTCAGAAAGCTGCTGAACATGGCAATGATGCATTAGCCGCAAAATGCTTAGCTAGGGGTGAATTAGCCAAGGCTATAGTTGGTAATGCTTCATTTACTTTTGATGATGAACTAGCTGCTGAAGAATATGAAGATAATCCAGATTGGAATGGTAAACTCACTACTCCAAGAAATATCACTAGAGCTCTGCTTAGATGTGATGGCACAAAGGCTAGCTTAATTGATGGATGGTCTGGAGACTGCAATAACTTACAAGAGCCACTCATCAAGAAGATACTTAATAAGTATGAAGATAAGATTGATAAGGCTAATTCAGTATTAGCAAGGGGAACTGATTCTCCACTATTAAAGAAGAAAGCTCAGAGCCCAATGGAGAGAATGAGAAAGAAGTTCGAAACTAACTAATAAGGTGGTATAATTATGGCTAATATGACTTATGAAGAAAAAGCTACTAAAGCCTACCTAGAAGAAAGATTAGCTGAAAAGGGGTATTTTACATACTCTGAGCTTTTTCATTTATTTGATCTTAAATTAACCTATGATCCAGATGTAATTGGATATATGGAACCAGGCAAGGCCAGAATAACCATTAATGGCACTCTTGAAGAACATCAGATGCTATTAACTATAAGACACGAGATTCTTCATGAATACCTTACTCATGAAATGAGACTTATTAAACATGTAGCCCAAAATATGGGACTGGGTAATGCTGATACTGGTGAGATCTCTATCAGTGATATAAACGATGCTGGTAAGCTTAGTGAAATAAAAGACATTATTTATAGCGATTCTTCCTTTAATATAGCCGGAGATTATGAGATCTCTAATTTAGGTTATACTGAGCAAGATAAAAAGGATTTAAGAAGAATTAAGCTTGGTGGTAGAATTGTTAGCGGTTTGGTCACTGAAGATCAACATCCTGATTGGGTAGATCTTTCACTTGAAGAAATGTATGACCTGTTAACAGAAGAACGAGATCAGGCTAGACAGCAACTGATAGATGAAGCTAAAAAGACTTTGGATGACATTATAAATGATCCAGATATACCACAAGATATAAAGGATGCAGCTCAAGCAACTAAGGATCTTGTCGATAAGGCGGATAAGGGTGAAGGAATTAGTAAAGACGAATTTAATAATGTCAAAGATGCTTTAGATGACCTTGAACGTAAGTATGAAGATAGTGATGAAGGCTCTAAAGAAAATAAGGCCATAAACGATATAAAAGATATTTTAGATAAGTCTGAAATGACCGATGGTGGTCAGCAAGGTCCTGGTGGTCAAGATAATGGCCCACAGGATGGCCCTCAGAATGGCCCAACTGGCGGTGGTTCTGGAGATGGTCCAACCGGTAATGGCCCGACAGGTGGTGGTTCCGGTGAAGGCCCTGAGGATGGTCAAACTGGAGACGGTCCTGGAGACGGCGGTAAACCAACTAAGGGTAAAGGCAGTGAAGGACAAGGCGACGGAGATCAACCTGGCGGTGAAGGTAGCGAGGGAGATAAGCCTGGCAAACCTGGTCAGACTGCTTCAACTGGTGGTAAAGGGTCTAACGGAAAAGGTAAAGGTGATGGCCAAAGGGATCAAAAGTCAACTGGAACTGGCAGCCGTATAATTCATGGAACATTTAGAAATGGTAAATTCTATGATGTTAATGGCAATGAAATAACACCTGGGAGATAAATTATGGCAGATATTTATATAGATGATGATACCGGCAGATACTATACCTGGGACGGAAATAAGTTTGTTGAGTATGTTTCGTCTAATTCAGCTCAAATAGGATCTCGTGGTTCTGGTGAATATGATCAAGGCGAAGAAGAAGAAAGACAAAAGAAAATTGCTCAAGATGAAATAAATCACCCTGGTTATGACAACGATGATGATAATAGATCTGCCGCTGAAAGAATGAAAGACATCACCAGAAAAATGGATGATGAAAATACTCGAGATAACTTTGAGATGGATAAGATCAAGGTTAACCAGAGAGAGAAAGAAAAACAGAGAGCAATTGCTAGAAGAAATGCTGCGGCATTTAAAGGTAATAAAGCTGGTTTAACTAAATTTAAGGCTGACTTTTCTAAGTTTATAAAAAATGAAGTATCAGCTGTAGAGATGGATACTTGGACTAAACGTAATAGAAGATATGTTAATTCACCTTTTATTATGCCAGGTAGAAAAGAATTTGAGAATACTAATATCCCTTCAGTTAGAGTTTACTTTGACGTATCTGGATCTTGGGGTGCTGACAAAATAGCAGATGGTAAAGCTGTTATAGAGTCCATCGTTAAAGAATATGTTAAAAAGAAACAGTTAACTATAGAAGTCTTATACTTTGATACATCAATACATAATAGTATCGATGAAGGTGGCGGTGGAACTAGTGGTAGACCTATAGCCAATGATATAGCTAAGTATAAACCTGATAACGTTATCGTTATGACTGATAGCGATATAACAGACATGCATGATATGGTTATGGTAAAAGGCGGAGTCTTCCTTTTATTTAAGGGCGGAGTTTCTACTAACTTACAAGATCATATGCGTGGTAAAAAGATTACAAGGAGTTATGAGATATAATGACTAGTCAAGAAATATATGATATCCTATCCAATGACGAAAGGATGGTCAGATATCTGAATAGAGTAAAAGTTAATGATTATGGTCAAGAAGTATCTGATATAAATTATAAAGCTTTATATAGTAGGGCGAGACAACTCTTCCCTACTATAACTCCATCTCAATTTACTGAATTCCTTGGAGAATGTGGTATAGATCCATCTGAGTTTGGTGAAATACAGTTTAACATGTATGGCGGAGATACATTTATTAAGGGAGTTAATTTCTCTAATAAAGACTATACCTTCTCAGATGAAGATACTACTGGTTGGTTAAATAATCCAAAGGTTAATACCATTGGTCCAATGGCCTTTTCAGTAACAGGTAATTCTGATTCAGAAGCTGGAGTTGGTATCAGAACGGCTGATTTACGTAATGTTAAAGATATACAAACCGGAGCATTCTTTAAATGCAAGGATCTGACTACAGTTCTTTTAGCAGAAAATGCTAAGGTGGGTGAAATGGCATTTGCTAGAACCGGTATTGATGAGATACTGATACCAGATGGAGTTGAGCTGGATAATGGAGCCTTTGCTGGATGCACTAAGTTAAAGACTGTAGCCTTTGATGGAATCAATATATCCATTAAGACAGAGATATGGCGGGCTGATGAGTCAAAAAATCCATTTTATGGCTGCTACAATTTAGATGAAGTATATGTTTATGATAATAAGATTGATCTTGCTATAATGGCTTTATTCCAGTCTAAACAAAAGAATGTTACCATAAATGTTATGCCAAGTGGAAAGGACTCTGTTTTTGATGGAGACTCAATAAGGGAGTTTATCGTAAATAAGATACATGATATATTTAGCGGCCTTTATAGGCCAGTTTGGTTGCCAGATGGTTTAAATATAGTAGAGTATAAAGCTTAGTTATGAAAATTAATGAATTCAAATCTAGACCAAATTCTCATCAGACTCACTGGGAAGACCTTGTTCTTTTAGGGGCTGATGGCCTTGATGAACTAAATGATAAGATAGAAAAGTTTATTGCCAGATTAGATAACCATGCTACTGGCATAAACTTGACTACTAAAATAGATGGAGCTCCAGCAGTAGTATGTTGGAGTAAGTTTGAAGATTATCCTGATAATTCTATTTGTCTCAAATCTTTCTTAACTTCAAATAAAAATTGTATTTCTACAGAAGAAGAAATAGAAGACAGATATGGCGATAGGCCTAATATGGCTGTTAAGCTAAAATACTGTCTAGAAATAGCAAAGCATATACCACAAGGTGAGGCTTGGCAGGGTGATTGTCTTTACTCTAGTTCTGATTTAAATAAGGTAGAAATAGGTGGAACTGAGTATCTTACATTTCACCCCAATAAGATAGTGTATGCCTTTAGTGAAAATAATCCATCTTACCATACCATTGAAGACTCATCTTTTGGTATATGTTTCCATACTATATATAAAGGCAACTTAGAACATAAGACTCAATCTTTTAGTGTCGATGCTACTAGATTATCAGATCTTCCTGATGGAATCTATGTAATGTCTCCATCACTAAATGTTCCACAAGATTCTTCATTGTATAATATAGATGAAGTGAAGAAAGAATATGAAGAACTGAAATCATTAGAAAATAAACTTAGAGTTCCTGAATATGAAGAACTTTGTAATAACTCTAAGATTATGGGTTTCTGGAATACCTTTGAGAATCATGCTATATCTGATAACAAGACAACAAAGATAAACCCAGAAACATTTTATGACGAGTTTAAAGATTGGGTAAAAAGTAAAGTTCCACAGAACAGGAACTTTGAAAAGAATCTGAATACATACTATGAGTTCATAGATAACAACAAAGAACTTATTTATGATATGGTTGCCTGTCTCAATAAGGCAGTAGATATAAAGATGAATCTATGGGGTGGGCTAAAACAAGCAAAACAAGATTATAGCACATTCTATAAACACAGAGAACAAGGTTATATACCAGCATCTATGGAAGGTGTTGCTTACTCAGATGCTGATGGAAATATAGTAAAGATAGTTGACAGAAGTTCATTCAGTAATGTCAATAGAGATAGTAATTATATGTCGGGGTTTGAACACTAATGGTAGATTTAGATGTGTGGCAATACTGTAGAGACCTAAAAGATTATATTATTAAAGAATTTGACAACTTAAAGTTTGATACCAGCGATTGAGAATATAGCTGTAGTAGAGGTCCGGGATATAGGCGTAATAGAGAATATGGCTATAATATAGATATTAAAATTTTTTCTGAGACTGAAATTGAAGATGTAGACTATACTACAGACAAAGATAAAAAGATGATGGTATCTTTTGTTACTGAGTGTATAGAATACTTTTTAGCTAACAATAAATTCTCAGAAGATGACGAGCTAGTAATTGATGACGTTGACTTTTGGTATCCAAAGGAATGTAATAAAGGATTCAGTATATCCATTGATTTATTTTGTAGAGCTATAATGTAATTAATATAATAAACTTGGAGTAATTTGAAATGGTAGTAGTAAAAGAAGCTAAGATTACTAAGCTTGATCTCATGAGAGATTATGGTAATAACCTAGTAAGTTATATTTGAGAAAAGCTTGATGAAGATTTTGACTTGTATCTAGGTAATTATGAAGTAAAAATATATGCTCCGTCTTCAGTTGGTGATTCTAATTATAATATAGTAATATATAATATGGATAATCTTCCTGAAGAGCTTAGCTGAGATGATAAAAATCTGTTTGAAAAAGCTTTTATTTATTATATAAATGAATATATTTCTAGTAATAAAAGCCCAATAGAAAATAAAAAAGTTAAATTAAAATATCTGAATGTAGAAATACCAAAAAATGGCAAAGCATCTTACCTTAACTGAATATCTAGGATAATTGGTCCTAACCATAAAATGGTAATTTATTTTGGCCTTGCTTTGGGTAATGACATGCCACAATGGTCTAGTGGAATTAGTATAGATGATGTAGCTAAAGAAATAGGTAAATTCGAACCTGGGTCTAAGATGACCAATGGGCCATATTTTCAAGCTACAGTTTATGGAATTCACTTTCCACAAGAATTAGGCAAGGTAAGCATCCCAATAAAATACTGGAGAGATACATTATCTTATGGTAATAGTTTTAAGTATCGGGATAGATTTAAAATGATTGGCAAATTAAAAATTGGCAAATCAAAAGTTGAGGATTTACTTTCAGAGACTGATATTAAATTAGCTGCAGAGTGTAATTTAAATACTGATATAATACTAATGTGGACTCATCGAGGTGTTTACTTACTTAATAGAAAAGACTTTGAAGAAGCTCTAGTAAAAATAATGAATATATTAAATAATAAGACAGATGAATCTCTTGAAGAAGATACAGTCAAGACTTCTGATGGTAAATGGACTAACAAAGGTAAAGAAGGAATGCACGGAAAGTTCAAGACAAAGAAGCAAGCAGACGCACAGAGAAAGGCGATGTTCGCTAACGGGTATCATGAAAATCTGACAGTCAAAGAAGATAAGGAAGCTTTTGAAAACGAGTTCGGTGATAAGCAATGTTAGTTTTGAGAGAAGATAAAAATAAAATAGCTGTTCTTGGTTGGGGTAGGTTTAATCCACCAACAAAGGGTCATCAACTCTTAGGCCAATTTGTTAGAGATAAAGCTGCTGAAGTTGGCGGAACTCCAATGATCTATTCTTCTCATACTTATAAGAATAAGAAAGATAGTAATGGTCTATGGGGAGATCCACTTCCTTACGAAGAAAAAGCTAAATGGCTTAAAAAAGTCTTTGGTGATATGTTTATAGAGTCTGACTTAAAGACTGTTATCCAAATACTCGCAGATCTTTACAAGCAAGGTTATCAAGAACTTTATTTTATTGCTGGTTCTGATAGGATAGAAGAATATGAAAAGATGCTAGCCTATAATGGCCAGCCATCTAAAAAGACTGGTGAGATACCTTTTAATTTTGATAGGGTAGAAATCATACCAGCGGGTGAAGAAAGAAATGATAATGCTTCTGGTGTTGCTTCTATATCAGGAACAAGAACAAGAAAGTTAGCCTTTGACGGAGATTTAGAAGGATTCAAAAAGGCAGTTCCATTTAGTGATTCTGATGCTGAAGAACTTTATAATACTCTCAGAACAGAGTTGGGTGCTGTCGATGAAAGTTTAAACGAAGCTATACCTGGACAAACTGTTGGTAGTATCACTATAAAAGGCCAAACTTTTAATTTACGTAAAACTAGCTCAACAACTAGAAAGATACCTTTTTATAATATGGCTGCTGGAGAATATAAGTCTTATAATAAGCTTAAAAGGTTATTTGATGGTTCTCCATTTGATTTAAATATACCTGAATTTAATGGTGAGATAACAAACTATATTGTAGATAGCCAAGCTTATGGCACTCAAGAATTTGCAGGTGATACTGGACATATATTCGTTAAAGACGAAAATAATAAATCTTTATGTAATATTAATGCCATTGAAGGTGGAGATATAACATACTCTAAAGACGATATTAGAATTTGGGTTAAAAAATATATTGAAAGTCTTTTTGCAAATAGTAAAGAAGTATATACAGCTATATCTCCACACAAGGATGAAATCTGTAGAATTAAATTAGTTAATATACATAGTTCAACCAACCCTGAAGAAAGTCTTTTAAATTATTTAAAAGACACTATAAATTCCATTAATTTCCCAGTTGAATTAAAATCCATTATTCTTTTAGATATAAACGTGGGTAATCCGCATCCGGCTAAATCAGTAAGTGGAGCTGATCTGTCTGGAACGTATAGTTCGGTTGATTTAACTATATCTTATATGGCAGGTGATTCTGCTAAAGAAATTACTTTATATATAGGCTTAGTTTCTAAAGCTAGAAAGGTATACACCCCAAATAAAGTTATAAATAATATGGGTGGAAAATTATCTTGTGCTGAATTAACTGAACATATAAAAAACATTAATAATTTACCATTAGCAAAGATATTTAGCGAAGTGGTAGAAAATACTCATGGAAATCCAGGCGTAGATAAATTTTTAAATCAAAAAATACAAAGGGCTTCTTGGGAAAGCTCATTTGATAAATCTTTAGTAGAGAATATAAATGATCAATCAATTAATGGGTTAATAGTTGACTTTGGTGAAGTACTGGGAGCTGGAAGCTTGGCCAGTATAATAAATAAAGATAATGCTCAAATAGAATTCCCAAGCGGATCTAATGCTGAACTTTGTGATTATACTATATATGATGGAGATACAGGCTATAAGGTCAGTGAGAAGGCAAATACTGGTGCTGCTCCATCTAGTACTGGGGCTATAACTTCAATATATAAGTATATCCATGAAAATCAATATCCAAGTAGTAGAGCTGTTGATTTTATTGATTGGCTATATAATAACATTGTTATGGCTAAATCAGTTCATGATAGCTATGTTAATTTATATAAATTGGTTGTGGGTGAAGATACTGCTAGTTGGTATGTAAATGGAGATAATAGTTTAAGTAAATTTTATTCTGAAAATTCATTAAATAGCCACAACTATAAGGAATTATTAAATAGTGTTGGCAAAGGTAATAAGTTAGATAAAAATAAACTTAATGATAAAAGTTACATGGAAACGGCTAGAATTAGATACGTAGCCAGAATAGCCATTAATAGTATTAATAGCGACAAAGAATTAATTGAAGGATTTAATACTCTACTAAAAGATACTTTGGGTAGCTTTATTCAAGTATATTTAAAAGCCAGCATTGAAGATTTTAGAAATGGTAAATTAAAATTTGAAGCTAAATCTATATCTAGTAATTCAAAATATAAATTTATTGATACTTCTCAAATAAAATATATTTCTAAAGAACGTGGCTATGAATTATATACTAAAAAATTAGCTATGGTATTAGTTTAAAAAATTAAAAAATAAATAGAAAAGCTCTGTAATTAGTTTACAGGGCTTTTTATTTTGTATATAATAAATGTGAGGATAAAGGAAAAGACTATGAAAGCTTATACTGTAAAGTTCAAAATGGATATGCACTCTGAAGTGAAGACTCTGATTGCATTTGCTAACAATAAAGAAGAAGCATATGATACCGCTGTATATGATTTGATTCTAGGTATGTATAAACATATTCCTTACTCTGCTTGGGTTGCTGGTGTTTCATATAACAATGGTAATTATAGACAGTTCAATACATTTGAAGGGATGCCTTACTAATGATAATATACTTTGATATGGATGGTACTCTCGCTAACTTATATGTTGGCGATTGGCTAGAACAAATCAATAATAATAGAACAGATCCATTTGATAATGCTGAAGTCATGATCAACGAGAAAGTCCTTAAAAGACTTAATAAGAATTATACTCTGGGAATCATTTCTTGGACGCCTATGAATGCTAATAAAGATTATGCTGATAGAGTTAGACAGTCTAAGCTTGATTGGCTGATTAGAAATTACCCTGATATAAAGTTTAAAGAACTTCATATAACAGACTATGGAACACCCAAAGGATCTGTGGCAAAGAACAAACAGGGTATACTTATTGATGATGAATATATAAATAGAGTAGATTGGGAAGGTCTTGCTTTAAGGCCAGATGAATTAGAAAGCTTATTGTAAAGGGGAAAGTAATGAGTAGGGAAGAAAGTAATAAAAGTTCTGGAGGTATAGGATTTGCTGGTGCATTGACTATACTGTTTATAGCACTCAAGCTGCTTGGGAAGATAGCTTGGTCTTGGTGGTGGGTTCTTTCACCTATATGGATTAGTGTTATACTCTATGTTATAATTATAGTAGTTGTTGTTTTGGTAAGTAGTAGATAATTATGGAATTAGGTTCTACAGGTTTTGCTTTTATGGTTGCTGGTGGGTTAGCAATCATCGGTATAATATGTTGGCTATGTTTAGTAGCTATGACACAGCTTATAATTCATTTAGTTGAAAGGAAAAAGAATGGTTAAAGTAGAAAGTTCTAACATTAATGCTGTAGGTTATGACACATCTTTTGGTGGATTGATTGTTGAGTTTAAAAATGGCAACAAGTATATGTATGAGAAGGTTCCAATGGAAGTCTATGAGAATCTTCTCAAGGCAGAATCAAAAGGAAGATTCATAAACGAGAATGTAAAGGGTAAGTTTGAGTATAAAAAGATTACTGAGGATGTTAAATGTTAATAGACACAAGAATTTATGATGAGCCTTTTCTTCTGTCAAAGATTATAAATAATGCCAAGTTGACAGATAAAGAAATAGAAACATTAATGGAGAAGTTTAAAATCAGGAGCTAGTTATGGATATAAAAATTATAAGTGGTAAACCTTTTATTAGATATAGAGGTTCTTATGTGCCAGCTGATGAGTATCCCTTATTTCAAGAAAAGTCAAATAAATCAAAAGATTATATAAATGAAATTGCTGAAGAAAATAAATATCTTCGTCAAAAAGTGGAAACACTTGAGTATAAATTAAATCAGGCATCTTTCACTAACTCAAGACTTTATACTGAGACTCAAAACCTTTACTCAGAAATTGATAAATATAAAAGGGCTCTCAGAGAGATACACAATGATGGTACTGTCAATATAGATAAGAATGGTAATGTATCTTTCCCAAACATAGGTATACGTGAGGGACAGCATAGAGATAACACTTCAAATGAAATGATAGAAACCTTTAGGGGAATTTATGAAGTTTGGGAAGAACATCCTGAGTTTGAACTTATGGAACTTATATCTAGACTCGTAAATAAAAGAAGGGGTAATGTTCCAATTGATGATGAAGAATTTGTAAAATCACTTAAGGAAGTATTTGATAATTAAGGTGAAAAATAATGGAAGAATGGATCTTTACATTTGGCGACGGCCATGAACTTGAAGGTAAATGCGTTCGTATCCCTGGAACTTGGGAAGAAGCTCGCCAAAAGATGATAGACAAATATGGTCTTCACTGGGCTTTTCAATACTCAGCTGAAGAATGGGAAAGAATGAAGAAAGATAAATGGTATGGTGAATTTCTAGAAAAGGAGGTACCGTTTGAGTAAGCGTTTAATTATTGCAGGATATCCTGGTGTAGGTAAGACTCGATACTGTGGAAGTCATCCTGAAGCTGTAGACTTTGATAGTCATAGCTATAAAGATCTTTTTGGCACTAAGGCAACTTTATCCAATGTTAAGCTACCTAAAAATTGGTATGAGTATTATGTAGAAGATGCTATAAGCCTGCTTGACACTTATGAAGTAGTATTTATTTCCACACATAAAGAAGTATTAAAGGAACTGGATAAACAGTCTTCAGCTAAAGGTGTTCATGCTGTAGTTCTATTTCCTGATCGTAAACTTAAAGATTGGTGGATTGACAATCTTAAAATTAGAAAGAATGTTAGTAATAAGCCTGGAGATATAAAAGCATATGACCATGTTCAGGCTAACTTTGATTCAGATTTAAATGATATGAAAGAAGCTACTGAGTATTCTGAAATGCTTGGAGCTAGGATAACTGATAAGGCTTATAGGTTAGAAGACATAGTAAAAGAACTTCAGAATTTCTTTGACGATGATACTGAAGAAAGAATTGACCCACATAGTTTGAACTTAGTTCCAGTTAAGGGTGAGGGTAGATCTGAGTTTGATACCGTTGAAGCTATAAAATCACTTTATGAAGAAATCGATAAGATCAAAAAAGTTTTGAGTCAAACAACACCCAAAGAAGATGATTATGTTTGGCCAAAAGAAAATATCAGAGATCATAAATATATGGATTCCTTCTTCCAGTCCCTTATGGAGATTTGGGAAAAATTCCCTGAAATGAGATTTGGCCAGCTTATTGGAAATGTAGTTCAAGACCCTGTCTCATACTATATGGAAGATGATAAATTAGTTGAGACTCTCAAGAAGTATTATGATAATTTAATGGGTAATGAAGATGGAAGAAAAGATTAAGGATTTTTATACTCCGATCTACATTTCTAATGGTATGTGTTATTATCACAAAGAATATGTAAAGGGTAGTCAATCTAATAAGTATCCATTAGATGCTGAGGTGATACTGTAATGGAATGGGGTAATTTATTATTTGGGCACAGCAGAGGTGAGCATAAGATAAACAGAGATTTATTTACAGATTCATTTATGGACTGTTTAGATGCTTGCGGGTTTGATTCTTATGGTCATATAAAGTATGATAGGTTGGAACAATATATAACTACAGTTTATGATGAAACTACAGGAGACCATTTTCATTACTTTGAGAACAACACCTTTATATTAATGCCTTATTATTGGGGTGAATCTGAAAAGATAAAACAGATGCCAAACTTTGTTTATAAACCAACAGGTTATGAAATAAAATGGTATAAGTACCCACTTAGAGATGCTTATGCTAATAAGAAGTTGACAAAAAATGAGTTTGATAGTATAATGAAAGCATGTATGGATTCACTGGGGGTGTAAATTATGAATTATACAGATGCAAGATCAAAAGATCCAATACTTTATGACAAGCTTCTCCAAGAAGTTATAGATAAAGGATTTTATGAGACTGAACTTCCAAGTGAAGCAGATTCTATTTATACTGGCCTTACTGAGAGAGGCTACGAAGTAGAGACTGAAGTATTGGAAAATAAACTTAGAGTTAAAGTACTGAACTATATCGGTAAATAACTTATTATACAGCTTAAAAAGTAGTTTACAAATACCTTCAATTATGTTATTATAATAATGTAGTTGGAGGTATATTTTATGAAAACTAAAAAATCTTTAATGTTTGTTTATGGTAAACCCTGGGAAGGTGTAAGTGATAGAGTTCTCGGTGTTCTCACTTCGCAGGAAGATGGAACTGGCAGATTCATACATGTATCTCATGATATATGCTCCAATGTTGAAGATGAAGATGCTGATTGTCTCTATGATTTGCTAAGAAGCATTGAAGAAGAAGTTGATATGTTAAGTGCTGAACATAAATTTGATTTATATAGATTTACAAAATATTATATTAACGAGTTTAGATTCATATAAGTTTGGAGGGATAAATTATGAAAAAGAAGTATAGACTTAAGAAATGGGCTCAGACACTTTATGCAGTACTTGGTGCTTTCTCGTTCTGTATATTAACTGGTCTTAGTGCTATGGAGTTTACATTTACTTCCATAGTGATTGTTGGTGTGATTCTTGGTATATTTGGATTCAGTGCTCATATGCTTAGCACTTATGGAAGAGAGAAGTAATGAAACGAGTTGAAGTAAAGAAGACATTTAAGGAAATACTTGATGATATTAGTTTACCTGATAAATTAGTAAGTATTGGTGTTATTTGTATAATGATTTTTATTCTCATGCTACTCACAGCTGTGATAATTGCAACATTTAGTAAATATGGTGTAATTTGTGGTTTATTTGTCACATTAGTTTCAGTGGGTGTATACTCCATTTTGACAGGATTATGTATTAGTGGTATAGGAGATATAGTAAACATTTATAAGGTGGAATATATAGAAGATGATAAATAGAAAAAGTATTGAATCTGTTGGTTTAGTATTTGGGTTAATGGGAATCTTACCAATAGGTATCCCTAATGATTTGTCTATAATACTCTGTGTAGTAGGTCTTGCATTTCTGCTTACAGGTTTAGTAGATGCATGGGTAGAACTTATAAAAGATGCATGGGTAAAGAAACATGAGTAATACAGAACATTTATTTGAAAACGCATTACATTGTTTATGGCGTAATGAGAGTAAGGAAGAATGGAGAGAGTGGGAAGATAAACGGCATAATACTGACTATGTTTCAGAAGAAACCATAGATGCCATTTGGGAGGCAGCTGTGTATGTTGTGTATACTCTAATGATTCCAAAAAACATAATTGATATACTTTGGGCATATGATGATTTGATAGAAGGCAATTGGGATAATTTGTATAAGTGGTATGAAAAAGGTGAGACAGAGAAAACTGAATAGTTCTGAAAGACCATTGTTTGCTCCATTTCATTCAGTGCATAAAAGTAAGAAAGATTATAATAGACAAAAAGAAAAGTTGAAAATAAAGAACGGAGATTACTAATGCGAGATTCTAAAGGCGAGTTTGATGGGTTTATACACAGTATACATATAGGTAATTATACATATAGGTAATAAGACTTACAGATTACAATGTGTTATAGAAGAGGTTCACCCAATAGTTTGTAAAAAGTGCGGCGCTCCCTTAAAGTTGGAGTTTGGTCAAGGTACTTGTGACCACTGTGGAACACATTATGCAGTAAATTACTTTATAGAGGAAGTGAATGAATAATTATATAATTATTGGTAGAATACAATTATATGAGAATATGTTCTCACAAACTGTAGTAAAAGAAATACCCTTTGCTTACTGTTGTGAAGCATATGGGCCTGAAGAAGCAATAGAGTATGCTGAACTCTGGGCACAAAGATGTCACCCAGGTTATGATGCTAAGATATACGAAGTTAAAGTAATAACAGGTGAGGAATATGACTAAGTTTACTATGATGGTTGGGATAAGCGGATCTGGTAAATCTACTATGGCTAGGGATTTATTGAGTCAAGGTTTTTATGACATAATGGTATCTAGCGATGACATCAGGGAAGAAATTTGGGGTGATGCGTCAATACAAAACCGTCCTGATATAATTTTTAATATAGCTCATGAAAGAATAATTGAAGCATTAAAAGATGGAAAGGATGTTATTTTTGATGCTACTAATCTTAAAGTTAAAGACAGGAAAAATCTTTTAGATAAAATTTCTAATATACCAAACGTAGAGAATACTTGTATTATAGTTTACCCTCATCTAGAGTGGTGTATAGAAAATCAAGATAAGCGGGATCGTAAAGTTCCTGAAGAAGTTATAAGAAAACAGTTTAAAAATTTTCAGCTACCAACTTCAGATGAAGGCTGGGATTATATACTTATAACTGACCATGTTGTGAATGAAAGGCTATATCCTGAAGTAGAGAGCGGTTATTATATAGGTATGGGAAAGGTGGACTAATGATTTATTTTACTTCAGATTTACATATTAACCATAGCAAGGATTTTATTTTTAAACCAAGGGGATTTAATACCGTTTGGGATATGAATAAAGCTATTGTTGAAAATTGGAATGCTATAGTTCAACCCGAAGATGATGTTTATGTTCTGGGTGATTTAATGCTAGGTGGAGATCAAGTTAACCAAGACTCATTAAGTTTAATTAAATCACTTAAAGGAAATATACATATTATATTAGGCAACCACGACACAGACAACAGAATTGAGTTGTATAATAATTTGTATAACGTCGTATCTATAAGTTATGCTGAAAGATTAAGGTATGAAGGATTCACATTTTTCCTTTGTCATTTCCCAGTTCTTTGTTCTAATGTTAGTGATAAAGGATTAAAGAATAGAACGATATGTCTTTGTGGACATCTTCATACTAAGGACAAATTTATTGATATGGATAAAGGGTATATCTATCATGTTGAGTTAGATGCTCATGATATGAAGCCCGTATCAATAGATGAAATAATTAAGGATATATCAAATTTTAAGTTTGTAAAATTTATGGAGAAATAAATGAAATACTTTGTTTGCTCAGATCCACATGGATTTACTAGTATTATGATAAAAGCATTAACTGATGCTGGGTTTGATAGAGATAACCCTGAACATAAACTCATAATTTGTGGTGATTGCTGGGATAGAGGTCCTGAACCAGTAGAAATGTACAAGTATCTAAAAGATCTTGGAGATAAGTTCATCTTTATTAGGGGCAACCATGAAGATCTGTTCTTTGACGCTAGACGTGAGTTTATGGAAAGTGGCATGGTATATAGTTATCACCATAAACATAATGGAACTGACAAGACTATATATAGACTAGATAATGAAGGACTTCTTGACGAAGTTGCTGATTGGATAAATGCCAAATCAATTAACTACTTTGAGACAGAACATTACATCTTTGTTCATGGTTGGATTCCTTGCACAGAATATGATAAATGGGGTGGAGTTCTTGGGAATTATTATATGTCTGATTGGAGAGAATCTGATGACCAGGATTGGAATTATGCTCGTTGGAAGAATGGTATGGAAATGTGGCATAAAGGTATAAGAGAACCACTGAAGACCATAGTTTGTGGTCACTACCATTGTGGGTGGGGTAACTATAGATACCTCGGTGAGACTATAGAAAGTTCTGATATGGATTACTATAATGATGAGTATTACCTCTCAGACCATCCATTTATAGGTGATGGAATCATGGCAATTGATACATGCACTGCCCTTACTAAAAAGGTAAATGTTGTGGTGATTGAGGATTAAACTCAGTTAACATGTAAACAAAGTTTAATGGGGGTGTAAACTAAGTTTAACGGGGTAGTAAACTCAGTTTAACAAAGTAGTAAACTCAGTTTACACAATAATATATATAATATATAATAAGCTAAAGATATAATATAAACTTTGTGTTGACAATTTGTTCAGTATAATATATAATCTAACTTGTTATGAGGAGGTTCAATTGAAAGAAGAAACTTATGTAGATATGATAACCAAATTGCAATCTATATTGAATGATTGTACTGATGTAGTTAATAGGTTTGGTACTAGAGATAACTTTATAAATAATCTTACCATATCAGAGGTTAGAAGTTTGGTTGAAGATTCAAAGAAATTATTACCGATTCAAACTAAAGTTATTAAGGAAGAGTTTACTCATATATTATGTATGTGTAATTTGTCTACTGCTCAAGAAATGGTTCTAATCAGATTGATAAAGGCATTAAGTAAGACAAGACCTT
>Ga0310691_10002755_pt1 | contig 22396 bp, 34 predicted proteins | sample 176DNAGHGlowgp2_FD_203887 | JGI IMG/M metagenome (GOLD analysis project Ga0310691, IMG submission 203887) | Sheep rumen microbial communities from Palmerston North, Manawatu-Wanganui, New Zealand - 1766 DNA GHGlow gp2 (v2) (version 2) | ecosystem: Host-associated > Mammals > Digestive system >...
GAGATGGCATGAGGCGATGTGCTTGAGGACCAATTCGGGCGAGTAGTCCGCGAGGTCTTTATTGCAATATGGGCACCTGTCCTCAGCCATGCAATCAGCCCTTATGGATCAGCACCGTAGGGATCGTGATAGCGGTGTTCACGGAGGAGTAGATATACACCCCTCCAGCGTAGGTTTCGCATACGCTCGCGTAATTGCCAGATGCCGCCTCCGATTGATTGAACACCACCTCGGCGACATCCGCCGCGGTCACGCCGGTTATGGCGAGAGCGCACCTGTATGGGAAGTCCGAGTATGTGCTGTCGGCAGTCCATGAGGACGCCGACAGGTTGCTGTGGATCTCCGCACCGCCCCCTCCTCCGAGGTCGCTCTTCATCTGCTCGAGGGTGCGGTAATATATCCATCCGTTAGAAAGGACAGGTATCTGCGACGGGGTCGCATTGAGGTTGGACGCTCCCGTTGTACGCAGCCATGTGCCCGTGACGTAGCCGTTCTGGTCGATGCTGGCGACGTTGCCTGTGTCGGCGGCGTTGCGCACCGCTATGGTCCCCTTGACGTTACCGCCCGTCTTGTCCAGCTTGCCAGCGACGGCGGTGTCCAGCGCGTCCATGTTGCCGTTGATGTCGGCGATGGACACGAGGTCTGTAGAGGCCGGCTTTTTCAAGTTAAGGTTGGGTGTGTATGTCGCCATGCTCATGCCCCCCAGGTCAGAGATTCGACATTGGCCCAGATAGTGCTGGCCCAATCCATCCACACCCTGTCCACCTCGGCGACGCCGACGGACACCAGATACGCCGACAGGACGTTGACGGGGTTGGGCGTGAGGCCCACGAATGTGATCTGGAGGTCTTTGGCGAGCGAGCTCATGGGTCCACGACCTTCATGAGGTAGGGCTGGCGCCATACGTCGTCGCCCACCCTCCATGTCAACTTGATCTCCATCAGGCCCGAGACGGTCGGGCTGAAGCGGAAGGACAGGATCCTCCCGGTCCCGTCTATCGAGAGCGTCCCCGAGTAGAGGAGCTCGCTGTCGAGATACACCTCGAACTCGCCCGAATCCACCGTCTGTCCCGTGTCCTCGTCGAATGACACGCTGAACCTCTGGACGAATGATTCCCCTGTGTAACACTGTCTCATATCCCTATCTCCACTAATCTCGAGCAGGCGTGCGCCATCATCTCGACGGCGGGCCTGCCCCATTCCATGCAGTCGGCATGGGACCTCTCCGAGAGCATATCCGCCGAGACCCCGGGATCCATGTCGGACACGGACGGCCTGCGGTCCGTGAGCATGACGAGGGAACTCCCCTCCTCGCGCCAGCGGATGCACTTGGTCTCGCCGGGGCCGATGTCAAAGACACCCGTCCTGTACGAGACGTTCCCCGCCTCGTCCTCGGCCCAGATCTCGACCACGATGGGCGAGGCGGCCCATGCGGGCACGTCGAACGTCCATCTGTCGCCCTCATGGGAGGTCAGGGTCGCAGTCCTGTGCTGGATGCGGCCCCAGACCGACCTCACCGTCATGCGTCGGTTACCTCGACGGTTATGGAGTAGGTCCCCGATGCATCCGCCGGGTTCGGAGCGATCACGATGCTCACTATGGTCGGGGCGGTGCCGTCGTAGACCACCGTCCTCGTCACCGTCGTCACCAGCGAGGACGCGTCGGTCGCCGTTATCGTTATGATGTTCGAGCCCTCGGCCAGAGCGACCGACTGCGAGAAGGACCCGTCCTGTCCCACCGTCGGCGCGTAGGTCGTCCCGTTGCATGAGATGGAGATGCTCACGGGGGTGCTGTTCGCGTCGTTCGTCGTCCCTACGACCATGACGGAGCTCTGGTTGGTCAGCAGGTCGTTGGTCGGCGCGGAGACGTTCAAGGTGGGCGGCGTGGTGTCGATCTTGAATGTGGATGTGACCTCGACGGCCGCGTTGCCGTCATAATCGGAGCCGTTGATGGCTATGGTGTGCGATCCGTCGGCCAGGTTGCCGGACGGAGTATAGGTGCATGAGAGCACCGTCCCCGCCGCATTGAACGATGACGAGGACGGCGCATACTCCGTGCCGTCCACCTTGATCTTGACGGTGGAGGGGTTGACACCCGACCCCGAATCGGTGAATGTGAATGTTATGGTCGGTTTGGCATTGTTGCCGATGTTGGCGCCCGATGACGGATAGGTTATCGCGCCCACAGGGACGGTCTTCTCCTTGACGTAGAGCTTCAAAGCATTGGCGAAGCTCCCGGAGACTGTCTCCTCGGTGACGTTGCCAGCCTCGTCCGTGACCCTTACGATCACGGGGTAGTAACCGTTGGACGCGCCGGAGCCGACCCCCGGCCCGGACGGATTGTTCGTTCCCGAAGTCTGCGAGGGGGCGGTGAGGCTCCCCTCGTACTTGCCCGTTGTAGAATTGTAGGTCAGCGCCGACGTGATACCGTTGACGACGACCTCCACTCTCGATACAGTCATGCCATGACTATCTTTAACAGCGTTAATAAAGAATCATAACGGTTATGGGTGCATGAGCCATGAGGCCCAGAATCCGATGGTGAAAGCAACGAGTGTCCACACCCATGTATGCCACACGGGGACCAACGGCCAGCCCTTGCCGTCCTTCGGCCTATGATCTCCCGTACCATGTCCCTTGGACGGGTCCTCTGGAGGCATGCCCGATGCGGCCTGTTTCTGTTTGCGATAGTCGGTGGAGTGCGCCTTGACCCACTCATTGATGTCGGCATCGCGCTCCGCTTCTGTTCTCGTGTCCAATTGATACATCGTTCTGCTTTGCTGAGGCATGGACCTATCAATGACCTATAGGATATTAAACTATCAGGGTCAGCTCCTCCACGAGCATACCATCGAATGTGACCTCTCTCTTGACGGCCTTGTACCTCGTGGGCGAGGTGTCGATGGTCCACTTGGAATAGACATCGACCTGGTCGTACAGGTCCAGCGCGGGATCGGCCTGCCAGCGGACCGTCACGGCCCGGGAGTACATCGCACCGACCACCCGGTTGCACACCTCGATGGCGTGGGCCTGTGTCGTGATGAGCGGATTGTTGACGTTGAGCACCGTCTTCGCTATGGTCGGGCTCTCCCTCAGATCCCTCGTGTAGTGGGCCGTGCCGTAGGAGACATCCACGAAATTGTACCTGTTCCTCTGGTTGGACTGAGGCCATGAGAACTGGATGTTGGGCGGGATCAGCCCGAACTCGTCGGACATGAATCCCACTCCCACCCTCAGCGAACCGTCGCGGTCCGGCAGTATGGTGACCCCGTATGCCTGGGTGATGTCCTGGAGGTCGTCGTACAGGGAGGTCCCGGTGTCGAACGTATAGTCGGCCAGAGGGTATATCGAGGAGACCGCCGCATCCACCGTGTAGTCGAGGTCGGCCATGTCCAATGCCCTGGCGATGGCGGTCCCGAGATCCTCCGCCGCCGATATGCTCCACGAAACGTACATCCTCGACAGATGCCACCTCATATCGTATGCCACCATCGCCAGGCTGGTGTCCTTGACCTTCTTCTCGGCCAACGTGAACCTTCCCATGGGGACGGTGTACTTCTTGGTCTGGCTGAAGATGGTGTATGACAATTCGATGGGGTTGCCTATCGCCAGCCTGGAGTAGAGTCTGGACGGATTGTCCTCGTCGTAGCGGCCGTCCACGTTTATCAGGTTGAAGTCCAGCTCCCTCATGGGGAGCCCCTGCATCAATGGATCTATCTCGTCTATGTAGGTGACCTTGCCGGTGACCTCCGACATCGAGATGGTGACGGAATCACCGAACTCGATCTCTGCCAGACGGAGATGCCTGAAGGGCTGGTCTATCGCCGTGACCTCGATGCGGATGGTGTCGTATGTGTTGCTCCCGCTCGCCACCGCGATTCCCTCGGAGCAGTCCAGCGCCACCTCTGATTCGGTCCCGGAGCGGATGAAGAAGACGCTTCCGCTCAGGATGTTCGGCCCTGCTGTGTAGATGGTCAGCGCCGAGGTATGCTCCCTCAGCTCCTCGTTCGGGCCTCTGAGGGCTATCGTCAGACTGAAAGAGATGGCCCCGTCCTCCCCGCTTATGTCCTCGCTCCAGTATCCCGTCCTAACGGTGTCATCGGGACGGATGGGCGGGACTATCGTGCCTGCGGACAGGGCCGTGGGGATGCCGTCGGCCTCGAATGTCGCCAGTCCCGGGTTGACTTCGTATGTGGCATCCACGAGCTGACCGCCGCTGCTGAGGGGGAGCCTGTCCCCGGTGTAGGAGGAGATGTCGTCCGCGGATGTGTTGTCGATGTCGATACCCATCGACATATACACGGACTCGATGCGCTCCTCGCTGACCGCGACCTCCTTGTAACCGTCTGGTGCAGAGTACATGGTCTCACTTCTGGATGATCTCCATCGAGATGTCGTAATGCTCGAATCTGCGGGTGGTCTCGTCGTAGTGTCCCCATCCCGTGCAGACAGGCTCCGTACCCCTGTATGCCTTGTCGAGGTAGACCAGGGTGTCGGTGTCCAGATCCACGAAGCGGACGTTGAACCACTCCTTGCCGGTCTCCCTCATGATGAGGCTCTTCTGGTCGGCGGTGAGCCCCATCCATTGGACCTTGATGGTGTATTTCCAGTCGATATGATGTTTTATCAGCTCCCCGCCTTTGGCGGAGTAGATGGCTTGTCCTATCGCCATCTCGATGACATTCCCCACATTCCTCTCCGCCTTGACCAGCTCCTGCTTAGTCGTGGTGTATCCACGGTATGCGGGATTGGGTGTTGCGAATCCGTTTATCCATAGAACCGTCATGCCGGCACGCTCCTGCTCCTTCTGCGCCTCTCATTCTCCAGGTCGTCGAAGATCGCTCTTGCGATGACCTTGCCGTCCAGGGTTACCACGGCCTCGGCGGGCTGGCGCTCCCCTCCGAATCCTCCACCTCCTGATGACGAGCCTGCGGACTGGATGGCCTCGGTGACGGCCTTGACGATCATGGAGTACGGTGCCACAACCTCGGGCTCGGTGCGGTTGTCCCCCAGAACCGCCAGCTGGGGCTGGTTGGGCATGAAGACACCCCCCTGCGCGAATCCGAATATGTTATGGTAGGCGTCCTCCGAGACCTCGATCCCGTTGACCGTGTAGGTGGTCGCTCCATTCTCGTCGGTACTGGCGCGGCCCATGAAACGCGACTCGCCCGACTGCTGCGACATGGAGTATATCATTGATGCCATGGCGAAATTCAGCCCCGCACCTGTCAGTATGTTGAGCGCATTGATCGCTCCTGTGTGGGCCTTGGTCGCCTCTGTTATCTTGGATAGTCCTTTTTTCACTGTCCCCGTGGCATTATCGGCCAGCTCGCTCAGCCTCTCCCCTGCGGTCTTGGCTGGCTCTGAGTAATCCCTCTGTATCTTACCAGAATCATCTAATCCGACATGGTACGTCCCCTCCTCATCCCAGTATGACTCCCTGGGATAATTGGGATCAGGCAGCTCCGTGCTCCTATGATACGAATCCAGGTCGGCCTGTCTCGCTCTGATCGTGTAACCGTCATCGGTCTTTGTGAGGAGATTGCCCTTGTCCGCCGACAGCCTGTCGAACTGGTCCTTGGAGAATAGATGCACGCCCCCATCCTTGTCTCTGACTGCGAAAAACTCAGGGATATCATCGCCAGCATCTCCGCCATTCTTGATGAGCTGTTTCATGCCGCTACCGGCATTGATCTCTGCGACATCATCGACCTGCTTGGCAACCTTCTCCGCCGCCTTGGCGACATCATCGACCTGCTTGGCGGCTCCTTCGGCTACCTTCTCCGCTCCCTTGATGACCTTCCCTGCCGTGCCTCCTCCTATAATGCTCGTGGCGACATCGAGGAGCACCATCTCGGCATCCTGACGGGAATACTCCCTCTGATACTGATCTATGGTGTTGAGCCCGGGAGCCATGTAGCCAATGGGTGTGTTCTTGACAGCGTCCAGGAATCCTCCTACTCCGAGATCGTTGTTGATGTAATTCATGGCGTCTGCCAGCGGGTCTGTGATGGGTGAGAAGAAGTCCGAAATCCCCCGTCCGATGTCTCCCAGCAGATCGCTCTGCTGCTGTGTCGTTGTCTGGACCACCTCGGTCTTGACATCCTCCCACTTGGAATCCCAATACTGCAGCAGGGAATCCTGCTCCTCTCCCGTCAGCCCTCTGGCCGACAGGCTCCCCACATACGCCATGGCCGTGGACCTGTTGTTCATGCCTATGCCGTCCAGCACCTTCTTGAACTCCTCCAGCGACCTCTCCACCGTAGGAGACACGACAGGCGTTTCCTCCACGGGTGTGGTTGTCGAAGTAGGCGTCTTGGGCTTGGCCGTCGCCTTTGTGACGGTGTTCTGAGCCTCCTTCTTGGCCTTGCTCGCCTCATATAGCTCTTGGGGCGTCAGCTCCCTCCTCTGGCCCGTGTAGGGGTCTATGGTGTATACGCCGGTATGCCCTGTCGATGTTGATGTGGTAGGTTTCGTGGTGGATGTTGATGTGGTCGGCTTGGTCGTTGCCCCTGCTGAGGCCGATGCTGACGGCCTCGTTGTGGTCGTGGGCTTCTCTACGACATTCTGCACCGTCTCGGATGCCTCCGTCACGGAGGTGGATGCCGCCTCCGCCATGGCGAGCTCCTGCCTGATCTGACGTGCCTTGGCAAGCAGGGAGTCCAGATATGCGGACATCCCCGAGGCCATGGCCCCGTCGAACCACCTGTCCGCTATGCTCCTGATGGTCTGCGCATCGGTTATCGTGGGATCGAGAACTGTCCCAGCCTTCTCGATGAATGTGTCCAATGCGGTGTCCAGCTTGCGCTTGAGTGAGTCTGCATTGAGTAGGGGGATCCATAATGCTGTGCTGGCCTTGGTGACGAATGTGTCCAGAGCGGTGTCCAGCATCTCCTTTAATGTGACGGCCTCGGCGTTGGGTGTCTCCAGCGCGGTCTGCGCCTCCTCCGCCAGCTCGTCCAATGACTCGTTAAGGGTGGCCTTTAAGATTTCCGCGTCCTCTTTGGCGAGGGATAATGCACCGCCGGACTGCTCGATGAATGTGTCCAATGCGGTGTCGAGGATGCCCTTCAGCGTGTCGGCATCCGTCAGCACATCGGCCAGCGCCGTTCCCGACTCCTCGGTGAATGTGTCCAATGCATCGTTGAGGACGGTTCTGAGCGTCTCCGCATCGGCGATGGCCTGCGACAGTATGCCGTCCCTCTCCGCCAGGAACTCATCCATGGCGGAATCCAGGATCTCTCTAAGCGTCTCGGCGGATACTATCGTCGAGGACAGGGCGGTCTGCGACCTCTCGATAAGGCCGTCCAGCGCACCGTCCAATGCGGTCTTGATGGCTTCTGCCTGTTCCTTAACGGTGTTAAGAGAACCCTGGGATTCGGTTAAAAATTCATCCAGGGCCGTGTTCAATGTGATCTTTAGCGTGTCTGCGTCGGTGAGCACCTTGGACAATGCACCGCCAGACTTCTCGATAAGGCCGTCTATCGCCTTATCCAAAATGCCCTTCAGGGCCTCGGCATCTATCAGCGCATCCTCCAGCGCCGTGCCTGACTCCTGCATGAGCTCGTCTATGGTCTCTCCCAGGGCTGCCTTGAGCGCCTGGGCATCTATGATCGTGGGATTGAGGACCGTCTCGGCCTGTTTCGCCAGTCCGTCCATCACCTTATCGAGTGCGTTCTTCAACGTCTGCGCATCGGTTATAGTGAGGTCCAGCGCCGAATCCGATTCGATCATGAGCTGGTCGATGGCCTGGTCCAGTATCTCTCTGAGAGTCTCCGCGTCCTCTATCGTCGGCGTGAGCACGATGGCGGACTTGCCCTCCAGTCCATCCAGGGCTTTATCTAAAATCTCCTTCAGGCGCTGTGCATCCTGAATCGTGGGAACGATAGCGCCCTCCGCCTCGGTCGTCATCCCGTCGAGGACGGTACTAAGGGACTCCCTCAGCGTCTCCACATCGATGATGACGGGATTGAGCACGCCGATGGCTCCGACCTGCAATCCGTTCAACGACTGATCCAGAATCTGCGTCAGCCTCTGCGCATCCGCGATGGCGGGGTCCAATGCCTTGGCGGATTCCGTCTGTAGTCCAGCCAGCGTTGTCTGCCCTTGCTTGCCGATGTTGGTCCATGCGATCTGTCCCTGTTGCTCCAGGATCACCCTTTCGCTGCCGGCCACCTGCTCGAATTGAGACAGAACCTCCTTGGACGGCGTGCCGATGGTGACCTCCACGGGGATCAGGGTGGCCGCCGCTCCTCCTGGTGGGGACGGCGGGGTTATCTGCGTGGAGGTGTTCTCCGCGATCCTGGAGGTGTTGTCCTCGATGCGCTGAAGGTACGGGAACAGATTATCCCACATGGACGGTGCGCCCAATGTGTTCAGCTTGTCGAATCCCGCCAGCTTGGAGCCCGAGCCGGAGATGGCGTTGAAGAGCTGCGCTCCGACCGCTCCGATGCCTACCAATCCAGCGACCTTGGCGAGACCTCCGGCCCTGCTGGCGCTGACCTGTCTGCCGGACCTGCCGAGGCCGTTGGGGGTGTCCGTGATGATGGAACCCCCTGCCTGTTGTCCGACCTGCTGGCCGTTAACCTTGTTGCGCTTGAATGTGTCCCCGAGCCTGCGCCAGGCCTGGGTGAGGTCCGTGACCCCCTTGGTTATCTTCCCCAGAGTCGGGGAGATGGTCGCCAGGTCCTTGGAGATGGATGCGAACTCCTCTCCTACGGACCCCATCTGCTTGCCGGCCCTCTCTGCGGCCTTGGCGGTGTCCTCGACCTGCTTGCGGGTCTGCGACATCTCCTCGCGGAAATTCTCGACATTGGTCTGGGCCTCCTCGGTCTCGGTCCTGACCTTGATCGTCACCGTGTGCTCGCTGTCTCCTGCCATATTTCATCCTCAGCTGCTGTATCTGGGCCTGCTGCAGAGCTATCTGCTGGCGCTCCTCCCTGTCCTCTCTTATCGTCCTGATCTCGTCCTCGGTGAACATATGCTTGACCGCGTCCAGGGTGTCCTGTCCGCCTCCGAATCCTCCGAGCACGAGGTTCGCTGTTGCAAGTGCAACGTCTATCTTGTCCTGCCGTCTCCGCTCATAGCGGATGCGTGCGGACCTTATCGCCAGGGAGGGGGGAGCCGAAAGTGGCATCCCCTCCACCAGCTAAACTGTTTGAACGGCCTCGGTTATGCGCCGGATTGGCCTTCCCCTGATGAAAACCCCAGCTCGGCCAGACCCTCGTTCAGAACGTTGGTGAGGTCGGAGAGCGTGAATCCGTCCTCCAGCCATCCCTTCCAGCCTCCTTCATGGCAGAAGGATGCCAGCAAGTCCAATGCGCTGAAACGAAGAGTCTTGCCGAACCTCCTCATCTCGAGGATGATGGACCAGTCCGGGTGCTCGGCCTCATAAGCGCAGACCCTGTCGAAGTCGAGAGTCACTTCCTTCTCGTCGCCTGTCTTGGTCTTGAGCTTAATCGTTTCACTCTCCGTTGTCGGCCACCCAGATCGCGTACAGGGTGTAGCTGGTGTCCATCGTGATGGTGTCGCCGACCTGATAGGTCACTCCCATACCATCGGCCTGGGTGTTCCACGAGCCGAAGATCTTGCCAGTAGGCGCTGTGAAGGTGCTGGCGGGTGCCGAGACCGTGCCTCCGACGGCTACAGTCTGGGATGCCATGGTTCCTGTTCCCGTTCCAGATGCGGATACGGGGTTGAAGGCCAGAGTGTAACTTGTGACTCCGTACGCGGTGAAGACAGGCGCGGACCTCGGGATGATAGTGAATGTGATCTCCATGGCGGAGGATACGTTACCTGCGCCCATCTCCCAGCTCCAGTCGCCGTACAGGGTGACCTGCTGGTTGAGGGCAGGGTAGACGATCATGAACTGGTAGGTTCCGTTCTTGTCCATCGACTCGATCAGGTTGAGGTTCGACGCGTCCGCGTTCCCTCCAGAGATGAAGGGCTGGGCGTTCATGGTGAATGCCAGGTCTCCGCTGTAGTCGGGGATGTCTTTGATGTACTCGTGCGATGCGCTTCCCAGGTGGGTTACGTCGATCTTCTGCGGGCTCTCTCCGATGGCCGGCACGGCCTTGACCTCGCCGAAATAATGCCAGACATCGTTAATCTGGACTGCAAGCTGCAGTCCTTTCGCTGATGTTGCTCTCGTTGTCATTTTATTACCTCGATTAGCTTGTGAAAGTGTTTCCTCTCTTGTCGACCGTGCCGTGGACCGTGATTATCCTGCGCCAGTTGCGGGAGATGTCGTCGTAAAGCTCCACATCGCCGGAGCGGTGGAGATTGTACCCTGCCATCCTGTCGATGATGTCCGAGGCCAGCCTGTCGGCCTCGTCGGCATCCTTAGAATTGACCTCGATGGAGTATGTGAGCTGGACCGTGACCTCCGAACCGTCCGCATCCGTGAAGGTGGGAACGGCTGAGATCCTCTGAACGAGGCACGACGGTCCCTTGGCGGCCTTGCTCGGCCACTTCCTGTAGACCTTCTTGTTGAGCCCGTCCACCTGGTTCAGCTCGGTCACGATGTCCTCGATGATGTCAATCATCGAAAATCCCCCCCAATCTGCCTGCGATCATGTCCTCGAAAATGGGGATGTTGTCGTAGAGCGCGGGTCTCATGATGGGTCTCGGATGCTGTGAGTAACGCGGGATCCACTCCTCGACGGTGTCGGCCGATGCTCCGACCGAGAATCCGTCGTAGAGCGCCCTCCTCGGGTCGTTGTTCTTCCCGAAGTCCCCCTGATATTCCGGGTTATGCTGATACCATCTTTCGATGGGCTTGAATGAGACTCCCTCGGCTGTGTGGGTCCCCCCCTCCACATCCGTGTAGGTCGCCGAGCCGTGGATACCAGTCCCGAATTCGATGTAGTTGATGTGGTCCGATGTCGCCGAGATTCCCATCTCGACCGCCGCGTCCCCATCCCTCATGACGAATTGGGAGGTCCCCTCGATGGAATTGCGGAGCGCCCCTGTCTGGACCACTCCCCAGATATTGGTCACCATGCCTATGGCGTAGTTGCGCATTGCCATGGTGATCTTGGGGGCCACGTCCTTCTCGATGATGTCGGCCATGTCGGCCAGCATCGCCAGCTTGTCGTCCAGCTCGTCGAATCCCTCTGTAGCCGGCATCATATCGCCCCGACGTACATCGTCTGCTCGGACGGCCAGTCCTTGACGATGGAGACCTTGTACCTCTCGTCCCTGCCCGCCCTGTCGGCGGTCAGGATGTCGCCCGGCTCGAAGACGTGGACCCCGTCTGCGATGACGAGGTACTGCGTGCCTTCGACCGTGAATCCCTGCTCCCCTCTCGTCCTGGATGCCTGCCCCGAGCGGAATGCGAGCCTGTACGGCCCGTCCATCCTATACCTGGGGGTCACGACCCCGGTGTCGCTGACATCCTCCCCTGTGGCGTGCTTGCGCCAGCAGATGCGGATGTCATAGTTGATAGGCTGCATTGATCCCGACCACCAGGCGGTACGCCTTGATGCGCTTGAGAAGCACGGGGTCCAGCATACCGTTGGCCTCCGACCACTCGCGCTCCAGCTCCCCGTCCTTCGCCTTCTTCACGCCTTCCTGTCCCGATTTCCCGAGAAGGGTCTTGGCGATCTCGCAGACCAGAGGGTCTATACGTTCTCCCAGGTCCTCCGCACGGTGAGTGATGTCGAGGAACAGGCCCAGAGCATCCTCGCAGGCGATGATCTTCTCGTCATCGCTCTTGCCGGCGAACGGTGTGGCGTTCAGCCTACCCACTCTCCTCATGGTGTGCTCTGATGCCATCTCTCACACCTCTCAGCTGACCGTTCCACCGACGCTGATGTAGACGCCGGGCTGCTTGTTCACGGGGATGATGAGGTCGTGCCACATCCTGATCATGGCCTGGTCCGCATCGTACTTCTCGGAATCGGCCGCGAGTATGATCTTGGGGTTGTTGAGCGCCATGATTCCCATGCATGTGTTGGGTGCGGTGATGACGAAGTTGAGATACTTCGCTCCGGTAGCGGGTGCGTATCCGAATTGGTTGTAGTCGACGGTCTCGGGCGTGGTTGTGGTGTCCGAGTATGCGTTGGTGTATCCATCTTTGAGGGTGATGGCGGTCATCATCCTCTGCTTGGGGACCCACACGATGCGGTTCCCGTTGATCTCGGTGATGTCGGAGCTGAAGCTGTTGCCTCCCCCGATGTCCTTGGTCTTGGTGTATTCCGTCGACTTGTGGATGGTGTTGCGGAGGGCCTGATTCATGTAGATGGTGAGCCCGGTGTCGAGCCCGGTGGAATCCGATACGACGTCCAGACCGTCGATGACGGAGCCGAGGATGTCGCTGTTGGCGAGAGATGCCTGCGACTTGATGTGCGTGGACTTGATCGCGTTGTTGCCGTTGATGGTCCCGTGGATCTTGCTGAACCTGTACGCGTCGACCTCGGGGACGAACTCCTGTCTGGTGGCGGTGGCCATCGCGTTCATGGCGGTCACGAGACCGCCTCCCATGATGCTCTCTGCGGGGTCGCAGACGTACCTGATTCCCCTCTGGACCTCTACGCGGTACTCGTTCCATTCGGTCGAGATCTGACCTGTCGGATAGCCGAGCCTGGTGTCGTAGTTTCCGAGCCCGGTCGTCTTGATGGTCGCGAGCTTGAAGATCCCTGCCTGCGAGGATGCTCTGAGCACCGCAGGGTCGGGGGTCATTCCCACAGTCTTCGCCTCCGCAACAAAGACCTCGTCGAGGACATCTTTGATGTAGTGCGTTATCGTCGGGATGTCGTTGGGCAGGGTCGCCTCGCCACCCGAGGAGTATGTTCCGTTTCCTGGTGTTGCAGTCATTGTTGTTCACCCCTTTGCCGGAAGATTCGCCGCGGCTCTAAGCTGTGAGAGCAACTGCTCCTGCTGTGTCACGACGGATCCACCTGTCATCGGGGGTCCTCTCGCCAACGCCTCGCTGACCTTGGCGGTCACGAGCGCGTTGACTCTGGCGTTGAATGTCTCGATGTTCTTCTGTGTGGCCTTGTCGTCCGCACCGAGCAGGTTGGTGGCGAATTCCGCGGGCAGTCCCAATCCCGCCAGCTGCGCCTCGGCCTTGCTGATAGCGAGGGCCCTCTGCGCTTCCGCGAGCTGTTCTGCCTGTTCCTTCCTCTCATTCTCGATCTCCTCGAGCTTCGACTGATATTCCGCCTTCAGCTTCTCCTCCCCCTCGAGGGATGCGATACGCGCTTTGCTGGCCTGGTCCTTGAGGGCCTTCGCCACCGCATCGTCTATCGCCTTTTGCCTGCCGGCGTTGATCTCGTTGACTCTCTGCTGTACTATCGAGTTGACACGCTCCTGCTGTTCGGGCGTGAAAGTCACCTCATCCGATGAATGAGTGTTAGAAGAACCGTTGTTATCTTCCGCCATCTTGTTTAACCCCCTCGATGTAATTCGGGTGAATAGAACAAGTTTAACAGCGTTAATAAGGAATTATGACGGTAGAACGATAGGAAGACCCCCATGTCTGGACGATGCCGATGGATGAGAAGACTCCCCCGGATGGCCGTGTGTCCGAAGTCGGACACAATCATGAATGTGTCCGTGGGCAGATTACACGATGCCCGTTGTTTTGTCCGATATGCGACAAATGGGGATGGAGGACCGTTCCCGGGATCAGCTGTCATCCAGAGGACTGCCTACGTCCTTGTCGGAGAGGTACCTTTGCTTCCACTCGCTGTAGTGCATCTCAGGAGGGATGTACTTGGCACCGTAGTCGTTGCGGTGCTTGGCGAGGTTGGCGTTCAGCCTGTCCTGTATCGCCTTGGAGAGGACCGCCTTGGTCGTGCATCTGCAGTTAGGATGGGCCGGAGGATAATGGGAGTCCCCGAGAGGATACTGCTTCCCGTCCCTCTCTCCGCATACGGGACAGGTGCGCTCGTCGAAGGTCGCGGTCCACTCGTACCTCTTGACTCCGGCCCTCGCATAGGACTCCATCTGCGCCTCATTCGCCACGGCGGTGGTTATCGTCCTGGCGTTGCGGTCCGCACGGACCTTGTTGATCTCCTCGACCTTGCGGATGCGCAGGCTCATCCTCTGAGGGGATTCCCCTACGAGGATGGCCTGGGTGACCTCGTCCCGGACGATCTTCGCCATGGGCTTGAGGTATGCCGTCGCTTCCCTCTCGGACCACCTGTCCTTGAGGAATGCGTCCACACCCTTGAGGTTGGGCGTTCCCGTCTGCCATCCCACGCCGAGGCCCTTCTGCACCGCGAACTCGCCTCTCAGCATCCCCTCGGTGGCGGTCTCTCTGAGGACCTTCTTCCCCTGGAGGAAGAGTTTGTCCGCATCCTGCACCATGCCGAAGCGGATGAGATGGTCCACGGCCTTCCGCAGCGTGTACGAGCCTGTCCCGATCTGGCCGTAGAGCCTGCTGAGGAGGGCCTTCCTCTGGTCGGGCTGAAGGGAGAGGGCGAGCCTCTCGATCTCCATCACGGCGGATGCGCTGGCCGGTCTGAGGAGGATGGTCGTGCCGTTCTTCCCGTCGTAGCCGTGGGCCTCCAGGAGGGATGCCACGGCCTCGATGGTGCGCTTGGCGTTGCGGTTGGCGAACCGTCTGAGGATGTCCCTCAGAGGCTCCTCCAGCCTCATGTACGCCAGGACGCTCTCCTCGGCATCATTCCGCGGTACTATCCTCATCCTCGTCCTCGTCCGTCGGCGCGGTCGGAGTCTTGGGCTTCAGCGGGTCTTGCGCCACCTGGTCGGAGTCGTAGGTGTCCCTGATGCGCTTGGCCTCCTCCTCGCTCTCCTGTCTGACCCTCTCCGTCTCCTCGTCGGGATCGGGGATGGCGGACACCAGAGTCCTCGCGGTCTGGAGGGACAGGACCTTGGATGTCACGAGCTGGCTGAGGGCGGTGGCGATGTAGGAGAGGTCCTGCACCGAGTTGAGGTTGAATGTGATGGTCATGTTCTCGACATCGGCCAAATAGGTGTAGCTGGGATTGAGCGAGGGGTTGTTGATGCGATAGTCGTAGAGCTTGCATCTTATCGTGAATCCCCTCTGCATCATGCTTTGCTTTTTGCTCACTACCTGATCCGTACCGAAGAGCTTGTAGGCCATGGCCACTCCCGAGGCGTTCCCGGCGAACTGCTCGTCGGAGAGGTCCGGGACCATGGCGAATTTATGGATGTCGCTGGCGAGCTGGTCCTGGATGACCTGCACTCCTGCCTCGTCGGTGGTTTTTACCAGATACTGCGCGACGGTGTCCTCGTCGACCTGGAGGATCTTGGTCTTCTTGAGGAATTTCTTGCCTTCCTTCATCTCCTCCTGCGTGTGGCCGAGGGCCGATCCCGCCAGGACGAGCATCGCCTGTGCGAATGAGTCCTGATTGTCCTGCCTGTCCGAGAGGAGAGAGTTATACGCGTCCTGGAGCTCGATGATGGACTCGAAGTCGGACAATGCGAGCCTGTTGTTTTTATATTCGACGACCGGGACCCTCCCGAATCCATGGGGTGTCGGACCGTCCACCATGCGCCATGCGCGGGGATTCGCCTTGGCCTCGCACTCCCAGATGGAGACATCGGCCCTGTCGTAGACGTACAGGCGGTAGATCTGCCGTTTGTTGTTGTCGGTGTACTCGAATACCACGACTCCGAACACCGCATCCTTCTCCACATCCCCCGCCTTGGCCACGAAACCGTGCATGGGGTCTATCTCCATCGAGTTGGGAACGTCCTTGTCCTTGGGCATATAGACGAGCTCGTTGGTCCTGCCGTAGATGGACAGGCTCTCGCCGATGTTAAGGTCGACCTGCCACTTGTCCTGCTCCCTCATGAGGTCGATGATGGCCTGACCTGCCGTGTCCCCGTCCGGCGCATCATAGCGGGGTTCGTTCCCGAACTGGTAGCCTACCAATACGTCCGTGATGTATTTGCAATGGTTAGCTATGATCCGGTTCTGGTCCTCGCCGTGTATTTCCTCGTTGAAATAGTGGTTGCCGAGGTAATAGTCCTTCAGCATCTTGTATCTCGGCTGGTTCTCCAGCCACTTGGCGAATGCGATCTCGATGGTGGTCTCGTTGACCTCCACGTCCACGATTATGTCTTCAGATGGTAGGTATTTCATGCTGTCATCCCCGATACGGGACGGACGAAGGTATACGCGAAATAGCGGAGGGCATCGACCGCGTCATCGTTCTGCTTGATGACCGCATCGACACCTGTCTGCGCCTTTTTCTCGTCCCATGCATACGTCCCGAATTCCTGTTTAAGGTGTTTGAACTTCGAGGCATCCCCGAACGACAATAATCCGTTGTAGATGCCCGTGCGCGTGAAGTTGATGCCGTTGAGAACGTCGTTCTTGGCCTTGACCACCGATATGCCGTGCTTCATGAACTCGATGCGGAGGACCTTGGCGGCGGGATCTATCGCCACCGTGACCTTGGTCGGGTCCACACCCAATGCCTCGCACTCGCCGAGGAAGTCTACATAGTAGTCGTAGGTGGTCTTGTTGGAGCCCTTGTCGTAATATTCGGACACTATGCGCCAGTCCCTCTTGTTGCCTCTGTAGATGCCTCCGAAGAGCATGACTGTGGCGTGGTCCGTACCGAAGTCGATGGCGCAGTAGCGGACATCCACATCCCCGGGATCGAGGGGACGGAAGTACCTGTCATCTATGTCTGGGTAGACCAGCCCCTCCTGCACGCATCTCTTGCCGAGGATCTTGCGGTCGTACTCGGCCCCGGAGTAGGACAGGGCCAATTTCTTGATTTTGGCCTCTGTCATGATGGGGTTGTCCTCGAGCGTGAAATGGAACTCGTGATAGCCGCCGAATGCCTCCTTCTCCTCGGGGCTCATCGCGTGGAATCTGTCGGTGTAATCCACATAGAGGGGGAGCTGAGGGTTCTCGGGATTGGAGGTCCATATCATCAGAGGGTCCTCCGCGGCGGCCAGACGGGCCATGGCCTCGTTCACGAAATTGAGGTGGTGCTTCGTGATCTCATCAGCGTACCAGAAATCGAGGGTCAGTCCCCTCAGAGGGTCGTCGGATGCGCTGTCGGATGCTCCGAAGAGGTATATCGTGACCTCTCCGTGGTCCGTGGGGACGATGATCTGCATGGAGCCCTTGCTGTCGATGAGCCTCGACTTCGGACAGAGGTCGAGGAATCCCCATCTGGGCTTGATGCAGTTGCGGATGACGGAGCCGACCGTGTTGCCGGACATCATCCCCGTGGTCACATCGTGCATCTGGATGTACGCCACCAATGACATGAGCGAGGACTGCGTTTTCCCCGACCTCACCGGCCCCTCGTAGAACTGGAGCCTGTCATGGGTGCGTATCCTCGCCATGACCTTCTCGCTGAAGGGCTTTAACACGGACTTCGGTCTGCTCATGATTCCCATCCGTCGGGCTTCTCGTCCGATTTGCCCTTCATGATTGCCTCTGCGAACATGCGGAGGGCCTCGTTCGTATCGTCCTGTTGCTTCTCTGTCTGTCCGAGGCGGACCTTGCCGAGCCATACCAGGAGGGTGCTGTTCCCGGACATGGCTGCGTTGACCTGTGCCTGCCTCAGCCTCATGTTGCATCTGTCGAGTCCTTTTTTGTATGCAGTACGGAAATATTCGCTGTTCCATTCGTTGTCCAGCGTCTTCAAATCGGTATCCATCATAGATGCGATCTCCTCTTGGACCGCGCCTTTGGATGCGAGCTGTTCGATGTATGCCATCCCCTCCTCCGTGAGGACGTAACGGGGCCTCTTCGGGGATTTCACGAATCTCAATACCACGACGTTCTCCATGTCCCCTGTCTCGGGGTTCTTGATGCGGACCCACTTGCCCTTCTTGTCGAGAACGTCTATCTCGGTCTGCCTCTCCGTCTTGGAGGTCTTGGTCTTGGGATCCTTGGCCTTGGAGGTCTTGGAGGCTGCCTTCGCCTTGGTCATTCGGATGCCTCCCACGGATGCCATTCATACGGCCATTTCTCTCTGCCGTCCACATCGTCGAAGAATTTTTTGTAGAAGTCCGCCAGTCCGCGGTCCACGGTGATGCAGGTCTGCTCCGTCCTCGGATTGGTGTTGACGTTGGCGGAGGACTCTATCGCTCCGCTGAACTCGTCCCCGTAGAACACCATGACCTTGCAATGGTTGCGGAACGAGATTATCCTCCCTCCGTATTGGGGAAGGGTTCTCTCGAGGTAGTCGAAGATCCCGGCGTAATGCTGTATCGTCAGCTCCCCGGTGTATATGTCGATGCGGTCCACATAGCCCTTGGCGAGCCAGTCGGCCATCTCCTCCGCATCCTCCATGGCGAATACCCATGACGATACGATGCAGTAGCGGATATGCTGCTGCTTCACGATGCCTCTTAGGAATGTCAGGGAGTCTATGTCCCCGCCGGAGATGATGTGGTATGCGCACCCTTCCTGGAGATGCCAATCGAGGATCTCGTTCATGTGCTGCTCGGACAATGCCCTGCGGAGGATGTGCCTCTCCCTCGTCACCGCGGCCCTCGCCTTGATTGATTCGGGTGTCTCCTGCCGCTTCTTCTTCCTCTTCGGCCTTATTCCGATGAGCTCCTCGTCCTCGATCATGTCGATGTCGGGGTCCGTTTCCTCTACTGTCAGCATCCCAATTTTACCTCCTGGTATGAGTGTCTGAAGAATCCTTAACAGCGTTAATAAAGAATCATGACGGTTTTTACGGAAAAAAGAGGGCGCACGTTCGAGAATGCGCAGAGATGGGAAACCCGCGAACGTGCATTGAGAGGATTCCCTCCGCCGCTTCGACTTCGGCGGAGTAAGAGGTTATCATGGTGCAGACGGAGAACCGAATGAACACAAAGCAATCGCAATTGTATTACTGCACCGAGTACTTTTATAGTCAGCAGTCGACGGTCCGTTTCTCGAACACGGGGCAGTCGAAGCCCTCCCTCCTGTCCTCGACCTGCCGGCCCTTCAGACCGCACCATCTATGGACGGGGACCGCTCCGAAGAGCCTGTCCATCCTCGTGGCATTCTCCTTGTAATGGGCGCATTCGGTGCAGGGCTGGCCTCCGTTGCGTGTGTCGATCATATCGGCCATGCCCCGGGGTGGACCACGACCTCCCCGTTCTTGATGTCTCCCCATACCTCGTTCTGCTCCTCCAGCACATCGAGGGCATGGACCAGGTCCTCCTCGGACACATCCCACTCCCTCGCCATGAGGTCCACGAGCTCGCGGTACGGTATCCCGTCCTTATCCTCGAGGATGTCCGTCACAATGTCCTCGATCATAGGTACGCCCCCATGAGGAATGCTACCGCTATGAGGATCCCCATCGTGAGGATGACCATCCCCGTCTGCCTCTGAAGCCTGTGGATCTCCCTCAGATAGGTCCTCTCCAGGTCATCTACTTGCTCGCTCATCTCCGCCACTTTCATGCTAATCTCCTCACAATTCATATCATCACCTTCTCCTTGAATAGTCCGCATCCGAACTCCAGCTCGGCGTCGCATTGCCGCCGCTCTCCTGATGCCGTCATGCAGTAGTGCTCCATAATAGGTCTCTCGTCCCCGTCCTCGTCCACCTCGACTCCCAGATGGATGACGCGATGGTGGATGCATTGGATGCAGGTCCTCCCCCTCATGATTCTCCCTTCCTCGTGTTCCATGCTATCAATGCGGCGATTCTGCTCTCCCTCCATGGCCCTTTTGCATCGCATAAGGGATTCTGGCAGATGAATCTCCATCTCCCTGCGATGTGGTCCACCGATACCAATGTCCTGTCGATCTCATGCCCGCAGTAGGGACACGGCATAGGGCCTCTGTTGGCCGATGAGCGGACCTTGCATGTCGGACACAGCGTCTCCTCCCATCTCATGCCCATGAAGGATATGAGGCTCACAACCTCCCATCCCTGCGGCAATTCGTCGGAGTCGGCTATCTCTCCGCACATCTCGCACTCGTAGATCATGTCCTCCTCCACAGCTTCTCGATGCCTCCTCCGAGGTAGTCGGTATAGCCGGCCTCCTCGACACGGCCCCACTTGCGGAGACGCTGGAGCCTTGTGGAGATCATGCCCTTGGATACTCCTCCCAGCTCCGTCCTTATCTCGGAGATTGTGTGCGGACCGTCCGAGAGGACCCTCAGTATCTCGTCCGTCCAGCTCATTCCTCCGTCCCCCCATCATCTTCGTCTCCTACAAGTATACCAGCGCACCGTGATGAACGTATGCGATAGGATTGTGGCATCCTTCTATGCCGAACTCCCCTTTGGCGACCTTCAACGCCTAATCCTCGTCTATTTCGTATGAGTCCACTTCGACTGTGAACTCCTCCACCATGCTGGCCGTCTTATGCACTATGGAGTATAGCTGGGCTGGCGGATGGCCGGGTACGATCTCCTGCGTCCTGTCGTGCTTGACCTCCCACACGTCGCAACCCTCTCCGAGATATCCGTTCACCAGTTCGAGCAGTCCTCCGACGCATTGAGGACATAGCTCTACTCTGCGGTTGAAGTCCTCGGGGTCGTCGCACACATGCATCAACCTCGTGTCCCTTTCGATTGTGAACACGCCCATCAGCATCTCGTCGATCTCTTTCCCGCACTTATCGCACCGATGGATCATCATCGTATCGCCTCCTGTCCTCCTCCAGCGGCTTGAAGGAGTAAACTCCGTTCTTCACCGTGACCTCGATGTTGAGATCGGGGAGGACATGGCGTCCGTCCGGCAGAGGCTCGAAGGTCGGCTCACGGTGCGGATGAAGGGGCGATCTGGGCCGTTTCCAGTCCCTCACGAGAACATCCCTCTTCCAGACGATCTCCTGGTGCTCGCGGATGCATTCGATGAACGCACGAGTACCTATCGGTAGGCCGTCCATGAATCTCACGGCCTCCTCCCTGTCCTCCGAGGAGAACTTGACGATACATGTGTCGCTCCATGTCTCGCTGTCATCCCATGACGGTCCTGTGATCGGGCCGTCTGAGCATGCCACGATCTCGACGACATCGTAACGGAGGGGCTTGGTCTCCAGTTCAATGGTCCGACGGTTCCAACGCTCGATAGCATCCTCGCAGTCCGTGATTTTAGCACCACAACTCTCGCATCTGACACCCTCCTGCCCGTGATATATGTGGAGTATCTTTCCTCCGCAGAACGGACAAGGTTTCAATTCGACCATCTTCCCGTTGTCAGTTTCCACCATCAACTTCATTCGTTCGCCCTCCTGTTCCATCTCTCTTCGATACCGAGAGTATTCCATCCCCATATCTTCACGGCAATATTACATGAGTTGCATCCAATCATCAATTCACCGTCGGTGTCTAAATCCGAACCTCCGCAGAACGGACATGGTTTAAGGGCAACTTGTTCCTTTTTGGAAACAGTTGCCTCGGTCATTTCTTCTCCCCCATATTCGTGTTGTAGCGTTCATCGGCCTCGAGGATCCACCTCGCCATCCGGACCGCCCTGGACCACTCCATCGCATCGGATATGGAATAGACCGGAGGGATGTCGCGTCCTTCCGCCATGAACTGCTTGATATGCTCTAAGAGCCATTGGTCATTGGAAGAGTAGATGTGCAGGCTCAGTCCGTCATGCAAGCCTGTATCTCTCCTGATGGCGAGCTGTGTGAACTCTGTCAAGTCGAAGACCTCTATCGCCATCTCACTCGTCCTCCGCCTCCGTTGCCAATGGCAAAAGCGCATTATACTCATCCTCGGTGATGCAGTATCTGACTCCACGATACCAACTATCCCATCCCTTGCTCACGAGATAGTAGTGAGTCTCTCCGTCCTTGGCATACCTCTCGATGAACAATCCGCTCGGCAGGGCATGGGTAGTGTGTTGTGTGGTCATTCCTCTTCCTCCTCCTTTATGACCCCAATTGCCTTGTGCGGTGATGATTCATACTTAATCAGAGATATGATGAATTCCTCGACAGTCAGCCCTACGTCGATCACTGCAAAATCGCCGTCGAACTTGACCTTGCTCTTCTTGACAGTTAAGATGAGTGTCGGTGATGTCTGCTCGGTCATTCCTTTCCCACCCCTTTGATGAGGATCTTGCCGGACCGCAGTATCTCCGTCAGCCTCTCCGCATCCTCTCCGGGATCGACATCCTCCACGGTGAACCTGAATACCCCGCACCGACAGACGGATGCGGATGCCTCATATTTGCATTCGACCAGACGCGGATGCCTTACCATGACGAATCCCTCACCCTTGCCGTCGAGGATCCTGCGGGCCTCCGCCAGCTCTTCGGTGAGCTCGTCCATCTCTGCCTGGAGCCTGTCCTTCTCGGCATCGGATTTGGTGAGATCCCATTTCGCTTTCTGCCATGAACCATAATGCTGGTCGCGGGCCCTCCATGCGGTCCAGGCTGTGTACGCCAAAATGAGCACGCAGACGAACAAGATGATGTTGCAGAGCAGCATGAGCTCTGATGTGTATTCGCTCACGTCTATCATTCTT
>Ga0310691_10002756_pt1 | contig 22395 bp, 27 predicted proteins | sample 176DNAGHGlowgp2_FD_203887 | JGI IMG/M metagenome (GOLD analysis project Ga0310691, IMG submission 203887) | Sheep rumen microbial communities from Palmerston North, Manawatu-Wanganui, New Zealand - 1766 DNA GHGlow gp2 (v2) (version 2) | ecosystem: Host-associated > Mammals > Digestive system >...
ACAAGGTTTTCTACAAAAACGATGTTTAAGACAAGATTTTGATGGTTTTACCCCGTGCATCGGATAAAGTTTTGAACAATTTAAAGGGGTTGCCCCTCTGTGAACTAATCACTTTTGAGACAACCCCCACTAAACCGATTTAGATTCACAAAGTTACTGCGTACGCAGCAAACATGTTCCGGTAAAGCAGGATTCGTTCACAAAGTTACTGCGTGTATCTACATTATGCAAAAAAAGAACATTCCGGTGCAGGAAAGCAGATACATTATTGACCGTTAAGACGATGGTTATCACAAATACTCTACGGACATCGCTTGATACAAAACAATCCACGATAGCTCAAAGCCCTGCCTCGGAACTCCTTTGAGCACGAGCGGGCGCTAATACAAATTGTGTAAACAGTCAAGCTCGCAGCTACTTGCGAGCGGACTTCCGCAGGTTTTGGCGCCGGGATGAGCACCTGTAAGTATAATGTGATGTAAAGCGAACGCCAAAAGCGAGGACTGTAGCGAGCAAGTAGCCTGCGGGCTTTATTTCCCTTCCAGCTCCTCCAGCATTGTCAGGAAGTCGATCTTCTCAAGATACTGCATGTCCTCAGACGTCAGTTTGTTCTGTTCAGGTTCTGTAATGTTTTTGATCAAGATTTCATCCATAGCTGCCCACCTCACTGTTCTCCATTCTACGATTAAGTTGCGGAATATTATGTGACATTGTCAGATGAGGGTGCTTTTTCGACAGAATGCAGAAGAGTGAACAGCGATTTTCGACACTTTCGCTAATTCTAAGAAAATGTATTTTGAGGTAAAATGCCGCAACAAAAAAGCACCCCGCCGGAGTGCTTTACCTGTTTTCCATCTCTTCGAGCATCGTCATAAAATCTATCAGCTCAAGCTCCTCGAAGTCTTCGTATGACAGTCTGCCGAGGGGAGTGATCACCGCTGAGGACTGTCTTTGTTCGCCCGATGTGCCGCGCTCACTGCGATCATTTATAATGTTGACATTCTCCATAACGTCACCGCCTTAACTTTGTTGTTAGTATTCTAATATTCTTCGGTGTTCGTTATGTTATGCTTGTGTGTCAATATTTTGTCAAAACAGATTTACTGGATGTAAACTATCGCGCTCTTGCGGAAAGCCCTGATGATCCTGATAACGGCCAGATATATAAGTCCGAGGCAGTACACATAGACAAGTATGTCGATGGAACCTACGAAGATGACGCAGATGAGGGCGATAAGGATGTTGCCGATGCCCTGGATCATGTCAGTTCTCCACGATGAGTAGCCGTCCTTCCTGTTGCGTATTGACCTGACTATATCGATGACTCCTGAGATCGCGTGTCCGGCGGTGAGGTAGATGAGGATTACCGCTTTGGCTTCGCTGTATATGGTCATGGCAAAGACGCCGAGATCGAACATAAATATGCCGTAGAACAGGATGATCTTTCCACCCACCATGTGCTGCGCCATTGTCAGATAATAGATGATGTAGCGGCATCCCCTTATGAGAAGGAGGGTTGCGGCAATCAGCGCGATGAGTATGAAGGCTTCCGCGGGAATGAGCATGGCAAGTACGGCGAACAGTATCACCACGATTCCGCTTATGACGTTCCACACACGTTTGAGCTTACCCATTTATTTACCCTCTATGTGCTTTACAAGCCTCTTAAAGTCCTTCATGCCGCCGAATCCTTTCTTATTGTAATCGACCGACATTCCCGCCAGCTTGTTGCCGGATTTGTATATCTGATTAGTCACCATGCTCTTCTGTGCCAGAGCAGCGATGATAAACTTGCCGAGGAAGGTAAGATAATGCTTGCCTTTCGGTGCATTCCTGTATTCTTCCACATAACGGGTCTCGTCGAAATCAGGTATCTCCTCACCCGACAGTTCACCGCCAAAGGCCTTCCAGTCAGCTCTTGAATCAGTCTGCCTTGTGGATAGGATCTCCTTTATCCTGGACTCCCACTGCGCCACATTATCCTCATCGTACCTGCCCGTCTCAAAGGTCGCCTCTTCGCCTCTCAGATATCTCATTGCGTAGACCATCTGGCAGAATGCGTTATAATACTCGGCCGGATTGTCCTTGAGACACTCCCTGTAATTATCCCAGGCGGGCATGTACTTATATCTGATGAAGCTGTAGTCAGGGAGATGGCCGGCCCTGCCGTGACCAAGGTTCATTATCGTTGTCTCGCTGACATTGTAGACGGTGTTCGTGTACTTTCCGTTCTCGATGTCATCAGCCGCTCCGGGGTTATGTCCGAACTTTATCTTGCGCTGCGAACCGTCAGGCATGATCTCAAAAAAATAGCTGTCCGTATTATTGATCACCATTGACGGTGTCCCGGCGAAATTCCGGTGCGCCCACGTATCGGCCAGAACATGCATGGCAACGCCTGTTGCGTGCAGATCCTTGCCTTTGGCAAGCTCGACTGTCCTGGCAACCAGGTCGCCGTCAGGCGCACATATCAGACGGTACTTGTCTTTGTAATTCTTAAATAAAGCTTTGACGGGAGCATAAAGATCTCCGGGCAGGAAATGGAAAGATGCCCATATTCTCGTGATGTCCTGAAGACCGATGATGTCGGTGTTCACATCAAGAAGTTCTGTCTGTGACTGGGTGGTTGCGGCCTGAAGCGGTGCTTTGATCTCCGACAGGAATGATCTTGTACAGCAGTCAACGAACTGGGCACAGTAACATATATCAAGGCTCTCGGCGTGAGAATAACCCGCTATGAATGCAGCACAGTATGTCGCATAGTAATGGAAGTCAAGCTGCATCTTTACCTCCTTTCGGCCGGCAGTTATGCGACACGATTATCAATTCGAGAAGGAGAACGAGCGAAGTCAGCTCCACAAAGAAGGATATATAATCTCTCAGGTACAGACCATCCGCCGCTATAATGTCTCCGGCGATCTCGATAAGCCCCCAGCCGTTGAAGAGGAATACTAAGACGGCTACTACAATGTATTTGTGGCTCCGGAGGACGCCGGCGGCTTCCTTCCTTGCATTTAAGCCTATGTAGAATCTCAGGGTAACATCAGTGATCATGAGCACGATCAACAGCACTTCGGTAAGAACAATAACGAGAATATCATCGTCCATAAGATCTTCAACGACGCTCGGGCTGACAGGTCCGATCAGACACTCCATGATCATCTTGATGATGCTCCAGCACCCGAAAGCGGCAACGCCTATTCCCACTACCGAGAGTGTGGCTCTGTTCCTTCTGATCCTTACGGAATATGGATCGTTGTTGATGATACTGCTCATAGGTGCCTCTATTCTTTTTCTTGTTTAAATTATAAACAGACAGAGCACTTTTGCAATAAGCCGGCAGTATCGCGATGGCAGGTTTCCGTGATAAAATAACCATGTACTCGGATGACAGGGAGGTGTCGTTATGATAACAGATAAGATGAGATGGGAGAGAGAACCGTCCAATTACAGGATAGAGGACGGCAGAGTAGAGATAACTACAATGCCTCACACGGATCTGTGGCAGAGGACTTATTATCATTTCCGCAATGACAATGCTCCCGTTCTTCAGATGGAGACAGAGGACAGATTCTTCTCTTTCAGCGTTAAGACCGATTTTACCGGAAGCCATCACAGATTCAATCAGTGCGGGATCGTCATGTATCTTGATTCCGATAACTGGCTCAAGGCTTCTGTGGAATACGAGAATGGATCATTTCAGCATCTCGGCTCCGTCGTGACCAACCACGGATATTCCGACTGGGCAACGACAGTGATCCCTGCTGATGTCAAGACGATGTGGTACAGGCTGAGCCGCAGGGAAGATGATTACTGCATCGAGTGTTCAAGAGATGGTGTTGTCTATGAGCAGATGCGTGTATGTCACATGTGGGAAGGTGCAGGACGGATAAGGTTCGGGATATATGCGTGCAGCCCCGAGGATTCTTCTTTCGATGCGGTGTTTACGGATATGGAACTGACTGAGTGCGCGTGGAAAGCACATGACGGCCAGAAGCCGGATGAGGATTGATGCCTGATAACGGTCACTCCCTGAATCCCAGGAACTCCTTCAGTCCTGCAAAGTTCCTCATGTAATCCCTGTCCAGCCCGAAAGCGCCGGACAGCAGCTCGCCGTTCTTCTGCAGGAATTCCTCGAATGTTCCGCTCATCATGTCAGGGGAGAAGAAGAACGTCCTCGACCCGCCGGCAGACCTGTCGCCGGCCTGTACAAAGGCTGAATAACCGCCGAGCATATGCGATCTGAACTCGAAGCTCTCCAGATGCCAGCCGTGGCAGTCGACACCGTAATCGGGACGGACGTCGAAGACCTCCTTAACATCATTCGCCCACTCGATGTGCGTCCTGTGATCATCGACTATCTGTTCGACAAAAAGCTCCCCGTCCCATCCCCCGGAATAACGCTTAGTCTCACTGTTATCCCAGGTGTAATACTTGACGAATTCCTTTCTGCCTTTTACATCCTCTATGGCATAGCTGTAGTGCTTATTGAGCATATCCCTGCATGCCCAGGGATATGTCTTCTGAAGTCTCCTTACGGCTTCATCCACATACTTGTCCGCATCCGTGCCCAGGAAGAAACGGTCCTTGCAGATAATGAGCGGAACCTTCACCTCTTCATAGCTGATCCCGCCGTGCATTGATCTCCACGGCTCCTCATCTGTATATTTTATCGACAGATCACCCGTGGCGATTGCCAGATAGTCACCGAGCATATCACGGAACTCCGGATGTTCCTGACCGGTGCCGAACAGCCTGCGTTCAAGAACTTCTTTCTTTGTGAGAAGCTTAAAATCATCGCCGTAAGCTTTATTGAACTCCCTTACGAAATCTCTTTTGCGCCCTTTCTTCACATGGAAGCTCATTACCCTCGGCTCCAGGGAAGGAAGTCTCTCAAGACAGTCCGTGATACCGGGGTAATCTTCCAGAAGTGATATCCTCGTGTTGATATGGCCGTGGTCGGCAGTCACGATCAGCAGGGTATCCTCCATCTTCTCCGCGAACTCAGTGACCTTCCTCTCGATATCTCTCACACACTTGCAGACCTCATCAGAACCGCATCCGTATTTGTGAAGAACGTCATCCGGTGAAGGCCAGTAGGCATATATGTATTTGCGCCCCGGTTCACTGCAAAGACTTCTCACCCTGTCCAATACCTTATCGAGTGTGTCGGGATTCGGCTCGGCGAAAGGGGAGGAGGCATAGGCCTTAACTCCGGCCTCTTTAAGTCTGTCGATCACGCTCCTGTACGGTGTGTATTTCCATGGAACGTTATATTCAGCCGCCGGTTCCGTTGTGTTCTGTATCACGTTTCCGAAGACAGTAACGTTTTTGTCAACATCCTTATAGTAATTGTCCCAACCAAGCCACGCATGTTCACACGGCTGAAGTCCCGTGAGAAGAGAAGTCGTGGCCGGCACCGTCGAAGACAGGAAGACCGAATCGACCGTACTGACGACATGACTTCTGAACGTGTTGCCGCTTTCCAGGCTGTCTCTGATTATCGAACTTCCCATGCCGTCCGCCACAAACAAAACAACATTTTTGTACCCGCGGTCAAGATGCTCATCCAGTGCAGGCAGCGTGTCACCGGCAGTCTCCGCCCCGAAATACTTCAGAATGGAATTCGGGATGTTTGCAATGCAGTTTTTGTAGTCAGGAAGTTGAAGAAACATGTGCTCATCGACCTTTCTGGCATCAAATGATACCGCATACAGTATAGCATAAGGGGTTGCCTCTCAGTGAACTGATCACCTTTGAGACAACCCCGCTTTATTCAATATGCTAATTCCGTGTCTGCGCCGGCATCCTTGTCTTGAATCCCCGTTCCGTCAGATAATCATATGCTTCGGAGAAGTCGTCAACGTTAATGCGGATAGCGGTTATGTCCTGAGGAATGGGACCGGCGGAAAGGGCAACGTCCACATGGAAGCCGTTGGCATCTTTCATTCGTACAACTGTGAAATCGAATCCTGATGCAGCAGTCTCTTCAGGCTGATGACTCTTCTCGAAGCCGAGTTCCTCAAACAATTTGACGATAGCGTTCTGATGTTTTTTGCTTCTTCAAGTTTCTGCAGTATATCGCCGGTGTTAACTCAGGGTTAATTCTCTCTAAATAACCGTCACATTGAACACATCATATCGTAGAAACCCGGAATGACCGACGTCGCGAAGATGATGCCTGAAGTCGCCACATCTATCACCGCATGTCCGACCATGATCGGCAGCGGATTTCTGTTCCTGCGGTAGTGGATGCACAGGAACACCGTAAGCGGGAGGAACGACAAAAATCTGTAGATGATATACCTCGCATCAAGCAGCGTCGGAATGAAGCAGTGCTGCAGTGCAAAAAAGAATGCCGGCGCAATAATTGCCGCATACTTGTTCCTGATCAGACCGGCTCCGCACCCAAGATACAGTGCGTCTTCGGCAAGCGCTGTCGTCACCGGCAGAACGATGAGATTTATCACGGCGAGCACCGGATGGATCGGCGCGATTATGGCAGGAGGGGTATACATGAACTTACCGTAGCACAGGAATCCCGCGGTATACATTAAGCCCATGCCGGCGATGAGTATGATCATGATCATACCGGCCACCTGTCCCGGTCTTGTCTTACCCTTCTCGTAGTTGATGAGCTTGAGGAATCCTCCGTCCTTCTTCGTAAGTATCAATAGCGCCAGGATCAGAACTATATTCGTCAGACTGGCCACGACTGACCAAATGCTGCTGATGTCCTCCAAAGTCTTGCCGGTGACGGCAGATGCTATGATAAAGACGGCTGCAAAAACAACACACCTCACCGGCAGCAGATATGCAAGTTTTTTATTCATTTATACCCTCCATCAGCATAGTAACCGTGTCTTCAATGAAATGCCCGCGCTGCTTCTTAGTCTTAAGACTGTATCCAGTGATCTCCTTCGCATTCTCTCCCGCCAGCAGTGCAGTCTGCATGACCGATGCCAGTGCGAAAGCAATATGTCTCTTCTTCTGTTCCGGCATATCCCCCCGCAGCGCCAGCATGAATCCCTTCTGCGTCATAGCCGAATTGCTCTCAGGCGAATAATCCTTGAAGTCCGACAAAACCGATATCTTCACCATAGAATGATTCCTGTACACAAACTCGAAAGTCTGCTTCGCAAACGATATCAGTCTCTCCTTATCCGTCAGCCCGTCAGGCGCCGCATAATTCGTCTTGCCCGGCGCCAGACCTGCCAGCGTCATGCTTATCATCCTGTTGCAGCAAATTGTTATGAGATTATCCTTGCTCCCGAAATGATAGTTTATAAGTCCCAGTGATACCCCGCTCCCGGCAGATATCGCCCGTGCCGTTATGTTCCTGATGTCTCCGCCGGCATCCTCTATCAGTTTGATGGTGGCGTTGATTATCGATTCCGCTGCAGCGTCGTTGGTATTCATGAGTTCGGGTCTCCTTTGAACGGTGTTCAGTTGATTATACTGAACAATGTTCAGGAATGCAAGAAGTCCAATGCCCCTGTCACGGGGGGTGGCTTGGACGACTTGGGTGACTCCGGGTCCACGGTGACTGATCCGACTGGTATTCTCAGTACCGGATGTCTCTACAATTCTGCACCGACCGGCTTTTCGTGCGGATTTACGGGTACATTACCACCGGATGTACCCGTTTTGCTGCACCGACCGGCTTCCCGTGCGGATTTACGGGTACATTACCACCGGATGTACCCGTTTTGCTGCACCGACCGGCTTCCCGTGCGGATTTACGGGTACATTACCACCGGATGTACCCGTTTTGCTGCACCGACTGGCTTCCCGTGTGGATTTACGGGTACATTTCAAACCATCCGCCCTGAATGTCTGTAACTTCCGGCACCGGCGACCCGGATCTGCAGAAATATCGAGACACTACAGATCAGGCGGCAGACTGTGCAGGCTTCAGCATGTGCATCAAAATTGATTTACCGGAACATATCTGCTTCGCTCGCAGACAACTCGCACCCCGGCACAGGCGAAGTAAAAAAATTATCAATTATTCCCCATTTTAAATAAAAACAAACACTTTTGTTAAGCAGAATGGGGAAGTTACAAGATCCAAGAAGCCCAATGCATCTATCACGTGCTGTTGAATTGAGAGCACATTACATCTGCGGAATCCGCTCGCAAGCTGCTGCAGGCTTCTCTGGTGGTAACCTGGGTGACTTGGTCGACCGAGGTATCGTTAACAAATTCATGATCCTGAGATAATCCTCAATACCGGTTTTCGGGATGCCGAAGGCAGGTCAAGTTAACACCCGTAAAGCTGAGTTCAGGAATACGGGCACTCAGCTTTGTAATCAACCCTCACCAGTGCTTTCCCGTTCGGAAGGTCTTCGGATGACTGTAACACCAACGAATATCCGATACTTCTCATGAACTCCGTAAGAGCATCTGCATCCATCTGATGATGTATCCTATCGAGCCCGTCGAACACATGCAGATACGGGGAATCCGATACCCACTGTGATTCGTTCGTATTCATCTGGATCACACATGATACGTATGCGGGGGAGACGTGCCTGACAGTCTCGAGGAATGCGTCATATCCGGTATATTCGATCAACAGATTTGCTATAACCAGATCAGCATGAGGAAGCTTATCGCTGTCTCTCGTGAGATCAAGACAAATGCACTGCAGAACGCCGTCAAGCTGCGGATATCTTACTGACACTTCTTTGAGATAGTCAGCGTTTACATCGACACCGTATACCGCGGAGAACCGGCCGCAGGAGATGTGTTCGAGACCGTTACCGCCGGCAACGCCGAGTATCATGACAGATTTGGCGGGGTATGAATCGAACTGGGACTTCATCATGCTGTTCATTGCCTGAAGCTGCATGACGGAGTCCAGACTCATGTGGTTCTCGTAATCGCTCAGATCTATATCCTCCCAGGGATTTCGCATGGGATTCCTCATTGGATTCCTCCTTATTCTTTCAGCAGTTCCCAGAAGCTGATTGCGCTTGCGACAGCGACATTAAGTGAGTCGACACCGTGGTGCATGGGAATCATGACACGGTAATCGCTTGCTGCAATGATGTCTTTGGGCAGGCCTGTTCCTTCGGTTCCGAGCAGGACGGCCAGGCGTTCGTTGGATCTGATCCCGTCGTTATCGATACTGACAGAATCATCTGTCAGGGCCATTGCGACAGTCTTGTATCCGTGTGAATGGAGCAGGCGTATCAGGTTGGTGCCTTCTGACTCGCTGCGTGTCGTTCTAACCCAGGGAATCTGGAAAACGGTGCCCATACTTACGCGGGCAACGCGCCTTGTGAGCGGGTCAACGGAATTGTGTGTGAGCAGTACTCCGTCCATCCCGAGTGCTGCTGCCGATCTGAATATAGCGCCGACGTTCACCGGATTTACCACATCAGTCAGTACGGCAATCCTCTTTTTGCCGGCGAAGAAGTTATCAACCGCCATTTCCGGCTGTCTTCTGAGTGTCATCCACAGACCGCGTACAAGATGGTGTCCGGTGATATTGGTCACGACTTCACGAGGAGCTACGTAAACGGGAAGAGATTCCAGAACAGTACTGCCGCAGTATTTGCCGACCGCGGTAAGTACGGGAGATGCCTCCGCATCGAAACGCTCCGTCTCGACGAGCATCGACAGCGGTTCGTAGCCTGCCTCCAGAGCTCGGAGTATCACGCTTGCAGTCTCTGCAAGGAGGATCCCCTTTTCGCGCATCTGCGGTTCGGTGACCCTGGCGAAAAGGTCCAGCTCAGGAGCGTCAAAATCATTAATTGTGATAAGATCCATAATGCGTCACATCATTTCTGAATGTGGTATCACCTCCGTAACAGCATACATAAACTGTTATTAAGTATCTCTCAAATCAGAATTAATTGCCAATGGAATTATCCGGTCACCGGTTCATCCCAGTGCGACATCCAGTGCCATCATGAGGCTGAAGCCTGCCGCAAAGGAGATTACTCCCACATTCGAGTGTTTGCCCTGTGACATCTCGGGGATGAGTTCCTCCACGACTACGTACAGCATCGCGCCCGCAGCAAATGACAGCAGGTAAGGCATGGCGGGGACTATCAGTGCCGATAACAATATGGTGAGTGCTGCGGCAATAGGCTCTACTGCGCCTGACAGGGCGCCCAGTACGAATGCTCTCGGTTTGCTTTTGCCTTCGGAATACAGAGGCATTGATACTATCGCGCCTTCCGGAAAGTTCTGGATGGCGATACCGAGTGCAAGAGCCATTGCTCCGCCCGACGTGATGTTGGCCGACCCGTTTACAAGTCCTGCGTACAAGACTCCTACTGCCATTCCTTCGGGGATGTTGTGAAGGGTGACTGCGAGTACGAGCATGGCAGTCCTTGTTAATTTGCTTTTGGGGCCTTCCGTCTGATTGATCCTCACGTGAAGGTGGGGGATGATGTGATCGAGGAGGAGAAGGAACAAGATCCCGGCCCAGAACCCTATGAAGGCTGGCGCGAAAGCAAATCTTCCCATGCCTTCCGACTGCTCAATGGCAGGTACGATAAGGCTCCATATCGAGGCGGCGACCATTACTCCTGCGGCGAATCCGGTCAGTGCACGCTGAACATTCTGCTTCAGATCGTTCTTGAGCAGGAAAACGCAGGCGGCACCTGCCGTTGTGCCGATAAAAGGTATAAGAAGCCCTATTATAACAGTTTGTAACATTGTTACACCTTCTCTTATGCATCAGATCTGCTTGGCGGGAGCATCCCGTCAATTTGTGTTAGTTCACACTAACGTTATCATGTGCAATAACGAAAGTCAATTATTCCGAATGTATACCGGCGGCGCTATTGTTTCGGGTGGACAGATGATGATATATTATGAGTATGAGATACGGTAACATAACGAGAGCGAGATTCATCTCAAGACCCAACCGCTTCATCGCCGAGGTTGACACCGGCGGGAAGACCGAGACAGTCCACGTGAAGAATACCGGGAGGTGCCGGGAGCTCCTCGTTCCCGGATGTGAAGTGTGGCTTACTGCACCCGGCACGGAAGGCCGAAGGACTAAGTACGATCTTGTTGCCGTCCGCAAGAGTAACGGTCTGCTGATCAACATCGACAGCCAGGCTCCAAACAAGGTCGCTTCAGAGTGGCTTGATTCGCAGGGTTATTCGAAGGTGGTTCCCGAGTACAGATACGGCAGCTCCAGGATCGATTTCTATATGGAACGTGACGGCAGCAGGTATCTGATGGAAGTCAAGGGATGCACACTCGAAGTTGACGGTACCGGATACTTTCCGGATGCGCCGACAGAACGCGGTGTCAAGCATCTGAGAGAACTCGCCAAAGCGGCGGAGGAAGGATATAACGCCATACTTGCTTTTGTGATCCAGATGGACGGAGTATGTGAAGTCTTACCCAACACGGAGATGCATGAGGAATTCGGGACAGCACTTGATGATGCCCGCAGATCCGGTGTCAGGGTGTTGTTTATCATGTGTCACGCCGAGCCTGATCTTCTGACTGCAAAAGAGGCACGGTATGACGAATGACAGGCGAAGGAAGACAGAGATCACCGCGTGCATAATCTGGATCATATTGCTGATCTTTGATGCAGTTTCCATCCCGTTCCTTTACCTCAGGGGAATGCTGAGCGGAATGGAGCTTGCCGCTATGATCGTTCTGTCCGTTCTGTTCTGGGCCGGAGGACTTTTCCTGGTGATCCGTACGTACAGGAATCACATTAAGCCGGCAGGATCTGATGAGAAGACAGGGCAGACTGACCGGGAGAGATATTTACAGAAGATACACAAGCGCAGAAAGGGAAGAGACATGTTCGAGGTCTGTGATAATTACCGCAGGAGTTATTTTGTCACCCTGTTTATCATTCTTGGAATAGTGTCACTGATCCTGCCGTTTATGTTCATACTGAAGTTCAACGAATATGATAATCTTCACATTCCGGTGTGGGTTGCTTTCCCGATATCGGCGCTTGTTATGGGGATAAGCATTTTTGCCTCGCGCAAGATGGATCTTGTCTTCTGTTCGAGCACTCACCTGAGGTTCGAGATCAGGAAGAATGGGCTGGACGAGTTCTACGTGAATACTGATTTTATGATGGCAACATACCACGATCTGCTCAAAGGCTTTATGGCAATAGGACAGAGCTACTATGTGATATTCATGCAGAAGTTCTGTTATGTCGGAGAGATGAATAAAGTTACCAAAGCTGTCCGGTATTCAAGGGAGTACAAACTTAACGGCACCAGGATCACGCGGTATTTCGTGATGATCTCGGAACAGGGAGGAGCTTCATGCAGATTTGCATGTGCCGGTGAGATATCAGCAGACATGATCATCGCGGAATTTGCTTCCGCAGGGATCGAGACGGAGATTTTGCCGGTTGAGAGGGATCCTCATCGGTAAGTGCTATAATTCAAGAGTAACGTTGATCTTTTGGGAGGATATGTCTATGAGCAAGGTTCTTTTGTTGAACGGCAGCGCACATCAGCACGGGTGCACAGCAACTGCGCTTGATGAGATGGTCATGGTATTTGAAGCAGAAGGAGTTGATACTGAAGTTGTTCAGGCAGGATCTAAGGATATCCGCGGATGCATCTCCTGCGGCAGATGCAGTGAGACCGGAAGGTGCGTTTTTGATGATCTCGTGAATGAGATCGCACCGAAGTTTGAAGAGGCGGACGGCCTGGTTATCGGAAGCCCTGTATATTACGGGTCTCCGAACGGCAGCCTCATATCTCTTCTGGACAGATTATTCTACAGCACGCCATTCTCCAAACATATGAAGGTCGGAGCCGCAGTAGTCAGCTGCAGGAGAGGCGGCAATACAGCCAGCTTTGATGTGCTCAATAAATACTTCACCATCAGCGGGATGCCTGTGGCATCTTCAACGTATTGGAATCAGGTGCACGGATTCTCGGCAGAGGATGTGAAGAAGGATGCCGAAGGTCTTCAGACTATGAGGAATCTGGCACGGAATATGACCTTTATGATGAAAGCTTTCGCAGATGCGAAGGAGAAGTACGGCTATCCGGAAGTGGAGAGTAAGTTCTTTACGAGTTTTCCGGACGGCAAGTGAACGGCGATCGCCGGAAGCTTTCCTTCGGCGTCTTTCGGCACATACATATCAGCCGCCAGCGTGATGCCGTATCTGTTTACGAATGTAACCTTGCTTCCTTATATATTTTTGCCAAGCTTATAAGCCTCATCCAGCGCCTTGTGTTCCTTGATCTCACCGCGTTCGTTAACACCGCCGGCGAAGACCTTACCTCTGAATGCCGCTTTCTCAAAGCAGTCCACCCAGCCCTGTACGCCTGCCACGGCTCTGCTGTCCACATAGTCCTCATCCTCTGCGGCAGTTGAGAGAAGATATACATCTCTGAATTTATAGTCTCTCGGATAGAGTGAATTCGCACGGTCGATCATAGTCTTCATCTGGCCGCTCATCTCGTAATAGTAGATCGGCGTTGCCCAGACAATGACATCTGATTCGAACATCTTCTCCGTAATCTCATCTGCATCATCCCTGATGACGCAATGCCCCTCATTCTGACAGGCGAAACACCCGGTGCAGAAGGCGATCTTCCTGCCTTTCAGTGATACGATCTCAACTTTGTTTCCTGCTTCTTGTGCGCCCCTGGCAAAATGTTCTGCCAGCATGTCAGAATTGCTGCCTTTTCTCAGACTTGTCTCGATTATTAAAACTCTCTTAGCCATAGTATCCTCCTATTCGATGCTCAGTGTTACCGTAACGTCGCCGTTTCCGAGAAGTTTTGTCAGTTCTTCCTGTGTCAGGTTGATCTTCCCGAGTCTTGTGTAAGCCCAGGAATTGCTTCCGTAGAAGACTACAAGCTGATCGCCTGAATACAGAACGATGTCGCCCGGGTGTGTCGTTGTCTGCCTGTCATTACCGGTGATCCTTCTGCCGATGTGACCGACCTGTTCAAAGCCCCCGTACATCGACATGGATATCGTAAGTCCGGACCGGGATAAGTCCTCCAGTTCCCTGACTGAACCATTGTCTTCCCAGGTTACATTGACGGGGGTATCATCTATTCTCATTACCAGTTGTTTATCCATGCTGCTCTCCTCTCTGATCTCCTCTGTCGTCAACTGAGTTTCCTGATGAGATACCGATACGGATTTATCTGACTCTTTACCGGCGGCTCCGCAGGCGGAACAGGCGAGAAGCAATATATTGTCCTGACCTCTTCATACCGTTACTCTCCCGATGCCTGCAATTCCTTTTCTGCACGTCTGATCATCTGATCGATCCTGTCTACCTTCCTCTGACTCTCATGCATATCCTCTACGAGCCCGCAGCGGAATCTTCTGAGATATCTGATCAGTTCTCCGGTCTGCCCGGATTCATAAAGTTCCGCGGCGGTCATCTTCTGATCAGCACTCAGGCCCAGCAGGGGGAGATCTTCGATCATATCTCTCAGTTCCATATCTTTTCCTCCCAAAGAGGTGTTTTTTTGTTGCCTGACTTCAGTATATTGGATTGACAAAACAATCGCTAATGAATAAAAAATAATATCGTGATATTCCATATAAGAATATCACGGGGAGGTATCTATGGAGATCAAGAATCTGCGCTATTTTCTTGCAGTTGCCAGGGAAGAGAATATGTCACATGCGGCAGAGATACTGCACGTGACACAGCCTACATTGTCCAAAGCATTGAAGTCTCTTGAAGAGGAACTTGGCAAGAAGCTCTTTACAAGACGTAGCTTCTCCATCAAGCTTACAGATGAAGGCATGCTGCTCCGCGACCGTGCCGAAGACCTTATCGCAATGGCTGATAAGATCGAGCAGGAGTTTGTATCCCTCGACGACATAACAGGCGGAGATATCTATCTGGGACTGGCGGAATCATATCAGATCAGACTGCTTGCGCGGGAGATAAAGAAGCTCAAGGACCGTTACCCTTCATTTACATACCATATAACAAGCGGCGATACTGAACAGGTTACGGAGAAGCTTGACAAAGGGCTGCTTGATTTTGCTGTGATATGTGAGACTCCGAATGAGGAGAAGTATGAATATGCAGTTTTCCCGAGTTCTGACAGATGGGGAGTTGTAATGCTCCGGTCCCATCCACTGGCAAAAAAGAAGAGTATCAGGGTCAACGACCTCATCGGTCAGCCGCTCTACTGCTCGGAACAGAGCTGGAATATCGAGATTCCCGAATGGGCAGGAGAGTATTATCATGAGCTCCATCTTGAGGGGTCATTCAGACTGTCCTATAATGCTTCGATGTTTGCCAAGGAAGGCCTCGGAATTCTCCTCACATTTGAACATCTTATTGACTGTTCAGAAGAGAATGATCTTGTGTTCAGGCCGCTCTCGCCTAAGCAGGAGACAAAGCTGTATCTGATATGGAATAAGTACCAGACATTTACACCTATAGCGGGAAAATTTCTCGAACAGGTAAGGAACTCGTTCAGTTGAGGCAGGTTGGCAGGTCAGCCGACGGCTGACCGGATCGACCGCCTGAATCCTGTTTCCAAAGGATTTTTATATTTTTCCGAAGAAAATTCGGAAGAAAACTGAAATTCTTCGGATTCCGCAATAATCTGAGATCTTTCCGAAATTTCTTCGGAAGGAATGCCTGTTTTCTTCGGAAACGGTGAAGGAAGGTGTGAGTGAGCATGAGGTAACAGCAGCAAGCAGTCCGGCATGTGTTCTCTGTACGCAGTGTAAATGTTCCGCTAAAAATTTTACCTGCACAAATAGTCTGCGTACTAATCACATCCTCTCCCAACACTCCCTCTCCCAACACATCAACTTTCTGCTACAATATACTTAACTTAACGAACGAGGATAAAACAATGGAAACAACCGCACCGATGAAAGTTCTTGCATTTATCTCTTTCTTTGCCATCATGGTATCTTTCAGTATGCCGTCGCTGAATCCTGTTATCCGGATAATATTGGGTTTTACAGCCGTTATCTGCAGCATCACACTGATAATACTTGTCATAATCGAATTGAACAAAAGACAACGCAGATAGCAGGTGCTACGGAGCCTTATGCATTACAATTTTCTCTTTGATCTCGATCAGACACTTCTTGATTTCCACTCGACTGAGCGCAAGGCGCTGGAGATTGTTATCACTGCGTGTGGTCTTAAGTTTACCGAAGACTGCTATGTTCATTTCAAGGAGCTCAATAAGCGGCTCTGGCTTGAGATAGAGAAGGGGACTATATCCAGAAAGGAGTTGTTTATCAGAAGGTTCACGGACATATTCGAATACTGCGGAGGCGGCAGCCGGGATCTCGATCCGCTCAAGGTCAACAGTGATTTTATTTACACAATGTCCCGGAACGGAATACTGATGGATGGTGCACTCGAGTTCATGATAAAGCTGCGTGAGGGTATCAAAGATGCAAGATGCTATATTATTTCAAACGGTGCGACGGTCAATGCCGAGGGAAGGATCAGATCCACGGGGCTTGATAAATATCTGGAGAAGGTCTATGTCAGCGAATGGATGGGCGTTGCCAAGCCGTCGGCGGATTTTTTTGATATGGTGCTGGAAGGGGTAGGTGAGCCTAAGGAGACATGCATCATCATCGGCGATTCGCTCACATCCGATATGCTCGGCGCTCAGAATTCGTCACTTGCCTCCGTGTGGTTCATGCCGCAGGGAGACATCGAAGCGGCGGTGAATAAATATGATATTGATTACTGTGCTTCTTCATATGATGAACTGTACGAGGTCCTCAAGAAGTGGTCATCCGCAGATCACATGATGTGACTAAAGTCATATAGACAATCTGCCTTTTCTCACTACAAGACATGATCTCCTGTTGGTATTATCATGGCAGATGAAAACCAAAGGAGATTTTGTAATGGAAGTAATCTTAAGGACAAAAGACCTTACCAAGAAATACGACAACAGGATAGTCGTTGATAATCTTAATCTCGAGATCCGCAAGGGTGAGATCTTCGGCCTGCTGGGTCCGAACGGCGCCGGCAAGAGCACAACGATGAACATGATCTGCAACATAGTCCGTCCCACTCTCGGAAGCGTCGAGTTTCTTGGCAAGGACATGAAGAAGAACAGCCGCGAGCTCCTCAGAAGGCTCGGATTCATCCCCCAGGACCTGGCGATCCACAACAAGCTCAAGGCATGGGAGAATGTTGAGCTGTTCACATCACTGTACGGAATCAAGGGTGCCGAACTCAAAAAAGCTATCGATGAATCACTTGACTATGTGGGACTTCTTGAGAAGAGGAACGAGTATGCCGGTAAGTTCTCCGGCGGCATGAAAAGGCGTCTCAACATCGCATGTGCGATCGGTCATCACCCGGACCTCCTGATATTTGATGAGCCAACTGTAGGCATAGATCCCCAGTCACGCAACTTCATCCTCGACAAGATCAAGGAGTCCAACAAGAACGGCACCACGGTCATATACACCAGCCATTACATGGAGGAAGTTGAAGCGATCTGCACAAGGATCGCGATAATGGATAACGGCAAGATAATCGCTTCCGGAACATCCGAAGAACTGAAGAAGCTTGTTGTCGATGACACATCCTCCATCACACTCGAGGAAGTATTCCTTACACTTACCGGAAAGAAACTGAGGGACATCTGATATGATCTTTTATGTTATCAAGAATTATGCAAAACTGATGTGCCGCAGCTCGATAAACGTGATACTGCTCGTGGTTACGCCCATCATTCTGATAGCGGTACTGTCCTCGGCCTTCAGCTCGCTGATGGCATCGTATGAGGAAGCGGGAGATTTCAAGGCCGGCTACAGGATATCTGACGGCAGCCCGATGGCTCCGTACTTTGATGAACTGAAGAAAGCGGCGGAGGACAGCGGCGTCAGCTTTGTTGAATACGCTGAAGGCGACGCAGAAGAACTGATCAGAAATGGCGATATAGCGGGCTTTGTTGAGCTTGGTGAAGACTCCTGCTCAATCATAAAGAGCTCTGAACATGAGACGGAAGGCAAGATACTTGAGTACATGATGACTTCCTTTGAGAAGAACATCGAGACAAATATGCTTGCTTACCGGAATGGTTCGGCAGTGCCTGACGTCGCTCTTACAGTCACCCGTCCCGAACACATGCCGGCTGTGGATGCCACTGATTACTATGGTATCGTTGAGACGGTTTACTTTCTCTGGTGCGGGATCGTATGCGTGGCAGGTATAGTCAATAACGAGAAGAAGTTTAAGATAATACAGAAGTTTCGTCTGGCAGGCCTCTCCGAATTCAAGATCTATCTGTCCAAGTTCATTCCGGCAGTTGCAGTCGTTGCGGCAGGAATCGGAACGGCTGCCGTCATCTCCGTCATGATGTTCGGTATCCGCTGGGGCAATATTCCTTTGTCCGTTCTGATCGTTGCGATGATGATACTGGCAGCGATCGCCATGGGCCTGATGTTCTATTCGATCACCGACAATATCGTTCTGACGATCGTCCTTACCTTCGGTATCGTCTGGTTTGCCGGCTTTGTCGGCGGATCATTTGAGACCTACCTGTTCTCGGGGCACCCTGAGTATCTGAAGGAACTGTCACCCATATATTACGGCAACAGGTCGCTTGTCGAATTGTCCTCGATGGGCAGGTCGGATTATGCCGGCAAGTCCATACTGATCTCCGCTGCAATGACAATAATCTGCTCGGCGGCAGCCGTGCTGGCAGGCACAATACGAAAGAGAGGCAGAGCATGACAACATTGATCAGATCAACATTTAAACTCCTGTTCAGGAATAAGGCCTTCTGGTTCTTCCTCCTGATAGCACCTGCGATATCCATCCTGATCATGAACGTTGACATGAACTATTCGATAGTCGACACTCCCTCGGAGAGACATGAGATCGTTCAGATCGAAGCGGATGAGAAGGTCGCATATTACGGAGGAGCTGCTTCTTTCGCCGTGAAAGTATATGATGCATCAGGAAGTGAATTGAGCGGGCTTCTTCTTCAGGATCTGGCCGGTAATGGAATGTATACGGTCTGCCGGGCACAGGTTCCGGACATGACTGACACATCTCTCGGGGAGCGTATCAGATATGATGCGATGAACGACAGGATGGGCGCGGTTCTCTACATAAGCCCGGATTTCGATGCGCTGGTAAGAGAAGGCAGGACGGGTGAAGCGGTCAGGATAGCTGTCCTGTCCGACGATTCGAGATCGGAGCTCTTTGTGAACGACATAAAGCTCGAGCTCGGCGAAATGATGCTTGCCGGCGACGTCAACAGTATCAGCAATGTAAGAGACAGCCTTCCGCGCAAGGAAACCGTCAAGATCGCTGCTTCCGGTGAGCGTGAACTGAGCCGTGAACAGGAGAATTCCAAGATGAAGATGGGGTATGCTTTCTCCATCCTGACGTTCGGCTTCGTCTTCTGCGGAGTATTCGTCGCCCATACGGCGATCGAAGAACAGAAGAATATGGTCCTGACCAGGATCCGCCTCACCGGCAGCAGAGACATCAGATACATCATCTCCAAAGCTGTCTGCGCAGTCATCGTCTCGGTGATGATCACGGCGGCCCTGGCTGCCGGACTTGCATTGACAACACCGGATATCGCCTCGATCGGGCTTCCAGGATTTGTCCTGATCGTCTTCATGATTGGAATAATATTCAGCATAACAAGTCTGTTCCTCGGAATGATCTCCGGAGAGGTAATGTCATCCAATTTTATTGCCTTCACTATATGGTGCATGTCATCACTTTTTGCAGGTCTCTATTTCCCGCTGGACGACAGCTCTAAGCTTATCAAGGCAATCTCGCTGGTCATGCCCCAGCGCTGGTTCATGGAGGGTGTTGAGATGATCCTGGTCAAGGACAGCAAGGCATTTGTGTATCTTATCTGTATCACAGCCGCATACTTGATGGTAATATTAAGCATAGGCAACGCCGGCATAAGACTCAGGAAGCAGGAGGCATGAATCTCATAAAGGAACGTCATGAACAGCAGGGCTAAGAATATATTCTTTCCGGTAACGAGAATAGCTTTGATACTGACCTTTATGGTCTACTGTTGTATACAAAGCTTAAGTGGAGCAGGGGTATCGTATCTGATACTCCTGCTTGCCGCTGTTTATGTGAGCGTGATGGTGATTCGCGAATCGTTCCCGGGAGCGACCGGGGTCATTCTTTCCGTGGCGGGAGCCGTCATCACGGTACCGCTGTTGATCATAGGTGGCAAAAGCTTCATCCCGCTCCTGTTCCTGACAGTGCTTGAGGTGCTCTCCTCCTTCAAAGCCGGTCTCAAATGGTATCTGATCCTTATACCTTGTGCATTGATCCCGGGTACTGAAGAGTCTGCAGCAAGAATAATCATATGCTCCATAACGGCTCTGTTCTATATCCAGAATAATCTTATCATCGAACCGTACAAAAAGCAGATGTTCGAGGATACCCTCAAGGAGCAGGGACTTAAGAAAGACATAGAACGCAAGGAGTATGAAGCCAGAGCCGAGCTCCAGAGGAACATGCTCATGGCGGAGAACCGGTCCCTTGAAGAGAGAGCCTCTCTCTCGCAGACGCTTCACGACAAGCTCGGTCACAATATTAACGGTTCCGTCTACCAGCTTGAAGCCGTGAAGCTCCTGATGCGTAAGGACCCTGACCGGTCCGAAAGCATGGTACAGGGAGTCATCGATCAGCTCAGAACGGGAATGGATGAGATAAGAGCGATACTCCGCAAGGAACGCCCCGAGAAGAAGAGACTGGCGATGCTTCAGCTCGTCGACCTGTGTGAGGACTGCCGCAGCAAGGGCGTTGAAGCAGAGCTTAAGACCGAAGGCGATATGTCGCTGTTGTCTGATCAGCAGTGGGAGATAATACTGGATAATGCCTATGAGGCCATATCAAACTCAATGAAATATTCCAGATGCAGGCACATAAATATCAAGATAATTGCCATGAATAAGATGGTGAGGTGCAGCATATCCGATGACGGAATAGGCTGTGATAGTATAACGGACGGAATGGGCATAGCCGGAATGAGACAGAGGATGCGTTCTGCCGGAGGAGTCCTGAGCTTTGAGACGACTGCCGGCTTCACGGTCAATATGCTTATCCCGATGCAAGGAGAATGACATGGACAGGATAAAAGTAATTATTGCCGACGACAGCGACTTCGTAAGAGAAGGGATGAAGATAATTCTTGAGACAGACGAAGGCTTCGATGTAATAGGGTGTGCCGCTGACGGACAGCAGGCTCTGGCCATAGCACGCAGACACCGGCCCGACATTTTCCTCATGGATATACAGATGCCGGTAATGGACGGGATAGAAGCTACGAAGATCATTGCCGAAGAAGGACTCGGCAAAGTGCTTATACTTACCACTTTTGACGACGACGACCTCGTCCGCCGGGCGCTGGCAAACGGCGCATCGGGATACCTAATCAAAAATCACACTCCGGAGCATCTGAAGCAGACCATAAGGTCAGTCTACAACGGTGTCGGTGTCATGGAGGAGACTCTTCTCGGATCGCTTACCGAAAGCAGTATCCGCGCCGGCAAAGGCTTTGTCAGCGACGGCTATACCGACAGGGAACTCGAGATCGTCAGGGCAGTAGCCGACGGCCTGTCCAACAAAGAGATCGCCGCCAAACTCTTTATCTCTGAGGGGACGGTCAAGAACTATATAACAAATATCCTCGCCAGGGAAGGACTGTCCCACAGAACTGCACTGGCTGTTTATTATCTGACGGGAAAGAAGTAGGGGAGAGTCAGGTAGTGCGTGGCAGCTTGATCGACCGGCAGTGTTGATCGACATGCATGAGAAATCCGGCAGCTAATGCCGTTTCCTTGCGCAAACGGTGCGGGACATATTGTTAATCATCCCTCCCTGTTGTACCCGTTTTTATGCACCGGAATGTTCTTTTTTACAAAATGTAGAGACATTGACCCCGGATGTCTCTACATTCCTGCACTAACCGGCTTCCCGTGCGGATTTACGGGTACAATTCAAAACCGGAATTCTCTGCTGCCACAGTCACGCAGTATATCATTGACTCCATACGGAAACACGATATTGTCCAGAACTGATAATATGGCTGCCTTATCCTGATTCCCGAACACATCCGGAACCCGGCAGCAGATATGCCCGTTCTGAATCCCTGTCATATCGTGTATAATCAGGTCAACGGGGCACCCATCCCGCGGAACTTCCATCCCGCGGCACTCATCCTGCGGTACTCCTCTCACAGGGTACCGCGGCCGGCCTTTCGAGATGCTGAATACCCCGGGGATCAAGATAACGGACATGGATAAGATAAATGAATGAAGTTACGACAGGCACTGACAGGCAGACCAAAGCCGAGGAGAGCATAAGAAACGGGTTCCACAGGCAGCTGATGGAGCCGTTTACAAAGGCGTGCAGAGAGTATCAGATGATAAGTGAAGGTGACCGCATATCCGTTTGCAAAACAG
>Ga0310691_10002758_pt1 | contig 22381 bp, 21 predicted proteins | sample 176DNAGHGlowgp2_FD_203887 | JGI IMG/M metagenome (GOLD analysis project Ga0310691, IMG submission 203887) | Sheep rumen microbial communities from Palmerston North, Manawatu-Wanganui, New Zealand - 1766 DNA GHGlow gp2 (v2) (version 2) | ecosystem: Host-associated > Mammals > Digestive system >...
TTAAGCAACGAACTTGAATATTTTGATATGATTGCAACACCGGCCAAAGCCGTTTACGGAGAACTCAAAGCGCGCGGATATAAAACCACCTTTGTGCCACAATTTACGAATCCACAAAAGTTCCATTATGAGCCCGATGATGAGCTTAAAACAGATTTACTGTTTGTCGGATCTACTTGGTATGACCGCGTCAGTGCACGATATGCCGCAGAGCTCGGATATGATTTATCGGTCTATGGGCTTAATTGGGAGGGAAAAATTGATCCCAAATATCTTAAAGGCTCGTTTATAGATAATCAAGAATTGCACCGCTATTACAGCTCGGCAAAGATTGTTTTAAGCGACCATGCCGAAGATTTAGGGGCAATGGGATTGGTTGTCAATCGCCTGTTTGATGCCACCGCTACCGGTGCATTTGTTATATCCGAATACAGTCCGTATATTGAAGAAATTTTCGGGGATACCATTCCGATGTTTAAGGATAAGCAAGAATTTAAGCAGTTGGTTGATTTTTATTTGGCTCACCCGAAGGCTCGGCAAGAGAAAGCTATGGCGGCGCAGGCGATAACCTTAAAAAATTATACCAATGCCAAGATTGGGCAAAACATAAAAGATTTGTTTTCTCTTTTAAATGAGGTCAAAAAATGAAAAAAGTTATACTTAGTCTCTTTATTGCTATTGTCTTATGTGCGGTTTGTGGCTACGTTTATTTGATGCCCAAATACACAAAAGCAGATACGATTTATTTAAACGCTAATGATGATGTGTCTTTTGAAAATTTAAGAAAGCTCGCAAAAGCTCTTAATAACGAGGGATATCGCACTGTTTTATCTCATAAAGATAACTTCAAGAGCGGACTGTTTAATCTATATGCGGCAAACAATAATCAACTGGGCAATTTACCGATAGTTGTTGACTGTAAAGCGATTAATCTTTTGTGGTTGCCAAACATAATTGAAAACAAGCCGGAAACACTTCGGGCATATGATGTGATTGTGGTCAAGAGCTTTGCTTCTTTTTCGCACCTCAAAGCAGTTAATATGCGAACAGCCTATATTCCTGATGCAATAGATATTGAAGCTTATAATGCCGATACGCCTAACGGCAAAGTGATGTATTATGGAAACAAAACAGATTTTTCTTTAGCGCAACATTTAGCCAATATTGCTCACCTTAACTTTGATACATTCGGTAAGGGTTATACTGATGCCTTAAAAGAAACGCCTAAAAATAAAGATTTTGCATCATATAGTTTGGTATTAGTTGACCAAAGTGATGAAGAAATTGCTCTAGAACAGATTAATCGTCGTATTCTTACTGTTCTTAGAGCAGGAGGGCTTCCGTATGTGCGGTATAATAGTGGTATAGCCAAGATATTTAGGAATACATTACTCATGTATGCAAACGAGCAAGAATTTTTATCTAAGGCGCGAATGTTCTTAAGCAATCCGTCATTGGTCAAAGAACGTCGTGCCGCGTTATATAATATAGCCAAACAATGGAATACACAAAGCCAAGCACAAAAAATTGCCGAATTATTCGAAGTAATGAAGCGGAAAATGAAATAAATGTAAAATAATTTTTTTAGTACTTTCTGTTGACTAAAGCATATTTCTCGTTATATTGAGTGTCCAAATAACAAACAATTATGTCTAATTTAATTATTTTAGCGTATGGGATTATTTAAATCAATTTGCTCTTGGAGAGCGCACCGTTTTATGAGAAAAGACGGTTGGAAAAGCTTACTTATCCACCATGAAGTGTGGGTGAGTTTTGTTGTTGTAGTTTTGTGTGTTTGGTGCATGCAAAGCTTAAAGCCGACGGGCATATCTCATATAGATACTGCCTTTGATGTGTTAAGCATCTCCTCTGTTATTTGCATTTTGCTTGCTTTTATTGATGTGATTATCGGCGCCGATGATTATTACAAGTTGGTCACGCGAGAGAATGGACGTGAAGTTTTTTCGCAACAAGTCTATTTATATAAACGGAAACATAATACATATAAGATGACCGTGGTTAATCATTCCTGCCGCAATAGTTATTATGGTGCAAGCAAAAGTAAATTGCTAATTAGAAATTACTGCTTGTTAACTTATGGAAAGGCTAAGTTTTTTTTGTTTACGTTAGCTGAAGATCCTGCTTGTTGGCATAATTTGTGCAATACAAATTCCGGTGAGCAAGAACTCGGCATGCGTATCGGGGAAACAGCTTTTATTAAAGACGACCAGTGTTTAAACAAGAAAACTTTATCAGTTTTAAATGGTGAAGAATTTGCTGTTTATCGTGCAGATGAGTGCTTCTTTGATAATGTGAGTGTTGTTGATAAGACGGGTAAAAATACCTTGTTTGCGAACCAATACATTGCTCTAAAGGATGGTAATCAATATAAGGTATTGGGACTTTATTTCAGTGATCCCAAAGTCTTACCGCATGTTGCTGAAGAAGTAAACCTTGATTTCAGTATTTTAACAATAACCAATAAAGCATAATATCCGTTGTATCAAAAAAATCCTAAAGCTTTGTCTTTAGGATTTTTTGTTTGATAAACTGGAAAATTCGGTTGTCAAAACATAATTCATTCCTTTATGTTAAGTATGTGAATAATGAAAGGATCTGTTATGAGCGAAGCGATAAATTCTTCTATGCTAACAAAAATTAAAGAATTTTTCAGTAGACGTTCCGGTGAGATTACCCCGATTGAGGCTGAAAAAATCCAAAAAGCGGCGTATGCTCTTTCTCAAGCGGAAATCCAAAAGACTTTTACGCCGACTTATCAATCTATTCTTTCCGGCTTAGAAAATGAAGAAAAGCAGATTTTTGAAGGGACTGTTTATTATCTGGTGAAAATTGCTCTCAATAAAAAGCAGTATCGTGATGATATAGTGGCCATCTTGCAAAATAAATCGCATGACAAGAGTATTAACCCGAAATTCCGCGAGTTCATTAAGCAACAATTGGATGAGATATAACTGTTTTTACAGTTATTTTTTACTTTTTTGAAATCAATTGAAATAAATACAATTTTTTAGTGTGAATATTTATTGATTATAAATAATATGGAACTATATAATTATATTGGTTGGATTGCCAACCGTAGAATTTTAAACTTTTTTATCGTTAGGAGATAATATGACAATAGGAACTGTAAAATGGTTTAACTCCCGTAAGGGCTATGGATTCATTCAACCCGAAAACGGCGGAAAGGATGTATTTGTGCATATCACTAAATTAGAAGAAAAAGGGTTGCGCAAATTATATGAAGGTCAACGTGTCAGCTACGAAATTTATGATGACCGCGGACGAACCGCCGCCGGAGCCATTGAGCTTTTATAACTATTATTTTTAAGCCGCATTGCCCATGATGCGGCTTTAATTTTATAACCTTATTTTTTTGTTTACATCTTATAAATTTTCTGTTACATAGGCTATGTTACTCGCTGATACTTGTTTTAGGAAGATTGATGTTTCAAAAATTAAAAGCTAAGTTTTTAAGTCTTAATATCGTTGTTAATTACAAAAAAATGTTGCCTTATGTTAAACCTTATTGGGTTCGGGCGCTTGTGGCTGTTTTGATTACGATGCCGATTGGTGCGATGGATGCGGTAATCGCTTGGGCTCTAAAACCCTATATGGATGTCGTTATGGTGGAAAAGAACACCTTTTTAGGTGGCTCAACGGCATGGATTCCTATCCTTATTATTGTTTTCAGCTCTTTACAAAGTTTACTTACTTATGCCGCGACATATCTTAACACTTGGGTCGGACAGAAGATATCAATGGATGTTAAAAAAGATTTATTTTACAAATTAATGCACTACAATGCTGCTTTTTTTGACAAGACAAAATCAGGAGATGTGGTTTTCCGTTTCAGTAACGATGTTGATATGGCTTGCGGAGGGCTTTTAAATAACCTGAAACTGTTTACGACCAGATTGTTTTCTTCTCTTTCGCTCATCGGTGTTTTGTTTTATAATTCATGGCAGTTGGCTATTGTTGCTACAACCGTTTTATTGGTCGCGCTCTTTCCTTTAACTCAAGTCAGAAGACGAATCAAAAGTCTGATGGGAAAAGCGGTTTTTTCCGGCTCGGCAGTCGTTACGCATTTTAACGAAACATATAGCGGTAACCGCATCATTTCTTCTTATAATTTATATGATTATCAGAATCAGCGGTTTTGCACAACTTTAGACAGTGTATTTAAGATCGGGATGAAAATGATTCAGCGCACAGGACTGTTGTCCCCTTTGATGCATTTTATCGTTTCTTTAGGTATTGCACTTGTTATTTGGCTTGGCTCTTACCTTATCGTTACGCATCAACTTACTGCCGGTAGCTTTGTTTCGTTTATTGCGGCGCTTATTATGCTCTATAATCCGATTAAAAGTATCGGAAATAATTTTAACAGTGTGCAAATGGCCATTTTAGCAATGGAGCGTGTGTTTAGTTTATTGGAAACAATTCCTGATGTTCGCAACTGCGATAACCCGCAGACCATGCGTAAACCGCAGCATAATATTGAATACAAAGATGTTTGCTTTGAGTATGAAAAAGATAAGCCCGTGCTTGAACATATTAATCTTGATATTAAAATCGGTGAAACCATTGCCTTTGTCGGAAACTCCGGGGGGGGTAAATCAACTCTTGTTAACCTGTTACCACGTTTCTATGATGTGACAAGTGGTGAAATTCTAATTGATGGGGTGGATATTCGTAAACTTGATATGAATTCGCTAAGGGATAATATCGCGATTGTATTCCAAGATAACTTCTTATTTGGTGGCACTATCCGAGAGAATATTTTACTCGGTAATGAGAAGGCCAGTGAGGAAGAAGTGCAGAAAGCGGTTAAGTGTGCTTGTTTAGAAGAGTTTATTAATTCTTTAGAAAAAGGTCTAGATACCGAAATCGGTGAGCGGGGAGTGCTCCTTTCTGGCGGACAAAAGCAACGAATCGCCATTGCACGCGCTTTTATTAAGAACGCGCCGATTATCATTTTGGATGAGGCGACTTCAGCTCTTGATAATAAATCTGAAGCGATTGTGCAACAGGCAATTGATAACTTAATGGTAGATAGAACCGTATTCATTATTGCACACAGACTGTCAACTGTTCGTAATGCAACAAAGATTGTGGTAGTAAACTATGGTAAAATTGCAGAAATCGGCTCTCATGAAGAATTGTTAAACAAAGAAAACAGCATTTATGCCTCACTTTATCGGACACAACTTCATTAAAAGGAGAAATAATATGCCCTATTTAACCGTTTATACCAATGTTGAACCTAAGGACGGCATACAATTGGCAAAGGATGCCTCTGCTTTAACCGCGCAAATTTTGCATAAACCGGAAAGCTATGTTGTTACCAATATTATCCATAATTCCGCAATGTGCTTTGGTGGCAATGCGCAGAACAAAGGTGCTTTGGTGGAGCTGAAATCCATCGGTCTGGGAGATAAGGATAAGTATGTGGCAGAACTGACAAAGCTGTTGGCTGAAAAACTCAATATCTCTGATACGCATTATATTGCTATCGCGCTGTCAGATGCTCCGGCGGCATATACCGCATGCGGCGGACGGACGTTTGGATAAATTTTCATTTAAGAAAAATTTAGCCGGATTATATCCGGCTTTTTATTATGGATTATTCAGCGTAGGGATTATCGGCTTTGCGGACGGTAATACGCAAAGGAACGCCCTTTAGGTTAAACGTTTCACGCAGTTGATTTGTCAAATATCGCAAATACGAATCGGGCAAGCCCTCGGGATTGCTGGAGAAGATGAAAAATGACGGCGGACGGGTCTTTGCCTGTGTAATGTATTTCAATTTAATGCGGCGTTTGTTTTTGCCAAGAGGTGCCGGATTTTGTTCTTGCACGTCACTAAACCATTTGTTCAACGGAGCTGTCGGAATACGGATATTCCACCGCTCATAAACTTTTATCACTGCACTTAACAGTTTATCTAAACCACGTTTCTTTAGGGCTGAAATGGTTACGGTCGGCACACCTTCTGCCTGAGTAAGCGAGGTTTGAAGCCTGTCATTTAATTTATCTAAAGCCTCTTTCTTATCCGCAACATCCCATTTGTTAAGGGCAATTACTAACGCCCTACCCTCATCTAATACTTTACGTGCAATGGTTAAATCCTGCTTATCCAAGACGCCGTCAGAATCCAGCACCAAAATCACCACTTGTGCCATATTGGCGGCATACATAGTGCTTTCTACCGACATTTTTTCAATAGCGCCGGTGATTTTGGCTTGTTTTCTTAGCCCTGCAGTATCCACGAGCTTTAATTGCCAACCTTTCCACGCTAAATCAGACGTAATGGCATCACGCGTTAAGCCCGCTTCCGGACCGGTTAACATTCGCTCATCGTTTAGGAGAGCATTAACCAGCGTTGATTTACCGACATTCGGGCGCCCGACAATTGCAATTTGAATAGGACGTTTTTTAAGCTCTTCTGCGGAAAGTTCTTCTTTTTCTTCTATATTTTCCGCCGTTTCTGTTGCTAATTTTTGCTCGTAATCTTTCAGCTCCAAATACAACTCATCAAAACCAATACTGTGCTCTGCCGAGAAAATGAGCGGCTCGCCCAAGCCTAATTTATAGGCTTCATAAACACCCAACTCTTGTGCTTTTCCCTCACATTTATTGGCTAAAAGGATAACCGGCTTTTTGCTCTTGCGGACTAAATCGGCAAAATGCTCATCATAAGCCTGAATACCGGCACGTGCATCATATAAGAACAACACAACATCAGATTCATCTATGGCTCGGCGGGTTTGTTGCCACATGCGCTCTTCCATTTTTCCGGCCGTTGCTTCTTCATAGCCGGCGGTATCTATCACTTTAAGTGATAAATCTTTATACTTGGCTTCCGCCTCTTTGCGGTCACGCGTTACGCCCGGCAAATCATGTACCAGTGCCAGTTTTTTGCCGACCAAGCGGTTAAACAGCGTAGATTTACCGACATTCGGACGTCCGACGATTGCAACTTTTAATGTCATATTATATCCTTTTCTTGTTTGTGTTGTCTATAGCATAGGCGTTTCAAATTTTCAAGCAATAAATCTTTTGGCGCAAAATTCGCTTGCAATTCTTTTGAGGAACGGCATAATAGCAACTTATGAAAGAAACAAAAGAAAATTTGGCAGATTTACTATTGGTTTGGTTTAAGGTCCACGGGCGCGAACTCCCTTGGCGTCATCGTGGTGGGGCTCATCCGGATCCTTATGCGGTATTCGTATCTGAATTTATGCTCCAACAGACTACGGTAAAAACGGTTATTCCTTATTTTGCGCGATTTATGGCACACTTTCCGACCGTTAATGATTTAGCACAGACCTCACTTGAAGAGGTTTATCAACTTTGGCAAGGATTGGGATATTATACCAGAGCTCGTTCTCTGCATGCATCAGCACAAATGATTGTTAAAGATTTTAACGGCAAATTCCCTTCTACGCGTGAAGATGTTTTGAAACTTAAAGGGATTGGTCCTTATAGCGTGGCAAGCATTTTAGCACTTGCATTCAACCAACCGGAAACGGTGATTGACGGCAATGTCATGCGGATTATCGCGCGGCTTTATCATTTAACCGAGCCACTTGATGAAATTAAAGAACTTATCCGCACTAAAGCAGAAAAACTTACAAGCCCCAAGCACCCTGCTGACTATGCTTCGGCAATTATGGACTTAGGCGCAACTGTTTGCACACCGAAAAAGCCGCAATGTTTGATTTGCCCGTGGCAGAGATTTTGCCAATCTTACGGAAAAGATGATGTCGAGCTTATCCCTCTGCGGCAAAAAATGCTCAAAAAAGAGCAACAAGGTAATGTTTATCTTATTTATAATAAAAAAGGCGATGTGCTTATCCGCAAGCGCACCGAGAAAGGTTTGCTCTCGGGGCTTTATGAATTTCCGTGGGGTGATATGACTTTTAAGGAGGCGATTGACAGCCAAAAAGAAATTTCGCACATTTTCACGCATATCAAGCTCATTTTAAGAATCTACGTTATCCGTTCGGATACATCTCCGATTGATGACGGCTTTTTTGTGTCCCCAAAAGAGTTTAAGAATTACGCTTTTTCTACTTTGATGAAAAAAGTGTGGCAAAATCGCCCATAAAAAAACCGCCGTTTGCACAGCGGAATTTTTAATGTTTACATAGACTGACTACTTGTTCCAATGGCTGGCGCTTTCTATAAACCGCCAACATTTTTCAACCGAGAAATGTTTATCTTCGCCTTTGAGCTTACCCTCGGCATCAATAAATATTTCTCTGTCTTCGGATATAATTGCGGCAAGCGCTTGCAGCTCTGATGCTACATTATCGGGAGACAAACCACCGGCATAACCCTGAAAAACATCCTCAAAGGCTGGTTTCGGACGCTTATCCGGCGTGATACCCTCACCAAAAGAACTGTCAAACAGGCAATCGAATTTAAGCTTATACTTATCATGCAACTCATTGACAAACTCGGCATTTGCCTCGTTGTATGAGAGAATGAAACGTTGGTTTGGAAAGCGTTTTATTGTTTCTACCAAGACCATCGCATTTGGCATAGCCTCACGACCAATTTTAAAATTCAATTGCACGCGAGAGATAAACGGAGCATTACAAACTTTCATTTGCAGCCAATCCGTAATTTCCGGCGGAACCGTTCCTGCACAGAAGGCTTCTACCCAATCCTGATTTAAGTGCAAAGCTACTGTTGATGTGATTGTCCAACGTTCATTTAAGATTCTGCGTAAACGCATTAGCCACCAATATCGCGCTGACCCCAGAGATGCTTTTTTTCCTGAAACCTGAACGCCTACTTCCATATCTGGATAGCGTTGCATGAGTTCCACAAGTTCCTCTATGTCCGTATGCTCATTAGCACCAGAACATGTAATCGTTCTTAACCTCATAATATCTAAGTTTTTAGTGAATAATAATTGCTTTTAAGGTAAGTTTAATTGAGGAATATTGCTTGTCAAGGTATTTTCTTTTAACCTTTGAAAATATAGAAAATATTGATATTTTTCTTGAATTTTATTTACAATTCAGCTAAATATTTACGTAATTTTCGACCTATAGAGATTTTGCAAAATGAGACTAAAACCTAAGGAAAGCGATTTTTATATCTACCCTAAAATCATGAAAAAGGTTGTGCTTAAACATCCTGAACTCTTGCCCTCACAAATTATTGAACTTGCTGTTCATGAAATATATCAACAATTACTGTCTGAACAAAATAGGTTATTGATGCAACTTGCTTTTAATCCTAATGTAACACAAACTGATTTAGATGCTTTTCTTAAAAATTGGGACATTGAAGCGGCTGGCGCAAATCGAGCAGCAGTCTTGGCCTATATGATGAAGATACACCCAGAGCTACAATTTGACATATATACTGGTCCGAGATTAAAAGGGTTATTGAATTTCTTGCGTTTTAGAAATTTAGAATTAATCGGTCAATTCTCAAAAATTGTCAAAAAGCTTAATAAACAAGGAATTATTCCAATGATTATTAAGGGCGGAGCTATGCGCTATCTTAGACCAGATTTACCCAGAGTAATGGAAGATATTGATATTTTGTTACCCCAAGCCGAACAATTAGATGTTGTTAAAAAGTTGGCACAAGAAATGGGATTTGATTTTATAGATGCACCGCATTCCATAGATATTCGCATGAAAGAATTTCCGGATAAAGGAATTTTGGATATTCATCAATTTTTCGGTTTTCTGCCGGAGTTAAACAAAGAACTAAATAAGGAAATATTCAAAAGAGCTACCTTACAGCGTGTTTTTAACGCTGATGCTTATGTGCCAACCGTGGAAGATATGATGTTTATTTGTTTGAATAATTTAACGCATAATTTAAGAAACACCAGCTCTGTGCAAGGTCTTCCTTTGGCCGTGTTTGATATTGTTTGGCTTGTTGGGCAAAAGCATGACTTCAACTGGGATATTATGCTTCAAGATATTGTGTTGGCACATACGGAAGCGCACAGTTATATGGCAATCAGATTTATCAATCAAATTGTTCCGAACATTTTTCCGGAGAGCTTTTTAACAAATAGAATATTGTGCCGTGATTTAGAAAATTTTATCAACCGTGATTTATTCTATTCACTATATGTTCACGATGTTAAATATGCTTGCAAAGGATTGAAATTTGTGAAATCATTAAGCAACTGGACTGATTTTAAGGTATATATCAAGTTGAAGGGGCAACATTTTTTTACCAAACGAATTATCAAAAGTCATCGGTTCATTCGCCTGTTTTTAAGGATTTTTAAGAGATATGCTGATACAAATTGAAAATGATGAACAAAAAAAGAAATATTTATCTGTGATTAAAGCTCACATAGAACAAAAAGAAGATTGTGAGATAAAATATTTGAATTTTGGGGTAAAAATTATTCGGGTAATCAACTATGCACCGGAAATTAATTTATTTTTAAAACAACACCTTGAGTTTGTTTTACGTGATGAAGCTTCACATTTTGATGAGACGATAGTCTTTTGGAAGGAAGCGGACATTGTCAGATTGGCCGCTAAATTAGATGACAAATTTAACCCTAAAACTAATTTGCGATTGCGTATTGAAATATTACAAAATAAAAAACAATATCCGGATGTTTTCTTAATGGATAAAAATTTTTCACCAACAGTTCCCTTAATTTGTTTAAGAAATTCGTTAGGTTTTGCGGAAGGCTATGATACGGAAAATCATATCTGCTATTATGGGGTTAATGATGTAACGCCTGAAGATCTCATCAAATTCGGGCATTTGTTTGTGCAGCAGCTAAACGTTCTATTAAAAACAGATACCGTCAATTTAACACATGGGGCTGTGTTCGGCTATAATGGACAAGGGATATTACTTTGTGCCAGAGGGCAACGAGGAAAATCAACCTTAACCGTTCACTCTTTACTTAACGGTTGCGAATATGTTTCTGATGATTATCAAATATTAGAACAAAGAGAAAATTCAATCTATGCCTATCCGATGTATTCAATCATCACGTTAAGTCCGCAAATGTATGGTAAAATGTATGATGATTTTAAAGGGAAGTTTTGTTCAAATAACGCGCGCAAAGACAAATATGTTTTTAATATCTCTCCATATCATGCGCAATTTAAGACACACTATCCGATTAAGATGTGTCTGTTTCCGGAAATTGTTAGCGATGAAGAGCCCTGTATTGTTTGTTGTTCAGCAGAAGAAAAAGGGCGTGCGATTGTTCAATTTATTCACTCTACCGTTTTGCAGATGCGGGATTTAAATGACCATAAGACTATTGAAAAATTATTTAATATGGTGCGCCATCTTCCTTTTTATAAATTTAACTTATGCCGCCATATTGCTGAAAATACGAAATATTTGAAAGATTTTTTAGCAAAAGATTTGCCTGTTGTCTTTGGTCAAGAAAATTTGCCTCGGTTTTTGACTGACATTACATTTGACTTGGCTAATATTTTAGATACAAAGACTTTTACCTTTTATTCCTTAAATAAGTTTGCCACAAATTTATATGAAATGTTGTTGGCAGGTGTAACATATCTGCAGATTACCAAAAAATTGCAAGCTTTGGCAAGCTATAATCCTAAGCTGATGGATGAATTTGAGCTTTTGACTAAAATCTTTAATCAAGAAGGTTTATTGTCGGTTTCTAAGGAATATCGTCCTCAAAAAAATGATTTAGTTGTTGATTTTGCAAAAGAATGCTGCTATAAACTATCCTTATTAAAGTTTGATACGGATGCCGCCAGAGAACTAATTGATTTAGATAAAGGAATTTAAAATGACGACTTATGCTTTAAATGATAGCAAAATGTTTATGGATATTGATGATGGTATTGCTTTAGTGATTAACAGTGATACCGGTATCTATTACGGCTTAAATAATTTTGGTACTGCTGTTTTGGAAGCATTAGCCAAGGGTGTTGATTCTGATGAGGTGCTTAAGCAAGCGCAAGCCTTATCCGGTGCTCCGGCAGATTTGAAGGAACGGTTTTCCCAGTTTGTTGAACAACTGCTTAAAGATGAATTATTAGTAGAAGGGCCATGTAATGATGCGGAGGTACTTTTTAATCTGCCGGCAATTACTGATGAGCAATTTGAAATGACGCTTCAATCTTATACCGATGCGCAAGAAATGCTGTTGGCAGACCCAATCCATGAGGTAAAAGAAGCAACTGGTTGGGAACCTTCTAAAGAAGCTATCGGATACAGCAAAGAAGAAACCAAAGAACGTGAGAAAAAAATGGAACAATAATGCCTAAAGTATCTGTCATCATTCCGGTTTATAATACCGAAAAATATCTTTCTAAATGTTTAGAGAGTTTAATTTCGCAAACTTTGCAGGATTTAGAGATTATTTGTGTCAATGACGGATCAACCGATAATTCTTTAGAGTTGCTAAAGAGCTATACCCAGCAAGATAAGCGGATTAAAATTATTAATTTTAAGGAAAATCAAGGTGTTTCTCGAGCACGTAATGCCGGGATACAGGCCGCAATCGGTGAATATATCGGCTTTGCTGATAGTGATGATACCGTTGACTTGGATTTTTATGAGAAGCTATATAATAAGGCAAAAGATACAAATGCTGATATTGCAAAGGGTGATTTAAAAGAAATTTTTCCTAATGGGAAGATTGCCCTTTATCCGCAAAATGAAGCTATTTTGAAGTATAAAAATAAGTTTTGTTTTTATCTGTCTTTTACCTCTGCTATATACCGATTGGATTTGATTAAAACAAATAAAATTTTCTTTAGCCGCAGATTGATTTATACGGAGGATTTGGTTTGGCTCAATCAAGTAATAAGCACATCCACTAGAGTAGAGATTGTGCCCGATACCTATTATAATTATTTACGCAGAAATGACAGCACGGACACCGCGGTTATAACAGAGAGAAACGCTATATCTGCTTATATTGGTATCAAACATATCTTCTTAAATACGCTACATTTTTCTAAATCTTCCAATTTAGATTTTTCGCTGTGTTTTAAGAATTATTGGGATGGTATATTGTTTTTTATATGTCGAACTCCAGATATGAAGTATAAATCATTGTTTTGCAAATTGTTATTCTTTTTCTACCATTGTCATTTTGATTTTTATAACTTGCATATCGCTGTTAGTAATCCAGTTTTTTCCCCCTATTTTAGAGAAAATAACTCTCAAGAGTTTATAGATTTTATGAAAGATAAGAATTCTTTTATGAAGTTAGCTATTGCTAATTTGAGGTATAATGTTAAGCAACACCTTCTATCTTCCCCAAAAATATCAATAATTATCCCTGTTTATAATGTGGAGAAATATTTGCTTAAGTGTTTGGATAGTGTTTGCCATCAGACTTATCAAAACTTGGAAATCATTTGTGTGGATGACTGCTCAACGGATAACTCCTTAGCGATACTAAATGAGTATGCAGCAAAAGATGAGCGTGTTCGCATTATACAAAGGCAAGAAAACGGCGGACAAGCTGCTGCACGGCAGACGGGAATCGATGTTGCAACAGGAAAATTTATCGGCTTTATAGATAGTGATGATTGGATAGATGCTGATTATTATGAGAAAATGTTAAAGGTTGCCGAACAGGATAAGACGGATATTGTCGTCAACGAAAATATTTTGGTTCATGAAGGGGAAAAAATTTATCCTAAAAATTTTCCCGGGCATAAACAATTAGAGCACAAAATCTATAACAATCCTTCTCAATTGATAGATAAATTTTTTTGTGTGGTTTGGAATAAGCTTTTTCGTACAGATTTCTTAAAGCAAAGAAAATATACTATTCCGCTTCGGAGTGCGCATGAGGATGTATTTTTTCACTACGCGACTTTTGCTTTTGCAAGAACTGTTTCTTTTTTTGACGGATCAAGTTATCATTACTTATTTCGTGAAGAATCTATTTCCAATTTGAAACATGATTGGGGCGTTGAGCATATTAAAGTATATTCTCAAATCTATGATTTTTATAAAGAAAACAACCTTTTAGACAAAGAGATAAGGTTGTATAATACTATGCCCTTTTTCATTGTCAAATCAGAAGATATGTTTGATGAATACAAAAAATATTTTAGCAAACTTATTGATTATATGAATAAAAATAATGAACTCTTCAGTCCATTGGATTTATTTTTTGTAAATAGTGTTTGTGAGTGTCAAAATTATGCTGAATATGCCTCAAAATATTCGGCTAATCCGATGATTAGTTTCTTAAGGAGGAAAAAATGAATAAATTGATTTCTGTGATTATGCCGGTAAAAAACGGTGAGAAATATCTTAAGGAGGCAATCAGCGGCATCCAAAATCAAGGGATGAACATAGAGATTATTGTGGTTAATGACGGTTCAAGTGATGATACGGAAACAATCGCCAAGGAGATGGGAGCTGTTGTTATCAATCTTGAAACATCCCAAGGACAAGTGGCCGCAAAAAATATCGGATTAAGCCATTGTCATGGCGAATATGTGATGTTTCATGACGGTGATGATGTGATGAATAAGGGGGCGCTTCGTGCTTTATATGATGCTTTGGAAGCGGATAATAATTTGAGTGCCGTTATGGCTAAGGTTAAAGATTTTATCTCGCCAGATGTATCTAACCCTAAAGAACAACAAAAATTTATCAAAGATGAACCTTTTTATGGGCTTTTTACAGGTGCTGTATTGATGCGGCGTGAAGTGTTTGATATTATCGGTCTGTTTAATATTGATGTGCATACCGGTGAGATTATGGAGTGGGAAAACAAGATGAATGCTCATCACTTATTGATTAAAAAGATTGATATTATTGCCACCAACCGCCGTATCCACGAACATAACTTCGGAAAGACCAATCGCTTGACCGAATTTCAGGATTATGCCAAGGTTTTGCGCCAACGTCTTAAAAAAGCAGATTAAAGTGTTTTTCTCCCATTTATTTGAATACCGAGGAGAGCATTTTTTCTAAAGTTTTTCCTTCGGATTTACCATCATAGACAATTTGCCCTTGTTCTAAAATATAGGCCCAGTCGGTTAGGGGGAGAAGGGTTTTGAGGTTATGTTCCACAATCACAAAGGCGGTTCCCATTGTGTCTTTCAGTTCTTTTATCTTATGAAATGTATCAGAGGTGAGTTTTGGGGCTAAACCAATTGACGGCTCATCCATAAACACCATACGCGGTTTGTTAATCAGACCGCGGGCAAGTGCGACCATTTGTTGTTGTCCTCCGGAAAGATTACCAGCTAAATCTTTTAAGCGTTCTTTTAAATCAGGGAAATGTCCTAAAATTTCTTCTAATCTATCCTGAAAAGATGACCTATCTTTCCAAAAATGCGTGGCTAACTCCAAGTTTTCCATCACTGTCATATTGCGGAAAACGCGCTTTCCTTGTGGCACGCAGAAAATGCCTTGTTCAACATAAGATTGCGGTGAAGCAGTAATTTTTTTACCATCAAGTAAAATATCTCCGGCCATGGGTTTTAATAAGCCATAGGCTGTTTTAAGAAGTGTTGACTTTCCGGCACCGTTTGCCCCCATAATCACAGTAATTGTGTTGTCTTTCAAAGTGACGGAAACATCATTTAACACAACCTTTTTATTATATCCTGCTTTTATATTCTTCAGCTCAAGCATGTTTACTCCTCAACATCAACGAGTTTATTATTCTCAATTTTCTTCAAAACTGCTTGTGACTGCAAAATTCCGTCTTTATCTATCCATAAATCAGTACCAGTTCCGCCATCATAATTTTTAACCTCATGCAATTTTGCGACAATATTATCGGTATTTGGTATAGTTTCACCATTTTCAAGAGGGGCATTTTCATAAGCCCAAATGAGCAAATGAGCTGCATCATATAAATTAGCCGTGCAAGATTTTGGCGTTTCACCTAGTTCAGATTTGATTTTATTTGCAAACTCTGGTGTTCCGCTGGCAGAATTGACAAACCATAATCCATCAACCAGAGGCCATGCAGACGGATCCATTTCAAAGAAGGTATCAATAGAGGTGATATTGCGTTTATGTGTTACTTCTTGCAACTGTTGTGCAAATATTTGAGATGAAGGTGGAATACCACAAAGAACATAGTAGTCAGGGTGTTTTGCTTCCATCTTGCTGATAAGCATACGGAAATCTGTTTCTGTCGGGTTATAATACTGAATATCTGTAAAATTAATGCCAGCTTTTTTCATAACAGGAATAGCATACTCTGATTGTTCTTCGCAACCTGACGTATTAACAACCATATAGGCTATATTAGTCAGATTTTCTTCTTTTAGCTTTTTGATTAGCAAATTAACTTGTGATTCAAAACTGGTTGAACTATTAAAGTTATATTTTCCTTTAGCAACATCATAACCCCAAGCGCATGTTATATGAATAGCTTTATTTTTATCTGCAATGGGAGAAACAGCCATTCCTGCAGGTGTCCACATTGATAGAATTGCTGTTGCTTTTTTGGTATCCGTAAAATTAACCGCATTTAACATAGCTTTTTTAGGAGCGGTCATATCATCTTCAAAATAGAGATTGTATTGGTATTTGGTGTCGCCAAACTCTTTTAATGCCAACTCTATAACCTTTTTATTTGTTTGTCCGGCATCAGCCGCATCACCCGTTAAAGGTAACGTTATACCAATATTTACCACTGGCTTTTTATCAACAGCTTGCTCTTTCTTTTCCTCTTTGCAGGCGGCAAGTGCTAAGACCATACATAAACTTAAAAGAAATTTTTTCATTTTGTTACTCCCCATAAACGACCAAGTGTTCATTTTTAACAACACTGGTCTGTCCTTTTGAATGGAACTGACCTTTGCTGTCTAACGTATATTTCCCAATGATACCAGAGTAATCCTTTTTATTTAACAAATAATCCGCCACTTCATCAGAAGTTGGAATTTTGTTTACTGTTGTCGCATTTTCAAAGGCATCAACCACAATTTTTCCGGAATCATACAAATATGCAGCATAAGCAGCGTTTTGCCCTTCTAATCCCCAAGCTTTTTGATATTCGGCAGGTGTTAAAATAGAGCCGACATTGTAATAACCCTCATATAAAGCATAATCGGTTGTCATCGGTAATCCGTCATTATAAGCAATGATTTTATCAACTTTTTGTCGTTTAATTTCCGTGGTTAAAATATCTGCTTCCGGCTCAAAAGCGTAGATAAAGACAGCTTGCGACGGGGAGTTCTTGACTTTGAAGACCAAAGTTGAGAAATCACGTTCTTCTTTATTAAAACGATGGACGGTATATTCAATTCCTTTAACTTTCAACTTTTCTTGCAGAGGATATAAGAGTTGGTCTGCCGCCCCGATATTTTGATAAATCAAATCAACATTTTTGATGTTCATTTTTTCAAAGAAATGAATAATCGCTTCATTCTCGGCTTCATAGGTCAGAAAATTTTGAAAATTGTACTTGCTTTGTAAAATATCTTCCCCGAAACCGGTCATAAAATTGATGATTTTATATCTTGCGGCAAGTGGCGCAACAACGCGGTTTGCAGTTGAAAAGTAGGAGAAAATAACATTAATTTTATCAGAAAAAATATATTTATTAGCAATGTTATTAACAAGTTTCGGGTCCATTTGGTCATTTTCTACCAATAATTCGTAATGATACTTATTATTCGGATTTTTATTGGCGTCGTTGATTGATGCGGCCAGAGCTTTATGTGCCGCATTGCCGATAGAAGCCATATTTCCGCTTAACGGAAAAGATGCCCCGATTTTGATGACAGGTTTGGCGTTTGTTTGTGTTTCTTCCTTTTTGTTATCACAAGCAGTCAGCGCTAAAACCATACATAAACTCAATAAAAACTTTTTCATTTTCTACTCCATTACTTCTATAATCGGTTTATACCTTACGGAACGATTATCCAAAACCAATTTGCCCAAAATACTGCTATTATTCTCTATTGTTTCTGTTAAATTTTTATCTTTATGTTGCAAAATATCAAGCATTAATGATAACTGAGCATAGGCTGTTGCAGACATTTGTTCTATGCCCTTGCCGTATCTTTGGTAAAACGCTTTCTTAAACGTTTCATCGTTACTCCCTATATTTAACCCAAAACGACCTTTATATAAATCAGGATTAGATGAGATAAAAAATGCATATAAAGAGGTTATCTCGGCGTTCGGATTGATTTCTAACAGTTGTTTTGTTAAAATATCAATTTCCGGTGGCCATGATTGCAAAATATAAATATCCGGATTCGTTTGTTCGGCTTTATGCAATAAAATACGATAATCCGTGGCTCCGGTGTTGAATTTTTCATCAAAAACGATTTGCATATTGTATTTTTCAGCCAATTTATTCATATTTCCTTGCACCAAATCGGCAAAAGTTTCATTAGCGGTTATTAGTGCAATGTTGTGATAGCCATGTTTTTTTAAGTGTTTTAACATTACTGTGGACTCATCTAAGGCGTCAGGTGCCATTGTATAATTATAAGCTTTTTCGGTAAAGCGGTTGTCGCTGGAAATACCTAAATGCATAATTCTAGCATTTTGAGCGGCATCTGCCACAACACTAGCGGTCTGCGACGTTCCTGTCAGCAAAGCATCAACTTTATCAACTTCTATCAATTTTTTAACTCCAACAGCAGCTTTGGCCGGAGATTGTTGGTCATCAAAATAAATCAGCTCATAATTTATATCAGGATGTTGATATTCTTTAACAAATTCATACCCTTCTTGCATTTGGTTACCCATATATGAATTAGCACCGGTTAAAGGCAGTATGACACCTATCTTAACCACGGGTTTGCTATTTGCTTGTGCGGTTTCTTTTTTATCATCACACGCGGCAAGTGCTAAGACCATACATAAACTCAATAACCACTTTTTCATAAACGTTACTCCTCAATCTCTTTCAGTTTTCCATCTTTCAGTTGTTTTACAATTGATGGTGTATTGATGTGACCTTCTTCATCAATATTATATTGACCGAAAGAAGAATTAAAATTCTTGTTGTTTAAGATATAAGTTACGATTTCTTCTCTGGTTGGTAAAGTTTTACCATCACCGATATGTTCATAAGCATCAATAATCATACGAACATTGTCATAGAAATTTGCTGAACAACCGATCACGCGTTGTCCAGTTGTTTCTTCAAAATGTTTGCTAAACTCAAGTGTTCCCGTATCGTCTTGGAAAATGTATGCACCGTCAAAATAATCCGCACTTAACAGCAAATCGTTTAAATTACCGATTTCTATATTCCAATCCAATTTCTTTAAGGTCTTAGCAAAAATTTCGGCTTGTGGCGGAATAAGCTGAACATGAAGCATATCCGGATTAAGCTCTTTAACTTTTGCCATTGGTATTGTTAAATCTCGGTCTGTCGGGTTGATTTGCACTTCAGCAATAATGTCTATTCCATGTTCTTTTAATTTTTCTTTTAATACCGGAAATAGCTCGTCTGTTTCAACACATTGATATGCAAATACAGCTATTTTTTTTACCCCTTTACTTTGGTAAAAATCTGCCATTTTTTCGGCATGCGTGACAAGTTTTGTGGCATTGTTAAAATTATAAAAACCTTTCGCAACTGTTTTTGACAGACCGCAACTCATGTGAATAATTTTATTTTTTTCAGCAAAATCAGAGGCTACTCGTCCCATTGTTCCCCATAAAGTCATTATGGCATCAATGTCACGCACGGACTTAAATAAATTCCAATTGCTGACAGCCTTTTTGACTTCGTATTGGTCATCTTCAAAATACAGCTTATAATCATATTTTAGGTTACCTTTTGCCTGCTCATCTTTTAACGCCAAAGACATTGCTGCTTGCAGGTTTTTACCTGTTTCAGCCATATCTCCGCTTAAAGGCAAACTAGCCCCGATTTTAATGACAGGTTTGGCATTTGTTTGTTCTGCCTTTTTATCTTCTTTGCAGGCAGCAAGGGCTAAAATCATGCATAAACTCAACAACCACTTTTTCATGAACGTTACTCCTCAATAATTACAGCATTACCATTGACAATTTTCTTTATAGCCGATGGTGATTTTATAACACCATTATCTTGAATTTCCAATTTCCCGACAATGCCATCATAAAATTTTGTCTTCTTTAAGGTGTCAGCTAACTCATAATTATTGGCAATTCTGCCATTTTTGGCATAAAAATCTTCATTGGCTTGCATAATGAGATTTACTATATCATACGCATAAGCAGCAATATTCAATACCTTTGAAGATGTTTTCTTTGCCATACGTTTTATAAACTCTTCACTACCATCAGGCGCATCAACAAATACCTGATTTTCAAACAATTGTATATTTTTAGTTAATTTCATGCATTGGATATTAATAACTGGAATATCAATTTTTTGTTCAATCATTTTTTTGCGTAGAATATCCTGTTCCGGTGGAAAACTGTTCAAAATCCAATAATCTGCTTCAAATGATAATGCTTTTTCAATCATTATCGCAAAATCACGATTATTCGGATTAAAATTAAATTCTTTATACTCTATACCACGTTCATCTAAAAAGTGATTGGTTTTTACTCGCATTTCTTCATTGCCAACTGTTTCCAGATTGAATGATACAACTTTCTTACAATTTTGAGATATCAGATAATCTACCAATTTTTTTGCAGCAATATCAACTTGTTGCCAATCAGTAAAATTTAACTCGCCTTCTGCAATATTAGCCGCATTGGATAAGCCGATATGTAATACTTTAGCTTTATCTGCAATCGGCGATACTACAGAACCAACCGGCGAAAAACTACTAACAATAGCATTAACTTTATCAACACTAATAAACTTATTCGCAATCATTGCTGCTCTTGATGGAGTAAACGTATCATCTTCAAAAGTAACATCAAATTTTATAGGAGAGTCCTTATGATCTTCCGCAACAAACTCAACAGCATAACGGCTGTTTATACCAAATTCTGCCATTTCACCACTCATTGGCAACATAACACCAATTTTAACTACTGGTCTGGTATCCGTATTAGCTTCTTGCTTTTTTTCTTTCTTACAGGCCACCAACGCCAAAACCATGAATAAACTCAATAACCACTTTTTCATTATCTTTCCTTTCGTCTTTATCGCGTCATCCTGAACTCGTTTCAGGATATTTTGAGATGCTGAAATAAATTCAGCATGACGATAAATATATTTCCGTTATACTCCCAAATACGATTCCCGAACAGCTTTATTTTGCAAAACCTCCTCCGGTATGCCTTCTGCTAATAGTTTGCCATGATTTAATACAATTGTATAGTTACATAATCTTTTTATCAACCCCATATTGTGTTCAATAATCACAATTGTCTTTCCTTGCCGTTGTAAGCCACAGATAATTTCACAGACTTGTTCTACAATCTCAGGGAACAAGCCGGAAAACGGCTCATCAAAAAAGTAAATATCAGCGTCTTGCATCAAAACGCGCCCGATTTCCAAGAGTTTTCTTAAACCATAAGACAATTCTTCCGCATTTTTATTTTTATGTTCGGTTAATGAGGTTATTTCCAGCACCTTTTCCAAGCGGTCTTGATAATCCTTTGTTGAGACCTCTTTGAGGCTTTCAATCAGGTTATTTTCCGCAACCGGTAATAACAGATTATCAATAACTGACATTTGTTCAATCAGCCTCCCGTCTTGGAAAGTTCGCGCAATGCGATATTTACGGAGTTCGCTTGATTTGATATGCGTTCTTTTTTTATCACGAACGATAATCTCGCCGGAATCGGGAAACAGCATACCGGTTAGGATATTAACTAATGTTGTCTTTCCTGAACCATTTGCCCCAATTAAGCCGATTGTTTTGGCCTGAGGAAAATTAACCGTCAGGTCATCAATCGCCTTAATACCCATAAACTGCTTGGTCAGATTTTTAACCGTGATAATGGATGAGCCATACGCGGATGGTGGATTGCCGTAATACAACACACCTGATTGCAGTAATTTTGCTTTTAATATGTCTCTAATCTTTTTCATCTTATTACATCCGATACTTGCCAAACAGGCCTTGTGGTTTGAAAATCATCATTAGCAACAACAAAGCGCCGTATATCATTTGTTGCAGTTGGGCGGCAGTTTCATACGGAAGCCCGACAAAGCGCAACACTTCCGGAAGCGAAATCAAAATTAACGCCCCGACAACACTGCCGATTGCTGATGATAAGCCGCCGACAATGATAATTGTAAATAAGAAAATTCCTTCTTTCAATTGAAAACTTGATGGGTCAATAAATGCGATGTAGCTTGCGAAAAATGCACCGGCAATTCCTGAAAGTGCCGCTGATAACACAAATATCACACTCTTATACTGTTTTGTTTTATAGCCCATAACGTGCGTTAAGTGTTCGTCTTCACGAAGAGCTTTTAACACGCGCCCGAAAGAGGATTTGTTTATCCATTG
>Ga0310691_10002759_pt1 | contig 22379 bp, 20 predicted proteins | sample 176DNAGHGlowgp2_FD_203887 | JGI IMG/M metagenome (GOLD analysis project Ga0310691, IMG submission 203887) | Sheep rumen microbial communities from Palmerston North, Manawatu-Wanganui, New Zealand - 1766 DNA GHGlow gp2 (v2) (version 2) | ecosystem: Host-associated > Mammals > Digestive system >...
CCGGTCGCCGCCAGGAAAAGCAAGCTTCTCCCGCGATGCCCCTCGACTTGCATGTGTTAGGCCTGTCGCTAGCGTTCATCCTGAGCCAGGATCAAACTCTTCGTTGTAAAATAAGTTTTTAATCTATAAGATAGCTCAGAATAATCGAATTTATCAAGTGTAGAATCTTTTCGGGAACCTTCGCGCTCACTATTCTCGTATATGTACCTAAACTGCGTTCAGGTAGTAAATACTCGAATGTGCTCGCTCTCCCCAAAAATTAATCTGAGGATTTATTCAGTTCTTGTACTACATCTTGTTATGAATAGACATTCTTTCAAAGATCATTACTTGCGCCATTTGAGAGCCCTCAAATTTTTGGGCGAAAGCGGATGCAAAGGTACTGCTTTTTTTTGAACTGACCAAATCTAAATGCATTTTTTTTGCATTTTCTTTGTAACTCATTGATTTTCAATAATAGCATTTTTGCTGTTTTGTGAGGTAAGATAGAAGTAGGAGTAAAAAAAAGCCCCTCTCGTGCGAGAGGAGCTTAGTATACACATATGTATATATAAGGAACGCGTGTATGCGTGCATGCGTGTACACGCATATGTGAATTTTTACTTATCTGCTTTTTTAGCGGCAGGTTTTTTAGCGGCGGGTTTCTTAGCAGCAGGCTTCTTAGCGGCCGGTTCTTCCTCTGCTTTGGGTTTGTCCACTTTAGGCAGTTCTACTTTCGGAGCCCTTTCTTTTACCTCTTCTACCAATTCAGCGGCTTTTTTCTCATATGCATCAGGAGCGAGGAACTCACCGGTTGTGAGTTGGCGATAGATAGAAGCCTCCACGCCATAGATAGCGGGAACAGCGAACAGGATGAGGATCAATACGATGATAGTACCAATTGTTTGCAACCAGCCAATATGACCGATGCCGAAGAGTGCATTGATAATAGCAGCTACGATGCCGAGTCCTAAGGCAAGCAGAAACTCAGCCCAGAAGATACGCCATTTATTGCCGTAAGTAAGGCGATTGGACTCACGTAATGCTTCGAGAGCCGGCAGGTCTTTGTCCACAAAGAGCACTGCAGCGAAAGCCCAAGCGACAGAGATAACGATACCCGGGATGAACATAAATGCCATTCCGACAGCGATTGCGCCCGTCATAAGCGACACGAGGATGAAGAACTCACCCATGTTACGGCGATACTCCTCTTTGAAGATGAAGAGCGGGTTCATCACATGTCCCTTAGCCATCTCTGCAGGCAGCGAACTCATAGCAATCGTTGTGCCGACGTTGAGGTAGGGAATCCAGATGGTGAGGACATAGAGCAGCACAGCGGCTACAAGACTGAGATAATTAACCAAAGCAATTGCGAGTCCGTCCTTGATTGTCGCAATAATGTTCAGCTTTTTCATAGAGTTAGTGAATTAATGGGTTATTGGATAGTGGATTAGTGGTTAGGGGATAACTCCCGGCCAAAAGTCTTTGACTTTTTATGCCGCAAAGGTACAACAAAAAAATGACATACGCAAGAGACTATGTCATTTTTCTTTTAAAAGTTCACTTTTTTAATATTATCCCCCATTGTTCCACGCGACTTAGGTAGGGAAAAAGTGCGTTCTTAGTCCGTTGAGAGTGCGTTCGTGGAACAATTGCTGCGATATACACGATTATTAAGATTACGAGCAATATCCAGGGTATATCTCCGAAAGAATCTTGCCAAGACATAAAAAAACCTCGTCCGTGTGGGCGAGGCATTTTTTGTGTTATCTTATCGAGGGTTTGTCGGAGGTGTTAGGCACTCGTTACCTACTTTCATCGAGAGTGCACCCCCTCACAGGGGTACCACTCGATTATTTAACCTCCTCAAAATCGACGTCTTCTGCCGATGGGTTTCCGCCGTTGTTATTGTCAGCTCCCGGTTGCGGGCCTTGCGGACCTGCATTCTGTTGCGCCTGTTGCTGTGCGGCGTACATCTCAGCGGAGGCAGCTTGGAAAGCAGTCATGAGTTCGTTATTAGCTGCTTCGCAGGCATCTGCGTCGCGCTTCTCATACGCCTCTTTGAGTTTCTTGAGTGCTTCCTCAATCGGCACTTTCTTGTCTGCCGGAATCTTGTCGCCGAACTCGGCTAACTGCTTCTCTGTCTGGAAGATAGTAGCGTCTGCTTTGTTGAGCTTGTCAGCTTGCTCTTTGGCTTTCTTATCAGCCTCTGCGTTTGCCTCAGCCTCAGCTTTCATGCGCTTGATCTCTTCGTCAGACAGACCGGAGGATGCCTCAATACGGATCTTCTGCTCCTTGCCGGTAGCTTTATCCTTCGCAGTAACATTCAAGATACCATTAGCATCAATATCGAAGGTTACTTCGATCTGCGGTTCGCCACGACGTGCCGGCATGATTCCATCGAGGTGGAAGATACCGATCTGTTTGTTCTGAGCCGCCATCGGACGCTCGCCTTGAAGCACTTTGATCTCTACAGACGGCTGATTATCGACAGCGGTGGTGAAGGTCTCGGTCTTCTTGGTCGGGATGGTTGTGTTCGCCTCAATCATCTTGGTCATAACGCCACCCATCGTCTCGATACCGAGGCTCAGCGGGGTTACATCAAGGAGCAATACATCCTTGACATCGCCTGTGAGGACACCACCTTGGATCGCTGCGCCGACTGCGACAACCTCGTCCGGGTTAACGCCCTTAGACGGAGCCTTGCCAAAGAACTTCTGTACAGCGTCCTGGATAGCCGGGATACGAGTCGAACCACCAACCAAGATGATTTCGTCGATATCAGAGGTCTTCAATCCGGCGTGCTCGAGGGCCGTGCGGCACGGAGCGATGGTACGCTGGATAAGGTCGTCGATGAGTTGCTCAAATTTAGCACGAGTCAGGGTCTTAACGAGGTGAGCCGGAACGCCGTTAACAGGCATAATGTACGGCAGGTTGATCTCTGTAGAGGTAGCAGAAGACAGCTCGATCTTTGCTTTCTCGGCAGCCTCTTTCAGACGTTGCATAGCCATCGGGTCTTTGCTAAGGTCGGCACCGCCGTTCTCGTTCTTGAACTCCTGAACGAGCCAGTCGATAATACGGTGGTCAAAATCATCACCACCAAGGTGGGTATCACCATCGGTAGCTTTTACTTCGAAGACACCGTCGCCGAGTTCAAGCACAGATACATCGTGTGTACCACCACCGCAGTCGAAGACTACAATCTTCATATCCTTGTTGGACTTGTCAAGTCCGTAAGCCAAGGCAGCAGCAGTCGGCTCGTTGACGATACGGCGTACGTTAAGGCCTGCGATCTCGCCGGCTTCCTTGGTAGCCTGACGCTGCGAGTCGTTGAAGTATGCCGGTACGGTAATAACCGCTTCAGTTACTTCCTGACCGAGGTAGTCTTCAGCCGTCTTCTTCATCTTCTGAAGGATGATGGCGCTGATCTCCTGCGGCGTATAGAGACGTCCGTCGATGTCCACACGGGGAGTGTTGTTATCGCCCTTTGTTACTTTATAAGGAACACGCGCGATTTCAGACTGCAAGCGGTCGTAGGTCTCGCCCATGAAACGCTTGATAGAATAAATAGTTTTGGTTGGGTTTGTAATAGCTTGACGTTTAGCAGGGTCGCCTACTTTACGTTCGCCACCTTCAATAAATCCAACAACAGAAGGAGTAGTACGCTTACCTTCAGCGTTAGCAATGACGATAGGTTCGTTACCCTCCATGACGGCTACACACGAGTTTGTGGTACCGAGGTCAATTCCAATAATCTTAGACATAGTAGTATAAATTTTAATTGTTCATTCAATTTTATAACTGCGCCTTGGCGCTGTAAGACCGCTTACGCTGTAGATAGAACCTCTACGTTGTAGGATCGCTGCGCTGTAAGACGATTCACTGGAATAATGACAAATGGTGTGCCAAATAAAAAAAGTCTGCCAAACATGACAAATTGGCAGACTTATTAGTGTATGGTGTATGGTGTACCGTGTACGGTTATGTCAGGTCGTAGCCGTAGTGTTTGAGTCGTGAGGCACTGGATCGCCAGTCTTTGTCCACTTTGACGAAGAGTTGGAGGAATACTTTCTTTTGCAGGAAATCCTCAATATCTTTTCGTGCCATGGCCCCTACCCGTTTCAGCGCGCCGCCTGCTTTCCCGATGAGAATGCCTTTCTGGCTCTCGCGTTCACAGTAGATAATCGCGCTTATGCGGACAAGGCTCTCATCCTCCGTAAACGATTCCACCTCTACTTCCACTGAATAAGGAATCTCTTTATCGTAGTTCTGTAGTATCTTCTCGCGAATAATCTCATTCACAAAGAAACGCTCAGACTTATCGGTCAGTTGGTCTTTGGGGAAGAAAGCCGGACCTTCCGGCAATGCTTCTTTAATGGCATCAAAGAGTTGGGCCACCCCGAATTTCTCCTGCGCAGAGATAGGAAAAATCTCCGCCTCGGGCAACTGAGTGTGCCAGAAAGCGACGAGATTCTCCAAGGTCTCCTGAGTCGTAAGGTCAATCTTGTTAATGATGAGGAAGACTTTTGTGCCGGCAGCAGACATCTTCTTTACTTTCTCAAGGAAATCCGCATTTCGCTCGGGATTATCCTGTACCTCTGTCACATATAGCAGCACATCGGCGTCCACGAGCGCCGAGCGGCTGAACTCAAGCATCTGTCGTTGGAGTTGATAGTTTGGCGAGAGGACACCTGGTGTATCCGAATAGACCATTTGGAAGTCCTCGCCATTGACGATTCCCATGATACGATGGCGGGTGGTCTGCGCTTTCGATGTGATAATCGAGAGCCGTTCACCCACCAAGGCGTTCATGAGCGTCGATTTGCCGACATTGGGATTGCCGACAATATTTACAAATCCACTGCGATGATTAGTCATTGTCATTTATTCGCTGAACAGTTTGCCGGTAGATAGTTTGTTCACCTTGCCGAATTGCGCTTTGAGTGCTTTTTGGTCAATCAGTTTGGGATCTCCCATCACTAACACTTTCATCGGTTTATCTTTGATGTGGGTAGTATAGAACGTGATGATATCGTCGAATTTGAGTTTCTGTACCTGACGTATCTGCAGTGTGGCCGGGTCAATCTGATAGCCCAGTCTATTCCAGTCTGTCATTCTCTGGCTCTTAGTCCGGAAAGTAGGATGGTTGCTGAGCATCGACTGTCTCAGGATGGTTTTGATAGACTCTATATTCTCCGGTTTCTGCGGCATATCGCTTAAAAGCGAGCGATAGACCTTTATCGCATCGACGACCTTATCCGACTGCGTTCCCACATACCCGATGAAGCGTGTGTCGCGTTGCTGGATGGCGGGTTTGATAAACGCTCCGTAAGCGGTATAAGCCATTGAGCGTTTCTCGCGAATCTCGTTCATCACCAGACCCGAGAAACCGCCGCCGAAATACTCATTGAACGCATCGTACTGCACCGCCTCGTTGACGTTATAGGGCACACCGTCAATGAAGAAATATACTTTAGCCTGCTGCATGGAAGCATCGGGCAGGAAATAGAGTTCGGTCTTATTGATCGGCAGACGTGGACGCTCAATCGGCGAGGATGTCGGGATGGCATTTTCGGACATCGGAATGTGTCCCAAGAGTGCCATTTTGACGGAATCAGCCGGCAGTTGACCGACATAATGGATCTCCAGTTCATAATCGAGTGCACGGTGCCACTCGCTCTCTAACTTAGACGTCTCCAACGACAAAATCTGATCCAGAGGTGTACGCTTGATGTACTCGGAGTTCTCTCCGTACAGAACGTAATCATGCGCAGCGTCTGCCACTATATCGGTATTTTTGCGTTCTACTTTACGGCTCGAATAGACTTGTCCGATGATGCTATTGAGTTTGGCGTTATTCTCCGACGTAAAATCGGGGAAGAGCATGTGTAGATGTACTTGTGATACTATCTCCTTCATGTTTTTCTCCGCGCCCTCTATATGGACGATGACGTAGTTATCGTTTACGCTGTATGAGCATTTGCCTCCCAGTCGGGCCAGTTTGGCTTTAAACTCTCCCGCACTCAGTCCGGGTGCACCTTTCAGCCCCGCCACGTTCATCATCTGCGTTGCGTACTCGAGTAGCGGCATCTCGTATGTTCCCACACCGTATTTGAGTTGGAGTGTGAAGATATCATTTTTCGGGTTCGGCGTAACGAAGACATAGACATTCTCGGCAAAGCGGTCACGGTCTATATCCTTCAGGTCCACGAACCGCGGCACAAGTTTGCCGGCAGGGATGGAACTGAAATTCTTATAATACTCTGATTGTCCTTGTCCGGGTTCAATCGGTTTGATTTTGGGCTTGGCGAGTTTGTCTTTCTTGGGCGAACCTTCGGCAATCTCGAAGGTCTTATGCGGTTTAGCGAAGTATTTCTGTACCACTGCCATCACATCTGCCTTCGTCAATGTTTTCAGTTCCTCTTTATCGCGGAAGAGTTTCTCCAGGGGCACTTGATAGACATATCCTTGGAGGAGTGTGAATGCCTTGAGCATCGGATACTCCATCATCCGATCGTACTCCTGAATACTATTGAGCCGGACCGCCTCAAAGAGGTCTTCCGACACATCTCCTTTGATCAGTTTGTCAATCGCGCCCATGACGAGGTTCTCTGTTTCCTTGAGCGAACGGTATTCCTGACTCTCCATATCCATGTAAGGGACAGCGATGACCTCAATGCGTCCGATCTCTCGTGCGCCGTTATTCATCGCTACCGCGTACATCAGTTTGTTATCAAGTATAAGTTCGTCCAAGAGTCCGATGCCCATCTCATTGGAGAGCAAGTCGCACGCGAAATCGAGTGCCAACTCATCGTCAGCGCCGACCTTAACGCCGTTATACGCGACGCACAGTTCCGGGAAATAGCCCAGCTTGGCGCTGAATCTCTCATCCTTGGAGAAATCGGTCGGTGCGAAAGTCTTCCGCGCAGGAAGCGGTTTGCTCTCCATCGAGCCGAAAGTCTTCTCTATCAGCGGTTTAACCTCCTCTGTATTGAAGTTTCCGACGAGAATAAGCGCCATGTTATTCGGCACGTACCAGGTATTAAAGAACTCTATGAGTTGACGCAGTTTGGGGTTCTTGAGGTCCTCCGGATAACCGATTATATCACGCGCGTACGCACTTCCTTTATATAAATGCTCGTTGATGAAAGACTGAACGTGCTGACTGTTATCATCCGAATACATGTTATACTCCTCAAACACATTCTCCAACTCCGCCTGGAAAGTACGGAAGACGGGATTCGTCAACCGGTCTGCATAAAGGTTCAACCATCGTTCCATCTGATAAGCCGGGAAACGGTTATGGAAATACGTCATGTCATAACTCGTTGCCGCATTGAGGTCCTCACCTCCGATTGACTGAATGAGGTTCGAGAACTCATCGGTGGCACTATACTGCGCAGCGAGACGGCTTTGCTCGTTGATTTTCAGTTGTATAGCCTCGCGTTCCTTGGCGTCGGTAGTCATGGCGAGAGTGTCGTACAAAGCAATCACATGCTCGTAATGAGGTTTCTCTTTCTCCCAGTCCAACGCGCCCATTCGGTCTGTACCTTTGAAGAGCATATGCTCGAGATAGTGGGCGAGACCAGTGGCTGTCTCAGGCTCATCGATAGAACCGGCCCGAGTGACTGTGGCACCGAACACATCCGGTTGGTCGTGGTCCTCCCACAACAGAACGGTCAGACCGTTGTCCAGTTTGTACTCCGTAAGTCCTTCGGGTAATTGCGCGAAGGCAATCATAACGCTGCTGACCAACAGCAGCACACTAATAAAAAACTTTCTCATATTTACCATTCTAATAATACTTTGCCACATTGACCGCTAACCATCACATCGAAGCCTTTCTGGAAGTCTTCAAATTTGAAGCGGTGGGTGATAACCGGACTGAGGTCGAGTCCTCCAAGCAACATCTGCTCCATCTGATACCAAGTCTCCCACATACGGCGGCCCGTGATACCTTTGATGGTCAGGGCGTTGAAAATGACGTCGGACCAGTTGACCTGTGTGTTGGACGGCAGGATGCCGAGTTGGGCGATATTGGCACCTTTGTACATATGCTCAATCATCTCATTGAAGGCAGAAGGCGCACCTGACATCTCCAGTCCGACATCGAATCCTCTAATACCGAGTTGGAACATCGCGTCTGCGATGGTCTCACCTTTGGAGCCATCCACGGTGATGGTTGCACCCATTTTCTTGGCTATCTCCAGTCGCAGCGGATTGATATCCGTGACTACGATGTTTTTCGCCCCGGCATATCGGCAAACACCGGCAGCCATCGTTCCGATGAGTCCGGCGCCGGTGATCAGTACATCTTCTCCCAATAACGGAAAAGCGAGGGCTGTATGGGTGGCATTGCCGAACGGGTCCATAATGGCCGCGAAATCATCAGGTATCTCCGGACGCAGCTTGACCACATTGGATTCCGGGATGGTGACGTATTCTGCGAAACAACCGTCCTTGCCCATGATACCGACAGAGATAGTATTTTCGCACACATGTCCCATTCCTCGGCGACAGTTACGGCAATGTCCGCAGACGATGTGTCCTTCTGCCGTAACGCGTTCGCCGATAGTAAAATTGCGTACACCGGGTCCTACATCTTCCACCACTCCGACAAACTCGTGGCCCATGGTGTAAGGCGGTTTGCAATGGGTTTGCGACCATGCGTCCCACTTATACATGTGTAGGTCTGTTCCGCAAATGGCGGCTTTCTTGACCTTTATCAATACATCATTGACACCCACCTCCGGCATTGGAACATCTTCCATCCAGATGCCGGGCTCGGGAAATCTCTTTACGAGAGCTTTCATAATTTTCTCATTTATTCATTTACCATTTGGTCATTTATTTGGCCATTTGGTTATTTCAATACACCAAGAACTGTGCCAATCTTGGTGAAGGCGGCAATACATTTATCCAATTGTTCGCGTGTATGCGCGGCGGACACTTGTACGCGGATACGCGCTTGACCTTTCGGCACCACCGGATAATAGAAGCCCGTGACGTATATGCCTTCTTTCTGGAGTTCCGCAGCAAAAGTCTGGCTGAGGACCGCATCATAGAGCATGACTGCGCAGATAGCAGATTGCGTGGGTTTGATATCAAATCCCGCCGCCTTCATCTGGGAAACAAAGTAGGTTGTGTTCTCGTGCAGACGGTCCTGCAGTTCGTTGGAGCGAGTCAAAATCTCAAAGGTCTTGATACCTGCCGCGGCAATCATCGGCGGGATGGAGTTAGAGAAGAGATAAGGACGGCTACGCTGGCGAAGGAGGTCGATGATCTCTTTTTTACCGGTTGTGAAGCCACCCACCGAACCGCCGAAAGCTTTGCCGAGTGTGCCGGTGATGATCTCCACTTTTCCGCGGAGGTTATATAGTTCAGTCACGCCGTGTCCTGTCTTGCCTACCACTCCGGCGGAGTGCGACTCATCGACCATGACGAGGGCATTGTATTTCTTCGCCAGTTCGTAGATTTTGTCGAGCGGACACACATTGCCGTCCATCGAGAACACACCGTCGGTGGCAATGATACGGAACCGCTGTGCTTGTGCCTCTTTGAGTTTCTCTTCCAGGTCCGCCATGTCACCGTTGGCATAACGGTAACGCACCGCCTTGCAAAGCCGCACACCGTCGATGATGGATGCATGGTTGAGGGCATCGGAGATGATGGCATCTTCTTCGGTGAGCAACGGTTCAAAGAGACCTCCGTTGGCATCAAAACAAGCGGCATAAAGGATGGTATCTTCTGTGCCGAAGAAATCGGAGATGACTCGTTCCAACTCTTTGTGCGTGTCCTGCGTACCGCAGATAAAACGTACCGACGCCATGCCATACCCGCGCGCATCCATGCGGGCTTTGGCAGCCTCAATGAGTTCTTTGTTATCGGCAAGGCCGAGATAATTGTTCGCGCAGAAATTAATCACTTGCTGTCCGCCTTCTACGGCAATGCCGGAAGACTGCGGAGTGATGATCACGCGTTCGTTTTTATATAATCCTGCATCGCGAATCTCATTCAGCGTTTTTTGCAGATGTTTTTGAAAATCAGCGTACATAATTCAAATTTACGATTTACTTATTTACGATGTACGATTGATGTACGATTTTCCGCTCCGCGGTTCATTTACGATTGGTCCTTTGTCCCTTGATACTTTGAAAAATCCTTTGTACATCGTACATCGTCCCTTTGTCCCTTTAAATGATTCCCTGTTCAAGCATCGCTTGTGCCACTTTCATGAATCCGGCGATGTTAGCGCCTTTGACATAGTCAATCGTGCCATCGGGCTGTGTGCCGTAACGGACACATTGCTCGTGAATGGACTCCATGATATGATGGAGACGGCTGTCCACTTCTTCGGCTTTCCAAGATAGGTGCTCGGCGTTCTGTGTCATCTCGAGACCGGAAGTAGCCACGCCACCGGCGTTAACCGCTTTTCCCGGCGCAAAGAGCACTCCGTTATGCTGGAAGAAATGAATGGCCCCCGGTTGGCATCCCATGTTACTTACCTCGCAGCAACACCAACAGCCGTTGGCTTTGAGTTCCTTGGCATCGTCTTCGCTCAGTTCGTTCTGGAAGGCACATGGCAGTGCGATGTCGCAGGGTACAGACCATGCTTTCTTTCCTTCGGTGAAGGTGCAGAGCGCGGGGAACTTATCCGCCATGTCTTGCACTTTGTTACGGTTGGACGCGCGCATCACGAGCATGTAATCAATCATCTCTTTGGTGATGCCATCTTTGATGGCTATCACGCCGTCAGGCCCGGAAATAGCCACCACTTTGGCGCCGAGTTCAACGGCTTTGGTAGCCGCGCCCCAAGCCACGTTGCCGAATCCGGAGATGGCTACTCGCTTGCCCTTGATATCTTTGCCGGCTTTGTGCAGCAGATGTTGCGTAAAATAGAGTGCGCCGAACCCGGTTGCCTCGGGCCGGAGTATCGAACCGCCCCAGGTCATGCCTTTGCCGGTGAGGACGCCGGTATGATACTCGCGTGCGAGCTTCTGGTACATGCCGTTGAGGAAACCTATCTCGCGTCCACCGACGCCTACGTCCCCGGCAGGGATGTCCTGGTCGGGACCTATGCAACGCCATAGTTCGAGCATAAAGGCCTGGCAGAAACGCATGATCTCCGCGTCAGACTTACCTACGGGGTCAAAATCCGAACCGCCTTTGGCTCCGCCCATCGGAAGGGTTGTGAGGGCATTCTTGAAGGTCTGCTCGAAGCCGAGGAACTTAAGCATGGACGGCGTCACGGCTCTATGGAAACGCAGACCGCCTTTGTAGGGACCGATGGCGGAGTTGAACTGTACGCGATAACCGAGGTTGGTCTGCACCTCGCCCTGGTCATCAATCCACGTGACGCGGAAGGAGAAGATACGGTCGGGCTCGACCATGCGCTCGACTATTTTCGCTTGCTCGAACTCGGGGTGCTGATTGTACACCTCTTCGATAGACTCCAGTACTTCCTGTACGGCCTGCAGATACTCTGCCTCGCCCGGATGTTTCGCAGCCAGCCGCTGCATGATGTCTTGTACTTTCATTGTAGTGTGTGTTTTTATGGTATGAATATGTTGTTTATTAGTGTTCTAATAAAATCCGCCACAAAATTACTACTTTTTTTTGAATTGTGCAAGATTTTAATCGAAAAAATCGTCTGTGCTCGCACAAGGGAGTTTTTTCGGTTAAAAGATTGTCGTTTGCACGAAAGTGCGAACGTACTTTCGGGGTGGGACGGCGTAGCCGTGTCGGTGCCCTCGAAGGTACTACAAAAAAAAAAGCACGTTTTTTATTGCTAATTGCTTCCGGCTATGCCGGATTGCTGCAGCTCTGCTGCATTATTTTTATTATTTTTTAGTCCATAGAATTATGGACATTTTCGGAAGCATTCACGGAAAGGGCATCTACATCCTTTGGATGTGGAGAAGCCAAGTAACTTTTGCAATAAAAAAATTTTTTATGTTTATTGCTAAGCGAGACGTAAGGCATCTACCACCTATGGTGGTGGAGAAGCCAAGTAACTTTTGGCTTCGAATAGGAGGATGTAGCGGGCAGCGTAACACCGACCAGACCTAAAAGTTTACTTTTAAGAGCGCGGTGGAGCGCGGAATGCGGAAAGCCTGACAAGGCGGATGACTAAGTCTCGATTAGGGTTTTATTTGTTTTTTTTACTTTCCCTCGCCCGCCGCGTTTTTGATTTACCTTTTTATCTCTGTTTATGGAGGCATATGCTGTGTTTATTTACAAATGGCAAATGGCAAATGGGCAATGGTAAATGGCAAATGGGCAATTACAAATAACAAATTGCCTATCAATTACCTACCGGCAACCAACCTAAAGGGGGTGATTACGGGGTGATTACAGGGTGATTACCGGGTGATTAGGGGGATGTTTGGCTAACGTGAGGCTAAGAAAACGCCTCTTTCAGAACGGAAATCGGATACTCCATGAGCATTCCTTCAAATCCGCCACAAAGATACAACAAAAATTGCATATATGCAAATTTTCGGGTGTTTTTTTGCCAAATATAATAATTTTATATGGATTAAATGGAAATATGGGGCATTTATGCTTGCATAAAATGACCTATAGAATCATTTAATACGAAAGCCGGCAGGCTTGGCAAAAAACACTCGCCTATGCATATATACCGCAAGACGCGACCGTATTTTCGAAGGGGCCCCACATCGTGGGGGAGGAGGTCGAAGATACAACAAAAATTTCACATATGCAAGCGCGCGCGTTTTTATTCAAAAAAAGTGCAATTTTACGAAGCCGGAATTTGGATATATGGGAAAAAAGTATTATCTTTGCAACGGATTTGAAAATGTCCCGCTGCTTTGTTCTTTTCCCGCGTCGATGTACCAACGATGTCATAGGAATCTCCCCCTAATCACCCCTAATCACCCCCTTTTGTGTGCTTGAAGCCTCTGTTTTTTTTCTTGTGGAGGGAGCAGGCTCGCCGGTACATCGGCGAGAGGTAAACGGTGGGCGAAATGGGAAAGGAAACCCCTACCCGGCCTCCCCTCAATGGAGGGGAAAGGGGAATAGCGGCAAAGCCGTGTCCGAATACAATTCTTAGCCGCAAAGGCACGATTATTTCGGACGAAACAGACGAAGAAAGAACCTGCCTGCTCGGTGGTGGAGCAGGCAGGAGTTCCGAGAGATCGGGTTATCGGGGGATTGAGAGAGCGAAAGGGGTTAGTTGTATTCAGTAGTATCAGCTGTTAGTGTGTCGTTTTCAGGATTGTTGAAATAGACAATATGACGAACACATCTTAAATTGCCATTTTCATCGGCTTGGTATATATATTCTCCCCATTGACATGAACTTTCTGACGCGTGCCAAATAATACATCTGTTGATAGTGTCAAACTTAGTATATTCATCAAAAGCAAACCAAGTGACTTCATTTTGCGATTCTTTCAGTACTAATCCATCGGCGGTAATGTCATATAGATCAAAACTATTACAGCCTCTTTGACCTCCTCCATGATTGCAAATTACCAATTCATCTTCCCCATCAAAATCTACATCTGCAAATTGGAAATCCGCCTCTAAGAGCAAAGGGTTTTCGCTACAAACCTCTTCGTCATGGTATTTGAAAACATACGCATCGTCCTTTCCGAATCCTTTGAATGAGTTGCAAAATATATCCATTATATTTCTACTCAAAAAGTATTCGCAATAATCATCTCCGGAAATCCATTTACCCATTTTGCTGAACACGAATTCATTACCTGTTTGAACATTATGAAAAATCATATATACGCCGGATTCGTAACTCCAGCCGCCCCATCGGTCATTCTTGTATTCCTCTTGGTAAATAGGATAAAATATACCGCTGACCTTGTAGTCGTTTACGATCGTATCGTAGCAAAAATAGACGCTTGTAATATTAGTGCTATCTATAAGCGGATTCCTTTGTTTCAACTCATGTACCCACGAGGCACTGGAAGATACTTTGTATGGTTTTTTCGTGTCTATTTGCTTCGTACATGAGGACGCAAATAGGATGATTGCCAATATGAATATATGTTTACGAATATACATCATAATAAATTTTGATATTTTTAATTGCTTCTAAATCAGGTTCCCACCTGCCTGTTGGTAATTGAGTAATGAAATCTTTAATTTTATACCGATTAACAGCCACAGTACAATCTGCAATAACATCGACATAAGCGATGTCATCTACCACTTGAATAGTAAAGGTTCGCTCCGCTGTACGATAGTTAGAATCAAACCACGCATATAAAGGAGGGTTACGCAAAATCTTTTCTACTACATTGTAGATTTCCGCTATTAAGTTGTCGTCCACTTTGAAAAGCTCACTATGCAATGAAGGCGGATCCGGAATAGAGGCTAATAACTCTCCAATATCTATGCATTTTTTCTTTTGGGCGGTGGAGTTTGGTATGGGATCTTTGCGACTCATAAAATCAAGTATTGTAATAATTCATTTCTCTATACGGGGAATTCAACTCATACGGAGCAATATCAAATTTGGAATATATGCTAAGTGCCCGCCATGTGTCTGGGTATTTTGATAATATATATCTCTCAACCTCCATGGATACAGCAAAATGATCAAGATGATGCAAGCACCAAATTATATAATGCACATCTGAATTTATAATTGAGTTTATGCTTTTATTTTTATATTTTCCAAAACTCAATACTGACGAATTTTCATAAATCTTATACTGCATTCCTTTAGGAGATATCTCTAATGAATACTTCGTTTGATTAAAGTGCTCATAATCTTTATCAAAATGTAAATTTTCGCAGTAATTGAATGCCGACAACTCCACCTCAGCTACGTCACCTTTAAATTCAATAGTTTTTAATTCCTTGCAATTGTAGAAAGAATACACGCCGATACGTTTAATAGTAGATGGTAATTTTACTTTTCGTATTGTTGCCCATCCTGCAAAACAGTAATCTGGCAAAATGTCAATACCTTCTTCTATTATAAGGTTCTCTGTATTTTTCCCATTTATGTATATTCTGCCATATTTAGAAAGAGCCAGCAAAGGATTAGAATACTTTGAATCTAATTTAACTTTACACCATGTAGATAAATCGTCAATATATACATTACATAAATATTTTTCAGGAATACCATCTAATAATATGGCTAATGCTTTTGTCTCTGAATAAGTATTTAACTCTTCCTTGAATTGTTGCTTAATATCAAAGTGTATGGCATCAAAGGCATCTATTCCTATATGAGATAAATTTGGAGAGATTTTTATTTTTCTCAATTTACCACAGAAGGAGAACGCTTGATCTCCTATACTTTTAACACTATTAGGCAGGATCAATTCATTTATTGATTGATTATGCATTAAATAAGCAGGTATGTGCTCTACGCTCTCACCGAAGAGAATGCTCTCTATACTATTATAGTCAAAAATTTGCCATGCATTAAGCACGACTTTTCTTCTGTATTCATCAAAGTCAACTCTTTGAAAGTCCTCTACTGCGGCGGCATTCCATAATACCGATGTAATAGAAGTGGAGCAAAAAGCATCATCCCCAATTTGCTTCACATTTTGAGGAATAGAAATCGTTTTTAGATCCCAACAGCCGTTAAATGCACAACGACCTATCTTCTGCAAAGATAAAGGAAATAAGACCTCTGCTAACGAATCGCAATCAGAAAAGGCACTTTCGTCTATTTCAATAAGATTTTTCCCAAATTCGATACTTAATAAAGAAACACAGTTGCGAAAGCAATTACTTGGTATGATTTTAATATTTTGAGGAAGTAAAATATGGGACAAAGAGGAACAATTTTCAAAAGCGCGATAACCAAGCCAAACTAATGATTCAGGTAAAATTATTTCACTTAATTTTTTACAATCACAAAAGGCTTGTGGGTGAATAGCTATAATTCCTTCTGGAACTGAGTATATTCCACTTAAAGACTTTGGACAAAGTAATAAGATTTTCTTTTTTAAGGAATATTTAACTCCATATTCATCGGTGTAATCAATGAGCATTTTGCGTTCATAATCTAACATCTTCTCTAAATACAAATCATAATCATCTTCATCATTTTGGCGAGAAAAGTGCGTAGCATTAGTTTCAGCTTCTTTTTTTACTATTTCTTTACCTTCCCATACATAAGCTTGGTAGAGTTTCTTGTTTTTAAAGTCAAGTTCCATATTTGTAATTCGTTTCTTATTTCTTAAAAAAGTGTGGGCAACTCTGTTTATATCAGGACATTCGGGCTTGGACTCCCATCACTTCCAATATACGCAGAATGCCCACACAGATACGTGCGAACATTCGCTATATTTAGGAAAGTGATTACAATTGTCCAAGATTGAATGTCTCCTCAATAAAGCAAATGCTTATTTATGTATGTTGTTTGTCTGTTGTTTATGCCATAGGCGGTGTGTTGGTTGATTTGATATTTTTTAATCGGTCAAGATTGGCCGATAGATTGCTCCATCTTTAACGTCTCGAAGAGGGGGACGGTTATTTCTTAGCCACAAGGGCACGATTACCTCATGTTCAATGCCATCGGCAGCATGCAAAGGAAGGGGATGGCATGAGAATAATCCATGGTGTCGTAGTTGTCGCGGAAGTGCAAGTTCTCGTAGTACGATTTCTTTCGCCTGAAATAGAGTTTCTCAGACTGGATAGCCCATGCTACTTGTCCGAGTTTCTGCGCCAAGAACCATTTCTCCAACAAGCGGGACATACGGCCGTTGCCGTCCGCAAACGGATGGATACTTACGCAAACAAGGTGAATCATAGCCGCATAATAAAAAACCTCATCGCACGACAAGTCTGCTTGCACAAGCACCTCTATATCATGCATGAGTTTATTCATCTCGTCCGCAACGATACTCGGTTCAGCGCCGGTATAGACTTTCACTCCGCCGCCAAAAACACCGACAGGCATGTCGCGGAAAGCCCCTTTGTACTTATCTGCGATACCGGAACTATTAGAAAGGATCTTATGTGCTTCGAGAAAGGCTTCCGTACTGATGGCGTTCTTTGCCACAAACTCGTAAGCAGCAATCATGTCGTCTATCTCTTGCACGTCCCTGCTGATGATCTTGGCTTCTTTGAGTTTCAAGTAATCGTCTTCGGTCATGGACGAACCTTCGATAAGGCTGGAGTTACAAGAGGAACTCAATAAATAGAACTTGAAGTTCCGGGGCGTGAGAGGTTTAGAAGCAAGTCTCTTAACACGCTTCTCAATCGTAATTGGCTGCTGAATTTGGTAGTCAGCAAAGAACTCGCTATGTATAATTTGCAACGATTCCATCACATCTTCCCAATCGGCTGCAAAGGTACAACAAAAATTGCATATATGCAAGAAAAGAACGATTTTTTTATAATGCGGAGTTTTACTCCGCGATGAACGAGAGCCTTATAACCATGCGGATAGCGTATGTAACCCCTCGGCGACGACCGCTCCCAAGCGGTCCCTCCCCGCTCCGTGCCCCCTGCACGGAGATGCACTGTCGCTACGGGGTTCATACCTATACGTCGGGGACGAGGCTCTCGCTCATCAGAGACGACGATAGGAGTGGATGGTAAAAAAATCGTTCTGCTTGCGTATATCCCGCAGGACGCGAACGTAACTTCGGGGGAATTGCCAAAGGCAAGGCGGCGTCCGAAGTTACTACAAATTTTCCCTCGTGCCGAAATTACAACAAAAAAAAAGCACCCCGAAGGGTGCAATTTTTAGTGCTAAGTGTTGCATCTGCGATGCGGCTACAACTACGTTGTGGCTAAGAAATGACAAATGACAAATGACCACTCGCGTTCTGCGCGAAGCAATCCGGCATAGCCGGAAGCAATTAGCACTTATCACTTGCAGCATTCTGCACGCACCGCATCATTCCACGGGGCGGACAAAGCGGGCGGCAAAATTAGACGTCTTTGGTACAGAACGCCCCAAGCCCAGCATGCTCTTACTGAAATCAAATGCATAACCGGATAACTGGGAAACCATACTCTCCGTTGAACTCCAATACCAGCCATATGTATTCGCATCGTGTCCATCAGAACCAGCCGCAGGCAGGAACACCGCGCCGGAGAACTCTAAGTATATCCATCTCCACGCAGTGTAGTTGTTTTGTGCATAGCCGTCATAACTATCCGCTGCTGTATAATCCTGCGTGTCATCATTCCATCTGAATCCCATCTCCTTGGAGGTCTTGAGACTAATGCCTTCCGGCGTCTGCCAGTTGTCCGGCAGCAGGATAATACCATGTACGCCCCCCACCGTGGCGTGGGCAAAGAGTTCGTCTGCACGCGGACGCTCTCTGAATATATACCGCCATTCAGCCGAACTCGGTACATAAAAATCATTACTAAATCGATATGTCTCCTTAATCCATGGGTGAAGATCATACGGAGTCTCCGGACCTATTTTGCCCATATAATACCACTGGTCCTTCTGTATATCAAAGCCATAGTCAGTCTTAACATAATTGGACATAGCGAAACGCACTTTCTTGTCCTCGCTGACGGAGAACTCACCGGGCAAGGTAGAGTGCGGCAGGGTCTGAAACTCCTGTGAGGCAATCTTACCGATTATTTTGACAGCACCCTCTGCATCCGGCTCAACCCGGCATGCATAGACCAGATATCGGGTACTACACCTCAGGATATCATCGACACCATTGTCAATAATGTTATCTTCCGGGCCCGAGAGAATAAACCCGCCTTCTTTCCATTTCTGATACGTCTTTTTCGATATTTTCTGCTTTACATACGCCTCCAGCGAACCGGCCTCGTTTACCGTTTCTACCGAAGCAATCCAGTAGAAATATTCCGCTTCGTTATTTTCGGGCGTGATGATGAGATGCACGGCTTCAGTAAGAGTGGCCGTTTGGAATTGGAACACCATCGGCTCGGGCTCATTCTGCCCGCAGCTTGCCATGCCCAGCACTACCGCCACCACGGCCAAAAGATTAAATACTTTTTTCATAATTGTATAGATTTTGATTTTCGGGGCAAAAGTAGTAAAAATTTTTCATATGTGCAAGAAAAGGCAAAAAAAAGCACCCCGATACTTCAGGGTGCGTTTTTAGCCGGTTAGCCGATTAGCCGTTCGGATGAGCGGCATCATAGGTCTCCGCTTCGAGCTTCCAGAGGTAGCTTTTCATGGTGCGCTTGCCGTTCGGCTCATTACGCTGTGCCAGGAAGTTCTCCTGGTCAGTGGTCATCTTGGAGAGGTCCTGACGACGCGCTGCGACGGCAGCTGCCACGGTCTTGAAGCGGATACGGTTCGCTTTCTCGGTCTGCGAGAGAGCAGAGGAACGAACGTACGTCTGTGCGCCCGGCGAATACGCGCGGTTGCAGTTCGGGTTGGTCGTCTCTGCCACACGGTGCTGCGAGATGACATAGTTACCGTGGTTGTGCCCATTCACTTTCTTGGGTTTTTTCCAAGAACCGGAGGCAGTCTCAAACTGTCCGGATAAGGTTACATAAGCCATAGTGAGTAAGTAGTTTAAAATTAAAGAAAAATAATCAAAAATAATCCAAAAATATCGAAAATAATTTATGTAAATAAACCCAGATAAACCCTAATCGAGACTTAGTCATCCGCCTTGACAGGCTTTCCGCGTTCCGTGCTCCACCGCGCCCTTAAAAGTAAACTTTACGTGCTCGTTAGAGCATCGTACCGCACCACCATAGGTGGTAGATGCCTTACGTCTCGCTTAGCGATAAACCTAAAAAAGTTTTCATTGCTTTTCCTGCGGCGGTTGTAATGCCGGAGGTGTATTTTCGTTTTGGATCGTTGATTTTAGTGGACTCATTCTTTGAAATCGCGAGGCCTTTACGATTTATTTCCTTTTCGTACCCTGATATTCCTCTACCGTTTTCGTTTGGATTGAGATAGCCGTTTTGGTAGAGTCGTTAGCAGCGGAGTAGGTACTTGTAGTGGTGATAGTGCGCCAAGCCTTGCAGGACTGATTACAGACGGTCACAGCCGTCAGCGCCAAAATCATCAGTGATACAGATAAAAATTTCTTCATTGCTGTAAAATTTTTCTAATCGGTTAAACAAAATATCGATGTCAAATTGTGCGTCCCTGTCGACGAGCACACATCCGGTCGAGTGTTCGGGTATCGCGCCCTGATGAATTCTTATACCGTCTCTATCGGGGACCTCTTCGATGAGCGGAAGTAGTTTTTTGAACTTCGGGGAGAAGGTACGTTCGATGGGATATTTGCCGGGCGGGATGATAAAATCCGCGTTTTCGAGTGTGTTGACGCAGATATCTTTGTCGTCATCAGGTTTTCGGTACATCGGCGCTTGTGAGAAGGGAAGAATCATTTTGCCCGTCACCGCTTTTCCTTTGCGTTGTGTTCGTGTCAGTTGGATGGTAATCATGTCTGTATTTGGATTTGTAGTGATAATCGACGCCCATTATCGAGCCGGCGAATGTTGCAGCCTCTCCGAAGGCGATGAGCACGGTTTCGTGTATTTCTCCTTTGGGGTCGATAGTGACTCCGACGTATAGGAGAATCATTCCCCCGATGACAACAATCGCGGCGATGATGAGTTGGATGATATTTGATTTGTCCTTTTCCATTGGTGTTTTTTGAATTGCGATGCAAAAGTAGTACAAAAAAGCGAAGCCACCAAGAAAGTGACTTCGCGGAGTATGGCAAAGACATAGTTTTCGTAAAATCCTTAGTCTTTGGTGAGGTCGTATCCCGCGTATCGCGAGAAATGTTCGGCTTCCGAGAGGGTTAGGTACGGCACTCCTTCTTTCCTTTTTCTGTCCGCAAATTGCAATCTCGAACATCGTCCGTGTTTGGTAATCCATCCGTAAAGAAGGATGTTGAGTCCGTGCATGCCTACATCGCAATGGATGGCCCGTTCGAGTCTTGCCGCGAGTTGCGGAAACGTGATTGCGTTCTTTTTCATGCTTGTAACACCTCCTTTTCTTCATCGTTGAGGATGACTCTTTCGATAAAATTAGCCTCTTGTAAGGAGAGTATTTCCCTGTAGAAATGGGGCAATGTCCGTCTCCAAGAGTTATAGTCGTTGTAGCGGCAGACCGAAAAGAATCCGTGTCCAATCCGGCGAATACACCATCCTTTAGTCGATCCGATTTTTCCGGTGAGCGAGCTACACATTTGTTTGTTTAATATAATTTCCATTTTTGCTGTTAGATTTTAGTAGTTAGACCAAACGTGAACAGGTAAAGAGTAGGGAAAGAGTAGGGAAAGATTAGGTAACGCCCCTACAGATTTACATTTTCACATTTATTCATTTTCACATTCTTTCATTTCCGCACAGCATCGCGCGATGATGAATCCGCGGAGAGTGGAATATTTCTTTCCGTTAAAGATTCCACCTGTTTTACTGAACAGTTCGGCGTACTGTGCTCTTTGTTCCGTTGAGAGGTTTTTGTAGTACCTGGCAGCTTGTGCGAAGCGCTGTCTTGCTTGTTTTTCCTGTTTGGTGAGTGGCGTAGTACGCGGTCCATATTCCCGGAAGTATATCCGTTGTTTGCCGTTCCGCATGCAAGCGAAGACGCGTTGCGTGATGGTACCCTCGGCGGTACGGATGGTTTTTTTAGATAACGTGCCGGATACGTGCTCGATCCCGGCGGGAAATTTACAATTTGCCATAATGATTTTAATTTAATGGTTTGACATCGGTCATTTCGTATATTTTGGCTTCGTCGAGGGTGTAAGTACCGAACGAGCCGTTATACTTGGCAATGACCATTTTTTTTGATTTGATAAGTGAGTTAATGCCTGGTCTGCCATTCCAGTTGGTCGGCTGCGGGTGGCAGTCCTGTATGGCAAAGAGGGGGTTGGGGCTAATCGTTAGACCGGCCTTTTTCGTTTCCCTCAGGAAATAATAAATCTGTCGTTGCCGCGCGAGTGTTTGCCGATTCCAGTAGTCTCTGAAAGCGTCCCAACGGTTTCGGTACTCAGGCGAGGGAGCGAGTAGATTCCACATGATTGTACATGACGATGATTCCATAAATATTTTTTTTTAAAGCGCCTGCAGCCCCACCCGCTTTGGGGCAATATACGTAGTATATAGGGGACTTGGGGACTGCATAGTTATTTTTTTTCTTTTATCGACCTTTTCTTTTTTTTGCCCTTTCTTTTAGGGTACAGGCCGGGCGAGAGGATAAAGTAAAACAAACATATTTTTGGCATACTCTTTTTTGTGTTTATGTCGGCGTATGCCGGGTTTATCTATGTTTATTTACTCCTCCCCCCGCCCTCCACCTCTTAGCTTGTATTTTTTTCTTGTATTTTTCGGACAAAAAGATACAAGCTAATGAATGAACCCTTTCGCTCTGCGAGCGGTACAGTATATACCCGGTTGAAACGTTCTTTTGCGGATGGGGAACGCAAAAGCACGAATGCGGGGCCGCATGTTTTCAGAGGGTATATACG
>Ga0310691_10002762_pt1 | contig 22367 bp, 30 predicted proteins | sample 176DNAGHGlowgp2_FD_203887 | JGI IMG/M metagenome (GOLD analysis project Ga0310691, IMG submission 203887) | Sheep rumen microbial communities from Palmerston North, Manawatu-Wanganui, New Zealand - 1766 DNA GHGlow gp2 (v2) (version 2) | ecosystem: Host-associated > Mammals > Digestive system >...
CGTAATTCAGCCGCCAATTCTCGGAATTCATTTATAAAATCACTATCCTTATCGATTGAGAGATTATTCAATTCTGTCTCATCTTGCGGAAGATAATACCCATCACTCCACATCTCCGGAAACAGAACTATATCAGCACCCATTTCTTTTGCTTCGATACAGGCATTCTTACCAATCTCAAGATTCTTATCGAGACTATGTTCCGGAAGAAGCTGTATAAATGCAATCTTTACGTTCATTCCTATATCTCCACTCATCAATTCTGCTGTTATACGCCTATGACGCCATTCTACCACATACCAACTGCTCATTCCATATAATCAAAACAGGTTGTTTTTAAATCTTCACCCCCTCTAACGAATATAGATATTCTGAGAAACTGAAAAGCGGCAGACAACCGGCGCATTCTCCTCTTCGCTGCCGATCATCTGCCGTTTCTCTTTTTCTGGGGCATTGCCCCAGCTTTTCCGCCCATTCACGTTTCTGGGGCATTGCCCCAGCTCTTCATCTCTCTTCCATTTCTGGGGCAATTCAACTCATGCCAAAAAATCTGAAGTTCTGACAAGCAACGCTAAAGGGCCCGCCGGCTTTGTCGGACGGACCCTTTAATAGCTTGTTGGGGACTATACGTCCCCAATCCCCTGAATTAGTCAACAAGAAATTCCAACTAATCAAAATAATTTCTTTTTATTTTTGACGTATTTGTTGATGTTTTTACGTAATGGTGAGTCTATCTGTTCTGTCTGTTCTTCCGGTACTCGCAAACATCACCTGGTAGCTGTCGGTGCCGTATCAAGAAAATTGACAACTGTTGTATATGCGATACTTAAAAAGCTCTTATCTATATCCGGATCATACACCGAAACAGGTTCTCCTCCCGTCCCCCTGCTGCCATAAAGCCTTTATGTTCCTGCACGTCGGAGTATGTGTCCTGTCGATCATCGTCAACCTGTGTTTTTATACTGTCAATCCGTTAGTAATCGTCATTTGCATTCTTTATGCTTTTAAAGCCATAGATCTTCTGATCCTTGTCTTTTGGAAGGACCTCGGGAAAAAGAAAACGTGGATCCTTTTCTATGTCATACTCGGATTAGATCTATTAGCATTGATCCTATCAGTCATCAATATGGTGAATATCGGATTTGATTTCAGCTTTACGGGCTACGTTACCGCTCTAATCGCAGACGGAACGATTGGTCTTTCTGTGAAAGGTAAATACGAGAACAAAGAAGCACGTGGCAGCAAATAATGCTCTGATGGTTCATTATCTCAAATCAAAACAAATCGGCTTCGGGTAACTATAGTCACCTGAAGCCGGAAAAATTCGCTAAATTCCTACACCCTTGCATGGATCCTTCTGTATGCGATCATTTCCGGAAATATCCAGCTGGTCTTCCTGCTGATCTAAATTGGATGGCAGGTGCAGATAAACAAAGGACAGGTACAACCAACCAAGCCGTACCTGTCCTTTGTTTATCTGCACTTATCTCCATCTGCTGCATCAGCTGTAGTAAACCTGCTCGGTTCTTGCAATGGAGAATGCAACCAGAAAAGCCATATCGATATTTTCATCCGCTACTGTCACATCATATACATGGCTGAATGTGACCATACTCTTTCCCTTCGGGGTAGAGGAAGCGATCGTTGCGATCGGTTGTCCTTTCACACTGAGTTCATAGGTCATTCCGATCTTTTCGGAACTCATGTGTGAGTTCAGACGCACACCCTGTGCATGAAGATAGTCCCATATCTTCTCCCCGTCATACTTATAGGATGACTTGATGGACAGGAAATCCGTAAAGTCAAGTCCGCCGATACCCGTGGACATAGAACTCGTAACCACCTTGCCGATCTTATGCTGTGTGGTCTGACCGGTCTTATGGTTGATGAAATCCACCTGTGCCGCTCCGAAGATCGGGTTCTTTAAGACCTTTGCTTCGTAAGCAATCTCTCCGTTCTCGTCTGCCATGTAATATCCCTGCCGCATAAGGTTTTTATCCGGCTGCAGCTTATATGTTCTACCTTCCATACGTCCATTCCTCCTCTTGCTTCCTCAATGCTTTATTCTTCTTTCTGGTTCTCATGATACTGATGATCGCACCGATGAGAGATACAGCTCCTGCTGCTATGATCGCGATCGGAACGATGATGTTGACCTTTTCAGAGATCTCCGTCGGATTCTTCGGATTGTAAATGATCGTCTTCTTATCTCCTACCTTTACTCCCTCGTACTGTCCGAGTTCTGCCTCATATTCCTTCCCGTCAACCGTGTATTTCACATAGGTTGTATAGGTTGTATCGTAATGGGTGTCGTCTTCTGTATGCTCCTCTTCGTAGATTTCAATCCGGCTTATGGTGGAATCCACCTTCTTATACCCGATCTGCTTTGCGATTATGCCAAACATAACCGCACCGAACGCGATCAGGACAACTCCCAGGGGGATCAGGAATCTGGCCACACTATAGTCACGCATAAACTTTGCAAAACGATTCATATTGTGTACCTCCTGTTGATGATGTCCTCATTCTATCATTTCATCCGTCACAGAATTGTCACAGCCTTGCATGCACCCTTTTGCATGGGGAGTTGTTTTTTATCTTGATACACCCGCTTTTACCCGTTCACCAGCTTCAGGAACTTCTTATCGTTCATCTGTTCGTTCGTGACATACTCTCCTTCACAGAACAGAGCATATGTGGTGATCGGAGTCGGAGCATTCTGCGCATCCTTCCTGCTCTCAATCTTCACTGCCTTGAAGGGTATACCGTTCTTCTCCGCAGTCTCTTCCAGAACAGGCACATACTTTGCATTGAACGGACACTGGTTCGTATAGTAAAGCACATATCCCTTCTCATCAATATGCGGATGCTTTGCGCACTCTTTGAAAGACGGAGGCTCAGTCCCTCTTTCAAATGGCAGATACCAAAACTGGATCCCGTTATCTACCTCGTCACATACCTCAAAGCCCTTGTATTTCAGGAACTTCGGGTCCGCCAAGAACGGTTTCTTCTTTGCAGCTGCCAAGATACAAAGCCCCTTCTTCCCCTTCTCTTTACTGTCATTGATACACGCGGAAAGCAGATCACTGGAATACCCATGCCCCTTAAAGGAACCGGACACCCACAGGCAGTCGATATACATATACCCGGGTGCCTCGATGGGATTCCATGCATTCTCCGCCGGAATATATTCGATAAAGCATTTCCCCCGCTCCACGCTTTTTAAGAACACAAGACCTTCTTCAAAGCGGTCAGCCAGCCACGCCTTCTTTGAAGAAACCTGCACATCCTTATTGTTGGAAATGGCGCAGCAAATGTGCTCCTTTTCCAGATTGTCTTTGGTAACTCTGATGTAATCCATAGCCTTTATCTCTCCGTCAGATCCTTCTCTTCATCTTCATTCTGCCCTCGCTCCAAATAGATTATATCAGGGTAAACACGACACCTGTGCGTCATGTTTATTTTAGCATTCAAAATTTATTTGGGCCAAATCTCTATGTCGATCAGCTCAATCCTGAAGGACGAGCAAATGCCGTAATCCGCGAAGACCATACCTGGACAGAAGTCTCCTATGATGTGGCAAGAGAATATATGCTCATACTCTGAATCTCATCTTTCTTTCTATCATAATGAAGAATAAAGCCGATGAAGATATCTGTGCAAGCCATAGTATTCGTCAGACGTCCAACCGGCCTGATTCATGTAATATGGTTTCGTATTTATCACTCGCTCTGCCCTCCTTCGGTTTTCAATAGTCTTTTCTTTCTCTTTCTGAAGAATCTCCTAATCTTGCCACACGCATATTTCCTTCTGTAAATATAGCATATAAGGAAAATATCGACAATCAAAAACTATTTCTCGTCACTGTCACTTTCTCGCGCAAATGAACAGAACCCGGCATAATGCCGGGTCCTGCCAAAATCACTATCTTTACTTCGTGTATCCATCCTTATCAAAGGCGTAGGTTTTTCCGTCAATGATGTAGGATTTGCTCTTTGCATACCAGCCATCCTTGACGCCGTACCACCACTTGCTGCCGGATTTATGCCAGCTGCAGCGTACCGAATTCTTCCATGCGCCGGCCTTGTTGAGCCACCAGCCCTTTACGAATTCCTTCATCGCGATGTAGCCGTCGGCCTTGAAGTAGTACCAGTTGCCGTTGAATATCTCATTGCGCCCAATCATTGCTTCTTTGCCTTTTATTCTCCTTTGACAACGGCTTCAGTTCAAAAATCCTCGACCTTGATAGAAGCGCACCATTCACTTCGAAATACGGATTCTCTGTCGTTGCGCCGATCAAAATCACCGTGCCGTCTTCCACATATGGCAGCAGATAGTCCTGCTGCGCCTTATTGAACCGGTGGATTTCATCAATAAAGAGAATCGTTTTTCTTCCGTAACCGCCCAAATTCTCTTTCGCTTTTGCGACAACCTCCTCAAGATCTTTCTTTCCCGCAATCGTAGCGTTCACCTGATGGAAATCAGCGGATGTAGTATTAGCAATCACGCGCGCAAGGGTTGTTTTTCCCACACCGGGCGGGCCATAAAAGATAACCGAGCTGATCCGGTCTGCCTTAATCGCACGGTAAAGAAGCTTATCCTTCCCGACAATATTCTCCTGGCCAACCACCTCATCTAAAGTCTGAGGACGCATCCTTGCAGCAAGAGGAGCCTCCTTTTCTTTCTTGCTCTCTGCGACATATTCAAAAAAATCCATCTGCTTATCCACCGTCCTTTACCTGCATTCTGTATCTCCATACAGCTCTTTATCATACTTAAAGCCCCAGTTCATAATCGCATAGAATACCGGAAGCAGGTCTCTTCCCATTTCCGTCAGGGAATACTCCACATGCGGTGGAATCTCGTTGAATTGCTTTCTCGTGATCAAACCATCGTCTTCAAGTTCCCGGAGTCCCTTGGTGAGCATCGTATTGGTAATACCCGGAAGGTCTTTCTTCAGCTGCCCAACATCGTGTCATATATTACGCGGGATTTATTTACCTTATTATATGTATTGCCCGGTAATGCTCTCATTAAACTGTTTGATTTCGTCAGGAGTGCCACTCGCAACAATCCTGCCCCCCTCCTTTCCGCCGCCCGGTCCCATGTCGATGATGTAGTCGGCATTCTTAATGACATCAAGGTCATGCTCAATGACAATGACAGTTGCTCCATGGTCGATCAGGGTCTGAAAAACAAGCAGCAGTGTCCTCACATCCTGCGGATGCAGTCCGATCGTCGGTTCATCAAAAACAAATACGGAGTCGCTCTGGCCCTTTCCCATCTCACTGGCCAGCTTTAAACGCTGCGCCTCACCGCCGGAAAGTCCCGGCGTTTCCTCTCCTAGGGTCAGATAGCCGAGGCCTAAGTCATGCAGCACCTGGAGGCGCTGTTGCAGGAATTTAAGTCCCCCAAGCGCATGCAGCACCTGATCCACACTCATATTCATGAGCTCCGGCAGACTATATTCATTTCCGTCCTTTGCCTTCCTGCGGATATCAAAAGCATCTCTTCTGTACCGGGAGCCCCGGCAGTCCGGGCAGGGAATCTTCACGTCAGGCAGGAACTGAACGTCCAGCGAGATCTCCCCTGTTCCGTCACAGGTCGGACAGCGGAGCTTTCCCGTATTATAAGAGAAATCTCCGGCCTTGAAGGAGCGTTCCTTTGCGTCTTTTGTTTTTGCATAAACTTTTCTGAGTTCGTCGTGGACATTCGCGTACGTCGCCACGGTCGATCGCACATTGATTCCGATCGGCGTCGCATCTATCAGCTTGACCTGTGTGATGCCTTTTGCTTCAATGCTTTTCACATGTGCCGGCAGCCTCTGCCCGCTGATCTTTGCCTTGAGCGCCGGAATCAGGCTTTCGAGCACCATCGTCGTCTTGCCGGAACCGGAAACGCCCGTCACTACGGTAAGCCGTCCCATTGGTATCCGCACATCCAAGGGGTGCACCGTATGAATCACCCCTGTTTCCAAATGTATGGCACCTTTCGCAAACATGGAAGCCGTCTGTAAAACCGGACGGATTCTTGCTTCATACTGATCGGATAGGAACGGCCCGATAACAGACCGCGGATTCTTCGAAATGTCTTCGATTTTGCCCTCGGAAATTACCGTCCCGCCGTCTGCTCCGGCTCCTTTTCCCATCTCGATCATCCAGTCGGCGTGCTTCAAAACCTGTGTGTCATGATCGACGATGATAACGGAGTTCCCGTCCGCCCGAAGATCGTCCATCACGCCAGTCAGGCCCTTGAGATTATAGGGGTGCAGGCCGATTGACGGCTCATCAAGAACATAGAGTACGCCGGTCGTGCGGTTGCGGACCGCTCTTGCGAGCTGAACGCGCTGCCTTTCCCCCGTGGAAAGCGTCGAGGCTGCCCGATCAAGCGACAGGTATCCAAGGCCGAGGTCCATCAGCCGCTTTGAGACGTCCATGAAGGATTCACAGATATTTTCCGCCATCGGACGCATTTCTTCCGGAAGAGAAGCCGGAACACCCTGCACCCAGGGGATCAGTTCCGAGAGTGTCATCGCCGTCGCCTCATCCAGGCCGATACCCCGAAGCCTCGGCGCGCGTGCGGCCTCAGAGAGCCTTGTTCCATGGCAGGCAGGGCAGACGTCTTCTTCCAGATATTTTTCGAGCCGCTTCATTCCCTTCTCGTCCTTGACCTTGGCAAGGGAATTCTTCACCGAATTAACCGCGCTGTAATAATTAAATTCCATTTCCGCAGGTTCCAGCGTATTCGGATTGACGTAGTGGATGTGGTGCTTCTTCAGCTCGCCGTGATAAACAATCTCTTTTTCCTCTGGCGTCAAATCACGAAATGGAACATCTGTCCGCACGCCCATCGTCCGCACGATATCCTTCATCAGTGACCACATGAGTGTCCCCCAGACGACGACCGCTCCTTCATCAATTGTCTTAGAATCATCCGGCACCAGCGCTGCCTCGTTCACGGTCTGGATGACTCCCGTTCCGCCGCAGGTCTTGCAAGCGCCGGTGCTGTTGAAGGCAAGCTCCTCGGCTCCGGGGCCATAGAATTTCGCTCCGCATACAGGACACGTAATTTCCTGCATTGCCGCGACAGAAAGAGACGGAGGGCAGTAATGCCCGTTGGGACAGCGGTGGCTCGCTAGCCGGGAAAACATCAGCCGCAGACTATTGAGCAGCTCCGAAAGTGTGCCGAACGTGCTGCGGATGCCGGGAACTCCCGGCCGCTGTCGCAGCGCAAGCGCCGCCGGTACGTACCGGACATCATCCACATCCGCCCGTTCCGCCTGTGTCATTCTCCGACGTGTATAGGTTGAGAGAGATTCCAAATACCTGCGGGATCCCTCTGCATACAACGCACCAAGTGCAAGCGACGATTTTCCCGATCCGGAGACACCTGCAATCGCTACAATCTCATTAAGCGGGACATCTACATTGATATTTTTAAGGTTATGAACCTTTGCGCCGCGTACCTCGATATACTTTGGCAGCATCTTCCTCTGTCTGATCTCACCGGACATAACAATTACCTCTTCTCCATTTTCTGGTTGATATTTCCCTTTGGTGCAATCCGGAACTGATACGAATGCTTTATTCCATCAGAGTTTTTCCAACAGAAAAAGCCTTACCAGCAGTTTCTCCCATCATAATGTAATCTTTGCTTGTATCTTCAAACCACACAATATTCATTTTACGAACCTGAGGAATTCCATCCTCTCCGATATATTGATCATCAATGGTAGTTTCCTTGATTCTGCCCACGATTCTGGTATTGCCAAATTCCTCTTTGATCGAAATCACCTCGCAATGGAAGGTCATCGGATATTCTTCAAATTCGGGAGCATTTACATAAGGGGATTTGACACAGGTCAGTCCTGATCTTTTGATTTTATCCGGTACCTTGGCTGCCGACACAAGGCCAACATAATCCGATGCCGCCAAAGTCTCTTTGGTCACAAATGCCATCGTAAACGCCTTATTGATCTCCAAATTGTCCAAAGTCTTATGCTGGATAATGTTGATTGCAACTTCCTTTGAACCAACCTGCATAGCCCAGCCCACATTCATAGCATCCGGGTTGTTATTCTCATCATACGTTCCGATAATCACTGACGCATACGGTACAAATCCAATTTTTGCTCCAAACGTCTTCTTCATTTTCTTTCCCCTTCTTGTGATTCATAATCGTTGTTTTGTTCCTGGTATTTATATCTTAACGTATTTCGAATTTATATCAAGTACGCAGATTTTTCTGACATAGTATCTTGCGTGATACCATAACAGAAAACGTCTGTATCATCGGCCGCCGATAAGGGGGGTGCTGTCCCGGCTCTCCTTGTCTGCGAATTCCTCCGGGAGCACTTTGGTCTCGTCCTTGTATTTCATGATCGCCTTATCGACGGCGGCGTCTTTTTCGGCAGTGCTGCCGCCGACGTCGCGGTATGTTTTCAGGGACGCGGCGATGGACGTGAAGTCATTTCCGGCGCATTTTCTGATGTAGTCTGCGTTAACGGCAGGCATTTTCAATTCTGAAGCTGCCCTTCGTAAATACGCATATCTCTGACATTCCATCGCCTGGTGTTATCTAGTTTTGCCCTGTTTTCTTTCCCTTGTTTGTTCCCTTATCAGCTTCGCGGCTTCTGCCGAAACGATATAAACCCAAACGAAACCATAGGGTGAACATTCTCCAATAACTCCTTATATAATAAGGCTTCATGACACTTTCAGCAAGTCTCTTTAACACCATATAACAGCGCACAAAACGCAGTCGATCATTATCCTGGAAAACAAATTACTACCACATTATCCCGACAACCCTGAATTTGGCTTAGCAAATTCGCTCATAAATTTATCACTCTCTTTATTCAAATAATCTGAAAAACGATTTTTCAATTGCTCTATTACATTTTTATCTTCGAGGAATTCTCTGAAAGATACCATTTTATAGCCTTGTCCCTCTTCTCCAAATCTTATGCTTTCTATTTGATGATCACTAATGTTAGCAACCATAAATACAGATTTTTCACCAAGCTTTGTTATACTATCATAGCATTTTATCCATGTAATATTTGATTCAGGTATATCAATATTCAGTTCTTCTATTACTTCTCTTCGCATTGTTTCATATGGAGATTCTTTGTTTTCTCTCCCGCCTCCAGCTAAATCCCACATATTAGGATAAGGAATGTTCGGTAAGTTATCTCTTAATATAGTTAATACTTTGCCATTATTGACAAGAGCTACTTTCACACCTTGAAAAGAAAGTTCATTCATAATAATATCTCCACAAATCTCGATTTGATTTGCTAATTCCATATCTAAATCGTCAGGAAATTCATAACAAGCGCTACCATTATATCCTTTTCTTCCGGTCTTGATTCAGCAATCATAAGTGTAATTGCGACGAGAGCGCCATCGCTGATTATCTTCTGACCATTTCTAAAAAGTGCATTGTTCTTTTCCAGAAATTCCAAAAATAAAGATGCTGCTATGCGTTTACATCCATCAGCATATGGATGATCTTTTATCATGAAATAAAGGAGATTTGCAGCTTTTTCTTCTAATGACGGATAACAATCCTCACCAAATGCACTCTGGTATACAGCTGCTATTATCCCTTCAACCTTGCCTTTCTCTTTTTCAACCCCAAATACATCTGTCTGGAAGGAATCTCTCATGGCATTTACCATTGACTTACATTCTTCATATGTAATTCTATAAACTGGTGCATTCCCCTCGGGTCTTGGTACAACCTGATGATCATACTGATCAAGCAGCGTAAGTGCCTCGGTATATTGATTAACTGCCTTCAGAATATCTGCCTCTTCCACATCCAACGCATCCGCAAGCATTTTGGTCTGAATTTCTACGGTCTTTTCAAGAGCCTGTAGTCTCTTTTCATTGATTGCATAGCCCTGAATAATATACTGCTTAAGTACTCCATTAGCCCACTGTCGAAATTCCGTACCTCGTTGTGATTTTACACGATATCCTACTGAAATAATAACATCCAAAGTATAAAATGGTACTTTTTGCTTAACACCAACAACACGCATTTTTTGCGTGTTGTTGGTTCGATCAAGTTCATTCTCATTAAAAACATTATTTATATGCTTACGAATGGTTTTTTCATCCCGGTCAAATAATAAAGCCATTTGATTTGCACTTAACCAAACTGTATCATTATCCACAGATACAGATAATTTTATTTCCTTATCTTTTGTCTCAAACAAAACTATATCATTATTCATCATTTTCATTCTGTCCCATCCTCTTAAAATGTTGACTTAGCATCTTTAGCCAGAAGCCATGCCATAACATGAACGGACTGCTGGAATTTTCCACTAAAAATCATGGACTCAATCTCATCTGCTGTATGTTTTACTACATTCAGGTATTCCGTCTCATCGAGATGCTGTTCTCCAGTCTTCCGGCAATTCTTCGCCATAAAAATATAGGCATAATTATCTGCTATCGTAGCATTGGAAGGTACCGTTATCAAATGCGTCCAATCCGAAGAAATATATCCGGTTTCTTCCTCCAGCTCTCTTTTCGCACAATCAAGTGCCGTTTCCGCAGCATCCTTATTGCCATACTCCTTACCATCTGTACGTTCAATCCCTCCTGCCGGAAACTCCGTGGTAACTTCTTTAATTCCCTGCCGAAACTGACGGACACAAATATAATTTCCTTCTTCATCGGTAGCAACGATTACCGTATAATCCCGCCGGCTATAACTATAATACGGAGAGAACACCCGCCCATCCGGATATCTATATGTGGACTTTCTGAAATCAATCCACTGATCCCGGACTATATGTTCCATCTCAATTTCTTCCCACTCAAGATCCTTATCTGTACCTGTCGGTTTTGATCCACCCACTTCGACGTCTCCTTCTCATTGTTCATCTTTCCATCCCATGGCCTTATTCTACCATAACTGTGAGCCTCCCACCATAAAAACTCAGATAAGAAACCGACACCAATTATGTAAGATTTGCCACCGATCACTTATATCACCTATGACATAAAATATTCATTTACCGAACATATCTGTCCGAACTAATCCATAAATCCCCTTTGATTTCCTTTTCACTCCTGGGTTCAGAGCAAAAATCCAAAAGCCATCAGCCTGGTCACAGCTTGGTCACTAGCCTGGTCCCCAGTGACCAAGCTTGACATCATGGGTAATGTCAGAATTATCCGATCACCTTATTCGTATCAAACTATCCCTCCACGATTGGCACATAAGCACAGAACAATTTGTTCAGAAATCAGCCTTTCCAACAATGGATGTACCCGCATTTCAGAATAATGAAAAGCGGCAGACAACCGGCGCATTCCTCTCTTCGCTGTCGATCATCTGCCATTTTTCTATTTCTGGGGCATTGCCCCAGCTTTTCCGTCCATTCACGTTTCTGGGGCATTGCCCCAGTTCTTCCTCTCTCTTCTGTTTCTGGGGCAATTCAACTCATGCCAAAAAATCTGAAGTTCTGACAAGCAACGCTTCCATGGACAATTTGTCCATGGAAGCCGCTTGTTGGGGGCTCCGCCGCCCAATCCCCCGGACCAGACCTTGATCTCATTTCTTTTTCGGTACAGGCAATTCATCATACATTGCTTCAATCAGCTCACATAAGAACTTCCGGTTATCAACATCATCCACCAAAATCATCTCTTTCGCCCCATCATACGGGAGTTCTCTCTTTGCATCCGGCATCAGTTTCATTGCCGCCGGAACAGGCTTTACCAGAAGCCTGTCATCATAAATACCACCGAACACTCTGCCTCGAAAAAAAAGTATATATTCACCCATCATCGCTCGGAAGCTAACTTCATCAAGCCCTGACAGCTGCTCTAAGACGAAATCCAGATACTCTTTCGTTGATGCCATAAACTATTCCCCCTTTGCCTTGATCGGATGCCTGATCACGGTCTTCAACTTCTCCGGAGCAACCTTTCTGGCATCACTCAAATAAATCTCATGATGAAGGCGCTTATCCGTAATATCCAACTCATAACCCTGCTGTTCCATGAACTCATGCATCATTGCAACCGTAGCAGGCTCATCATCATAAGGGCCGATATGCATACACTGTACGCATAGTCCTTCTTCAACTGTCAGGAACTCAACATTGGAAAAGTCCATTTTTTTCTTTTGCGTTGCCTCATTGACAGCCCATCGAAAATCTTCCTCTGTCACAAAATCAGGAAGACGGATTACAGATATCCAATGGAAATCTCCTTTACGTGCATAGTCAATCGTCGCATTCATATTTGGCTTCGCCGAAGCGGCTCCCTGCGGGTATTGCCCCCTCCCTTCGGTCGGCGGCGCGACGGTCGCCGCATTCAAATTCGGCTTCGCCGAAGCGGCTCCCTGCCACCAGAATCCTTCCAGCGGCGGAACAACATAATCGAAATAACCGTCAATCTGGTGATCGCCCTTTTTGCTCATCTTGATCGTAAAGGCAATCCCATACAGCAATCCGATAGCTTGCTTGTATTCCCCATCCTCCTGATTCGGATCACCAGAACCACGCACAGCAATATAATTCATACACGGCACCGTTACAATGTCAGGCTTATTCTTTGGCATGTAAAACTCTTTATATTCCTTCTTGAAATCAAACGCCACCGCAGCTTACCTCCCCTCATCCTTCTCTTCAAAAGGTTTATTCCAGGAACCGATCTCAATCAGATTTCCTTCCGGATCAGCAATATAGCAGGTCCGTTGTCCCCATGGCTCTAATTCAGGTTCCAATACTGGTGTCGCCCCATTCTCTACCGCGTTCTTAAACGCAGCATCAACCTCATCAAAGGTATCTACATAAAACGCAATTTCCGAATGGCCATTCAGTCCCTTAACATACTCATACCGGCGGTTTGTCATCTTTTCAAAATCTTTCCTGCCGTACAGAAGAAACAGCGTTCCGTCTTTCACAAGATATACGTTGGAAGTATCCTCCGCTTCCTTGATCTCAAATCCAAGCACATCCCTATAAAAGCGAATCATCTTTGCCATATCCTCGACCAATAACCCAAAACCGTCCAATTTCATGATATCAAGCCTCCTTTTCCCCCATGCATTCTTCAATCGTCAATACTTCGCAGCCTTTATCCGCATAGTACGCAAACATTTCATCCAGCTTTTTCATTCCCGTTCTCCTTCATATTTTGGGGCTATTTCAGAGGTAATCTGATAGAGCTTTTCCCTGATCCGCTTCGGTTCCAGGACAGTCACCTTTTCTCTGCATGAAAGCATCTTCATTCCCAGGTAACGCTCCCAAACGACTTTCGACGGCATCGCTCCCAACGAGCCCTCTCCATTATTATTTATCCATCTCCAACCACTGAATAAACGCAGTCTTGTCACTACTGTTATATCCCGCCTTCTCGTAGAAATGCAGCGTTTCCGGTTTCTTTGATCCTGTAAGCAGCATCATCTTATAGCAGTTTTTCTGCTCAGCGATCTCTCTTGCATAATCAAGACATTCCCCGGCATAACCATTCCCCCTGTAATCCGCATGTGTCACCACATTCTCCACAAAGGCATACGGACGGACATTTCTCGTCAGATTCGGAATGATCACACAGACACAGGAAGAAATGATCTGTCCATCGATCTCATTCACGATCAGATGATGATTCGGATCTTCGATGATCCGTTTCCATGTTTCTTCAAGATGCTTACTCTGCTCAGGAATTCTGTCCTCATGCAGGAACAGATATAATTCCAAAAGCTGCGACAGATCCTCTTTTCTCGCTTCTCGTATCATGTTGTTCCCTCCAATTGCAGTCGCATTTGTAATCTCAAATCCAGTTTTCCTGTATACGATCCTTTTTGCACTGAAAACCGCTGTCATCGTATGGCTGCCGAACGTACTGATCATGGCTTTCTTCGGAACGCCTGTCCTCCTGACGCTCCTCTACGGTACAGCCTATACGATCATGCTTATCCTATGTGCTCTGGTGTACAGAAAAATCACTCCTCGTCCAAAAAGCCCTGCACCTCCCGGATCCATTTGGACTGCTCAAAACTCATAAGCTGCGCATGGGCATACCCATCATATACACGGATCTCTGTCTGCGGATTCACTTCCTTCATCTTAAGCGCTGCCTTTCTGGACACGGACTCATTTCCTTTTGTACCATGCATGAAGAGTATCCTGCAGTTTGGATCATAGGTTTTGTAATCGAAAGCACTGAACACACTGCTCAGGATATTCCGAATGGATGTATCCTCGATATGGTCTGCGATCTTCAGAAAATCATCGATATACCGTTCATGAAGGAAATCTCTCCTGCAGCTGGCCAGCGTCTTCGGATCTCTGGCCTTTGATTTCTTAATAATCTTGATATAACTATTGGTCATGAATCGGATCAGAAATTTCGGCATAGCCATGAGCGGAGCACCATCCAACACCAGATGTTCGGTGGAAATACCCGGAAGACCTGCAATCGTCGCAGCGATCCGCCCACCCATGGAGACGCCACAGATCATGAAGAGTTTTCCTCCAAACTCGTTGATAACATATTCACGAATCGCCTTTGCCTCATCATCCACGGAGACAAAAGTGCTTGTCTCCTCCTCCGTATGGGCATCCAGCTCCGGAACGATCACATAGCATTCCTTTGAAAAATGCTCTGCTGCTTCTTCCCATAACTGCCATGGATTCAGCATACCGTGAATCAGGAGTACCGGTTTCTTAGAAACATCACCAAATGTATGAAATATCATTCTGATCAACCTCCCATCATATAGATCACTGAATCCGCCAGGCAGTCAAACATCTTTGACGGTTTGTATCGCTCAGTGATGTGCTCCGTCTTATAGCAATTGGACAGCACATACCCTGTCTGAATCCCGTGAAAAGTAGCAACCACAAAATGAAGAATCTCGTCCGTGGATCTTATCGGGTGCAGTTTTTCCTCATACACAACCCGTTCAAGGAACCTCTGCATCATAGCTTCCAGGATTAAAAGGGGACTCCTATCATCTTTATCCAGTCTGGAAGCGATCCGCATCACACGCTTCGGATCATTCATGGCAAGGACATCGGAATATATCGAAAGCTTCAGAATATCAATTTCAGTCTCCTCCAGGTATGATGCAAGCAGACCGCAAACCTCTTTCACTGTCCGTTTCCATTCTCCGATCTTATAGCGATCCAGTATCTCCATAAGTCTTTCATCGATCCGATTTGATCTGTTAATCCGGATCACCAGATCCTGCAGGACTTCATCCAATTCACTGTAATAGCGATAGATCACTCCATGGGAAAAACCAGTTTCAGCTATGATATCCTTCATCTCAACGGAGGTTATAGGTTTCTTCATACACACTCGATAGGCTGCATCAACAATTTCTTTTCGCTTCTGTTCAAAATATTCATCTGACACTTTAGGCATTTCATCACCCCGAAATATAAATGACATAGTGTCATTTTATTTCAATCTAACTCTTTTGTCAATAGAAAAAAACCACCTTCCACTCATCGGAAAGTGCCTCAAATTCTCATCAGAGCGGAATGCAAATCAGTGCGATAGGTGCAACTGCATGGAGCATTCCCTTAATAATGCCATCATCGTATACCCATACTTTATCGAGGAGCTCCGGATCCTTGAATTCATCGGCAACCTTAACTACCTGCAACTCGTTAAAAGAGTATTCATCATTATGAAAGATTGCTCTGTACTTCATTCTTTTTGTAAACACCAGAATCTCGGCAATCCTGGATAAATCCTTTGGTTCTGCTTTTCTTATCAAGTTTCTGTATCCCCTTTAACAATGTTATAATAATGATCCCACTGTTACTTCTCCTCAATCCATGTGAAGAACTTATCCAATCCCATGTTATCTTTCCTTGTTTCCAAAAACATTCCTGCTGTATACCACGAATGCGTATTCTTCTTATCCTTCACCTCGTACAACTCACAGAAGTTTCCCAGTGCTTCTGCTCTTTTTGCAAAATCCTCCGCACAGCCATACTCGATCAGTCCGTCATGTTTGCTCTGAATAAGCAGCATCGGTATATGATTCTTTGACATAAGAGATACCGGTTCACCATTTCGCCTGTTGTAATTCTTACGAAAAAGCTGATTCAGCAACATCCTGACAGTAAAAGACTGATCATCACGAAAACTGTATGGCCCTCCGGTTCCGATAAAACCTATGATATTTGAAATATCCACATTATATTTCTTCTGAACCTTCCGACTGTAGCACAGAATGGATGACAAATGAGCTCCGGCGGAAGGCCCTGCAACAATGATTTTTGAGATATCCACTTTTTTCTCCTTCAGCCAGGATATTGCCGTATTGTAACCAGTGCATACATCTCGGATCTGACAGGGATATTTATATTTTGGTGACAAACGATATCCTATCGATACAAATCGATAACCCTGTTCAGCAATACACTGGCCGACAAAATCAAAGAATTTCGGACTGCCGGCATTCCAGCCCCCGCCATGAACCCAGACGATGACTATCTCACTCCGAACCTTCTGGGGCTCATAGTACAGAAAATACTGATCCTTATTCTTTCCAAAGGAGATTTTTACCGGCTCATACTTTTTCTTCACCATAAGCATTTTCCTGTACAGCCCAAAATAACTCATGGACTCTCGAATACTATCCTTCACGTTGCTCCCTTCCCCTTCTCATAAGCATTTTCTATGTTCCAAGTCTAATTTAATCATCCCCTGACAAGTGCATACATTTTTATATCAACAATCAATAACATCTTTACTTTCAAATGGATAACTGCATAGAACACTGTCCAGATACTTGATCCCACAAAAGAATTTACAAATAGATGTATTTTTAATCGCACATTTATGTTCTTTAGTATTTTCAGCCTCATTCCACGGACAGCTGACTTGATTCCAACTAACGTTTTCGCTAACCAAGTCAATATCCATATTAGCACCTTGAAGCTCTTTTAGTTCTCTCATCCAATCCCCCCATTATTGCTTTACGAACAAGATGTTATTTACGCGTTCCGTGACATATAATTCTGTTTCTGTCTCAACAAAATCGTAACTGGCAATGATTGCTTTTTCATGCTTTCGCAGCACTTCCTCATATCCAATTGCAGTATCCTTTTTCTTCGGGAAGCGTATCGTACTCTCAAAGCTGTCCATCATATGCATTCCATATTTACCGCATATATCTACCCATTCATCCTTGGTATAAAACTTGATATGTCCGTCCTTTTTCAGTTGCATATAATCATCTACAAATCGTTCGGTATCACACTCATTTGGACACGGATCAGAAATGAAGAACAAGCCACCTTCCGTAAGAACTCTGCTCACTTCTCCAATACTATGCTCTATATCAGGGAAATGATGCAATGCATATCTTGTCACAACCAGATCAAACGAATCCGCTTCAAAGGGAAAATCAATCCCGTCATAGTTTACAAAAGACAGATTCTTTATTCCTTCTTCCACTGCTCTTGCTCTATTTGCTTCAAGTGCAGCACTCACGATATCCAGCCCGATCACTTCACAGCCTGGATTATTCATCGCAATCGGAAATGACAGATACCCGCTCCCGGTTCCGAGATCGAGGATTCTCATTCCCTCACTGATCTTCACAAATCCAAATATTCTTCCCAAATGTTCAGAATCCTGGGTCTGTCTGTTATAAAAATCTCCCGCGGCAAAGCTTTCTTCAAATCCTTGTCGTGTGTCATTTATACTTTCTTTGATGTCCATAGTTCTTTCCCCATTTCATATGCTTTTTGAAGGTTCTTATCCCAGTTTTTCTCTCTAAGTTCATTTTCTCTCGATGTGTTATCGAAAACTACAAATTCGGTCTGTTTAGCGCGCCCGAACAGCCTGTCTCCTAACATGACTCTCTTCATGCTGTCCAAAAGGCCAAATTCCTCAAGCCGTTCGAGCGGATTACCTGCCGAACAAAGAATTACAGCTTTATCAAGTACCTTCATTGTCTTTTCGCCGTATGCAAATCCATATGACCAGACTCTGTCAAACCAGCCAACCAGTTTCGCAGGTGCTTCTGTCCAGAATACGGGATAAATAAAAACGATTGCATCTGAAGAATTGATCTTCTCCTGCTCAGCAAGAACATCATCCGCAACATCCGGCGTATCTCTATAGTAGGCATCTCTCTGGTATTCTTCCTCCGTCATATCCGTCTGAAAGCCCATTTTATAAAGATCCGACAATATGTACTCATTCCCCGAATCAACGACACCCTTTATAAATGCATCACACATACTCTTTGTGAAAGAGTTCTCTGATGGATGGCAGTAAACTATAAACGTCTTCATGACCGACCACACTCCTCTATCCATGTAAAGAATTTTCCAATTCATAGACATTCTATCACAGCAACTATTCATGTACCATCCAATACGATAACAAAAAAACGGAAAAAGAACCAAATCTTTTCTCAATTTCAGAAATATTTCAGTTATATCGATTAAAGTCAACTAATAACAGATCTCTAATGCCAAAAAAGAGGTGATTAAATGCCAAGAACGAAAATCCTGTCGAAAACATTCTTTGCCATGGGAACGGCAAATACGATAACGATTCCTGAAAAATATGCTGATGTTGCGGAAGAAATCCGCTCATTTATCATGACGCTTCACGATCTGGTAAATGTATTTGATGACCGCAGTGAATTATCCGAAATCAATCGTATGGCCGGCCGACAGGATGTGACGGTAAATCCGAACACCTTCCGCCTTCTGGTTCATGCAGAACGCGCTCGCTTAAAAACAGGAGGATCCTTTCACGCAGGCCTTCTTCCGGCCATTCAAATCTGGAGAAAAGCAAAAGAAACCCAAAGACTCCCCTCTCACTTTGAACTTCGAAAAACTTCACACATCATCAAAAAAAGCAAACTAATTCTGAATCCCGAAAAGCATACGGTTTTCCTGAAAAAAACAGGACAGGGAATCGATCTCGGCGGGATCGCCAAAGGATATGCCATCGACCGTACAGTAGAAGTGCTGAGAAAGCGAAATGTACCGGAAGCCCTCCTGAATTTCGGCGGGACCATATATGTACATGGCGAAACATGTCGGATCGGGATTCAGAATCCATTTGCGAAGATGGGCTGTTATATAGGCAGCCTTCAGATTCAGGATCAGGCTGTGGTAACCTCCGGCATTTACGAACGCTATTTCGAACTGGGCGGCACCCGGTACCATCATATTATTGACCCTAAAACTTCAAAGCCTGCAGAAACTGATCTTGCTGGTGTTACACTGATCGGAAAACACGCCGGCGAATTGGATGCGCTTGCCACAGCAGTAATCGTCACCGGGACGGAAAAAGGGCTGAAACTGATCCATGAACATAGGGTCGACGCAGTTCTTATCCATAAAAACGGTACAGTATATGTGACAGACGGACTAAAAAACAACCTGAAACCAGAATCATGCGTGGCAGTATAGGCTGTTTGAATATAAAACCTAATATTTTAGTTTTTTGATCGAACCATTCACTCCAGTCACAAAGGAGGTGACTTCATGAACGAGAAAAAGAAATTCTCATTAACACAGATAATCAGGCACTGCATACAGCTTGCTGGCTTTCTTCTTTTCCCGGGACTATTCCTGTCCGTATATTCGGCATTCAAAAATATCTATATTTCAGCAGTAGCGGGTACTTTCACATGGGCAGCAAACGGTCCTGAATTGTTGCTTATCATCGCTGTTGTCCTTGTAACGGTCCTTCTCGGACGATTCTTCTGCGGATTCCTATGTTCTTTCGGGGCTCTCGGTGATCTGATCTATGCTGTATCCGGGAAATTCATGAAGCATCGAAGGCTGCCCGGCAGGAAACTGGACCGAATCATGAAATGGGGAAAGTACATAATTCTTCTTGGACTTTTCATCTTCGTATGGAACCTCGGAGTTGTGATCAGCAACGATATCAATCCGATCTATGTCTTCGGAATGCTCAGCCGTCCGACAACCACGGAAGCACTGACTTCCGCCATAAGCATCGGCGGTCTTCTGCTTCTGATCATCATGATCGGCTCCACATTTGTTGAACGGTTCTTCTGCCGGTATCTTTGTCCTGCAGGTGCCATTTTGTCGGTTCTTTCATTACCCAGACTCTTCAGGATCAAACACAATAACGAAACCTGCGTCTCCTGCAGCGCATGCAACCATAAATGCAGCATGGGTGTAGAAGTATCCCATGGAAAGCGTATAACATCAGGCGAATGCATCAATTGCATGAAATGTCTCCCTGCCTGTCCGAAAGAATCACTTTCCACAAATGCCACGCCGGTGATGGCCGGAACGGCTGCCGCTGCCATGATCACGGGGCTTTACTATGTCGGAACCATCAGACAGGAATCCATCACTACTGCATCTGCTTCGAATCAGATATCTGCATCTGCACCAACACAAGGCAAATATACTGATGGTTCCTATTCCGGTTCCGCCCAGGGCTTTCGCGGTGCTGTACAAGTGTCCGTAACCGTAGAAAACGGATATATTTCAGACATCGAGATCTTATCCTACAAGGATGACCGACAGTATTTCAGCCGTGCCGAAAGCCAGATCATCAGCAGTATTCTTTCCTCTCAGGATACAAATGTTGCAACCGTCAGCGGTGCAACATTCAGTTCCAAAGGAATCATAAACGCTGTATCCAATGCACTTGCAACGGTCGGTAATAATAACGATATTATCATAACCGCCAAATCAGATGAGGATTCCACACAGCAGGAATCCGGCGATCACGAAGTCGATCTGACTCCGCTGAATCCCAACAAAGAACAGAGCAACAACGCATCGAATGAAAACAAAGAAGAAACTGATTTTAAAGATGGAGTTTATATCGGAACAGGTACAGGATATCGTGGTGAAACAGAGGTAAGTGTAACTGTCAGTGATGGAAAGATCACAGATATCACCGTTCTCTCCTACAGAGATGACGAGCGTTTCTTCCAGCAGGCGCAAAAAACTGTTATTTCCAATATTCTTGCGGCACAAAGCACCGATGTTCAAACTGTCAGCGGGGCCACCTTCAGTTCACAGGGAATCATTGAAGCTGTCTCCAACGCCCTCGGAATCACATACGAGAAACCGGCAGTACAGGAGAAAGGTGGACATTCTCATCATCGAAGATAGAAAAAGTTCACGCCATTTATATTGAGGAGGGGTCACTCCTACTCGATGATCGTGCCTCCCGTATCGCGCAAACAACACGAGACGTCTTCCCATCACAAATCGGAAAACGTCTCAACTACTATGGTTCATAGAACTCACTTGGCTTACATCCCGAACAGCGCCATAAGACCGCCAATCCAGCTGCAGACCCAGGTAACCAGCGTATTTGTCTTGTTAGCCGCAGTATCCTGCTCTGTTACACCGGAAGTTCCTGCTGCATTGACTATATCCTGAGCCAATAAAAAAAGGCCCATAAGGCCCAGTCCGATGAACAGGTACACTATCATTTTCTTTTTCATCATGTTGCTTTACCTCTCTTTCATTAAAAAAGCCCGGTTATCCGGGCATATTAAAAGGAACCGATGCGGAGATCAGTTCCTTCTGGTTCAGTATTCAGTTCCTAACGCATTATTTCTCCGCAGGCTCCCATTTGCAGCGAACCGGAGAAACGATGGATCCGTCCTTCTTCATGGCAGTCATCGTCTTATCTACCACCTTACGGTCAAGCCCAGTCAGTTCTGCAATCTTTCCTGCATTGAGCGGCTCTCCTGCCTTCTTCATTGCTTCAAGAATCTGTTCCTTTTCATTCATTTGGGGTTCCTCCTTTTCATTTTATCTTCCGGTTTTATGTTCTATCATTCATCTCGAAAAACCTGAATTTATTTTTCATCAAAAAACTCTATTTCTTCTCCCAGCGGTCCAAAGCAAAATGCCATTCTAAATTGATATTCAGGCGAAGAATTAATAACTTTATCATTTGGTTCAATAAAAACTTCATATCCCGCTTTTTTTACTTTATCTATAACATTGTCAACATCTTCTGTTGCAAATGCAATATGACGAATAGAACCTCTCCTATGTTCGCCATTACCAGTTACAAATACTTCAATCAACCCGTTGCCGCTATCTATCATTATTCCTTCTGGCCATTCCCGGCAAATAGACATACCAAGTACATTTATATAAAAGTCTTTTACTCTATCTATTTCTCCAATATTGCATTTCATCGATATGTGATGTATACCTTTTACCATTTTCGTCCTCTCCTTGGTCGATGTTTTCGACAAATTCCGATTTATCTTAGACAATTATGCTGTCTATTTAAACGACCACTACACTTGCATTTTCGTAATAGTTTCAGTTCCTCTCAATCACAGATAAAGATATCCTTCAAAAGCCTGATAGTATCCATCACTTCGAGTGATGA
>Ga0310691_10002764_pt1 | contig 22355 bp, 13 predicted proteins | sample 176DNAGHGlowgp2_FD_203887 | JGI IMG/M metagenome (GOLD analysis project Ga0310691, IMG submission 203887) | Sheep rumen microbial communities from Palmerston North, Manawatu-Wanganui, New Zealand - 1766 DNA GHGlow gp2 (v2) (version 2) | ecosystem: Host-associated > Mammals > Digestive system >...
GCGCACCACCAGATAGGTGACGAGTGCCAGCCAGAGGGCGTGGTTGCCCCACAGTGGCGACAGCGCGAACCACAGTGTGAAGAAGGCCAGCGCCGCCCAGAAGCATGCGGCGAGCATGCCGCGCGAGCGCGTGGTGCCGATGAAGATGCCGTCCCAGACGAAGGCCGCCATGCCCGCGAAGGGGATGAGGACGGCCCATGGCAGATAGGTAAGGGCGGTGCTGACCACGGCGGCGTCGCTGGTGAGCAGGCTGAGCAGCGTGCTGCCGCCCAGGGCGTAAGCCGCGGTGAAGAGCAGTGCCACGCCCATGCCCCAGGCAAAGAGGCGCCTCACCGTGAGGGAGAGCATGGGGCGGTCAGCGGCACCGAGGTAGCGTCCGGCCAGGGCCTCGCCAGCATTGGCAAAGCCATCGGTCATGTAGCTGTAAATCATGAAGAGCTGCATGAGCAACGTGTTGGCCGCCAGGATGAGTGCCCCCTGGGCCGCTCCTGCCGAGGTGAAGTAGAGGTTGACGCTGACCAGACAGACGGTGCGCAGGAAGATGTCGAGGTTGAGACGGAAGAAACGCCCGATGCCCTGGCGCAGCTGTGCCAGCGTGGGCCGGTGGCGGCGCAGCAGGTCGCCATAGTGGTGGGTCGCCATGAGCAGTGTGGCCGCGAAGGCCAGCCACTGCGCCACAAGGGTGCCCGTGGCCACTCCCTTGACACCCCATCCGAGGCCCACCACGAGCAGCAGCGACAGTGAGATGTTGATGATGTTCTGGCCAATGGCGATGAGCATCGGCACCCGTGTGTTCTGCATGCCCACCAGCCAGCCCGTCAGCGCAAACTGTCCCAACACGGCGGGGGCGCCCCACACGCAGATGTAATAGTAGGGGAAGCACAGCTGTGCCACGTCGGCCGTGGGCTGCATCATCCAGAAGGTGAGCAGCTGCAGCGGCCACTGCAGTGCGACGATGGCCAGGCCGCTGACGATGCCCACCAGAAGGCCGCGCCACAGGGTGATGGCCACCTCGTCGCTGCGCTGCGCTCCGTAGGCCTGCGCCGTCAGTCCGCTGCTGCCCATGCGCAGGAAACCGAACAGCCAGTACATGGTGTTGAAAATCATTGACCCCACGGCGATGGCGCCAATGCTGGTGGCACCACCCACATGGCCCATGATGGCCACGTCGCACAGGCCCAGCAGCGGCACCGTGATGTTCGACACGATGCTGGGCAGGGCTAAGCGGAGGATTTGACGGTCAAGGGGGGACACTGGGAGTTCTGGGGGGTCTGGGAGGTCTGGGAGGACTGGGAGTTCTGGGAGGACTGGGAGTTCTGGGAGTTCTGGGAGAGCTGGGAGGACTGGGAGTTCTGGGAGTTCTGGGAGGGCTGGGAGTTCTGAGAATCCTGGGAGGGCTGGGAGTTCTGGGATTAGTGGGACTGATGGGACTGATGGGAGTGATGGGGGATGCCGGCACGTGACTTGATGCTGTCGGGAACCTGAGGGCCGTTGTTCAGCCAGGTGTTGCCGGGACCATTGGCGTTCTTGAGATATTTCTCGCTGGGGGTCCAGTTGTTGCGCACGGTGATGTAGCTGCTGCCCTCGTCCGTGTAGAGATAGAACCAGTGGTCGGGGTCGTGCACATAGGACGGCGTATAGATGCTGTCCACCACGTTCTCCTCGATGGTGGAGTGGGGCTGGGCGCCGAGGGTGTAGATGCCCGCCGTGTCATACATGTGACGGGCATAGTGGTGGATGTAGTTGGCACGCACCACATTGTTGGCCATGGCGCAGGGCTGCTGGTTCCATCCCCAGCCTAAGGAGATGCCCGTATAGCTGACATTCGAAATCTCGTTGTGCTCGATGCGGATGTCGCGCACGTAGCCCGCAGCGATGCCGATGGTGCCCCAGTCCTCGTTGGCGGCATCGTCGATGCGGTTGCCACTGATGGTGAGCCCCGTGCAGATGCTGCGACGGTCGGCAGGGTCGTAGGGACGGTGTGCCTCGTGCCCCTCGGGACTGAACGCGCCGGCGAGGATGGCCGTACCGCCGATGTCGCTGAACGTGCAGCGCTCGACGCTTCCGCCATGGGTGTAGTGATGGTAGTCGAGGGCCGTGGAGGCCGTATGACGGAAGGTGCAGTCCACGAGGGAGAACCTCGTGGCACAGTTGACCGTGACAGCGGCGGCAGGACGGCCCACCCATCCCTGGTTGTCCAGCTTGTGGTCGCCGTTGGGGCGGCTGATTTGTGGGCGAATCTTGTAGGCCTCGGTCATGAACATGCCGGCCTGCAGCGGGGCGTGGCCCATGATGCTTGGCCGCAGCCATGTGCTGTGCTCGAAGGTGATGCCCTCAAGGGTGATGTCGCTCACCGGCTCGTCGGGCGTACCCACGGTCATCAGCAGCGTCTCCAGGGCCGGGGCCACCACCTCAGCCGTGCGCAGGTCCTCGCCAGGCAAGGGCATGTAATAGAGCTTGCGCGCATGCGTGTCGAGCCACCACTCGCCTGGCTCGTCCAACAGACAGCGGGCGCCGGTGAGGTAGAAGGGCGAGTTGTGGCGGCCGTCGGGTGTCACCATGGGCGACGGCCACGGGTGCATGAAATGGATGTGGCTCTCAGGCTGGTGGAACGACAGAGCGGCGGAGTCGCCCTGCACGCGGATGTCCTTGATGCGCAGGTTGGCCACACACCACATCTCGTGGAGGACCATTTCGAGAGGTGAGAGGTGAGAGGTGAGTGGTGAGTGGTGAGAGGTGTAAGGTGTGAGATTGGCTATTGCCTCGCGGGGCACGTAGATGATTTCCTGCTGCTTGTCGATGCTGAGGATGCGGTGCATCTGTTCGAAGTCGCTGACGTCAAGTGCGCGGACGGCCTTCTTGCCGTTGACCCACAGCTGGCGGAACTCCAAGGGACGGCCGTTCCACAGTGGCACGTCGGCCACCCATAGACGTCCGTTGCGGCGCCAGCCCTTGATGGTGACTCCCCCGCTGAGGCGCACATCGCCCTGGGCAATGATGCGTGTGCCGTTGTCCTCAGGTCGCAGGACGACGGGTTGCGTCAGGCGGTAGGTGCCGGGCTGGAGGACCAGGACGGGGGAACCGTCCTGCACACTGCCGTGCAGACGGGCCAGGCGGGCCTGCTGCAGGGCCTGCTCGATGGTGTATTCGCCAGGCTCTACGTTGATGGTGAACGCTTTGCTTTGGGCAAGGGCCTGCTGGGCGAGCAGACAGAGGACGAAGGAGAGGAAACGGACTGTCATCTTTGTCATAGTGGTTTGTGTGTTATTCCCAGTTGTCGGTGCGGAAAGAGCTGACAGGCAGCCCATCGTGCATGAGGTCGCCCACCACCCAGTCGTGGAAGGCATAGCGCACGGCCACGGGCTTGGGCACCTCGCTGCTGCGTACGTAGACGCGGTTGCGGTTGACCCATGCCTGGGCAGGATGGAACACCCTGTCAGCGCCAGCCACCTCGAAGTTGCGGCCTGTCGTGGGACCGTCCTCAAAGTAGACCCACTCCTTCGAGCGGTCGAAGGCCACGACGGCGGTGTCGCCCCGGAACTCCACAGAGGCGTAGGTGGCGAAGTCGGGAAGTCCCTTCTGCTGATAGGTATGTGCAAGGGCGAGAAGGGCCAGACGCTCGCCGGCCTGCCGCTTCTTGCGCGGGTGTATGCCATAGCGCAGACCGGCGTCGAGGAGGCAGGCCATGCGGGCGTTGGGAATCATCGTCTCAGCTTTCAGCTGCTGTTCGCGCAGGTACTGGCTGCCTCGCCAGTCGATGAGGCTGTAGTCGTAGGGCGCTATCTGGCAGTAGTAGAACGGGAAGTCGCCCTGCTGCCACTCCTCGCGCCAGCCTTGCACCATGCGTGCCAGCAGGGAGGCATAGTATTGGTAACGCGGCACGTTGTCTTCGCCCTGATACCAGATGGCACCGCGCAGGGCATAGCCCACGAGGGGGGCCAGCTGTCCGTTGTAGAGGGCCGTGGGACAACGCTGCTGCAGGCGCTGCACGTCAGCGGCGGTGATGGTCTGCTGCACCTGTGGGAAGTCACGCAGCCAGTCGCCCTTCATCCATGCCTCGCAGGCCGAGCCGCCGAAGCTGGTGCTGATGAGGCCCACGGGCACGCCGAGCTGTCGGCGCAGGGCACGGCCGAAGTAATAGGCAGTGGCTGAGAAGTCGCGCACACTGCCGCTGGTGGCCTCGCTCCATTGTCCCGTGACGTCGTCGGCAGGCGTGAGCGACGGGTGGCGCTTAACGGTGAAGAGCCGCAGCTGTGCGTCGTTGCAGTTGAGCAACTCCTCGGTGGTGCCCTCCACGGGCTGCGCCTTGAAGCCTTTCATCTGCATCTCCATGTTCGACTGGCCGCTGCACAGCCACACCTCGCCGATGAGGACGTTGCGGAGGATGGCCCCCCCCGGCCCCCCCTGGGGGGGGGGACTAAGGGTAAGGCAGGCTCCCTTCTCCCCCCCCAGGGGGGGCTGGGGGGGGCTTATGGTAATCTCGTAGGGACCGCCGGCCTCGGGTGTGTGCAGTGTCACTTCGAAGCGGCCCTGGCTGTCTGCCCGGGTGCTGTATGGCTTGCCGTTCCATGAGGGGGTGACGGTCAGTGCCTGCCCCGCATCGGCCCAGCCCCAGAGGCGCACCTCCGACTCCCGTTGCAGCACCATGCCATCGCTGAAGAACTGCGGCAGGCGCACCTGCGCATCAACGGTCAGTGGCAAGTAGAAAACAATGAGTAATAACAGCGTACGTATCATCATAATAGGTCTAATCATACCTCTCATTTATAATAATAGGTCTAATCATATCTCTCATCTCTCATTTCTCATCTCTCAACTCAACTGGCCCCAGCAGTCCGGCAGGCAGCAGGTCGTCGCCCTTGGTGCGGTAGCGGGCGTTGGTCCAGATGCCGTCGAAGGGTGGCGTGCCGCGGTCAGCACCGCGCAGGGCGTTGTGCCAGGTGTTCACCACCTCAACCACCAGCTTGTTCTTGCCTTGGCGCAGATGGTCGGTGACGTCGACCTGATAGGGCGGCATCCACAGGATGCCCAGGTCGGCATCGTTGAGCCACACATGAGCCACATCGCGCACGTCACCCAGGTCGAGTACGACGCGGTTGAGGATGTTCTCACTGCGGTAGCGGAGCGTGGTGCCGTAGCGCACATGACCGCTGTAGTAGCGGATGGCGTTGTCTGGATGGTCAGCCCACGAGAAGAGCGTGTCGCTCTTCAGCTTCTTGCCATTCTCTTCGAACAGCAGTTGCCAGCCATTGGTCTTCCATTTGAAGACGGTCTGTGGCATGTCGGGGTCCAACGGCGGATAGTGCCAGCGGGCGGTGAGCTGCGGGGTGATGCTTTCTTCGCCGAAGAGGACGAAGAGCGACTGTCTCGGCTGCAACATGACGTTCAGCGCGGTGAGGGAGTCGCTTTTGATGACGTCGTTCACGTCGATGAAGTAACGGTCTGCCATCGGGTCGTAGAACATGACGTTCTTGGTGGCGCAGCGGAATGTTGCCGTGAAACGCTGTTCGTCGTCGTGCTGGTTACTGATGAAGTAGATGTCCTTCGCACCGTCGCGGCGATGACAGTAGGCGATGCCTGGCGGCAGCTGTACGTCGGGCAGCAGACCGTCGATGGTTGCCATGTGTACAGGCTGCTCAATGAGGGTGACCCCCTGTCGGCGCAACTCGCTGATGCGCCGTTGGGCACTGTCGCTGACGGACACCGATGGCGGGATGACGAGCGCGCGGTAGCCGAAGGGACGGTGCAGCAGGGCATCGGGGTTCATGGAGTCGTAGCTGTAGCCCCCCAGGGCGTTCACCCAGTCGGCGGGGTTGGCGATGACGGTATGGCGCACGCCCACGGGACTCTCCTCCATGGGCAGTCCCACGTTGGCCATGCGGTCATGCTCCGCCTCGACGCGCTCCTTGCCGATGAGGCCCGGCAGCATGTCGGCAAGCTGCTCCGGGCGCCAGGCACGGCGCGGCATGTCGTCGCCCGTATAGACGGCGAGGTCAGCCACCGGCACGCCGCGCTGCAGATAACGCTGACAGCGGGTGATGTAGTCGACCAGTGCCCTGGCCTCGGGAAACCATGTCTGGTCACGCTGGAAGAAGAGACCGATGCCATCGAGCGTCATACCGGGCTTCTTGTCCGTCCACGGGTTGTGGGTGAAGACATGGAAGAACAGGCGGTTTATGCCGAGGGCGAAGTTGCGGTCGAGCAGCGTCTTGATGCTGGCCGGCGTCTCGTTCCACACGCCGCGCACCTCAGTGAATGCCTCAGCCTGGACGATGGGCTTGTCATAGATGTGCGCGCCGCTGATGGCATCGAGCATGTCGTTGGGCTTGTCGTGGGTGGGTGAGTTCAGCCAGAACTCGCCCATGGGCATGTCAGCATGCTTGTAGTGCTCCATACCGTCGGAGACCATCGTCGGGGCGACGCTCTCGCAGGACAGCTGTACGCCGTAGTGGCGTGCCCTGGCGGCGACGGTGGTGAAGAAGACCTCCTGCAGCAGGTCGTTGATGGTGAGGCGGATGTCGCGCAACACCTGCTCGCTGCTGAGCCCCAGCGCCTGTGCCTCGGGCATGGCATCGATGGGGACGCCGGCATAGACGGGCAGGAAGGGCAGCAGGTCGTAGCCGCGACGCTGCCGGAACTCATGGGCGAAGGTGCTGCTCCAGTTCTGTGAGCCACACTCCCATGAGTCCACATGCATGTATCTCAGCGCTGCGCTGTGAGGGCGTTGTGTGAACAGTGCGAACCAGTGGTCAAGCTGCTTGGTGACGGCCTCGGCTGAGAACTTGTCGCACTCCAAGCCCTTGCCGCCGCCCGCCGTGGCGTTGGTGTGGCCGGTGGAGGCGTGCCCGATGCGCAGGATGCGCACTTGTTGCGTGTTGAGAGACTTTTCGTTTGTGGCCATGGAACTGTCGCTCAACGCTAAGCGCTCCTCACTCAACCAATGGACGGGCTGGCGCCAGAAGCTGCCGTTGAGGCTTTCGTACTGGTCGATGACGGGCTGGCCGGAGAGACGGATGTCGTTTAGCTTCAACGCCGGGCTCCATTTGGCGGCGTCAAGGTCCTCGGCGCCAGGCTCGCTGCCGTCCGGCGTCCAGACAAAGCGGAAATGACGGGCTGTGGTCTCAGGCAGCGCATAGGTGTAGTGGTTGGCGTTGTGGCGCATGGGCAGCGCCGTGTTGGTGTTCTGCCAGCCCTGACGCGGCGGCGTGAGCTGGCGCACGTCGGAAAACGACGTGCCGCTGTCGTCGGTGCTGGCCTGGACGAGCAGACGCTGCGACTGGATGTTGTTCGCCGAGGGGAAGACCTGGATGCTGCGCACGGTGACGGGATGGTCGTAGGTATACTGGATGTAACCGGGCTCCTTGGCTCGGAATGTGCCCTTCTCATCGCGCTGTATGGTGCCACTGACGGTGGGTTTCTCGTCGCGCTGGATGGCGTTGCTGGGGGTGGGGGCGATGGCATCGCCCCATACTGGACAGAGGTAAGTGGCAATGTCCTTGTAGTAGGTGCCAGGGGTGACGGCAGGAGCGGGCAGCAGCTCTTCAGGAAGCGTGACCCGCTTGGGATAGTCTATCCCTTCCGTAAAAGACTGTGTCACACCTTGGTTTAAACTGATGAGGGTGTCGCTCCATACCACCTGTTGCATGGACTCTGCCGGGGTAATCCAGGGGCCGCCAGCCAAGGCAAAGCCGTCGCAGATGTGGATGCCCAGCTGCAGCCCGAGGCTGTCTGCCTGCTGCATGGCATAGTCGATGAGCTGCCAGAAACGGGGCGTCAGCTGTTGTGCAGGCGCCGTCGGCAGCTGGGGAAGGGTGGCGGGGGCCTCCTCAGTGCCACGTATGGGCATGAGGTAACAGCCGCCCATCCCCACATCTTTCATGGCTTGCAGGTCGGCCTTGATGCCTGCCTCGCTCACGGCACCATACATCCAGTACCAGAAGGTCCAAGGGCGGGCGGTGTCGTGTGATTGCGTTGACAACGCAATATACCAGACAAAGAGAAGGAGGACTGTTCTTTTCATTCAAATCTGAGGATGGCGCTGATGGCTCCCTTGCCTTTGCTCCAGTGAGGCTGGGCCGACGGGCCGTTGAGGTCGGTGGTGTTCACCTTGTTGCGCACGGCGGGGATGACTTCAAGCAGGGCGATGCCCGTCTCGGGGAGTGTGTAGAGGATATGGTCGCGCCCGTCGCGCGGGGTGAAGATGCCGACATACGTAGGTTCTTGTAGACTGTGTGCCGGTGAGATGCCGATGGTACCCTCGCTGGTTTGCAGCTGCATCCACTGCACGCCAGCGAAGTAGCCCTTGAACTCAGGGTACTCCCAGCTCTCTCCGGGGATGGGGTCGTTGTAGTCTGTCTGCCAGTAGCCGTACTGCGGCCCTTCCATGCGGTTTTGCCACACGCGATAGGGGCCGCGGCCCACCCAGCGCTTGCCCTTGACCAGCTGTTCGGGGTAGTCGAAGCAGATGCCCATCAGGTCTACCACGCCGTTGAACATCGTCTCCGCTGAAAGCAGGACACTGCCGTCGTCGAAGAAGTGCCAGTTGACCTGCTGCAGGCTGCCATGGCGATAGCGGGCGATGAGATGGCCGTTGTCAGTCAGCTCAAAGCCGGCGAAAGTTCCTTGGTCCTGATAGGCAGTGTATTGCGTCTTCTTTTGGAAAGCCTGCTTGTCGTCATGATTATAAAAGCCGTCGTCGCTGCGGTCGGCACGCTTGGCGGCCACGAAGCGCGGCCCGTTACTGAGACGATAGCTGTGGTTGGCGGTCTTCACACCCATGAGGTGCCCGTCCTTCTTCGAGAAAGTGTAAGAAGCCGGCCCGACCGTCACCGTGAGTGCATCGTTGGTCTCGCTCTTGGTCAGGGTGTTGACGCCCAGAATGAAATCCGTAGGGAACTGGTGTCCTCTCAGGAAGCGCCATGTCATCACCTCCTGACCGTGCGGGTCGGTGGCAGTGAGCTCAAGCAGGCTGCCGCTGCCTTTGGGCAGGGGTAGGGTGACGCTTTCGCCTGGCGCCGTCGAAGGCAATGTGATGCTGCCTTCCGCTACTGTCTCTTCTGCCGTTTCACCGTAGGCGGGCAGGTTGAGCCAGCGATAGTGCAGCCTGCAGTCCTTCAGGTTGGTGAAGTCGTAGGCGTTTTTAATGAGAAGCTCCTTGCCAAGCAATAAGTGCTGGGAGCTGAACGCGGAAAGACGCGCGTCGGTTGTCGTAATCTGGATGGGGCTCCACACCTCACGGATGGTATAGAACGAGCCTTCCTTCTCCATGTGCGGACCGACGATGCCGTCGCTGCCGAAGTTGCCGACGGGGTCAAGGAGGTGAGAGGTGGGCTGTGCGGCGTCGGCCCAGTCGGTACGTAATACGGCCTGGTCCATCAGGTCCCAGAGGAAGCCGCCTGCACAGCGTGGGTTTGACATCATCAGCTGCCAGTAGTCCTTCAGTCCGGCACCGTGGCCACCATCGTAGAGGCCGTGCAGGAACTCCGTGGGCATGAAGATTTCCTTCTGGCGCATATACTCAGCCGTCTCGCCCCATGAACGGTAATGTCTTGTCTCGAAACCGTTGCGGTTAGCCCAGGGATAGAGCACGACGCGCTGCTGTGGGTCAAGACGTGAGAACACAGCCTCTAACTCGTAGTTGAAGCCCCCCTCGTTGCCGTTGCTCCAGAAGATGATGCTGGGGTGGTTGACGTCGCGCGTCACCATCTCCTCCGCTATCTGTGTGCCAACGATGGTCTCGTGGGCATTGTGCCAGCCAGGCTGCTCGCACTCCACATAAAGGCCCAGGGAGTCGCAGGCATCCAGGAACTCAGGGTCGGCAGGGTAGTGTGAGAGGCGTACAGCGTTCATGTTCATGCTCTTGATGAGTTTCACGTCCTCGATGTTCTTGGCCTTCGACAGCGTGCGGCCCGTCTCGGGGCGGAACGAGTGGCGGTTGACGCCCTTGAAGATGACCTTCTGTCCGTTGATGAACACGCCGTCCTCCTGGTCGCCGGCGTAGGTGTGGCGGTATTCGATGGTGCGGAAGCCGAAGCGCTGGCGCTCCACATGCAAGGTCTTGCCCTGCGCATCGGTCAGCTTGAAGACGGCGGTGTAGAGGTTGGGCGTCTCGGCCGTCCACAGCTTGGGATTGCTGACGGTGAAGTCGAGGTGGGCCTGGTCGCTGGCAATGGTGACGGCCGGGCAGGTAGCCACCTTCTTCCCGTTTGTGTCGATGACATCGACACATACTGAACCGGCGGGGAGGGCACGGCTGAGGAATACGTCAGCCTGGAAACGGCCGTCCATGCCGGCGTTGACAGCCACTCGGCTGATGTTCTGCATGGGTTTGCTGACGATGAACACAGGGCGCCAGATGCCACCGAAGTTCCAGTAGTCGGCACGGCGCTCGGCCATGTTCACCTGGGCGTTGGCACTCTCCTTGGCCACCTCCACCTCTAAGCGGTTTTTCTTCTCGCCGAAGAACACGCGGTCGGAGACGTCGATGGTATGTCGCGTAAAGCCGCCCTGATAGAGCCCCTTGCCAGCCTTGCGTCCGTTGATGGTGACGTTGGCATCGGTGAACACAGCCTCGAAGACCAGCTGTATCTGTCGGCCCTGCCAGCTCTGCGGCAGGGTGAATGTTGTCTTGTAGAACCCCTTCTCGTTGGCAATGCCCTCTGGTGTCGCCTTTCCGTAGAAGCGCATGCCATACTGGTAAGTGCCGAAGCCCTGCAGCTCCCAACAGGAGGGCACGCCAATCTTGGTCCATTCGCCGCTGTTGCGGCCGTCAGTACACTTGAAGTCCCACTCCACCATGTCGTCACAGCCCGTTCCGCTGAGGTAGAGACGCTCGGTCTCCTGCGCGGCTGAGGTGCTAAATGATAAATGAGAAATGAGAAATGATAAAATGAGGCGGCGCATAGTCATTCTTTGTTATTGTAGTGGTTCGTGTCTGTCAGTGTTCATCCGTCGCAGTGATTCTGATGCGTAGCTGGTGTTGCCTTGACTTGTCGATGCTGTATTTCTTCAGCACGCCAGGACCGCAGCTGCTGTTGCCAAGCCCCATGACGGCGCAGTCGATGGAGAGGTAGGTCTTGCCCTGGTCTTCGAGCTCGTAGTCGTGGGTCTTGCTGGCGATGTACTGCGCAGAGTAGGGTAGGGCGGAGAACGAGAAGGGCTCGTCGACGGCCTCGATGCGTAGTGTCTTGCCGTCTTTGGCCTTCAGCTCAATCATGGTGCAGTCCTCATGGTTGCCGCTGTCCTGTGGCCGTGGGTAGTGGACGTACTGCTCGCTGACGGTGCTCTTCCACCAGCCCACAGGACATGATGTCTTGCGGTCGGGGTAGTTGTCCCAAGGGCCGCGACCGTACCATGTCAGCTGCTCATAGTCGCGAGGCAGCTCGATGACAATGCCGAGACGTGGCAGCTCGGGCAGCGTGCCCGTGCAGCTGAACGTGAAGGTGTACTCATTGCCGTCCTGCTTGGTGTCCATGCGGATGTCCCCCTCTTTCAGGCGCAGCAGCTGAGTGGGGTGGGTAGCGGCGGTGTCACTGCAAAGAGGACTGGTGGCGTCAAGAGCGTTGCGCTGCCAGTCTTTGGCCAGCCAGTTGCCGAAGCTGCGGTCATTGTCGGTGGGGGCGCGGAACGCCTGCAGACGGGCGGTGGCGAGACAGCGTGAGAGGTCTGGCGGCAGGGGCTTATTGTTGGAGCGGCGTGGCTTGTATGACAGCGGTTGTGGCAAGGGGTGACGGCCCTGGCTGTAGACGGCCTGTACCTCATAGTACTTGGGCGTGCGCGTGCGGTCGCTCATCACGATGCCATTCAGGCAGAATGCCTTCAGGTTAGGCTTGTCGCCGAAGTCGCCGCCGTAGAGCACCTTCCACTTGCCTGCTTTTCCTTCATCCCTAACCATGATGCCCTGGTCGGCCCAGTCCCAGATGAAGCCGCCAATCATGCGCGGGTGGCTGTCCATCTCTTCCCAGTACTCCTTGAAGTTGCCGAGGGCGTTGCCCATGGAGTGGGCGTACTCACTGGTGAGCACAGGGCGTGGACCGCCGTCGGAGCCTACCCATGTGCAGTGGTCGCCACTGCGCTCGGCAATCTCCAAGAGCCTTTCCCATCGGGCGTTCTCGGCACGCTCCTGGTCGCTGCCCTCGGGGATGCCTGGGTTGAGATAATCCTGCTTGACCCTTGGGTAGAAACGGCTGATGACATCGACGCTGGCGGGGTCGGGCCTGCCCTGAGCCCCCTCGTAGTGAACGGGGCGCGTAGGGTCGTATTCGTGAATCCAGGCGGCTGTCATGGCGAAGTTCGGTCCCCATCCGGCCTCGTTGCCTAAGCTCCAGAAGATGACGGACGGATGGTTGCGGTCGCGAATGACCATGCGCTGCGTGCGGTCCATCCATGCCGGTGCCCATGCCGGGTCGCTGGCTAACTGTCCGCGCAGGCCGTGCTCCTCGATGTTGGCCTCGTCCATGACATAGAGCCCGAGTGAGTCGCACAGCTCATACCACCGTTCCGCATTGGGATAGTGGCTGGTGCGCACGGCGTTGATGTAAGCCTGCTTCATGAGCGTGATGTCTTGCAGCATGCGCTCCTCGCTGACGACATGTCCTGTCAGCGGGTCCATCTCATGGCGGTTGACGCCGCGCAGGTGGATGGGCTGTCCGTTGACCAGCAGCTGTCCGCCGCGGATGTCTATGCGCCGGAATCCCACTTTCTGCGTCAGCTGCTCCACCATGTTTCCCGCCGAGTCGGTCAGGGCGAGCTGAAGGGTATACAGGTAGGGGGTCTCAGCCGTCCACTTGTGCGGGCTTTGCACGACGGCGCTCAGCCAGCCCCATTGTGGGTAGCCGCGCTGCGGGGTCCGCTCGTTCATGATGGCCGCCTTGTGGTCAAGGTTGAGCATGGTGGCGGCATCGGCGGAGAGGGGGGGCTCGACGGGGGAACCGTCGAGCGCTGTGGCGGCAGTGAGGGGGGCCTCGACGGGGAAACCGTCGAGCGCTGTGGCGGGACGGAGGGGGACGGGGCGCATGTCGGCATCGTAGAGGCGTGCCTCCACGCGGTAGCCGTCGCCACGCTGTCCTCGTGTGACCTCTAACTCAGGGTGGATGATGAGCTGCGCGTCACGGTAGTCGTCATCGAGGATGGTGCGTATGCCCACATCGCGGATGCGGATGGGTGGCGTGGCAAAAAGGATGATGCTGCGGTGGATGCCGGCCAGCCGCCACATGTCCTGGTCCTCTAAGTAGCTGCCGTCGCTGTATTTGAACACCTGTAGCGTCAGCTGCTGTTCTGCCGTGGGTGCCAGGTAGTCCGTGAGACGGAACTCAGCCGGCTCCATGCTTCCCTGCGAGTAGCCCACGAGACGGCCGTTGAGCCAGATATAGAAGGCGCTGCTGACGGCGCCGAGACGGATGAACACCTCCTGTCCCTTCCATTCGGCGGGCAGGGTAAAGGTGCGGCGATAGATGGCTGTTGGGTTACGCTCGACGAAAGCCGTGTAGTCCTTCTTCGGCTCGCCCATGACGCGCGGCGGGTCAATCTTGAAGGTATAGCCACTGCTGCTGTAGATGGGTGTGCCGTAACCATTCAGCTCCCAGTCAGCAGGGACGGGGAAGAGCGCCCACTGGCTGTCGTCGAAGTCGGTGCTGAAGAAGTTGTCAGGTTGTCCGTCGGGCGTCGGTGTCCAATGAAAACGCCACAGGCCGTCGAGCGTCATCTGACGGTCGCCGGCCTTGTGGCGGTATGGAACGAAGGCGGCACGTGCCGGCTCACGGTTGCGCTGCAGCACACCCTCGTCCTCCCATTCGTGTCTGTCGATGGTCGTTGCGGTGTGCCTGTCATCCTTTCCCTCATCGTTGCCCCTGGCCAGTGTGGTCAGGGCGATGCTGAGAACAAGGACTGTCAGCAGGCAGTGTCTCAAGGTCTTCGTTACGTTATTGGTTCGTTCTTTCTATTGCTCAGCAAAGGCGGCTGCCTCTGCTGCGGCGATGATGTCCTCCTTCGACTGCTCCGCGGGGTTGTGGGTGATGTCTGAGAGGTCGAAGTCGTCTTCTGGGGCTTCTGGGGCTTCTGGGAGTTCTGAGGCTTCTGGGGCTTCTGAGAGGCCTGGGGCTTCTGAGACTGCTGAGAGGCCTGGGGCTACTGAGAGTCCTGAGACTGCTGCGGCAGCGGCGGCGGTTGGGGGGACGATGTCTTCATCGATGCGGGGAGCAGCCGTGGTAGGCTCCTCCTCCATCTTTGTGCGTTCCGACTTGGCGGCAAAGATGCTGTCGATGTACTGTGGCTCTCGCCGCAGCCGCTCCAGCGTCTCCTTTGCCGACAGTTGCTGTGCCTCTTTCTTTGAGTAGCCCTGCCCCTTGCCGCCTGCTTGTCCCTCGATGAACACCTGATAGCCGAAGACGGGTGACCCCTTGTCGTCCTTCGACTGCTTCTGCATCTTGAACTCCATGCGCACACGGTTCTTCTGCGTCCACTCCAGGAGCTTCGACTTGAAGTTCACTTCCTTGTAGGCCACCTTGTCGATGTTCACCATCTGCTTCAGGATACGCTGCTCCATGAAGCGTCTCACGGCGTTATAGCCCTGGTCCAGATAGATGGCGCCCACGAGTGCCTCGAAGGCGTTGCCCGCCATGTAGCTGTTGTGCGTCCGCTGTTGCTGTCCCTTGCTCTGTATCAGCTCGTCAAGCCCCATCTCCTGAGCCAGTTTGCCTAAGGAGTCGCGGCTGACGAGCTTTGAGCGCGTGTTGGTGAGGAAGCCCTCACGCTTGCCCTTGAAGTGTTCAAAGACGATGTGTCCCACCACTGCGTCGAGCATGGCATCGCCGAGAAACTCCAGCCGCTCGTTGTTCAGCGGGCGTCCTTTCTCGTTGCGCTGTCCGCTGCTCTTGTGCGTCAGGGCAATCTTGTAGTGCTCTATGTCCTTCGGATAGAAGCCGATAATCTCCCTCAGTTGCCTGCGCAGTTCCTGGTCATCCTGGAAGTGCAGGCGCAGACGGGCGATGATGTCGCTGAAGGCCACGTTTTTATTCGTATTTCTTGAACACCACGCAGGCATTGTGTCCACCGAAGCCGAAGGTGTTGCTCAGTCCGGCGCGCACGGTGCGCTTCTGTGCCTTGTTGAACGTGAAGTTCAGGTTATAGTCAATCTCCGGGTCGTCGTCTCCCTCCTCGTGGTTGATGGTGGGTGGCACGATGTCGTTCTTCACGGCCAGCACTGTGGCCATGGCCTCGACGGCTCCGGCAGCACCGAGCAGGTGTCCGGTCATGGACTTTGTCGACGAGATGTTGAGCTTGTAGGCAGCGTCTCCAAACACCTCCTTGATGGCCTTTGCCTCGCTGATGTCGCCCACGTGTGTCGATGTGCCGTGCACGTTGATGTAGTCGATGTCCTCAGGCTTCATCCCGGCGTCCTCCAGAGCGTTCTGCATGACCAGCTTGGCGCCCAGTCCCTCGGGGTGTGATGCGGTGATGTGGTGTGCGTCGGCGCTCATGCCTGCTCCCACCATCTCTGCGTAAATCTTGGCACCGCGAGCCTTGGCGTGCTCCAGCTCCTCCAGGATGAGGCATCCGGCACCCTCGGCCATGATGAATCCGTCGCGGCTGGCGCTGAAGGGGCGGCTGGCCTTCTCCGGCTCATCGTTGCGTGTTGAGAGTGCGTGCATGGCGTTGAATCCACCCACGCCGCTTTCGCAGATGGCAGCCTCGGCGCCTCCTGCAACGATGATGTTGGCCTTGCCTAAGCGTATCAGGTTGAAGGCATCTGCCAGTGCGTTAGACGATGAGGCACATGCGCTCGACGTGATGTAGTTGGGGCCATGGAATCCGTAGAGTATGCTGATTTGTCCGGCAGCGATGTCGGCAATCATCTTCGGGATGAAGAAGGGGTTGAACTTCGGACCGTCAGCAATGTGCTGTCCGTAGTAGGTGATTTCATCCTGGAACGTCTTGATGCCGCCGATGCCAACGCCGTAGACCACGCCGATGCGGTTCTTGTCGACTGTCTCCAGGTCCATCTGGCTGTCCTCCACTGCCTGCTTGGCAGCGATGATGGCCAGTTGTGTGTAACGATCCATCTTGCGAGCCTCCTTGCGGTCAATATAGTCATTGACGTTCAGGTTCTTTACCTCGCATGCGAATTTTGTCTTAAACAGTGTGGTGTCGAATTGTGTAATAGGAGCTGCACCGCTCACGCCCTCTATCAGGTTTTTCCAAGTCTCCTCTGGATTGTTGCCTAAGGGAGTAACAGCGCCAAGTCCAGTAACTACTACTCTTTTCAGTTCCATAGTATAATGATTTAGTCCACTAAGCTTTTATATAAAGTTGAGGGTCTGAATAGAACTTTCGCCTGTTCAGACCCCCAACCCCCTGACTTAGGGGGCTTGTGCTTATTTCTGGTTCTCCTCAATATAGGCAATGGCGTCGGCAACGGTGCCAATCTTCTCAGCCTTGTCGTCGGGGATGGAAACACCGAACTCTTTCTCAAATTCCATGATGAGCTCCACGGTGTCCAGTGAGTCTGCACCCAGGTCGTTGGTGAAGCTTGATTCGGGCTTCACTTCTGACTCGTCAACACCCAGTTTCTCTACAATAATTGCCTTTACTTTGCTTTCAATTTCTGACATGATTTTTCTTTTTTTAGTGTGTTAATATTAACCTCCTATTGAAGGTATTGTTCTTAAAACGGGTGCAAAGTAACACAAATATTTTCACTTGGGCAAGTTTTTGCTCAAAAAAAACGCTGTTGTGTGCACACACAGCGGCGTTTGTGCATGTTTTTGATGTATGTCAGCCTTCTTTTTTGCAATTTTTTGCATCTCCCGATGCTTCCCGTTGCTATCTGATGGCGAGTGCTTTGTCTTCGGCGGCTTCCATCTGTTCGCGCTCGCCGGGACCCTTGTCGTTCTGTCCGCAGAGGTGCAGGATGCCGTGTATGATGACGCGGTGCAGCTCCTCGTCGTAGTCCTTGCCCAGCTGCTCGGCGTTGGAGCGGACGGTGTCGAGCGAGATGACGATGTCGCCGTTCAGCGTGTCGTCTTCGCAGTAGTCGAAGGTGATGATGTCGGTGTAATAGTCGTGCTGCAGGAACTCGCGGTTGACCTCCAGTATCTTCTCGTCGTCGCAGAAGAGGTAGCCCACCTCGCCCACTTTCTTGCCGTAGGTGGCTGCCACGCGGCGTATCCATGCCGTGGTCTCGCGGCGCTTGATGTTGGGAAACTTGACGTTCTCGCTGTTATAGGTAATCACTGTTTTGAGATTTGAGATTTGAGATTTGAGATTTGAGATTTGGGGGTTGAGGGTGGAGGGTTGAGGGTGGAGGGTGGAGGGGGTGAGGTTGTGCTATTTTTTGGGTAGGAATGGGGTGACGTCGAGCCCGAAGTGCTTCAGCTCGCGCACCATTGACGACGAGACGCTGGCCAGCTGTGGCTCGGCGTAGAGCAGGATGGTCTCCACCTCGCCGCCGGTGATGAGGCGGTTGATGTCGGCCTGTTCCCGTTCATACTCGAAGTCCTTGGCTGAGCGCACGCCCTTGACGATGAAGCGTGCGCCCACCCTGCGTGCCAGGTCGACGGCCAGTCCGAAATAGGTCGTCACCTCTATGCGTGGCTCTTCGGCATAGAGGTTGGCTATGACCTGCCTGCGTTGCTCGGCAGACGTGATGTGTGGCTTCTGTACGTTGTCGCCCACCACGCCGATGACGAGGCGGTCGAACAGTGGCAGTGCCCGGCGCACGATGCTGTCGTGTCCCGTGGTGAAGGGGTCGAAGGTGCCCACAAAGAGTCCGGTCTTTTCTTTCATGCCTGGCCCTCCGCTGCAGTGAATGTATCCCTCGACAGGTCGCGGAAGAAGTCGTAGTTCAGCACCACGCTCAGCTTTTGCAGCAGCTGCGTGTTGATGTCCTTCCGCTCGAAGATGTTGTACAGGTTGGTGCGCTCGCATCCCACCTTGTTCGACACGGCCACGGCCGTCATCCTCTTCTGTTTCATCACCTCTCTGATTCTTTGTCCTATGTGCATAATCTTGTATGGTGTTGATTGTTATATCTGTTGCTTGCGGTACTGTGACGGCGTCATCTGGAAGGTCTGCTTGAAGATGCGGCTGAAGTAAGCCACGTCGTCGAATCCACATTTCATGGCCACGTCGCCCACCGGCGTCTCAATGTTGGCTTTCAGCAGACGCTTGGCGCGTGCCAGGCGCAGCTTCATCACGTAGGCCGAGGCGTTCTCGCCGGTGATGGCCAGCACCTTCCGGTTGAGCTGTGTGCGGCTGACGGCCATCTGCTGTGCGATGCTGTCCATGTCAACCTGTCCGACGCCCATCTGGCGGTAGACGACGTCCACCAGACGGTTCATGAACGTGCGGTCCTGTTGTGTCAGCTCAGCCGGGTTCATGCTGTCGTCGTCCATCTCGGCCAGGGCATACTTGTTCCGCATCAGCTGCTGGCGCTCCATCAGCTTCCTCACGCGCACCATCAGCTCCTCTGAGTTGAACGGTTTTACTAAATAGGCGTCGGCACCGGCTTCCAATCCCTTGATGCGGTCTTCCTCGGTGGTCTTTGCGGTGATGATGATGATGGGTATGTGGCTCGTCATCTCGTTCTTCCTGATGCTGCGGCACAGCTGCAGTCCGTCCATGCCGCCCGGCATCATAATGTCCGTGATGATGATGTCGGGCATCACCTCGCGTGCCTTCTGCAGTCCCTCCTCGGCTCCCCTGGCATAGATGATGCGGCAGCCCTTGAGGTGCATGCCAATGTAGAAGGCGATGTCCTGGTTGTCCTCGATGATGAGGACGGAAGCCCCAGAAGACCCAACAGCCCCACCCCCGGCCCCTCCCGCGGGGGGGAGGGGAGGATATAGTTCTGTACCGTCATACTCGCTTGAAGTGTTTCCTGTATTTCCGTACCCGTAGTCTGTATTCCTATACCCGTAGTCTGTATTCCCATACCCGTAATTACCTTGCGGGTAGTCTCCGCCTTGAGAGTATATCCTCCCCTCCCCCCCGCGGGAGGGGTTGGGGGTGGGGCTGGTGGGGCTGTCGCCTTGAGAGTATATCCTCCCCTCCCCCCCGCGGGAGGGGTTGGGGGTGGGGCTGCTGGTGCTTCTCCTGCTCTTTATCGGCAGTACCACGGTGAAGGTGCTGCCCTGTCCCTCGGTGCTGACCGCACTGACGGTGCCGTCCATGGCCTCCGTCATCAGCCTTACCAGTGAGAGGCCTACGCCCGTGCCGACGTCGCCCGGCTGCGTGTTGCCCTGTACGAAGGCGTCGAAGATGCGGGGCAGGTCGTCGGCGCTGATGCCACGTCCGGTGTCAAACACCTGTATCTTCAGCTTTCCGTTGCCGCTCTGTTCCAGCGTGACGTTCACCTTGCCGTATGACGGGGTGTACTTGATGGCGTTGGTCAGCAGGTTCGACATGATTTTCTCAATGTAGTCCGGCACGAAGTCCATCGTCAGTGTCGTCTGCGAGTGGGTGAAGGTCAGCTCCTGCCGCTTGCTGTCGGCGTAGGGCCTGAAGTTCTCCACGGCCATGCCCACGAAGGCCACGATGTCGCCGTGGCTCCACTTGGCCTCGCCCACGGCAGAGCGTACCTTCGACACGTCGAGCAGCTGGTTGATGAGTCCCAGGAGCGAGTTGCCCTGCCGCACCATCATCTTTGCCGCCGAGCGCACCTGTGCCATGTCCTCTTGCTCCATGTCCTCCAGCTGGTGTCCCAGTCCGAGGATGACGGTCAGAGGGGTGCGGAACTCGTGTGTGATGTTCGTGAAGAACATCTCGCGCGTCTTCTGCAGCTGTTGTGCCATCTGCTGTTTCTGCTCGCGTGTGTGCATGTGGTACCACTTCAGGGCCGCCAAGCCCACGATGAGCAGCAGCAGGGCGATGGCAGCCACCAGGATGGTGGTCTTCTCCGAGTGTTCCAGCGCCAGTTGTTCCTGTGCCATCTCCAGCTCATGCTGTCTTCTGACGCGCTCGTACGACAGTCGCTGGTTCTGTATGTTCGTCAGCGTCTGGGTGTTCATCAGACTGTCCTTCAGCTCCGTGGCCTTGACATAGTTGTTCAGCGCCTCCTTGCTGTTGCCGTTGGCCTGGTGCAGCATGTAGTAGGTGCGGTACACCTCCACCTGGTGCTCCTGCGAGCCGATGCGGCGTGCCGTCTCGTCGGCGTCTTGCAGATAGGCCAGCGCCTGTCCTGTGTTACCTTTCTTTATATATACGCGCGCGATGCAGAGTGCCGACTCTAACCAGTGCCACTCGTCGCCGGTGGCCTTCAGCACGCCGTAGGCCGTGTCATACTCTTCCAGGGCCTTGTCCAGGTGCCCGTCCTTCTCCGACAGCTCGCCGAAGTGGATATGGCAGAGGGCGATGCCCAGGTCAGAGTGCGCCTGCTCGTTCATCTTCAGCGACTGCTGGTAGTAGTACCAGGCCGAGTCCGTCTGCCCCAGCTCCTCCTTGATAGCTCCCAGGTTGGCCAGGTTGATGGCCTGTCCCAGTGCGCTGCCCAGCGCGTGCTCGCCTTGCAGTGCCAGGCGGAACACGCTGTCGGCCATGACGAGGTTGCCCAGCGTCAGCAGCACGTTGCCCATGCCGTTGAGCGACACCACGTAGTTCTTCTTAGCCGTGATGCCGTTCTTGTCGCTCATGTCGTTGCTCATGTTGGCGGCCTGCTGGTGAAACTGTGCCGCCTCTTCCAGCGAGCCCAGGCGCCGGTAGTTGGTGCCGATGCCGTTCAGCGCCTGTATCATCTCCAGGGTGTCGCCGATGTCGGTGGCCAGGCGCAGCGCCTGCTGGTGGCAGTCGATGGCCTCGGTGAAGCGGCTCTCCTCGCGGTAGAGCTTGCTCAGGTGGCGCAGTGCCATGATTTCGCCCAAGGTGTTGCCCGTCTGCTCGAAGTCGGTGACCATGGCGCGCGTGCTGTCGATGCTGTGCGACGAAGCGACGATGGAGTCCATGGCCCTGCGCTGCGCCTCGGTCAGCGTAGCGTTCTGTCGCCCCTGTTTGCAGGCTGTGGCCATCAGCAAGAGCAGCAGCAGTACGAGGTGAGTGTAGCGGGTCGTCATCATGGTTGTTTTTTTTGGTGCTGCAAAGATAGGCATTTTTTTGCGACGTTCAAAGCGGCAGGGCCGAAAAATGTTTGTTTTTGCCTTTGGTGTCTGTTTTTTCTTTTGACTTGCTATCTCTTTGTCGTATAGCCGCTTGCACGCAGTTGATGTTCGCTCAGTCCAAATGGTATGGTGTGATAAAGTGTGCTGAGTCCAAATGTAGGGGCGCGGTAGCAGCATCTCAGACGGCTAAAGGTAGTGCTACAGGCGCTACAGGCGCTACAGGCGCTACAAGCGCTACCGGGATGTGGTGACCCCCTAAAAACATGCGCTGCCCGTTCCTGCCCGCGAGAACGCAAGAGAAGGTTGAATTCTCGAGAGAATTGAACCGTAAAATGGCCTTTTTTGACAGCCAGGCGTTGAGTTGTTCCAGCCAGGAGCCGAGTTATGACAGCCAGGCGTTGAGTTATGACAGCCAGGCGTTGAGTTATTCCAGCCAGGCGTTGAGTTATTCTCGTAAAGTGCCCACTTATGATGGCCGGTAGCACCAGTAGCACCAGTAGCACTACCCTTTCTTTATTTAGGGTTCAGCCATTATGGGGGCGCTTTCGGGGGTACGCATGTGCTACCCGAAGAGGTCGGGCTGCATGATGTTACCGTTGTAGGGGTTACGCCCGAAGTGACGGTAGGCCAGCTCGGTGACCATGCGTCCGCGTGGTGTGCGCTTGATGAAGCCCTCCATGATGAGGAAGGGCTCGTAGACCTCCTCCACCGTTCCGCTGTCCTCACCGATGGCCGTGGCGATGGTCGAGATGCCGACAGGTCCGCCGCGGAACTTGTCGATGATGGTCAGCAGAATCTTGTTGTCAATCTCGTCCAGGCCATACTTGTCGATGTTCAGCGCCGTAAGGGCCACCTTCGTGATGGACGTGTCGATGCCACCGTTGCCCTTCACCTGAGCGAAGTCGCGCACGCGGCGCAGCAGCGAGTTGGCGATACGGGGCGTCCCGCGTGAACGGCCTGCTATCTCCATGGCGGCATCCTCGGTGATGGGCACGCCTAAGAGCCGTGCCGAGCGCTCGATGATGGCGCAGAGCGTCTCCGGGTCGTAGTACTCCAAGTGCATGTTGATGCCGAAGCGGGCGCGCAGTGGCGACGTCAGCAGTCCGCTGCGCGTGGTGGCACCAACGAGGGTGAAGGGGTTCAGGTCTATCTGGATGGAGCGTGCCGAGGGCCCCTTGTCAATCATAATGTCGATGCGGTAGTCCTCCATGGCTGAGTAGAGGTACTCCTCGACGACGGGTGACAGACGGTGTATCTCGTCGATGAAGA